>SESB01000583.1_pt1 | contig 26078 bp, 23 predicted proteins | sample 3171441 | NCBI WGS metagenome assembly SESB01 (sample SAMN06051867, study PRJNA518727) | freshwater metagenome | biome: subpolar coniferous forest; feature: holomictic lake; material: water; isolation source: holomictic Lake 227, 6 m depth | place: Canada: near Kenora, Ontario | collected... | reverse complement strand
GCAGCCCCACCGTCAGGCACAGCCACGGGCTCACCACCGCCAGGGCGACGTCGCGGAGGGCTGGGAAGAGAAGGACCCCGACCCCCGCTCCGGCCAGCACGGCGTACGACGGCAGGAGCAGCGCCAGGGGCAGCGAGGTGGTGGCGGGCGAGCAGGGCGGGGCGGGGCGGGCGGCGGATGATGATGGCGCGTGCGACAAGGCGGCGGTGTGAATCATCTGAGGCGGGAGGGCCATCGGGGGCAAGGGGGGGACGAGCCCCGCCTGGATAATCGACAGCTGCTCCGCGGACAGACGGAGCATGCTCATTCGACACGCGCGGACCACACCAAGTTTTTATTCGCCTAAGAGGCAAGGGGCACCCAAGTGCGCACATCCACGCGTCGTCGTCCGGTTTTCGGGCTTGCAAATCGGCGACCAGTTTTTTTTCAGGCGGTGCCCGGCTTGCGAATCGGCGACCAGTTTTTTTTCAGGCGGTGCCCGGCTTGCAAATCGGCGACCGGCTCTTGGGCGCGCCCGTGAAGGAGGCGCCCGCCTTGGCGCGACGGGGCTTGGGGACGAAGGAAAAATCATCCGGACGGTTCAGGGCCCCGGCGACCTGGCGGACCTCATCGCCGGTGAGCGCGGCGCTGGCGAGCGTGCGCAGGCTGTCCAGGGGCTGCTGCGGGAACCTGAAGCTGACGCTGGCGGGCAGGGTGTAGATGGTCTCCCCCGGCTGAAAGGGGTTGCGAACCCGCCCCTCCTGCACGTCCCTCTGGCGGTCCACGATCTCCGGCGGGGGGGCGACGCGGCAGGCCTCGCGGGCATGGGTCGACAGGTGGTTCCACCGGCACCCGGCGCAGCAGTAGAGGTTGAACCGGACGGTCTCGCCCCCGGACGTCGACACGCAATGGGGGCAGGCGTGAACGAAGCCGGTCGCCTTGTACTTCTTGATGACGCGGCCGCAGCCCATGCACTCGTTGATGATGAGCCGCGACACCGAGACGGAGAGCTGGCCGCCGGGCACGTCCTTTTTGTCGACGACGAAGAGGATGTGGTTCGGGGGGAAGAACCGCACCTCCCGCGACACCGGCGGGAACACGCTGGTGACCAGCCGGACGGAACCGGCCGGGGTCTTGAAGTGGAAGTAGTTGAGCGACTCGTCGTCGTGGAGGTCCTCGCCCCTGAGCGTGGAGATGTCGACGGGGAACATGAAGTCGCAGAGGTCGCCGTCCAGCGTAACCGCGTGCACGAATTTCCCCTTTAACTGCCCCAAAAATAAAGACCGGAATGAGTAAAAAAACGGCAGCAGCAAAAAACGAAAGCAGGGGCAACTTTACCTCGGACCCGAAGTCGACGAAGGTGGCCCTGGGGCGCTCGTACAGCACCGTAAGACCCGAGAGAACCCGCGTGCACAGCTTGAGATCGACGATCTTCTGGTTGTAATGCGCAACCTCGAGCCCGCAGAAGCCGAATTTCCACCTGGGCTCGCGCTTGGCTCGAACAGGAACAACCTTAGTAGATATGCAAACCTCCTGGAGGTTGCGGTAAATCGCCGTGGTGGCGACGCTGCGCAGCGAGGGGAGCTTCGTGACGGAACCACCGGCGGCGGTCGCGTACGACAAGGACCCCACCAGCGCGGGGAGGGTGTTGTCCTCGGGGGGAGGGGAGAAGAAGCTTTGAAGCGTTTCCCACGTCAGGAGCATGGCGAATCGGAATCGGGCGCGAGAATCTAACAACGACGGGTTAAAATAAACGCGCCAGGGGCCACTTTTAAAACTGGCTTCTTCTGAAAAACACAACGGTCCCCCAAAAAGTTACTAAGAGCGTAATTTTAAACGCCGCCCAGGGGCCGAATCAAATCCACCCAAACCGCGGGCGGGACACTTTACACGTACCAAGGACGACGGGTATAAAACCCTTGGAACCTTGGCGCCACCCAGCCAAAAGCAAACGCACGCCAATGCCCGCACGCACCCAACAGGTCGACAGCAAGCTCCAGGACGAGGACAGCACCGTCATCAACGTCTTCGAACCCGAGCAGGTAAACGAATAATAGATTCCAATCCACAATTTGTTTAGCATTTGCACTTGCATTTGCATTTGGATTTGGATTCGCATTGATTTCTACATCCTTGTTAGATAACTTATGCGCGTTTTTTTCCCTTGCCAGCGCACGATCAAGACGCCGCCCGCCACCGCTTCGAAGGAGGAAGGAGAAATCTCAAGCTCGAGCCAAGACGACGACGACAACTGTGTTTCGACGCAACCGAGCCAAGTTCCCGACTTCACCCGACCGACCAACGCCTTCGTGCCGATCCACGCCGTGATCCACCCGGGCCACAGCATCGGCGCCAAGGACACGGGGATTTCGAAGCCCGAAATCGAGATGGATCCCGAGGAGAAGCGGCTCAAAAACCAGCTTGAGGCCGACTTGCTCGCCGACAACGCGGACGACGTCCAAAGGGACCTTGTCGAGCTCGAACAATTCTACGCCGCCGAGCTCGAGAAGCTGACCCCGGAGGAGCTGGCGAAGCACAACGCGTGGGTGAACCTGAGCATCACCACCTGCGAAACCGCGGCCACGGTCTACTACAGGGAGCACTACAGCAACCGCGACTACGTGCAGGTGGAAACGCTCGTGGCGTCGTTCATCCCCACGATCGCCGACTACGTCCGCAGGGCGTGCACCATTCGCCCCCGCCCGGAGCTCCAGGACCTGATGGAGTGCTGCCTCGCCAACGCCGAAACTACTGCGCTTAAGCTGATTGAGAACACCTGCGAGAGCCCCCGCCCGGACGACAAGGACCACTTCCGCGACATCAGCCCCGACACCAAGAGGGCGATTGCCATCGTCCGCGCGAAGGACCACGGCGAGCACGAGATTCTGCACTACTACCCCGGCAACACCTACCTTTTGATGGAGGTCCGCATCGAGCTGGGCGTCGCCTCGGCGGAGGCCGCGGTGGTGCAGGCGATTGACGAGGGGAGGACCGACAACCTCGAGAAGGTGGCCAGGACCGCCGCCGCCAAGGCCGTGGAGCTGGTGATCTCCACCCGCTGCGCGCATGTCAACGCCGAGGACGAGATTCGCAAGCACTTTGGCGGCACCGACCCCACCGCCCTCCCGGAACACATCAGGATCGGCGTCGACGCCGCGGTGAAGGCCGTGAAGCAATCGATTGCCGTGGGCGCGATCCGCGACCTCAGGGAGAATGCCAAGGAGACACTCGGCACCATCGAGGAGATTGCCCGGGCCATCGCCGCGGAGGCTGTCTCTACCGCGATCCTCAACGCCGCTGCGCTCGGGGGGCAGCCCAAGCCCACGGAGCAGGAGCGTCTCGACGCCGACGAGCACTGCGTGTCGTCCAAGCGCGTCAACAGCGGACCCGGCGCACCCGACGTCTCCAGCTCCGACGAGGAGGAGCCGCAGGCGAGCAAGCTGGCGGCGGAGTGCATGTGCAAGCTCTTTGGGTGCCCGACGGCTCCGACCTACTCCCGGATCCTTTCCCAGGAGGAGGACGACGCCACCGAGCCGGAGCCGCCGATGAGCAGGATCACGGCGATTGAGAAATCGTTCTGCAAGTTCCTCGAGCAGCGCCCGACGACTCCGACCTACTCCCGCGTCCTTTCGCAGCCGGAGCCGGAGCCGGTTGACTCGGAGGAGGAGCCCATGGGACTCAAGCGCAAGCGCATGGAGGCGGAGATGAAGGCGGCTCGCGCCCCGGGGATCCCCAAGGCGTCTGGGTTCGTCACCAACGACGCCACCAAGGACTTTGGCTACCTCGACGGGCCGGACGCCGAGTCCCCGAAGCGCACCCGGACCCTCTGCGGCCGCACCGGCTCGGACGGCAACTGAACCGCTCGCTGAGCTTGAGCCCCTAATCCATCACTCTCCGCTTCCCACGCGATTTGCACTTTGCCCGGCCTCGGATGCCTCCCTCTGGGAGTGCGCCTAGGAGTATTAAACGCTCCCCTGCCCCGCCATTCCCATCGATGCCTGGTTCGCGCCTGTCGTACATGCGCTGCTTCCGATGCCACCAGCCGGGCCACTTTGCGAACGAGTGCCTCCTCCCCCCTGCGCCGTCGTACGGCGTGGCCAACATCGCGTCCGCGTTCCTCTCGAAGCCGACGCAGCAGAGCCCCCACGTCGTGGGGAAGAGCACGTCGAAGCGCGGGCAGTTCCTGATGGGCGCCGCGGCGGGGAGCGCGCACACGGTGGGGAAGCCCCGGGCGAAGGACGGGCCGAGCGTGCACGTCATCGCGAAGACGAGCCCCGCCTCCGCCACCAAGGCCCTGCGCGCCACCCGCACGGAGGCCGGGGTGTACGTGCTCGAGCTCCCCAGGGGCCGGTTCTACGTGGGGAAGTCGACGAACATCGAGGAGCGGCTCGAGCAGCACAGGAGCGGCACCGGCGCGTCGTGCGCGGAGAAGTTCACTCGGCGGGTGGCGCCCCTCACGCAGCCGGACGACGACACGGAGGCGTGGGAGCGGGCCGAGACGCTGGCGCGGATGCACCGCGCGGGGATCTCGAGGGTGCGGGGGTGGATGTTCACCGCGCCGGAGCTCACCGACGCGCAGAGGGAGACCGCGTTCGCGCAGGTCTGCGAGCGGTTCGACCTGTGCCGCAAGTGCGGGCGGGGGGGCCACTTTGCGGCGGCGTGCGGGTGCTACACCCGGGCGTGGTTCGCGAGCAACTAACGGCTAATCCCTGAGCTCCAGGTAGACCCGCAGGAGGCTCGTGACGTTCTCGCTGTGGTAGATCCGCTGGTCCGGCCCGACGAGGTAGATCCGCCCGGGCAGGACCATCCAGAACCACCGCCCCGTGGGCCGCGAGAGGTCGACGTGGTCCTCCTCGTAGTGCAGGCCGACCTCCGGGTAGAGCTGGCGTATGGCCGGGAGGACCTGCATGGGGTCCCCGTCGGCTGTCTCGCCCAGGGGGATCCGGCCCCGGCGCTCGTACTGGGCGTCGTGGAAGTAAACGACCTGCGAAAAAACAGCATAAGTACCGTTTTAACGATCCAGCCTCCGCGGGTGTCGCCTGGTTAGCCCAGTGGGAACCACTGAGAGATACACCGGACACGTGAGAACGAGTTCAATACCTGATATACGGGCGCCTACGGAGATGATTGACTGCGTCGACCACCTACACCGGATGCACATTCACCCGATATCTACGCCCAGGGACGCATTCAGACGGAATCGCATCCCCCCTGAGAGGGAAGAGACGGGCGGCATCCGCACCACCCCAGGCACGTAGCTCAGCGGTCAGAGCACCGTTCTAAGGAAAAACGGGGGTCCCGGGTCCGAATCCCGGCGCGCCAACACAACCTTTTTACCTGCGACACGTGGTTGTACATGCCCGGGAAGTCCTGCTTGTAGTTGAGGCAGGCGGCGACGGGGAGGGTCATGAACATGCAAAGCAGGTTGAATTCGTCCGTGGAGGCCTCCATGTGGTGCCGGCAGAGCCTGCAGTCGTGGGGCTCGGGCTCGATGGGCTCGGACATGGCGAGGAGGTGCAGGTGGCGGTACAGGACCAGGAAGGTCCCCAGCAGGCGGCGGAGGCACGGCCGGGCGAGGCGCATGCGCGTGGAGTCCCCGTCGTCGGGCTCGGTCATGTTGCCGTCGTCGAAGACCTCGGGCCCACCGGAGTGCGCCGACAGCCACCCCACGCGGGCGAAGCAGGCGTCGATGGTCGCGCCCACGGCCTTGAGGTTCTCCTGCCCGTTGGGGTTGTCGTCGAGGCGCCCCAGGAAGCGCGGCCACTCGATGAGGATGTTGTCGACGGTGTCGCGGAGCTCGCGCAGGGTCATGTCGTGCGGGTGCTTGGCCATCAGGGTCATCCGATCGTCCGCGACCAAGCCGGCCTCGGCGGCGCGGGCCTGCGTCTGCGACTGGTGGCGGCACAGGAGGAGCCCGAGCAGGTGGCAGCGGTTCAGCAGGATCGAGGCGGCGAGGGTCTCCTCGGGGTCGGTGCGCCACAGCCACTCGGTCCACACGGTGTCGGGGAGACCCCCGCCGGCCTCGAGCGCCGCGTTCAACGGGCCCAGGGGCGCGGGGGCTCCCTCGGACGCGGGCTTTTTGACGCGCTTCAGCATGGCGCAACGCGCGGGATCGGGGGGGCGCGACGCATCGAAAATAGGGCCCGCGCGCACCAGTATAAAAACACATTTACTCACCCACGGGCCGAGATGGACACGCGCCCGCTCGTCCGCGTCGCCATCATGAAGGGGGGGTGGAGAAACCCGGAGACGATCCCGCTGATGGCGTTCGAGATGGACTCGCACGTCCACGCGGAGGTCTGGATCGACGACATGGGCTTCAGCGCCTTCGACGGGGAGTACCGCCCGAACGGGCAGTGCGTCCTGAAGGTGCCACGCCCCGCCCCGGGGGAGCCGGTCGGGAAGGAGTGGGACGTGTTCCCCCTGCGGCTGTCCGACGAGGCCCGGGCGGTCGAGCTCATGACGGAGACGTGGAACTCCCCGGCGCGGTACAGCCTGAACGTGCGCGACTTCATCCTACCCCAGCGGCTGGTCAACTACGCCGACCCGGACGTGGACTGCACCAAGCCGCTCCAGTGGACGACGCTGTTCTGCTCCCAGTTCGTGCTGCTGTTCATGCGGCGTTGCGCCGAGGAGGGCATACTATCCGACCCGAACGGGGCCCTGTGGCGGATGAACAGCCGGAGCTGCGCCCCCTCCCACCTGACGGGGATCATGCGCCGACTGCTTCTGCCGCCTGCTCCACGCAGGGGCAGCACGACGAGACCGCCGCCCCGCGCGCCACCAGCCAGTCGTTGAGCTCGCGCTGGACGGGCTTGTCGATGCGGACGTAGCCCTGGACCCGCTGGAGGATGATGTTGCAGAGGGCGACCCGCCGGGAGCGATCGGGGTGCACCGCGGACTCGAGGACCTTCCCGCAGAGGGCGGTGAGGACGCTGGTGGGGGACAGGAGCAGCGTGGACTTGGAGCGGCGGAAGACCACGGCGTCGTGGTAGACGTTCCACTCCTCGCGGCGGCCCAGCGCGCCGCGGACGAAGTCCTTCTGGCGCTCGGTCATGAGGTTGAAGGGGTAGACGAGCGTGCTGTGCCCCTGGAAGATGGCGGCGCCGACCTCCGTGAGGGTCAGCTGGAGCGGCGAGGTCAGGAACGTGATGACCGTGGCGGTGATCGGGTCGTACTTGTCGTTGCGCCGGTCATCCCCCTCGATCTTGGCCATGTAGGGGAGCAGCACGGACAGCGCCTCGGCGGAGGCGAACTCGGCCTCGATGCTCTCCTCCCACCAGAGCGTCATACCTTGAGGGGCAATAATAATAAAAAAGGGCCACGACCAGCCGCTTTGGATCCGACTTTTTAGCGCCGGGGTATTTAAATCGGGGCGGCGAAAAGGGGGCGAGAGAGGCCGCCGCGCACTGACTCGCCCCGCCCCGCCGCAGATCTCAACGACGAAGGGCACGGGCGGGGACATCATCATCCTCGAGGAGGCCGCCTACATCGACCCAGGCTTCTTCTACGAAACCGTCGCCCCGCTCCTCACCATGGGGAACACGACGCTGCTGGCCATCTCCACGCTCACGTCGGAGATCAACTTCTACACCCGGCTGATGAAGATGCGGGACAAAGTCACCCACGAGCCAATCTTCACCTTCCTCAGCGTCGAGCTCGCGTGCGCCGCGTGCAAAGCCGAAGGCAAGGCGTCGGAATGCGTGCACATGCTTCACCTCGTCCCGCGCTGGCAGAGCGCGGACCGGCACGTCAAGCTCAAAACGATCATGCAGGACCGGCCGGACCTCATCGAGAGCGAGCTGAGCGGCCTGGCCTTCGACTCCCTCCAGCAGATCTTCAAGCCCCAGCTCCTCGACATCATGTTCACCCAGCCGTGCCCACCCCACGTCATCAACGACGACGTCCACATCTTCATCGACCCGGCGGCGGGGGGCCCGTTTAGCGACTACGCGGTGCTGTCCATCACCCGACAGAAGGGGCTGGTGACGGTAGGTGCCCCCGAGCCCCAGCGCGCGCAGCCGAGGGTAGTGGGAGTGGCCCATCATCCGATACATACGCAGGCGCCCCGCACGCACACCCCAGGCTATATAGATTCAGGACACCAGGTAGGCCATGCGCACGCGGTCCACGAAATCCGACGCGTTGATCGTCTCGTCCTTGACCCAGCCGGGCAGGAGGACGTCGTGCAGCTCCGCGTAGAAGCGCGTCCCCTTGACGCGGCACACCGGGTGCCAGTCCCTCGCCAGCGGGGAGCTGTACTCGCTCAGCTTCCGCCGCGTGCCCTCGTCCAAATCCAGGAGCACCAGCAGCTTGATGCGCAGGGTGTGGAGGCAGTCGTGCTTGTGCGGGGAGTAGACGCGCAGGGACTCGACCACCCCGGGGGCCCCGCCGTGCGCCCGCTCGATCCCCTGCATCGCCCCGCGTATGATCTGCCCGATGAACTCCGAGTCGCCCCCGTAGAGGACGTACATTAACCAATCGCGATGGGGGCAGGTGCAAGGCATCGACATCCTGTCGGGGTGCAAAGGTGAGAGTTTTTTTTATTTGTTTATCGGGCGCGCGTCCTGACCCGTTGGAACTTATTTTTTTTGGCAGACCCGGGAAGGCAGTTCGACCTGGTGGTGGCGCACATCACCGCGATCCGCCGCCTCCCCGGGTTCGACGCCAGCCGGGTCACCATCTACGTCGAGCGGAACCTCGGCTTCGAGGCGGAGCACCACAAGCGCGCGCTCAGCGGCCTCCCGAACGTCCGGTTCTACATGGACGAGACGCACGACCGCGTCGGGATCCTCACCACCAACCCGATCAAGCACGCCATGTGCCAGCTCACCATGCTCATGCTCGAGGAGCGCCGGATCCACGTCCGGAAGCCGCTGGTGTCCAAGGATCCGCGCGGCCTCCCCCTGCGGCTCCGGGAGCAGATGGAGATCTACTCGTACCAGTTCAAGGCGGCGCTCACGACGTTCCAGAAGGACGTGGTCGCGCTCAGCGGCAAGGTCGGCGGCATGAAGGACGACATCTGCATCTGCCTCCAGCTCGCCTGCTACTTCACCCAGATCGAGCGCCAGCGGGACGCCGCGCTGTACAAGCGCCCCCGGCTGGAGTAACCCGAATGAAGAGGGAAAACCGAAAGACACGGGGTGGGCAACGCGTATTTAAACCGCACGGCGCGCGCGACGAACAGGCCCCTCCGACCCCAGAGCAGACCCCACGACATGTCCTACTACGAAGACCAGGAAGACCGATACCTCGGCGCCCAGCCGTACCTCGACCAGATTGTTCAATACCGCGGAAAAAAATACGTTCCGGTTCAAGCGAAGAACAGCAAAAACGTCCATATGAAACCGGCCCAATACGCCACACAGGAACAGAAATCGCGGGTGTACACGGGCCCGGTGCACGATCAACAGGGGGACATCGTGTACATCCCCAGAAAGAGGATCCACGAGGCCTTTGCGCCGCGAGGCCGCCAGGTGCAGCACGCGCAGGCGTACCACGCCGGGAAATTCATCCAGGCGCCTCGCCAGGGGCCTCCGCGGGGGCGCAAGCAGAGCATCTCCTCCTCGCGCGGGGGGCGCAGCCAGAGCGTGGGATCCCAGCGCGCCCGGTCCAACAGCGTCTCCAGCCGCGTCAGCCGCGTCAGCCGCGTCAGCCAAAAGGGCAAGGGCAAGGGGAAATCCAACTTCAAGGACCCCCTGCTCACGGCCGTGAACATCGCACGGAGGGTCATCAGCAAGACCCCGAAGGACAAGACCGTGGAGGTCGACGCGGAGATCCAGGACAGGATCCACAGGGCCAACGAGAGGACGAGGGAGGAAACCGCAAAGGGCGAGGGCGTGTTCGCCTACGCCCCCGCCGACATCTACAGGGATCTGGTGGACGTGGACATCGGCGCGGTAAACGGCCTGTCGAAGTACGAGGCGAACAAGATCCTCAACCCGATCCAGAACAAAATCCGCAAGGCGGTGAAGTCCCTCAGGAAAATGCAGGCGGACCACAAGGCGGGCCAGAACACGTGGACGAAGCTCGTCGAGGAAAACCTGCAGGGGCACGAATACAGCCACATGACCAAAGAACAGGCTGGAACAGAGATTGTCGCCAAGGGGGAGATCAAGGTGAGCACCAAGGAGCAGTTTGAAGTCATTTTACCGTACGTCATCGCCCAAATGGAGCTCAAGGCCAAAAGGGGAGCGCAAGGCGGCATCAGCGTCACCCACAAGCAGATCGCGCAGGACGCGTACGCATACATTTTCAACCCCAGTCCAGCCATCAGAATCGTCGGATTCGACTACCTAACGTACTTTGTCGGGTCAAGGGGGTTCCCCCACCTCATCGACCACGCCGCCGCGGAGGCGATGAGGATCAACAGCGCATCCGTCAAGCTGCTGACCGACGGGCACAGGGCCCCGGGCCAAAAAGCGAAGGACGCAATCGAGCACGCGCACGGACCAGTACGTAGAACATATGGGGTCGAGACCATGCCATTCCCGAGGCGCCCAGGCCACGTACAACAAACCGTGGACGAGATAGAACATCGATTCACTAAGATACCAGTGGATTCCTGCTGGCACAACAACGGCGACTTCGCCCTGTACCACGCGCTCCACGCGCACCTGCAGGGGATGGGGTACGACGTCGGCCCGTCGCCTTACGCCGAGACCGAAACCCTGGCCTCCTCGGCGCGATCGAGCGTGCCCCCGACCGTCGACCAGTACTTCGACACGGACGCGACCCCATCGCGCTCGTACCCGCCGCGCACCGTCGGGATGGGCGTTTACTGATCCACCCCCCCCCCCTTCTTTTTTTTGGTTCCAACGTGGCTGGGTACTGCCCCCCGCCGCGACAAAACCCAAGAAAAGGAGATGACGATAGACTCGTCGTGGATCGCCTGCTTCAAGGAGGAGGTGCCCGACGCCTTTTCGAAGCACGCGCCCTTCGAGCCGAACGCGGTGTTCTGCGACGGCCAGATCCGGCTGATGTGCCCGATCTCGAGCGAGGTGCTGACCTGGGACGACTACATCGAGCGCCAGTTCGGCCGGCACCTCACCGGTCACTTCAAGCGGCGCCGGGTGACGTGCGTGATCCTGGCCTTCGACGACTACAGCCGCGTCCCGCAGGCGAAGAGCATGACCCAGCTGAAGCGGCGCCGGCACCTCCCCCCGGTGACGATCCACGCGAGGGACGCGCTCCCGCCCGTGGTTCCGCAGGGGCCCGAGTGGCAGCAGTGCATCTCGAACCGGACGTTCAAGAGCAAGGTGATCGAGCTGGTGGTGTACCGGCTGGTCTCGACGCTGCGCCTGGGGGAGGGGCAGTCGCTGATCGTGGACTACCAGGGGCACCCGGTCCAGTACACCGCCGCCGGGATGCACACGGGGGTGCCCATGACGGGCCTGGCCCCTCTCGGCGAGGCGGACGTGAAGTTCGTGCGGTACGCGACGATGTTCGAGAAGCTGCAGGTCGACTCCATCGACGGGGACAGCGTCCCGATCGCGCTGCTGCACATGGAGCGGACCGGGTCCATGCAGGGGAACATCAGCGTCCTGCGGCTGGAGACCCGGCTTAAGGGGTCCTCCTCCACCGCCGACAAGGGCGCGAAGCGGGCCCGCACCGGCCCCTCGCGCGTGTACGAGTACGTCAACATCGGGCTCCTGTTCACGGTGCTGCGCGACCACGTGATCCCGCAGTGCCTCGGCCGGACGCCCATGCACATGCACCAGGGGCACGAGATCGCCATGCTGGTGTCGCTCATCGGGCTGTCGGGGACCGACTTCACCCGCGGCATCCCGCTGGTGAGCGGCAAGACCATCTACGAGCTGCTGCCGAACCTGTGGCTGCGCCTGGCGGTGGCCTACAACACGGAGACGCGCCAGCTGGACCCGGACGTGGCGCTGAACACGGTCCTCGCGACGATCTACCAGCGGAAGTTCGAGAAGCACACGAAGCTGACGGGCAACAACATCGATGACGTGCTGGAGGCGCTGCAGGCCTCGTCCCTCTCGGAGAAAACGCGGAGCCTGATCCCCTCCAAGGCCGTGCTGCACTGCACCGTGCGCAACACGAACTGGCTGCTGCGCTACTGGCTCGACGAGGCGTACCCCGACCCCGTGCAGCCGCAGTTCGGCTTCGTGAGGGGCGCGGGCACCGGCTCGGCCGTGCGCTACGAGATTGAGTGAGAAATAATGAAAAAAACCCACCCAAACCCCGAGTTTGAGCGAACGGGTCCGCCCTAAACCCAAACCGAGCGCGAAACAACGAAAAAACCCGCCCCAAACCACGGAGTCTAAGCCCGATTCCCCGCCCGCCGGCCGCGTATAAAAGCCCCGCCCACACCCCCCTCGGCGCGACATGCCGAACCCTGCGACCGCGAGCCACTGGTTTCACGTGGTGATGTCAGTTATCCTCCTACTCGGCACGATCGTCCTCATCGGCGTCAACCACAGCCTGTCGAGCATACAGCGCGACGCGGATTACGTCACGATTTACACGTACAAGAAGGCGGTGGTCAACCGCGACAAGGCGCTGACGAACCTGACGGCGGCGAACAGGGTCGCGAACGCCTGGCTGAGCGACAGCACGGACGCGAGCCACTGCCTGGACATGTCGTACTTCGCCTACCCGGTGGTGTCGTTTCATCCCCTCACCAACCCGACGAGCCCCACCTGCCAGATCAGCTTCGGCGTGGGCTCCACCACGACGTCGACGGTCCTGCAGATCGCGGCCGTGTACACCGGGGACATCGCCAGCTGCCTGCCGGGCACGTACGGGCTCCAGGTGAACGGCGGCGCGGGCGTCGTGGCGGTGAACCCGATCCTCACCATCGCCCCGAGCCCCACGGGGACGAACGGGTCCGCCGCGCTGACCTTCGACCTGTCGGTCAACACGTTCGGGTACAACTACGCGACGGCCAACACCCCCGGGTGGACCGCGTGCCGGGACGCGCGCCGGTCGCTGGCGAACCAGTACCTCACCAACACGTCGTGCGAGACGGAGGCGTCGCCGATGTGCACCTGCGTGCGGGGGTTCACGGACAACCTGATGAACTGGAACCACAAGCTCAAGTACCAGCCGGCCCCGGGGGTGTTCCTCGAGGACGTGCTCCTCAACGGGGTGGCGCGGTGCCTGGACCTGCGCCGGTCCCACGACGTCCCGATCCCCCTCGACAACAAGTTCACCCGCTCCACGCCGCTCCTCATCTTCGCCATCGCCCTGCTGTTCAACACGGTCAACGCGGCGCTGGACCCGATCCTGCGGCAGAACAACCTGGCGGGGACCCTGTCGAACGCGGCGTTCCTGCTCATGCTGTTCATCGTGGAGCTGATCGCGTTCCTCTTCAACTCGAACAGCACCGGCGCCGGCGACTGGCGGACGATGCTCACGGTCCTGCTGCCGGCGTTCCTGGTCCACGGGGTGTACGAGGCGCTGGCGGAGTGGCTCCTCACCCCGGCGAACGAGGGCGAGAACCCCCTGACGTCGAGCCCGTTCCTCCACCCGGTCGTCTTCGACCTGTGCCTGTCGTCCCTGACCCTGTTCACGTTAGTGGAAAGGGGGGTCGTGCAGAGCGAGTACCTTATCGTGGAACTCCTGAAGGTCCACGCCATCGCCGCGCTCTACATGGGGGTGACCTGGTACAACCGGCACGTCAACGCGCCGAACTCGTCGGAGTTCACGAAGAACCTCTTCGGCTCGGCGTACGTCAAGCAGGCGTACTTCCTGCTGTGGGTCGTCTCGCTCACCGCCGCGTTCGACACCATGGTCGTCCCGTACCCGTCCAAGAAGGGGTGGGAGCTCCACTGGATCCTCCCGCTGGTCTTCACGTTCTGGACCTTCTACAACCCGGTGTCGTTCGCGTCGTACCCCGCCCCCGCCAGCCTGGGCCAGGCGTACGCGTCCCTCAGCCGCTACAACGACCTCGCGGGCGTCATCGTGTTCTTCTTCGGCGCCATCCTGTGGGGCTACCTCCTCCGCTCGCACATCCAAATATACGGCGCGCAGCACTACGCGTACCCGTCCATCGACGACCTCCACATCCCCCTCTCGACCAAGTTCCACTAGGCGTCTTCGTATCCAAGTTCCACTACACGTCTTCTTCCAACTCATCATCACCGTCATCATCACGCAGGCGCTTCGGGCACCGAGGCCCCTGCCGCCCGTTATCGTACAGCTGCCCCATGCGATCCACAAAGTGCTCGCGGGTCGCCATCGCCTCCGGGAACATGTCCCATATGCGCTCGAGGAGGAGCATCTCCTCCGCGTCGGGGGTGCTCGTCAGCGGCGTGTAGGCCGGCACGAACCCCTCGCCCATGGGCAGGAAGAGGTCGGTGACGACCTTGGAGATCTTCGAGGCGGCGCTCATGGGCGTCTTGGGGTGGGAGCGGGCGGTCTGGGCACTCATGCGCATGATCTGCGGGCCCCGGGAACGGAAATATTAGAGGGACGTGATGTCGCCGTGACCGCACACCGCACGGAAAGTAGGGCGCAGCCACTCACGTTAAACCGCGACTGCGTGCGCATCTTCTCCGTGAGCAGCATCGTCGGGATGCGGAGCTTGAACCCCCCGAGCTGCGCGCGCTCCACGTTGTTGAAGCCCTTGCGAAGCCGGACGTGCCGCCAGATCGCCTTCATCATGCGCAGGCTCAGGGTGTAAAAGGCCCCGTCCGGCAGCTTCAGCGCGGGGACCTGCTCGCTCACCGGCCGGCCGTGCGGCTGCAGCCAGTAGACCAGGGGCTCGTTCCGCTCGAGCTGGGGGATCATCGACTTGTTGCAGGGGGGGGTCGGGTGCGGCCACTCGCGACCGTAGTGCACCAGCGTCATGCTCGAGATGTCGATGCGGCGCATTATTTTAATAAAAACAACAACAAAGGGCGCGCACGACCACCCACATTGGAACTTCTTTTTTTATGACCGACCCCCATTCAATTTATACACGTCCGACCGCAATGCCTTCACGCGACCGTCCAAACGCGTGACGAATTCGCGCTCAACCTCATACAATTCCTTACGTAGTTTCAACTCGGCATCCCAGTGGGCACCGCGAACGTCCATGGCATCGGCGCGCACGGACAGCGCCGCCACAGTCTGCGTAATTTTCGCCTCCTGCCCCACACACAGCACCAAGCTCTTGTACATCGTACCGGTCTTGGCCTCCACCGCCCCCACGCGCATCGACAGGGCCTCCATCGTCGCGCAAACGTCCTCCCCGTGCCCGATCCCGGCGATCTCCGCGCGGATCCCGTCCAGCTTCCGGTTCGTGTCGCTGATGTGGAGCTCGACCATGCGGCGAATCCCCGCCAACTCCTCGCGCAAGTCCGACGCGTCCCCGCCGCCCTTCTTCTGGTTCTCGCGCACGAACCAGTCGAGGATCTCCATGAAATTGACGACGCCCGAGGGGACGTCCCCGCTCACGGACCCGTCGTTATTCACCACGATCCGCCTGCGATCCGCCATTTCGCGGGGCCCAAACCCGCAGATTAAATAGGGTCTGACGGCTCGATTTGCACGATGCGGTACTCCTCGCGGCCGTCCAGCTCCCCGAGCGCCGCTGCGTCCATCTGCTCCATGTAGATCAGCACCAGCAGGGCCAGCAGCGAGAAGACTATGGCCATCGCCCAGTTGACGAACATCACCGCGTAGAAGCAGAGGAGGAACCCCCTGTTGCCCACGATGCACATGTCGCCGAAGTCCATGCCGAAGTAGAGCAGCATGGAGAGAGTGTAGTAGGCCAGGGAGCGAAAGATGAAGTGCGAGAAGGACTCCTCGTCCGCGTACGTGGAGAGGACGAACACCGTGCACCCGAACCACAGGAACGTCGGGATCCACCGCGACGCGCGCGAGTCGACCACGAAGTGCGAGTGGAACGTGATCATGCCCGACAGGACCAGCCACACCATCTCCAAGAGGTAGGCGGGGACCCGGCTCGCGAAATCGAGGGGCCTCTCGCTCCCGGCGCGCAGGGTCGTGGCGAAGTACGCGAACACGACGGAGACCATCAGGAAGTTGTCATCGAAGGTGGGGGACACCCCAAACGCGAAGCGGTCCATCAGGACCATATTCAGTATGATCATGGTCGCCCCGATCAGCTCCCCGGGCTTGATGAGCCCCAAAAACAGAAGCACGAGGGTCATCACGACCCCCGACTTGGCGCAGCGCCACAACTCCATTCGTCTTTATTTTCAATCCAACTTAACAGCGGGGGCCTTCTTATAGCCACTCCGCGAAACCGCACAAACCCCGTCAAAACCCCGCCCGGCCCTACTCCGCGAAACCGCACAAACCCCGCCCGGCCCTACTCCGCGTCCTCCTCGGCATCGACCTCCTCCTCGATGCGAACGCGCTTGAAGGAGGTCGCCTGCTTCGTCGCGCCCCCGCCCCCGCCCCGGTGGGACTCCGACTCGAAGTAGACGGTGAGGACGTAGAAGGCGCTGTCGCCGCGCCCCGCCGGGGTCCCCATCGGCCCGGGGTTCCCGATGTGGATCTTGTAGCCGCGATTGAAGGCGCAGCCATCGGAAACCAGCGGGAAGTCCCGGCAAGGGGGGGGGACCACACCGACCTCCCCGTACGGAAGCCCGGCCTCCTGCGACAACGGCGCGGAGGAGACGCGGAGCGCGATCTTCTGCAGGGTCATCTCGTGCGCCACCTTCCAGTCCGTGGGAAACACCGTGTAGGCGCGCCCCTCCAGCGTGGCCCCGTCGACCGGCGCGAGGAAGGCGTTGACGTCGATGAGCGGGACCCCGCGGTACTGCGCGAGCCTCGGCTCCGTCCGGTTGTAGTAGTCGTCGAAGGTGACGAAGGCGCGGAGGGCCCCCGCGGCGATGGCGAGGTCCACGAGGGTCCGGGCCGACTGGACGTCCCCGGGGCAGTTCGTGAAGGCCTGCAGGTCCCCGAGCGCGACGTCGAAGAAGGGGATCCCCGGGAGAACGGACACGTCCCCGCCCGGCACCTCGATGCGCACGAACTCGACCCCGTCGTCGATGGTCACCACGCGGGCCCCGCGCCTCACGAGCCCGTAGACGCCGTAGCGGGACCGCTCCACGCAGTTCACGATGTGCTCGCAGCGCTCCGCGCGGGCCTTAATGACCTCGTCGGCGGAGTCCGCGCCCGAGATGAAGTTCCCCAGGGACGACGGCGTCATGTACGAGTAGAGCGTGGAGTCGTGCGGCGCGATCCGGGCGATCTTGATGCCGTAGCCCTTGGACTGGTTGTGCGACGGGTTGAGGATGAGGTCGATCACCGTGTAGGGCGGGATGGTCCCGGAGAGGGACGCGTGGAACACCTCCTTCTCGAAGGTGTACTCGTTGAGGAAGAACGTCAGGGTCTGCCCGATCGCCAGCTCGGAAAAGCACTCGTCGTCGCGATCGCCCTTGTCGAAGTTGCTGTTGGCCTTGAGGAAGTTGTAGACCCGGACCGACAGGGGCTGGCCGTCGGAGGCGCGCGCCACCACCTCGAGCAGCGGCTTGGTGGGCACCTCCGCCGCCCCGGTGCGCTTGGCCGGCGCGTTCTTTCCCGGCTTCTTGTACGGGGCCTTGGCGTAGCCGAGGTGGGGAAAAGCCAGAATGGTCCCGACGATGCGTTTCTGACCCGACGCCTCCACGTCGGCAAGGGTTATGGGCAGGGGCTGGTGGGTAACGAGCCGAACGACAAGGCCCGCGGGCTTGGGCGCGGTGTCGCTGACGACGTACCCGGTGAAGGCGTGGGCGGTCCGTGGGGCGCCCCAATCGGGGACGGCGGAAGAAGAGGACGACATGGCAGGAGATCGATTTCTGGGTGCCCGTGGCACGAACGGGTTTATTATATAGACACAGGGGGGCCTGGGGCCCATTTTACGTTTGTTCGGGTTTGTGAGACCCCCTTTCGATTTTAAAACTAAAGCCGAATCTCCGTCTCCGCCGGGGGCAGGCCCATCCGAAACAGGTCGGCCAGGAGGTCGGCCGTCTCCTCCAGGCCCCCCATGGCGATGCCGTACGACCGCAGGATCAGCGACTCCATGTCCCGGTCGTACTCGCCGGTCGCCCGGGCCGAATCGTGGAACGCCCCCAGCGCGTGGAGGAAGGCCCGCGGGTCGTAGTCGAAGGCGCAGTTGTCGGCCCCGGGGACCAGGACCGCCAGGCTCGACCCCCTCCGGCACAGGAGCGGGAAGAGCAGCTCCCCGCCCAGGTACGTGGACGGCGCCTCGGTGATCAGCATGAACGAGCAGGCCGGCCGCGCGTGGAGGTGGAGCGCCATCTGGTGGGTCATCTCCTCCCCGTTGAAGACCAGGTGGAACGGGGTCCCCCGCCGGTCGAACCCCATGGCCACCTCCCGGTCGAACGCGACGGGGTGGCAGATCAGGTTCGGGACGACCCGGGATGGATCCTGCCGGAGCCCGAAGGCGTGGAAGAGGACCTTGGGGAACATAGCAGCCAGGTCAGGCACGTGCCCGGGAGCAGAGGCAAAGACGCACTCGGATGCCGGGTGTCGGACAAGAAACTCAATATGCAGGAGGCACAGCCCCCGCGCGGAGATGACGGGGGGGGCCTCGGCGCAGACAGGGAGGGCAGCGGCGTCACACGGCGGGGCATACCGCCAAACGCGCATGCCAGGTTCACGCCGGATCGTCGCCCCCGGGCTTTATAGCCCCTTTTTCGCCCCCGGGCGCTTATATGCCAACATCAGGCCCCAGGTGCAAAATCTTTTTTTACCGACCCGGCCCGCTTTTCCCGAAAACACGATTATTCGGAATTTTCCCACTTTTTCCGGATGGGGGATTTTTAAGATTTTCCGAGAACGCACCGATTCCCCAAAAGGCCTGTGTTTCACCGCCCCAGGTGTAAAATCAGGTTTTATAAATTCCGATTTATTTTATTTTCGCAAACACAGGCCGTTTCGGGGTGTAAACCTGAAACACAGGGCGCTTCCAGGGTATATCCATACGCAAACCCCGTCAAACCCACCAAAATCCACACCGATGCCACGCGCCCCCTTCTCCGCCGAGGTCTTCCTGCGCAACATGCGCGTGCCCCCCGCCCCCATCGATCCCTCCACGCGCCTCGCCCCGATCCACCGGCCCCTCCAGCGCACCACCAGGTCCACCTACACCCTCCGCCGGACGGGCCTGCCGCCGCTCTACCTGACCCGGGAGCTCCTCGCCTGCTTCTTCGACCTGACCGCCCGCCAGGCCGTCGCCGCGCTCCGCACCTGCGAAACCACCATCAAGCGCCTGCGGGTCTGGTCGGGCCTGAACAGCTGGCCGTGCCGGGAGGTCCACAAGGGGACCCACGCCAGCTTCACCCTCGACTGGGTCGAGGGGACCCGCCTGCGCCACACCGATCTCACGCGCGGCACCCAGCCGGAGATGCACCTGGCCCTCCTTCGCGCCTGCGAGATCGCCACCGGGGACCTGCCCGCCCCCGCTCCCGCCGACAACGCCATCCCCCCCGACTGGCTCACCGGGCTCGACTCCCCGGCCCAGGGCCCGGAGCCCGACGAGTTCGACTTCTCGGACCAGGGCCTGGGCCTGTTCGACGCAAACGCGTTCGAATTCACGTCCGAGGACGCGGCCTTTTTGGCGGAACTTCAATAAAAGCGCGTGATTCCCCGTGTGTCCCCAACCCCAATCCCACACGATGCCCCCCACGCACACCGCCGACTCCCTCCAAAGGTCCACCATCGACGCCATCGTGTTCCAGTACCCGTCCGAGACCCTGTACCGCCCCCACGGCGAGCACACGCACAAGGTGGGGGAGGGCCGCGTGTGCCGCGTGCTGACCATGCAGATCTCCCGCCCCCTCCCGCGCCGGGCCGCGATCGTCGAGAACATCTGCGGCAAGTTCAGGGCCGCCTTCCAGCGGGGGCACCACGACTCCGTGACGCTGTCGACGTCGCGCTCGTTCGGCCGCCAGCGGGAGATGTACCACCTCCACGGGAGCCTGTTCCTCTACCGCCACTGCGTCCACTTCAAGGGGTGCAAGAGCGCGGAGGGCATCGCGTGCATGGCGCAGGACCTGAACCTCGCCGAGGACCCCCGCGCCAACGTCTACATGGCCGTGTTCAGCCTCGCGATGGACCGGTTCGTCCACACGTACCACGGGTGCTACCTCGAGAACCGCCTCTCGGAGCGCTTCGGGAGCGTGCGGATCTGCCACCGGATGATGGACGCCAACATGCTGGTCAAGCTCCGGGTCGACCGGTTCTGCCACCGGGAGATGCCGACGCTCGGCGAGGACCTCACGCCCACCAGCATGGACATCATCGTCTCCAAGAAGGGCGTGGTGCTCATACGGATGTCATGGGGCAGCTGCGAGTGGAACCAGCCCGCCGAGACGAGGCTCCTGGCGTTTTGCGACTGGCTAGGGGGGGCCGTGCGCGAGTGCTGCTGAGCACCAGCCGTTAATAAATTGGCGCTATTTTAGACCCGCGCCCACACCGACGCCGAAATGGATATGATCGACCTGTCGCTCGCCGTCAACTACCTCCCCGCCTGCGCCTGCGTGGGCAAGACCGTCGCGCTCGCCTTCGTCCTCTGCGTCATCCACGCGGGGGGGGTCACGCCCGCGTACATCCCCGTCGCCGCCGCGCTGATGCTCGACCGCCTCGTCTACCCCACGCTCATCATGGACTGCAACAGCGTCCTGCTCGGCGTCTTCGCGTCCCACCTCGTGTGGGAGGTGCAGCGAGCCGCGGACGGGCGGTGGGAGCCGTGGTCGGGCCTGCAGATCATCCTCAGCGTGGGCTGGTGCGTGGAGGCGGGGTGGAACATGTGGCGCAAGCACGCCCCCAACAGCATCACGGCGCGCCTGCACAAGCAAAACGTCTCGTTCGCCTCCGCCATGCTGGTGATCGGAATCCTCGCGTTCCTGCGCGCCGAGGAGGAGCTGCGGATCGTGCGCTTCACGCGGTACCTGGCGTACGGGTGCCTCTGCCTCGCGTGGGTCTACGTCATCGGCCTGTACCAGCGGCGCATGACGCACGCGTCCGAGTCCACCACCTACTTCACCGTCTACTTCAGCCCGATCCTCTACGTCCACCAGTACGCGGCGCTGGCCTACGGCGCGTTCTGCGTCGTCAGCATCGCCACCCACCTCCACGCGCAGGCCGCGTCGATCCTCCCCACCACCACCTGCTGCGACTCCGAGCCCGCCCCGCCCCCCTTCACGCAGGAGTGGACACCCCAGACCGACGCGCACCCGCCGCCGCCCGAAGAGGACCCGGAGGAGCTGGAACGGGTCTACCGCATGGCGCTGGGCAGCAAGAGCAGCGTTTGAGAGACACCGCGGCCCGTCGGCGATATTAAAGGGAACGCACGCCGCGGGGGGTGAAACCAAGCACCATGTCCGACTTCTTCGCGGGGGTCCACGGCGCCAAGTTTCCGGAGGTCGTGATGAACTCGGGGCCCCTCCCCCCGCCCAACGGCCTGCCGGCCCCGCTCCACGACACCGCGGACGCGCGGATCAACTACAACTCGACGCTGCTCGGGAACCTGGAGCCGTACGCGTACGGCGAGCCGGGGTACCTGTCGTCGCAGGTGTCGTACGTGAACCAGCCGCACCGCATCCAGAAGCTCGTGCCCGTGCTGCGCCTCCCCACCCCGCACGTCAACTCCATCACCTCGTTCGAGCTGTCGCACTCCATCGACGACAGTGACATCGCGTTCGTGATGCGGCTCGACAGGGCGTCCACCATCTGCACGTCCCTCAGCTCCCGCGCCGCCAACCGCCAGTTCAGCAGCGCCATGGACCCGTTCGTCAACCTGTGCACGCTCAACTACCTGCTCGCGGGCATCCAGCTCTCCTACCAGGCCGCGCACCCCGACAAGAGCAAGTGGTTCGACCTGCTCCACGACCTCGACAAGGACCACTTCCAGGCGCCCGGGCACCGGGTCTCCCTCAACGACCTCCGGCACATCATACGGGACCTCATAAGGCCGTTCGGCGTCGTTAGGGGCTCCGAGCGGCAGGGCGGGCAGGACGAGGCGGGCAACTCGCCGGCGACCTGGCCCGTCAACTTCGTCGCGAACCTCGTGCTGGACGGCAAGGAGCGCAACGTGGTGAACATCTGGCACTACCACGACATCAGCGCGGGCGACGACCTGGTCATCCGCCTCAAGCCCATGCCGATCCCCAACGACGGCCAGGGCTACACCCTCAACCACTACTACAAGAAGTTCGCCCAGCAGAACTTCCAGGGGTGCAACCGCGGCGCCGCGCTCCAGCCGACGCACGTGTGGCAGATGGTGCCGGACATCTTCGACCTCGAGTACCAGCGGGAGTGCCCGACCGAGGGCATGATCCTCCCCACCGGGCTGGAGATGCCCGAGGAATACTGCTGGCAGGAGCTCGGGTTCTGGCACATCGGGCGCACCCAGGTCATGTTCCGCAAGTACGCCGAGCAGGAGTACTACTTCAACGACATGGCGAACCAGCTCAAGATCAACCACCTCGACATGACGTTCGAGCCCACGTGGACCAAGGCGCCGGGCGAGGTGGACAGCGGGGTGAGGGGCATCGTCGACAAGTACCCCCCGCACGACTTCGCCGCCCCCGTGCCACCGGGAGGAGCCGCGCCCCGCATCGTCAACAGATACGCCGGGCACCACGTGGCCCCGGGCATGCGCGCCGCCGCCGGCGACGGGATCGCCGCCCCCCGCCCCCCGAAGCGCATACGCTGGGCCCCGGAGCTGACGCTCGAGCACATCAGGAGCGCGCTCGACCAGCCGATGCCCACGCTCGCGGCGAAGCCCGCCGGGCCGGCGAAGACCAACCTCGCCGCCATCAACGAACTCTTCGCCGCCAAGCCCCAGCGGGAGGACATCGGCGAACTCTTCGCCGCCAGGCCCCAGCGGGAGGACATCAGCGAACTCTTCGCCACCAGGCCCCAGCGGGAGGACATCGGCGAACTCTTCGCGGCCCCGTCGCGGGCGTCGTTCGCCAGCCCGTGGGAGTTCGAGCAGGGCCCGGCACCGGCACCCACGCTGGACTCCATGGACATCGGCGTCCTCGAGGAGCCCCCCCCCCTCGCGCCGAGGCCATCGCAGGGCCTGTTCGGGTCCATCCTCTCCTCGGCCCAGCCCGCGAAGAAGAAGGCCTCCCGCAAGGCCGCCGCCGCCGGCGCCGACCCGAAGTAACGAGCGCGGTTATTAAAGCCGCCGCCACCGCGAAAAAAAATAAAAAGGAGAGATGGCGCACGCGGTCCACTTCGGGTGCTGCATGGCGTGCCGCGCGCCGTTCATGCAGAGCACCGAGTTCTACAACGTGGAGGAGTCGCAGGCGATCTTCTACCTCCAGATGCGGTTCAAGCAGCTGTCCGCGCCCACGCGCCCGAGCCTGTACACCGGGCCCCTGCACGAGTCGCACATCCTCCCCAAGTCGCGCTACAGCCCCGCGTACATGTACGTGGCCGGGGTCCTCACCCCGTTGGAAACGCGCGGCCCGATCCCGGGGCACACCGCGGCGACCCGCGACCGATCCAACTGCTTCCACGCCCCGTACTCGGCCAGCAAGGACCTGCCCGAGGAGGACGCGGACCCCCGCGCGAGGATCCCCGCGCCCCGCCGCACCCAGAAGAAGCAGTACCTGGCGCACTGGGACGCGCCGGCGCCCATCGAGCACGCGGAGCTGAGGGATTGGCTCTGGCGCATACCCCGCAGGCACACGCTCAAAAAGCAGCCGTGGGTCTGCAACCCCGACCTGACGTTCCCGTGCTGCAGCCTGTGCAACACGATCTTCGACACGTGGGCGCGCATGAGCGACACGCTGCGCCAGCTCGTGCCGGCGGGCGCCATCACCACCATCGACGAGCGCAGCGGCAACGCGCTCGACCCCGTGCCCAAGCCCGCCACGGCGACGACCTACAAGGGGCACAACGCGAAGCACATGGCCGCGATGGCCGCGCACTACCTCCACGCGTGCTGGCGGGGGCAGGTGACCGACCGCGGCACGCCCCCCAAGGTCTACGACAGGCAGCAGCAGCTCGTCACCATGCTGCTGTGGCTCCCGCTCCACCTCACCACGACCTACCTCGAGTCCGTCAGGCGGGTGAACAACAAGAGCGTCAAGGGGGACCACAACTACCTCGGGAACCTCGACCACCTCATCGCCTACCACCAGTACCTCTGCGCCACCCTCGCGGACGACAACCCCGGCGAGGTCGACTTCCAGCGGCTGAGCGTGTTCTACATCAAGGAGCTCCCCGAGGCCCCGGCGCCCGTGTGGGACACCGAGCTCCACCCCCGCGTCGCCGACTACATCTTCGACGACGACAGGCCGAGCCTCGACGACAACCCGCTCGCGCTCGTGCAGCACGCGTCCAAGCGGCTCATGCACCTCTACGAGAACGTCACCGCCCCCCTGATCCCCATGATCAAGGGGTTCCCGTGCGCGTCGAGGGACCCCGCGTTCAACGCCGCGGCGGAGAAATTCTTTATTGACCACCGCGAGACGCAGGCCCTGATGCGCGACTTCCTCGACTCCACCAACCCGGAGAGCATCAAGTACTTCATCGACCACGCGGGCACCGCCGCCATCCTGTGGCCCAACCACCGGTACCTGGCGCGCGAGCCGAGCATGCAGGCGCTCGTCACCGACTGGATGAACGCCCGGCTCGCCCACGAGTTCAACAACATCGCCGACCACTTCCCCCAGTTCACCGCCTCCCAGGCCCAGCTCCTGTACAACATGCAGAACATGCTCCGGCCCGAGACGCTCCTCGCCACCCCCGCCGCCCTCACCTCGGGCGTGGAGATCGACATCATCGCCCGGATCGACAACGCGACGCTCCTCGACATCATGCAGTCGGCCCCGCGGTGCAGCGTGTGGAAGGCCGCCCAGCGCCTGCGCAACTGGAGCTTCACCGTGCCGATCGTGGCGATCCCCCCGCTGCTGGGGGCGAAATGGCGAAGGGGCGACAAGCAGATCGCGCAGCTCAAATCGACGCTGCGAGACCCCGACGCGCAGTACCCCGTCCTGGGGCTCGAGACCCCGCGCCTCGCCGCCGCGTTCGCAAGGGAGGGCCCCAGAGCCCCGCAGGCGCTCATCCTGCTGCCCCGGCGACCTCAGGCCGTCAGCACCTCCTTGAGCAACTGGGCGTCGTTGAGGGCCCGCTTGATCTCCTCCAGGCTCGCCATCACGTGCTGGAGGTCCGACTCCACCGACGGGCGCCAGTCCGCGCCGGCCCGGGACGCCAGCCGACGGGGCTGATACGGGAGGGTCGCGGTGCTCGCCTGCGAAGCGGTGGTCTCCTTCACGAGCGTCCTCTCCACGGCGGGGGGGATGCTGATGCGAATAACAGTCGTGAGACCCATCCCGTAACTCTTCTTCCACATACCGCTGGGAGGATCCGACAGGACGCGCGGATTCACCTGCTTAAAAAAGGGCGTGCTCAAATCCGACTTAGCCGGCGCGAACGCCCACCCCCCGTCCACGACCCGAAGCGACACGGTCCCATCCCCGCTCACGTAGGCCAAGTTATCTCGCTCGGAAAACTCCAGCGTAAGCGTGTGCACGACACCCTTGTGCTCCAACTGCAACTCATCGGGAACCAGCCTGGCGTCGTCCCTGTACACCGAGATCGGAATCACCACCTTCGGAGCCGGGGGCGCAACCGCAGGGGCAGGCACACCCTCGCGACCGGGGGCCATCGTCACGAAACGCAGCGTGGCCGCCGTGGTAACCTTGAACACCATCGTAGCGCCGGTGCTCGGATCCACCCACTGACACTGCTTCATGTCCACAAGCACCGACGGGTTATCCGCCTTGGCCCACCCCTTGTTGAAAACGTAGTTCATGCTCCACCCCTTATCATAACTGTAGATGATGGCTTCCTCCCAGCCCTCCACACCCTTCGCGCTGTAAATTATCTGTCCACGGGTCGCGCTCTCAAGGCGGAACGGCACCTTATTCCCGTCAGGCAGCTCCAGGACGACGGCGTCGGGGATGTTGATCTCCTGCTTTCCTGGCGCCACCCTCAGCACGGTGGCCGCAGGCGGTGGCGACGGAGGAACGAAAGGCTGCCGAGGATCCACAAACTGATTCCAATCCCTCTTCGGCGGCTGATTCGGACGCCCCTGCTGCTGCTGCGGATGCCCCTGCCCGCTGTTCCTCCTGTCATGCTGCTGCTGCGGATGCTGC
>SESB01000578.1_pt1 | contig 26167 bp, 18 predicted proteins | sample 3171441 | NCBI WGS metagenome assembly SESB01 (sample SAMN06051867, study PRJNA518727) | freshwater metagenome | biome: subpolar coniferous forest; feature: holomictic lake; material: water; isolation source: holomictic Lake 227, 6 m depth | place: Canada: near Kenora, Ontario | collected... | reverse complement strand
TTTGCTGATGTCCGGCGTCGCAATTGGCCAGCCAGGATCTGCCTCCTCACCGAAATATGACCTGTCGAAGGAACCCGTTTTATATACGGTGGGCTATGCCCACCTGGATACCGAATGGCGCTGGGATTATGAAGCTACGATCAACATTGATCTCAAAAACACCCTGGACGACAACTTCCGGCTTTTTGAAAAGTACAAACCCTATGTATTTACCTTCTCCGGGGCCCGCCGCTATAAGATGATGAGGGAGTATTACCCCGACAAATATGAGCGGCTGAAAAAATATATTGCACAGGGCCGCTGGTTTGTGGGTGGTTCAACGGTTGATGAATGCGACGTCAACATCCCCTCTCCCGAATCGGTGATCCGCCAGGTGCTTTACGGGAACAGCTATTTCCGTGCCGAGTTTGGAAAAGAAAGTGTCGATTTTTTATTGCCCGACTGCTTCGGCTTCCAGGCCCACCTCCCCTCGGTTTTGGCCCATACCGGATTATCGGGATTTTCAACCCAGAAACTCTCCTGGGGTTCGGCTGCCGGGATCCCCTTCAACATCGGGAATTGGACAGGTCCCGATGGGAATGGCGTGGTTGCAGCCCTGAACGCCACAAGCTATAACAGCGATGTGAAAAAACGGCTGGACACCGTCAGCTCCTGGGCCAAACGGGTCAACGACAATGGTTCAAAATACGGCGTATTTGCCGACTACCGTTATTACGGAACCGGCGACGAAGGGGGAGCCCCGCGCGAAGACGACATAAAAAACGCTGTCGGCAGCCTCTATCAGACCGGCAGTAAATTCAGGGTTTATCTCTCCTCCTCCGACCAGCTTTTCCGCGACCTGACCGACGACCAGAAAAAAAGACTTCCCTCTTACAGCGGCGACCTTTTACTTACCCAGCATTCAGCCGGGTCCATATCCTCGCAGGCATACATGAAGCGCTGGAACCGGAAAAACGAGCAACTTGCCATGGCGGCAGAGCCGATGGCGGTCATGGCCGACTGGCTTGGCGGACTAAAATATCCGGCGCAATCCCTGAACGATGCCTGGTGGCTGGTGCTGGGGTCGCAGATGCATGATATCCTTCCCGGAACATGCCTGCCGAAAGCTTATGAATATGCCTGGAATGACGAAGTCCTCGCGCTGAATAAATTCGCCTCGAATCTCGGAACCGCTGCAGGAGCCGTCATCCGCGGCATGGATACGCAGGGAAAAGGAATCCCGCTGGTGGTCTACAACCCACTGGCCATCAGCCGGACCGACCTGGTTGAGGCTGAGCTCGTCTACCCGGCCGATGCTCCGAAGGCCGTGACGGTCGTTGACGCCACCAACCAGCCGGTGCCGGTGCAGATCCTGAAATCATCCAGGGGATCCCTGCAGATCATCTTCCTTGCCACCATTCCATCCTTTGGCCTGACCTGCTTTGATGTTCAGCCGGTGAAAGAGGTCGCCCCCCCGAAAACCAACCTCACCGCCTCCAATAATACCCTGGAAAATGAGTTCCTGAAGGTCACGGTAAACGCAAACGGCGATATCGCAAGCTTCTTCGATAAAAAATTGGGAAAAGAGATGCTTTCGGCCCCGTCAAGACTCGAATTCCAGAAAGAGCACCCCGAATACTGGCCAGCCTGGAACATGGACTGGAACGACCGGAAAAATCCTCCTGTCGATTTTGTAAAGGGCCCTGCCCGCATCATGCTGGTTGAAAACGGGCCGGTCCGCGCCACCCTGCAAATTGAGCGGACAGCCCGCAACTCGGTGTTCACCCAGTACATCCAGCTCACCTCGGGCAAAGACAACCTGCTGGTGCGCAACATCATCAACTGGCAATCGCGCGGCGTAAGCCTCAAGGCATCCTTCCCGCTCACCGCATCAAACCCGATGGCAACCTACAACCTGGGACTCGGGACGATTGAAAGGTCGACCAACAATGAGAAAAAATACGAGGTCCCCTCGCGCGAATGGTTCGACCTGACCGATAAATCGGGAAACTTTGGCGTAACCATTACCGAGGACTGCAAGTTCGGCTCTGATAAACCCAACGACAAAACCCTGCGCCTGACGATGCTGTTCACCCCGGTGACCAATTTTTATCACGACCAGGCCACGCAGGACTGGGGAATTCATGAAATCACCTACGGCATATATAGCCACAAGGGCGACTGGCGTACAGGCAGGTCGGAATGGCAGGGCAGAAGCCTGAACCAGCCGCTCAGGGCCTTCCAGGCCTTACAGCACCCGGGTCTCCTCGGCAAAACCATTTCCTTTGCCCGGGTCTCAACGCCTCAGGTTGACATCCGCGCCATCAAAAAGGCCGAAAATGGCAGGGATGTCGTGATCAGGCTGCAGGAGCTTTTTGGCAACGACGCTGCCAACGTGGAGGTTGCCATGGCATCAAAGATCAAAACAGCCTATGAGATCGACGGGCAGGAGCACAGGATCGGTGATGCAGTGGTGAAAAACGGGAAACTGAACCTCGATATGAAGAAGTTCGCCATCCGCAGTTTCGCCATCCAGCTCGAACCGCCGGCGGAGCGGCAAACACCGCCAACCTCCTTTGAACTGCCGCTATCCTTTGACCAGGATGTGGTCAGTACCGACAAGAACAGGAAGGATGGCCAGTTTGATGATAAGGGACTCAGCCTCCCTGCTGAACTTTTCCCTGAAACCCTGCTGGTCGACGGGGTCCGGTTCCACCTTGGTCCCGCTGCCGACGGCAAAAACAATGTCCTTTCCTGCCGTGGACAAAAGATAACCCTGCCCAAAACCGGCACCTTTAACCACATCTATATCCTGGCTGCCGCGCTTACCGATACCAACGGAACCTTCAGGACTGGAAGCCTGAAAACTACGTTGCGGGTGCAATCCTATCATGGTGTGATCGGCCAGTTTGACAAACGCCAATGGGATAAACTGGGACGGATCAAGGGGCTTGACAAAGGTTTTATCAAACGTGATGAAGTTGCCTGGTACGCCACGCATCTGCATAAAGACACCCTCAACCTGGCTTACCAGTACGGGTATATCTTCCGGTATTGCCTCGATGCGGGCCCTGCCAGCGGAACACTGCAGCTTCCCGATAACGACGCCATTAAGATCTTCGCCATCTCCCTGGCCTACGACCCGTATGACCATGTACAGCCGGCCCGTCCGCTCTACGATGATTTCACCGACCGCCCCTCCATGGCGCTGAACCTCCCCAAAAGCTATGTGGATGAGAATATGGTCGCTACCGCAAAACTGGAGGTGACTAACAGCAACAACCTGCAGGAACTCTCCTCCCGGCCAACCATGAAGGATTATGCCGACATGCACCAGCCCAACGGCGTAACCTCCCAATACTATTTTTCTGATTCCGACTCCACGCTGTCAGGTTCCATTGTCGACGGGATGAACATCTCGGCCATCAACGACGGCATGTACGACCTGCTCCCTGCCGATTCCATCCGCGACAAATGGTCCATTAAAGGGGAGGGACGGGTCTGGATGGATCTCCAGAAGGAGATTGAACTCGACAGCATCCATATCTTTACCGCCCAGAATACCCGGCGCGGGGCACAGTCATTTTCGCTTTGGGGCGCCCCCGGCGATAAAAGCCCTGCCGTAAAAGGCGATCCCAAAGCCGCCGGCTGGAGTTATATCCTGACCGCCGCCCCCGAGGATATCTGGGGAAACAGCAAGGCCCTCTATAAGATCACCCCGTTGCCGGGAAAATCAAAACAGTACCGGTACCTGCTCTGGGTCAGCGAAGATTCACCCCACGGCCCCTACTATTTCAGGGAGGTTGACGTGTTCGAGAAACAAAAATAGTACTTCCTGTAACCTGCTTTTTCGTTTTGAAAAGAGTCACATTCCCCCCGATGGGGAGGATTGACAGGTGACATTTGCCCGCCTGAAGGAGAAAATATTTATTTTATTTAGAATCGATATAAATTATTTCATTACCTTTGCAGCGACAAACAAAAACAAAATAAGATGAAAAACACGACAAAAATGTTATTTGCGCTCATGCTGGTAATCGGCATGACGAACCTGGGCCAGGCCCAGGCCAAGTGGAATCTTGACAATGCGCACAGCAGCGTTAAATTCACGGTAACCCACATGGTGATCTCCGAGGTGGAGGGCAGTTTTAAAACCTTCACGGGAACCATCGACGCTGCCAAACCGGATTTTTCGGGTGCCACGGTTGATTTTTCGGTGGATGTGAACAGTATCAGCACCGACAATGAGATGCGCGACAAACATCTGAAATCAGATGATTTTTTCAATGCAGAGAAGTTCCCGAAAATGACCTTCAAGAGCATCTCCTTTAAAAAACTCACCCCTAAAACCTATGAGCTGACCGGCAACCTGACCCTCCGCGACGTCACCAAGAAAGTAAAATTCAATGTTACTTACGGAGGCACAGCCAAAGATCCTTATGGAAATACCAAAGCCGGTTTCAAGGCAACAGCCGTGATCGACCGCCTGGTTTATGGTCTGAAATGGAATACCCTCACCGAAGCCGGTGGAGCCATGGTAGGCAAGGATGTTACCATTACCCTCAACCTCGAATTTGCCCAGGCAAAATAATCAGAGCGATTAAGAAAACTCCGGTGATCAGGGTCGGTTATCCACCACCAGTTCATCGGCAAACAACCAGGCTTTGCCCCCATGACCAATGTGCCATGCGGGGCATTTCCCTTTATTACGGGCATCAAACCTGACAAAACGGGCGCTCTCCCGTCCGATCTTTTTTCCTGTCTCCCTGACCAGCAGCGGCTCGCTGTACGACAGGGAGTCAAATACGGCCACCTGCCTGAACTGCATGCCATCGTCTGAAACGCTGACCGTCAGCTTTTCAGGATAAAAGATCCAGGAGGTGAGATCCTGGAGGAACTCCGCCCCTACGTAGTTGAATGTTGTTGAGGCGCCCAGGTCGACAATGGCCGACAGGTCGTTTTCCTCAAATCCCTGCCATAATACATGGTAGTTTGACGAACCGCGTTTGCCATCGGTCAGCGAACCGGGGCCGTCGGCTGCATATTTTGCAGCAGGGGGATCGGCCAGGCGATAGGGCTTATCCTTTGCAAGATGGCTGATATAGGCATTCCTGAAAAAGAGTTCCGTTTGTTTGCCATATTCAGCAGGCGGCAGGCCCCGTTCATGCACCGATTTTACCCCGTATTTTTCTGCCAGGGTTACAAATTCGTCAAGCTGTTCCAGCCGGTCCTTCCGCACCGTCATCCGTGCACCATCCTGCTCCAGGAACCCCTCCGGGCCTGTAATGTATTTCTTGGAGATCTCCAGGACGGCATAGCGCAGCGGCAGCGTCGCCCTGGCGACACGGCCGGTAAGCGTAGAATCGCCTGCCACGGCAGCTTCGGCCTTGTTGAACAACTCATTGTAACCCCTGACCTGGTCAGGGTTTAAAAAGGCATCGGTCTCCTGCATGGGACTGTCGTAGATCCAGAGGGTTTTCCCCGAACGGGCCAGGGCAGTTTCCATCCCGTCGAGGTACCGGCCGATATAGGTTGCAGCTGCCCCGTAATACCCGGTGAGGAAGAGGTTCCTGATCGAATCAACATTAAGGCCTGGATTCCACAGCAGCCTGGCCAGCAGGTACTGCCTCAGTTCCTGGTTTTCGCTGTAGGTACCGTGGCATCCCTGTTCGAAAACCGACCCGACATGGTATTTTTCAAACAGCTGTAAATTGGGCTGCAACACCTTCATATTCGGGAAGGGGCCGATCATATTGGTAAACTGGATGACATAGTCCCAAACCAGGATATCACCGGCAATGGCCGACCAGTGCCGCAGATCGGCCTGGAACGACCCGGCCGAGGTATCGGCGGCAAGGGGTTTGCTCCGGTCGCATTCGATGGTACACAGCATGATATTTACATTTTCCGCCGGCTTCACATGTTCCGGGGCCTTTCTCGTGTACTGGTAGGCGAGGGTGGAGATGACCTTGCCTGGAAAGGCGGCAGCCACCTTATTGACAAAGACGATCATCCCTTCCGAAGCATTGGACGATCCTGACGCAGCGATTTTACAGGCGTCGCATTCGCACGAGCCGAAGGTGTCCATCTGCGAAACAGACCAGTACTTGGCCAGGGGCTTCTCCTTCATCCTGCGTTTCAGCTCTTCGATGGTGATCTGCAAAACATCGGGGTTGGAAAGACACAGCTGGGTCTTTGTTCTTTTCCCGCCCATCAGGGCATAATATTCGGGATGGCTTTCAAAATATTTCTCAGGCGGCACAAGGGTGAACATCGTGTGAACCCACATCCCCCAGTCCTCTCCGCCCTTCCAGGCATGACGGTCGCTGCGCATCTTGTCGGCGAAATCCTGCTCTTCCATCCCGGCATAATATACCTCGCGGGATCCGAAAACCGGATTTTCAACCCTGTGAACCAGGGGCAGCCTGATAAAGGAGGTTGCAGGAATGGTCTCTGCTCCGGGAGCCCAGAAGCGGCATCCCACATACTTTTCAAGAAATTCGTACACCCCGTAAAGGGTTCCCTTGTGCGACCCCCCGGCGATGAAGATGTCGGGAAGGGTGATGATGATTTCAAACCCGTCGGGACCAGGTCTCTCCGTCTCGACCGAAACCGGGAAGCGGCCTGAATAGCCGACAATGATCTCACGGGCAGTCTGCGGGGCATTTTCCCCGACAATATCCAGCCTCACCCCCGTGACCATCAGCAGGTATTTTTGCAATTCGGAGGCAGCCTTGGTCTCCCATACCGAAGCCGTTGCGGGGATAACAATCTGGTAGTTGGCAACCTGAAACTCCTGTCCGCCGATACCAAACCGGGCATCCTGCGCAATAAGGTCCAGCGAAATCAGGAGGAGAAACAACAGGAAAAATTTCTTCATGAAAATCAGAATTTAAGGCAAAGTTAGCATTACCTTTACATACTAATCCATCCATCATGAAAAAGATTCGTACATCCATTCCTGTGCTGCTCCTTTTAGTCATCCTAATTTGCCCGGAAATCAAGGCACAACCCTGGTCCCCGCTGAAGTTCAGGGAGAAATTCAATTTCAACACCAACGGGCTCAATTTCATCACCAATACCATCTGGACCGATTCCGTGAAGATTACTGGCGGCGATTCGGTATTTTACCTGAACAGGATCGTCGTCAACTGCGATACCTGCCCAGCCATGTTCAGATGGTCGAATCAGCCCGGTTTCCTGAAGAGCAGGATGATCAGGAAACCCGGTGGAATATACAACTTCAGGACTCCCGGGTCGGTGGTGATTAACACCCTTGCCCATACAGGCGACACCTGGCTATACGACACCCTCGCCAATATTACGGCCCATGTGGTCTCGGCCGGCGTGCAACCGGTTTTCGGTGTCACAGATTCCATCAAGGAGATCCAGTTGTCGGCCGGCGGCGCCATCAGGTTGTCGAAAAACTTCGGGCTGCTGCAGTTTCCCCAACCCGCAACAGGCGGTTCACCTGCTTTGCTCGAGGGGATCGAGGGGAGGAACTTGGGTCAGCAGGTTCCCAAATTCAGGGAGATCTACAACTTCAACCCCGGCGATATCTTCCAGTATTCCGGTAAATCGATGAGTTACGCGGCACCCGGCGGGGGTGGCAGCGGGTACCTGGAAAAGATAAAGATTCTAGGGAAGGACTCGTCTTCAGGATATTACAGCTATCCCATCCTGCGATATTACTGTTCCTGGCCGCTTTCGGTCCAGGGGATCCCGGGCGACACGACCCACCTCTATTCATACGACACCCTGGCCTTCCAGGATTCGGTCGCCAACCTGGCCAACTTTTACCCGGACCAGCTTGTTGAAAATCCCATCAACCCTTCGATGTGCGGCCCCAACACCAATTATTTCCACGTGACAAATGATGTAAACCAGCTCTATACCAAATGGGCCGGCAGCTATAACTTTGGGGATGACGCGGCCACCTACCTGCACGGTACCGCCTGGAATCCTCCTAAGCCATGGGACCTGCTGGTTCCCGGCCAGGTCATGATCTATATGAACAGCTTCAAACCAACGCTTGGCAACACCTGGTTTCATATCATGTTCTTCGAATGGGAGGAGGAACGTGAACTGGTCGGCTATATCAAAAACGGCGACACCACCGGGGTTATCTATCCCGATGGACTTCTCCTGCAAGGCATAAAACAGGAAGGCCGTCACCCTGCCATGGTCATCTATCCGAACCCGGCCCGTGACTACCTGCAACTTTCCCCCGCCGGCATTCTCCCCGGTGCATCCGTGGAGATCAGGAACAGCAAGGGTCAGGTGGTGATGCAACGTCCCTGGAGCAGCAGGATCGGCATTACAGCGCTGATCCCCGGCGCCTATTTTATCAGGATTACCGACCCGAACCAAGGAAACACCCTGAATGGACAATTCATCAAATATTGACAATGCCGGGGTTATCGCGAAGATCGCGCGGTATTGCGCCTTCCAGGAGCGCTGCAGACAGGAAGTTCTGCAGAAGCTGAAGGAGTGGAAAGTACCGCCTGAGCAGACTGACAGAATCACCGGATACCTGGAGGGAAACAACTTTTTGAATGAATTGCGTTTTGCCAGGTCGTTTGCCCGTGGCAAATTCCGTTCCAACAAATGGGGCCGGATCAGGATACAATATGAGCTGAAAAGCAGGCAGATCCCGGGGGCCTTCATCCGCGAGGCGATGCAGGAAATTTCAGAAGAAGAGTACCGGGCAACCCTCCGGCAGTTGATCCTGAAAAAGCAGCTGGAAATAAAAGCGGGAAAAAACTTGAACATCCGCGAAAAAATTATCAATTTTGTATCGGGCAAAGGGTTTGAACCGGACCTGGCAGCCGAAGTATTAAAAGAACTTAAAATCTGACATGTTACAACAAGAACAGTTGAAAGACCTGCAGTCAAGACTCGACGTCTTGAGGAGGTACCTTTGACATCGACAAGAAACTTTTACAGATAGCCGAAGAGGAGGAGCTTTCCCATGCTGCTGATTTCTGGAACAATCCCAAAGCTGCCGAGCAGGCTCTGAGAGCCATCCGCGATAAAAAACTCTGGACTGATGCCTATTTACTGGCAGTTTCAACCTACGACGACCTGAAGGTCATCTGGGATTTTTTCGTCCAGGGCGATGCGACCGAAGATGAGCTTGAAGCTCAGCACCGTCTTACCCTTAGCATGGTTGAAGAGCTTGAATTCCGCAACATGCTGAGCGGCGAGGAGGATAAACTGGGTGCCATCGTGCAGATCAACTCGGGCGCGGGCGGCACCGAATCGCAGGACTGGGCCCAGATGCTCATGCGGATGTATATCCGTTACGGCGAACGCAGCCGCTACAAAATAACGGAAGTTGACTACCAGGAGGGTGATGTGGCCGGGATCAAATCGGTCACCCTTGAATTTGACGGCGATTATGCCTACGGGTACCTCAAGGGGGAGAACGGCGTTCACCGGCTGGTGAGACTTTCACCCTTCGACTCCAACCACAAACGGCACACCTCCTTTGCCTCGGTTTACGCCTATCCCATTATCAACGACGATATCGTGATCGAGATCAACCCGGCCGATATCAGCTGGGACACCTTCCGCAGCAGCGGACCGGGCGGGCAGAATGTCAACAAGGTTGAAACGGCGGTGCGACTGAAGCACGAGCCCTCGGGCATCGTAATCGAATGCCAGGAGACCAGGTCGCAGGGGCAGAACCGTGAAAAGGCCCTGAAACTGCTGAAATCGCAGCTCTATGAGATCGAACTCCGCAAACAGCGTGAAAAAATAACCATCATCGAAAGCGGGAAAAAGAAGATCGAATGGGGCAGCCAGATCCGCAGTTATGTGCTTCACCCTTACAAGATGGTAAAAGACCTGCGTACCGGGCAGGAAACATCCGACACCCAGGCGGTGCTGGATGGCGACCTGACGGAATTTATCAAGGCATACCTGATGGAGTTTGGCGGCAACAGCCTGTAGGGACATGCCATGGCATGTCCGTTACCATGGCATGTCGATTGGGATACGATGGCATGTCCCACGGCTAACAACCATGATACAATTGTGATCAATCAAAATAATACAATGCTGAGAATCTATCACAACCCCTCCTGTAAAAAGTCCCGGGCCGGACTGCAGTATTTGCAGAACTCAGGGACTCCCTTTGAGGTGGTCGAGTATTTAAAAAATCCAGTTACCGAGCAGGAACTCGAGAAACTGCTGATAAAACTGAATAAAAAACCCGCGGAGGTTGTCCGAACACAGGAGGCATATTACAAGGAGAAGCTGAAGGGGAAAAATTTTGAGGATCATGAATGGATCAGGATCATCCTACAAAATCCGAAACTTTTGCAACGGCCCATCGTGGAAGCCGGTTACAAGGCAGTTATCGGCGATCCGCCTGAAAGCATAGGCATACTTTTATAAAATCCAGGATATTTACCTAAACTTTCCCACCATGAAGACACGTATCGAAAAAGACACCATGGGCCCCATTGAGGTTGACATGGACAAGTACTGGGGTGCGCAGACGCAGCGTTCGCTCACCAACTTCAAAATCGGCGATCCGGGCTCCATGCCCAAGGAGGTGATCCGTGGAATGGCCATTCTCAAGAAAGCGGCGGCCATGGTAAACGCCGACCTCGGGGTACTGGCAGGTGAGAAAAAGGATCTGATCGTGAAGGTTTGTGACGAAATCCTCGAAGGAAAGCTCGATGACCAGTTCCCCCTTGTTATTTGGCAAACCGGTTCAGGCACCCAGACCAACATGAATCTCAACGAGGTAATCGCCAACCGCGCGCATGTGCTGAATGGCGGAGTACTCGGGGGAGAGGGTAAAACCGTGATCCATCCCAACGATGATGTCAACAAATCGCAATCGTCGAACGACACCTTCCCGGCAGCCATGAGTATTGCGGCTTACAAGGTGGTGACCGGGACCACCATTCCCGGGGTCGAACTGCTGAAGGCGACCCTGGCGAAAAAATCGGAAGATTTCAACGCCATCGTCAAAACGGGCCGCACCCACCTGATGGATGCCACGCCGCTTACCCTGGGACAGGAATTTTCGGGTTATGTATCCCAACTCGACCATGCCGTTCATGCCCTGAAAAACACCCTGCCCCACCTCTCGGAACTTGCCCTGGGCGGAACCGCCGTGGGAACCGGGCTGAATGCCCCGAAAGGATATGACGTACTGGTTGCAAAGAAGATCGCAGAGCTGACGGGACTGCCCTTTATCACAGCTCCCAATAAATTTGAATCGCTGTCGTCGCACGATTCGATGGTTGAGACCTCCGGCGCGCTGAAAACCCTTGCGGTGAGCCTGATGCACATTGCCTCCAATATCCGCCTGCTGGCTTCCGGCCCCCGCTGCGGCATCGGCGAGCTGATGCTCCCCGAAAACGAACCTGGCTCCAGCATCATGCCTGGAAAGGTTAACCCCACCCAGCCCGAAGCCATGACCATGGTCTGCGCCCAGGTGCTGGGAAACGACGTCGCCATCAATATCGGCGGCATCAGCGGCCATTTCCAGCTGAATGTGTTCAAACCGCTCATCATCTCCAACCTGCTTCAGTCGGCACGACTGCTGGGCGATGCCTGCGTTTCGTTCAACGACAACTGCGCCATCGGCATCGAACCCAATATGGCTGCCATCAACAAGAACCTCGAAAATTCACTGATGCTGGTTACCGCGCTGAATCCCCACATCGGGTATGACAATTCCGCCAAAATAGCCAAGAAGGCCCACAAGGAACACCTTACGCTTCGTGAATCGGCCATGGCGCTGGGATTACTGACCGACGAGGAGTTTACCAGGATCGTTGACCCTAAAAAGATGACGGGACCGAAATAAACGCAACCCGCAACACATTACATTTGGTGATTCATCAAACCTGTTTGTCTATGCTCCGACATGTATGCTTTCTGCTGGTGGTCGTGGGGCTCATCCATCCATCTTTTGCCCAGAACACCAATGTTTCGAAGGGGATTATCTTCGACGGGGAGCCCTGCATGGCCGTCAGTCCGGCCAATCCCGAGCACCTGGTGGTGGCGTGGATGGGCTATACCTTCGGCACCCCGCTTGGGATCAAAACCATCGTATCCCTCAACGGGGGCCGTTCATGGTCAGCGCCAGTATTCCTTCCGCACTACTCCCCCTCCTTTCATTCTGCCGACCCCGCCCTGGCGTTTGACAACCAGGGAAACCTCTTTGCCTCCTATATCGATTACCGCGAGACTCCCGACAGCGGCGGGATCTACCTGGTGAAGTCGAACGATGGCGGATTTACCTGGAATCTACTTTCAAAGGCACTCGACATGTATGCGGATGGTTCAAAACGACCTGTTGACAGGCCCTGGCTGGTGGTGAACCCCGTCAGCAGCCATCTCTACATCACCTCAAAACCGGCCCCCTGGGTGGCAAATCCAAACCGCCCCTATTTTGTGGCCTCCACCGACCATGGCGTAAGCTGGTCGCCCTGGAAATATATCGACGGCGCCGGGTTCCTGGTGGGAAATATCATCAAGGCACCCATGGCCGCGCCTGCCGTTTCATCCACAGGTACTTTCCACTGCCTTTATCCCAGCTGGGTGGCCTCCCAAAATCTCCTCCCCGGCTATATCGACGCCAAATCAACCGACAATGGCAGCAGTTTTATCTTTCATGGCGCCGTATATTCGACCACCGGCGTCACCGATACGCTGGCAAAGGCCGGCGGGCATCTCGCTGCCGACCCTGCCAACCCCAACCACCTTGCCTTCGTTTTCCTGGGAGAAAAATACGGCGACCTCGATGTGTTCCTCATCGAATCATGGAATGACGGCACTACGTGGAGCGCCCCCTACCGGGTTAATTCCGACCCTGCCGGAAATGGCAGGATGCAGGACCTGGTATGGAGCGATTTCAACGCTGCCGGCGATTTCGTGGTTGCCTGGAGAGACCGCAGAAACAGCGGTGGCAGCGGGTATGCCGTGGCCTCCGAAATTTGGGGAGCCATGCGATGGAAAGATTCGACTGCCTTTTCGCCGAATTTCAGGATTTCCGACACCCTGTCGGCCTACCAGCCGGTACTGGGCCTCAACGGGAATGACTTTATGGCGCTTGCTGTTTCGGGCGATACGCTCCACGCAGCCTGGGGCGATGCCCGCAGCGGGATCCTCAATATCTGGTATTCCCGCATCGACCTTCATAACCTCTACTCCTCCGGGGTCAGCAACATTGCCCATGAAAAACTTCCTGAAATCTCCCTTTTCCCGAACCCCGGAAGCACGGTTTTTCATATCCTGGGTTCACCGGTATATGAGGTTGGGGTTTACGACGAACAGGGAAAACTGCTGTTGCTGAAGAAGTCGGTCACTGCCATCAGCCAGATAGACCTCTCGGGTCACCCGCCGGGCACCTACCTGCTTTACCTGAAAACCGACAATGGCAATGTATCTGAAAAGATCATCAAGGAATAAATTACCCGGCCTGCCTGTTACTCATCGACTCCTGCAGGAAAAACCATCTCCTTTTTCAACCCAGTGAGGTGAAAAACAAAGGCTCTCCTGACCGTATCGCGGCCACGGGTGATAAAGATCGTATCGGAGGCGGAAACCCGGCTGAAAAGGTTCCCGTAAAGACCCACAGGATCTTCATAATCATCACTCAGGGCGATATACCAGGCATCGCTGCCTGCCCTGAGGTTTCCCCGGATACGGTTAATCCAGTGATACTTGTGGATCCGTTCCAGGCTGCCGATGGCATAAACAGGCTTACCGATCTTCCTTCCGACGTAATAGTCGAAGTTGGCCGCCGGGAACCAGCGGAAGGTAACGATCGGCGAATTCCTGCCTATCAGGCCATGCTCCTCGTCAAATTTAACCAGGGGGGCAAACTTCTCCCCGAGTTGTTCCCATCCGACCATGTCGAGCGACGGGTCGTTGACCTTCATATGGTGCAGGTGGATCCAGCCATACCTGATCTGCCCCATCACTGTTACCGATACGGTAAAGATCAGCGATAATGCCACCACCAGCTGCCAGGGCACCAACCGGAGTTTTTTAGTCTCCCCCGCCGGTTCCGACAGGAAGGCAGATGCAATGAAAATCAACCCCAGGTAGCCCGGGCCTGTCCAATGAGGCAGTGTGCTGCGGAAGAGAGAAAATGACTGAAATACCACGATCAGCGGGATACTGGTCCACAACAGCAGGCGCCGGGAGGAATCGCCGAGGAAATTTTTACGGAATGCCAGTGCAAACAGGGCCGTGATGATGAGTACTACATTCACGGGATTGTTATAAAAAAACTCCCCAACCATCTCGGTCAGGAAATACTGGGGTTTAAATCCCGATTGCGTAATGGTTACCCTGCTTTCATGGTATGTGAAACTGATAAAATTGTTCTCGATATTCCAGAAGAGCACCGGCAACGCCACCAGGGCGATGATCAGGAAGAAACCATAAAACTCCTTCGCCGCAAACCACCGTCGGTTGTAGAGCAGGCAATACGCAAACACGCCTGCAGGCAGAAATACCGAATGGTACTTTGAGATCAGGGCAAGACCGGCAAAGATGGCGGCCAGCAGCAGGGAGGTTCGGCTGTCGGAGGTCAGTTCCCGGTCAGGTAACGATTTCAGCAGGAAATAGAGGGTTACCAGCCAGAAACAAACCTGCGGAGCATCAGGCAGGATAAAGGTACCGCTGAGAATAAGCCCATAAAATGATGCGGTATAGAGCAGTGCTGCATAGAGCCCGGTCAGTGGGTTTTTGACCACCCTGCCGATCAGGAACATCATGAGGGTACTCAACGTTCCCAGTACCACCGAGGCAAGTCGCAGGAAAAATTCATGTTCGAATGTGAAATTCAGGGTAAACAGCTGAATGACCAGGCCTATCATCGGAGGATGATCAAAATGGCTCAGCGCCGGAAACCGGGCATAGGTAAGGTAATAGACCTCGTCATTTCCAAGTTCGATAAAACCGGCGATAAAGCCGCGTGCCAGCGCAGAGAGTGCAAGCAATATGAAAAATGCCCAGTATATCTTGCGGTTTGACGGCATATTAACTTACTGATTTGGAATTTTTTCCACGTTTCACAAACCATCCTGCTGCAAAAAGCCCGGCGACCGATCCCAGCCCAAGCAGCCGGAGAATCCAGGTACGGGGCCAGTTTATCTCGGCAAGCAGGGGATTGGAGGGTGGTGTGCCGTCGTACCTGAAAACGGGATTCAGGTAGAAGGTCGAACCAAGCCCCACGACAGGGTATGGGTATTTTTTGATAAAGGTGATTTCGGTCCTGATATAGGTGTCGTCGGGCCGGAATTTATACCATGCAGTTCTGTTCAGCCTGATGATCTTTTTAGTTTCGCCCTCCTGCCCGATGAAGGTTATCTTCAGAGGCCGTTCGCTGACCGATACCCACAACGTATCGCTCCTGACATTCACCGAGCTGACCCACGGGACAAGCGTCGCATCCGTGGCCTTTTCAGGGAATCCCTCATTCATGCTCAGGTAGATATCGGCGCCGTAAGCCCTGCCCGCCCTGAGGGCACTTACGATATCCGCTCCTTTACGGGTCGGGCTGTTGACAAAGGTGCAGCAGCGCTGGATATCGTTCGGGTTGTCAATGTTGTGGGCATCGTCATCCGCCAGGATATAGACAGGTCTTCCTGCGGAAAGGGCGGCATCCCATTGCGGTACTGATCGCCAGTTGTTGTTAAGCGCTTCAACCAGGTTGTAATTGGTAAGGTATCGCATGTCGTCGGTCGAATAGCCGCCCTCCCAGTCGGGATGGGCGATACCGACGATGTCGTTATCCTGCCTGAGCAGGTTGAGCATGTGCTGCTTATGGTTGAGGTTCTGGATAAAGGAATAGTCAAGCCATAACACATGGTGCGACCCGATCAGGATCTGGTGTTTTTTCCTTATGCCGATGCCGTGTTCATAGCCCGGTATATAAAATGTGGAATCTTCGAAGGTCCTGTCGATCGACATGTAGTTGGATATCTGCGGGGCATCGTATCCCAGCGACTTGTAGGTTTTGTAAAAGGCCTCATGCGTGTTATGGCGGCCATTGGTCAGGCCGGCCCAAACACGGGTGTGGAAATGAAAATTGGCCTTCCGCCAATGGGTACTGTCGATTCCCTGATAGGGATTGTAGAGTTTGTCACCCGAAAAGGGGTGTGGTTCCGGAAAATCATAAACCGGTACCAGGAAATAGAGAACCAGCTCGACACCAAGGAAGGTCATCAGGAAAAACCCGATGCCTTTAAGGAGGGTTCGGAACACCCGGTTTTTTGGTTTCATGATTTGTTTACTCATCGTAAGTTACAGCCGCAAAGGTAGTGTTTTTCAGAGGAAGCTGATCAGCAATTTAATGTTCAGGAAGATCACAATCGCGCCAACGGTAAGCAACATAACCTTCGTAAAGGGGGTATTTACATATTTGCCCATCACTTTTCCCGAGGAGGTCAGGTAGATCTGCAGGAAGATGGTAAAGGGCAGCTGGATGCTGAGGGCCATCTGTGAAACGATCAGCCCCTGGTAGGGATTCCTGATGAGGAAGATGAGGATCACGGCGATAATAAGAGATATCAGTACCCCGAGCCGGGAGTGGCTGTCATGGATATCATAGGGCTCGCCGAACAGGCCGGCAAAGATGCTGCCGCCGGCCATCCCCGAGGTGATGGTGGAGGCAATTCCCGCGAAGAGAAGGGCAATGCCGAAGACAACTGCTGCATGATTGCCCAGCAAAGGTTTGAGAATGCTTTCGGCCTGCTGCAACTCCCCGACAATGGTATGGTGGCTGAAGAAGGCGGTGGCGGCCAGCAGGATGATGGCGCTGTTGATAGCCCAGCCGATAATCATTGAAAACAGGGTGTCGAACAGTTCAAAATCAAGCTGGCGCTTGATCACCTTGTCGTCCTCCAGGTTCCACTGGCGGCTCTGGATGATCTCGGAATGAAGAAACAGGTTGTGCGGCATGACCACGGCCCCCAGCACGCTCATCACGATGATCATCGATCCCTGCGGGATGGAGGGCTTTACCCAGCCAATGCCGGCCTGTACCCAGTCGATATCCACCAGGGTCAACTCATACAAAAACGACAGCCCGATGATGGAGACAAAGGCGATGATGAACTTTTCGATTTTCTGGTACGAATTGGTGAAGAGCATGATCACCACAAACACCAGCGACAGGATTGCCCCGGCCGGGATGGGGATGCCAAACAGCATGTTCAGGGCGATGGCGGCCCCGAGGATCTCGGCCAGCGAGGTGGAAACCGAAGCAGCCATGGCGGAGACCAGCACCGAACGCGACACCCAGGCGGGGGTGTGTTTGTTGGCTGCCTCCGAAAGGCACAAGCCGGTGGCTATGCCCAGGTGGGCCACGTTATGCTGCAGGATGATCAGCATCACCGTCGAGAGGGTGACCATCCAGAGCAGTTCATAGCCGAATTCGGAGCCCGCCGCAATGTTCGACGCCCAGTTGCCGGGATCGATAAAACCAACCGTCACCAGCAACCCGGGTCCTATGTACTTAAGTATGTCGAGTCCCCCAAACCGGGGCTTGTGATCGCGGCGGCGCAGATCCCTGATAAAATCGAACATCATCGGACAACAGAATTCAGTGGTAAAAGTAGGTATATTTGGCGTATTATCTACCATCCACCGCTCCCATCCATGACCTGCCCGGGCCGGGTGTGAAAAAAAAAACAACCACCCGGAATCAAAATCGTTCAAAACTCACTATCTTAGTAACCTCCTATTAACCACCCTGCAAGAAAGTCAATTACCCTTCAAGTCCGGCCCGGAACCAACCCTTTTTAACCTCCCCATATATGAAAACATCCTTATTCATTCCGGTCTTCAGCCTGCTCCTGCTGGTTTGTGCCACGATCACGGAGGCACAGCCGACGACCTTTTCAAAAGTTTTCTATGACCCTAACGGCTCGGCACAGAGTTACGCCATGGTTCAAACCTTTGACCATTATTTCATGATTGCCGGTGAAAAAGACAACCAGCCCATGGTGATGAAGATGGATGTAAACGGCTCCATATTATGGAGCAAAAAAATCGGCGGCTCCTATGATTCCCGGTTTACCGCCATCACGGCCACGCATGATTCCTGCTTTATCCTTACAGGCACTACACCGGTTAACCCGGGGGTTGAAAACAGGATCATCTGTGTCAAGATCACCTCCTTAGGGGATACCGTGTGGACCAGGGAGCTGAACATGGGCTCCTCGACCATCTCCGCCGTTGTGCAGGAAACGAGTGATCATGGGTCTATCCTGGCGGGTTACGTCACAGAGGCGGTGACCTTAATCTCCCATTCCTTTGTTTTGAAACTTGACCCGTCGGGAAACATCGCCTGGTCAACGGTACTGAATGCCGGCGCCAAGTCTGACTTTGCCTATGCCGTGCGGCAAACCCCCGACGGCGGATATATGGTGGCAGGCGAAATTGAGCACTATCCCCCGCTTGAACAGGAGGCCTGCATGATCAAATTAACCTCCTCGGGAACCATCTCATGGGCCAAATCACAGGTGTTGCCGGCCCAGAATTACACCTCTGCCTGGGATGTGATCGTGACAAACAGCGGCCTGATGTGGTATCTCTCAGGCACCGGCATCGTCCTGATGAAAACCGACTATTCGGGAAATATCCAATGGAGCAGGGCTTATAACGCCTCCACCGGCTCTTTTGCAGGTGCCACACAACGGCCACGAATCCACCAAACAACCGATGGCGGTTATGTGTTTTTGTCCTCCATGCAAGGCTTCGACCAGTTGCTGAAGGTAGATTCGGCCGGTTCGATCCAGTGGGGACAAAGCCTTATGATGATTGCCGCCGATGTGGTTGAAACCACCGAAAGCGGCTATATGGTGGTCGGCAATGGTCCCATCATGGGAGTTAAAAAAAGCCCGACCAACAACCCGCAGATCGGGATTAACAAAACGGATTCGACTGGGAGCAGCACGGGTTGCCAGTACCAGGTCACCATCATGGATGCCCCCTATGCCCCCGATTTTACCGCGGTAACCTTCACCGCGACAACCGCAGGATCACAGGTGCCTTCAACCCCATTGGTTTCAACGGCGACCCTGTCGGTCTTCCAGGGTTGTGTCCCTATTTTGGGCAGCGTGGCTGAAAACACAACGGGCAATCCTGCCTTTACCGTTAATCCCAACCCTTCAGCAGGCGTTACCTATATCGAAAACCTGCTGCCAGCGGGAGAATCCTGGCAGCAGGTCTCGGTCATGAATATACTGGGAAAAACAGTCTTCCAATCATCCGGTTTGCCTTCCAACGCCTTACAGGTTGATCTCTCCGGGATGGCCGGCGGGATCTATTTTATAACGGCCCGATACGCAGACAGGACCGTTACGCAGAAACTGGTGCTTCGTCACTGACCAAATCCCGGTTTCGGTTCTTACCGCCAGTCAGCCTGACCTTCAGGGCGTCGACCATGTAATAGACAACCGGCACTACGATCAGCGTAAGAAACAAGGAACTGGTAAGTCCGCCGATCAGGGCCCAGGCCATCCCGTTTTTCCATTCGGAGCCGGCGCCGCTGGCCAGGGCAATGGGCAGCATCCCGAAGATCATTGAAAAAGTTGTCATCAGGATGGGGCGCATCCGCACCCGCCCGGCCAGGATCAGGGCATCAAAGGTATTATGGCCCTCCGACCTCGACTGGTTGGTAAAGTCGACCAGCAGGATGGCATTCTTCCCCACAAGCCCAACCAGCATGATGATCCCCAGGATGGAGAAGATGGTCAACGACTGCATGGTCAGACCCAGTGCCAGCAGGGCACCGATGATGGCCAGCGGGATGGAGAAGAGCACCACGAAGGGATAGATATATGAATCATAAAGGGCCACCATGATCAGGTAAACAAAGAGGATCGAGGCAAGAAAGGCAATGCCCATGCTGCCGAACGCTTCGGCCTGGTATTTCATATCGCCCTCGGGGATCAGCACAATTTCACGCGGTAGTTTCATCTTATTCACGGCATTCATCACATCCTCCCCGACCGAACCCACCGGCCGGCCGATCACCTGGCACTGGACGGTTACCGACGGCACCCTGTTATAACGCTGCAGCACGGTGGTACCACTCGATGGCCTGATCACGGCAAACTGGTTCAGCTGGATCAGCTCACCCCTGTTGTTGATAAAGGAAAGCCCTGCAACATCACGGATACTCTTACGGTCGAACTGGTCCATCACGACATTGATATCATATTCGTTGTCGCCGTCACGGAACCGTGCATCGGCATTGCCGCTGTAGGCATTCTGCAGCGTTGCCCCGACCATCGCGGTGGAAAGACCAAGTGCCGCCATCTTGTCCTTGTCAATCCGGATATCCACTTCCGGGTTGCCTGCCTCCACCGAAAGCTTAACCTCGTAAGTGCCGGGAACCTTTTTCATCTCGGCCATCACCTTTTCCGACCAACGCGTCAGGGTATCGAGGTTGGGTCCGCTCATCACGACCTGGATGGGATCCATGTCGGAGGTGCCCATCAGGGAAACAATGGTGGACCGAACCTTGGTGCCGGGAAGGAGATTCATCAGGTCCTTCTTCATCCTGATGGCAAAGAGCTCCGAGGTGATGTTCCGTTTCTCCTTTTCGACCATCTTCACATGCAGCTCCGACTTATAGGCATTCCCGCCGGCTTCGAAAAAGCTGGTGGTTCCGCCGACAGTCGAGAATACGCTCACCACCTCCGGTTGCTTCAGGATGTATTTTTCGGCCTGCAGGCTATACTGGTTGGTCTGCATGATCCCGGCATTCTTGGGAAGTTCCATCTGAACGATGATCTCCCCGCGGTCGCCCATGCTGACAAATTCGCTGCCGATAAAGCCACCGGCAACCAATGAAACGGAGGCAATGAAGAGCACCGATATTCCCACGATGACAATCGTTTTGTGGTGCAGCGACCATGCAATGATCTTTGCATACCCTTCGGTAAAGGAGGTCAGTGCACGTTCAAAACCGGTGATGAACCTCTCCATCAGGCTGCCCTTCCGGAAATGGGTGTGTTTGGCCATCCTTGAGGCCAGCAACGGTGTGATGGTAAAGGAGACGAAGAGGCTGAGCAGCGTCGAAAAGACCACCACCAGTGCAAACTGCCGCAACAGTCCTGAAATCATGCTCGATATCACGGCAATGGGAAGGAATACCACAACATCCACCAGGGTGATGGAGATGGCCGTGTAGTTGATCTCCTTCCGGCCGTCGATTGAGGCCTTTCGTCGCTCCTTGCCCATCTCCATATGGCGGTAGATGTTTTCCAGCACCACGATGGAGTCGTCGACCAGGATCCCGATGACCAGCGACATGGCAATAAGGGAGATGATGTTCAGCGAAAAACTCATCAGGTACATGGCTGTAAAGGTCGAGATGAGGGAGGCGGGTATGGCTACCATCACGATGAAGGAGTTGCGCAGGCTGTGCAGGAATACCAGCATGACCATGGCCACCAGGCAAATGGCCATCAGCAGGTCCTTCATCACCGCATTGGCCGAAATGAGGGTAAACTCGGAGGTGTCGTTGGCAATGGCGAACCTGACCTTCTCTGTAGCATATACCTCTTCAATATGCTTCATCGACTCATGCACCTTCTTCGAGATTTCGACCTCGTTGCCATCGGGTTGCTTGAAGACCAGCAGCCCTACCGAATTGTCCCCGTTAAACCGGTTGATGGAGGTAATCTCCTTTTTGGTATCCTGCACCTCGGCCACATCCCGCAGACGTACCGGGCTGCCGTCGGGAGCGCTGCTGATCACCAAGTTTTTAAGCTCCTCCAGGGCGACAAATTTACCCGACAACCTGATGATCACCTCCTGGCTCTGGTCCTTGATCTTGCCGGTCGGAAATTCCATGTTGGCCGACTGGATCGCCTGGGTAACCTGCAGAATGGAGAGGCGGCGGGCCTTCAGCTTTTCGTTGTCGATGTTGATGCGGATCTCCCGCTCCTCGCCGCCAACAATGTCGACCTGCGATATCCCGTTGATGGTGGAGATCATCGGTTTGATCTTGTTTTTCACCAGGTCGTAAAGCTCTGTGGAGGGAATCTTCGAGGTGATCCCGATCCGCATGATGGGAATATCATCCATGCTGAAGTTGCTGATGATCGGCTTCTTTACATCTTTCGGAAGCAGGTACTCAATATTGGCGATCTTGCGGGTGGCGTTCTCAATCGCCTTGTCCATGTTGGCCGAACTCTTAAAAATGATCACCACCACCGAGTTGCCCTCCGAGGAGGTACTCTCGATGTTGTCAATATCCTCCAGGGAGGAGATCGCATCTTCCAACTTTTTGGTTACCGAATTCTCCACCTCCGACGGGCTTGCGCCGGGATATGGGGTCACGATTACCAGCACCGGCTGTGAGTATTTCGGCATCAGCTCATAGTTCATCGAAAAGTAGCTGATCACGCCAAGGAAGATCAGTACGGTAAAGATTACCACTACCAGGGTAGGGCGTTTGATCGCAATTTCAGTGAGACTCATGGCGGCAGCTTATTTATTGTTGACTACTTTCACACGGACATTGTTGTCGAGGTTGATCTGGCCGGAGGTGACCACCCTTTCACCGGGTTTCAGCCCGCCGAGTACCTCCACCTCATGATCATTGGCCGATCCGATACGGATTTCACGCAGGATGGACCGGTCGTTCTCAACCACATACACCCTCGGTGACTTGATGCTCCCGACGATGGCATTGCGGGGGATTATCAGCGCTTCGGCAGCGGCAGCTGACCCGAAATGAGCCGTGCCGAACATCCCGGCCCTTACCTGGTGAAGAGGATCATTGGCCAGCTCGATCTCCACGGGAAAGCGCCTGGATTCATCGGATTTTACACCCACGGCGACTACGGTTCCCTGGTAAGAGATGCCGGGAATGATCGCCGATGTAAGGACAACGGGTTCACCCCTGTGAACCTGCACGATATCCGATTCTGCCATGTTGGCAATGAATTTGAGCCTGCTGATATCGACAATCTCCACAACAGGTGTTGCAGGCATCAACAAAGACCCCTTCTCGATAAAGCGTTTTGTGATCACCCCCTGGATCGGTGCCTTAATGGTAGTATATTCCAGTTGTTTTTTCACGGTGGCGGCATCTGTTTCAGCCTTTCTCACAGCCAGTTTTTCATCCTCAACCTGCTGGCTGGAAATTGCATCGGCCTTCAGCATACCCTCATATTTTTCCAGGTCGCTCCTTGCCTTGTCAAGGGCGGCAATGGCTAACGAAAGCTGGCTTAGCAGCAACTCATCATCGAGCCGGGCAATTACCTGCCCTGCTTCGACATAATCGCCGATGCTGACATTCAGCGAAACGACCTTGCCCTGGCCTTCCGACTGCAGGTTAAGTTCATGGATGGCAGAAAAGGAGCCGCTTACCTCCAGGGTGCCTCCCAGGGACGACATCCTTATTTGCTGGATATAAACAGGGATGGTTTCAAGGTTCCCCTCCAGTTTCGACTTCTCGTCGATCTTCTTTTTATTAAACAGCAGGATAACCGTGCAGCCGCCAGCCAGTAGCAGGATGATAAGGCTGATTGTGAGGATTCTTTTCATAGGTTAATATTTTTTTTTCGGGCCATATGGAATAGCCATAAATTTATAATCGGCAAAACGAAATGTTTATAAATTCAAAACGAATTGTATAAATAATATTACACGAACAAGGCATTCCGGAAATCATAAGTTTTGATAACAGAAATGGCATCCTTATATTCAATCTGAGTATGCTCCAGACGCTGAAAAATCTCTTCAGTGAACTGGCGCTTTTTGTTAGTGACCTTTATAGCCATACTTCCTTTCTTTCGATCATATCCCCAGGAACTGGATAGTTGCGACCCGAATGATTGAGTAGATAATACCCATATTGCCCATGCCCTGGTGACAGGATCATGCCCATCAGGGCTGCAATATATTGCCCAGGCGCGCTGATGTGTCTTCCGGCTATGCAACGTGGCCTTTACGAGTTTATTCAGCTCTTTGAAACGCAATTTGGCCATCATATAAAAATTGATAAGCCCCTCATTGAGATCATTAATGACTTCAACAGGGGCCGGATGCTTTGCAAAGTAAACTGCCGCACCACCGAGGAACGGCTCACAATAAAGATGATGAGCGGGAATGAGTGGTAGAATATGTCGCAGCATTTGCTGCTTTCCCCCATAATACGATATAGGGGTCTTTAAACAAGGTTTTTGGATCATTTAAATAGTGTTTAATGGTTAATGAATGAGCTTGCTTATGTCCCATCAAACACGTTTATCAAATGCTATTCCTGAGAAACCTTTATCTTGTAACTTGGTTCAAGAGCTTCCCGTATTGCTTTTTTTAAATTTTGATCGCTAAAAAATTCCTTCAGTGCAGATCTAATATCGGCAAACCTTATTTGGATTTTTTCCTCTTTTATTAATGTATCACCCATTCCGACGATTCGTTTTTTAATAAGTGTCAATTCAATATTGCTTCCGGTTAGGGAAAAGAAATTCCCGCTATCCACTGCTTGAGTTAACATTGCACCGTCATTCCAGCTGTAAATAAATCTGGAATTATTATAAATTGTATCCAGAACAATACCTGGATGTTGGATTGGTTGACCAAGAGTACTAAAAGAAATGCATAGAAAAAGAAATAAAATAGCGTTTTTCATGGTTTTTAATTTAAAAATTAGTTCCAAACAAAAGTGAATTGTTAAATTTCCATCCGCTGTTAAAACCCAATGAAGTTGAATTGCTTCCTGCCATCCAATCACCCCCTGTGGCAGTAGAGTAAGATATGTTACAAAAACTAACCCGTGTTATCCCCGAACTTTTAATTATGGCCCATCCAGCGGTGGAAGTACCTGTTAATGTAATACGATTACCCGGTGTACCATCAGCAGTTAAAGTTGTTACAGTCTGCGTAGTCCCATCAGTGAACTTAACAGTCTTACCACTGGTCACATTGACTTTTAATTCTGCAAAATGATTGCTACCTGTAATTGTCGCCGTACCATTTATACCTTCTATGTAAAGATTTCCAAATGTCAACCCATTTCCTTTAAAAGTTGGGTTTCCTGACGTTATGTGAATTGTTGAACCTGTTGCGTTTAAAGTGAAATTACTACCATTGGTTGCCACATCGAGACAAGCATTAGCAGTGATTGTTATGTTGGCATTTCCCGTAGTCAGGGAAGATGGCGAAGTAGATGAGGTTATGGCAAAGGTATTTTCCGTAACCGACTGCCCGTTATAATTCAAAAGCCCTGCGGTCATATTCATCCCGACACAATACATAGCATCAAGCAATTTCATCTCTCCGTTGCCTTCGTATTTGTAGAAATTTCCGATGTGAACCCCGTTAGATTGCCACGTGGCCGCAGATGTATTTCTGCAATAAAATGAAGCAGTAACTATTGGCATAGTTCCCATCAAGTAGCCATTTCCATAGATAGATACAGGATAAAGAGTGCCGTTACTTACAACTGTGCCTGTGAACCCATGACAATCCCAATTGAAACAACTTATTGTAGCTGTCAGCGTGCATGTAACATTACCCGCTGCCTTTGTGAAAAAAACGTTGTCGACACTTGTCGGAAGAGCAAGAGCAGTAGTCCAAGTAACAGTATCTGTTGCCCAATTCGACAATACATTACTATTGCCCGTTAAGTTTTTCCAATAAAGGTTAGTGGAAAAACCCGACAAAGAAACGAGCAAAAGAATTATGATGGATAGTTTTCTCATATTATTTGAAATCTGCGCTTTGCATTGCTAAATATCTTGAACCATCATACCTTATACATACAACATCAACTGCACCAGAAGTATTGGTAAATGCAGGGACAACACCTCCTGGCCATATTACTGCGGGAGAAAAAGTTACCGTATATGCCGTCGTACTTGCTTCATGTACCATTACTAAGGTTAGTGATTGTCCTGCAACCATGCCTATAATTGTGTATGTTGCTGACCCAGTTCTTGTAACTGTCTGTGTATTCCCTTGTGAAGCATAAATATTAATGGCGGTTGAACTATTCCCATTGGATTTTAATCCGGCATAAATTGAACTATCTGCTTTAATATTTATAACACCCATTTTCCCTCCGATTGTTAAAGAAGTTGATCCTGCAATCGGAGACTTACCATTCAGCTGCGTCTGAATTGAACTGGTTGCATCCTGGAACCTGTCAGCGTATGGAGTGCGATAATGCGTTGAATCT
>SESB01000577.1_pt1 | contig 26177 bp, 24 predicted proteins | sample 3171441 | NCBI WGS metagenome assembly SESB01 (sample SAMN06051867, study PRJNA518727) | freshwater metagenome | biome: subpolar coniferous forest; feature: holomictic lake; material: water; isolation source: holomictic Lake 227, 6 m depth | place: Canada: near Kenora, Ontario | collected... | reverse complement strand
CACAGTTGCTAAGGGCGGACATGTTTTGTTCGTTGGCACAAAGAAGCAAGCACAGGAACCAATCATCGAACAAGCAGCACGCGTTGGTATGCCAACAGTGACTGAGCGTTGGTTAGGTGGAATGCTTACTAACTTCCCAACTGTATACAAGCGTATTCAGCGTCTTAAGGAGCTTGAATCCCTTGAAGAGAAGAACGATCTACTTCTAACTAAGAAGGAACTTCTTGTTCTTCGCCGCGAACGCGAAAAACTATTTAAGAACCTTAACGGTATTCGTAACATGACTAAATTGCCTTCAGCGATTTGGGTTGTCGATACTAAGAAGGAGCACTTAGCAGTACAGGAAGCCAAGAAGCTTGGTATTCCAGTAATTGCTATCTTGGATACAAACTGTGATCCAGATGAAGTTGATTACAAGATTCCAGGTAACGACGATGCAATCCGCTCAATCGGACTTCTAACTCGCGTTATCACTGATGCAATCGTTGCTGGCCTTGCTGCGCGTTCTGCTGCAGTCAAGACTGAGATAAAAGATGAAGTTCCTGCAGTTGCAGCGGGCGAACCTTTAGCTGACTGGGAAAAAGAATTAGCTGGAACTCCAGCTGAAGAAGCAACCACGATCACCGAAGGAGCTTAATTAAATGGCTGCATATACAGCTGAAGATGTGAAGAAGCTTCGCGAAGCAACCGCAGCAGGAATGCTCGATTGCAAGAAAGCTTTGGATGAAGCCGAAGGCGATTACAACAAGGCGTTGGACATCATTCGCGTTAAGGGACTCAAAGGAGTTACTAAGCGCGAAGGTCGTTTAACCTCAAATGGTGCCGTTGTTGCAAAGGTTGAAGGAAATCTTGGTGTGATGCTTGAACTGAACTGCGAAACAGATTTCGTAGCTAAGGGTGAGCGCTTTATTGCACTTGCTGATGAACTTCTTGCTCACCTACAAAACGTGCAATCAGATTCACTTGAAGCTTTTCTTTCAACAACAATGGCGAGCGGCAAGAGCGTTCAAGCAACTGTTGATGAGGCAAATGCAACGCTGGGCGAAAAGATTGAAGTTCGCCGAATCACTGTGTTGAAGGATTCTCCAGTTGGAATTTATCTGCACCGTACAAGTCCAGATTTGCCACCACAAGTGGGCGTTCTAGTTCAATTAACTAAGGATGCTGCTGAAGTTGGTAAGGACATTGCACAGCACATTGCCGCTTTTGCTCCACAGTTTGTTAATCGTGAAGATGTCCCTGCGGACTTAATCGAAAATGAACGTCGCATTGCAGAAGAAACTGCACGCGAAGAAGGAAAGCCAGAAGCATCGATGAGCAAGATTATCGAAGGTCGCGTGACTGGCTTTGTGAAGGAAGTTTCTTTGATCGAGCAATCATTTGCTAAGGATGCGAAGAAGACCGTTAAGCAGATCCTCGATGAGGCGGGAACTGCCGTTAAGGCATTCAATCGCTTCCGCGTCGGTCAATAAGTTCGAAGGCTCAAACGCTTAGAATTTACTTATTCGAAAACTAGAAGTTAAAGGAGCACTCATGCCCGGTACACGAGGAACGTATCGGCGGGTGCTCCTTAAACTTTCTGGTGAAGTTTTTGGTGGAGCTAAAGGCATTGGTGTTGATCCCGATGTAGTGCAAGATATTGCTAAACAAATCGCGGATGTAGCTCGCAGTGGAGTACAAGTAGCAATAGTTGTTGGTGGCGGTAATTATTTCCGCGGCGCTGAACTCTCTCAACGCGGAATGGATCGCTCCCGCGCTGATTACATGGGAATGCTCGGAACCGTGATGAACTGCTTAGCTTTACAAGATTTTCTTGAAAAAGAAGGCGTTCAAACCCGCGTGCAAACTGCAATCACAATGGGGCAAGTTGCCGAGCCATATATTCCACTTCGCGCAATTCGACACCTTGAAAAAGGTCGCGTAGTAATTTTTGGCGCTGGTGCTGGAATGCCATTCTTCACAACCGATACCGTTTCAGCACAACGTGCATTAGAAGTTGGCGCCGAAGCATTACTTCTAGCAAAGAGTGGTGTTGATGGTGTGTACAACGCAGATCCAAAGAAGGATAAGACGGCTACAAAATATGACACGATTTCTTATGATGAGGTTTTAAGTAAATCTCTCGCGGTTGCCGATGCCGCCGCTTTTGCGCTCTGTCGCGAAAACAAGCTTCCAATCGTGGTCTTTGATTTAATGAAAAATGGAAACATCGCCCGCGCAGTACGTGGCGAAACTATAGGAACTCTGGTTTCTTAAGCGCATTTTGCTCCGTGATATGAAATAGCTCATTTCATATAGAATCAGCGAATTAAGAAAGCACAAAGGAGATGTCATGGCAGATGTAGCTAGCACCCTCAAGGATGCTGAGACGAAAATGAGCAAAGCAGTAGAAGTCGCAAAAGATGACTTTGCCGCCATTCGTACAGGCCGTGCGCACCCATCGTTATTCAATAAAATTATGGTCGACTACTACGGTACTTACACCGCACTTTCCCAACTGGCTTCAATCCAAGTTCCCGAAGCGCGCATGGCAACAATTGCGCCATTTGATAAGGGTTCAATGGCCAGTATTGAAAAGGCAATTCGCGAATCTGATCTTGGGGTAAATCCAGGAAATGATGGCGTTGTTATTCGCATTAACTTCCCACAATTGACGGAAGAGCGCCGCAAAGAATTTATTAAAGTAGCCAAAGGTAAATCGGAAGACTCCAAAGTTTCAATGCGAAATATTCGCCGTGCAGCTAAAGAAGCTATCGAGAAGATGGAAAAAGATGGCGACATCGGTAAAGATGATTTAGCTCGTGCCGAAAAAGAGCTTGAGAAAATTACTTCAGAACATGTTGCCAAAGTTGATGAACTATTGAAGCATAAGGAGGTTGAACTCCTAGAAATCTAAGGAGTTTGACTCACATGTCTGATTTCCAATCGATTAACAATGCGATAAATAAGCGGGCCGGGCGAAAGCTGGGACCATCAATACTTGTTTCGCTATCTTTAATTGCTTTAGTGTGGTTTGCCCTTGATTATCATCGTGAGATTTTTGCAGTAGTTGTTGCAGTCGCGGTCTTACTAGGTATCCGTGAAATTGTGCGGGCATTTAGTGCGCGCGGAATTTACATTTCAGTTGTCAGCCTTGCCTTAGGTTCAGTCGGTTTGGCTTATGCCACGTGGAATGGTGGGACGGCCGGTCTGGCAATTGCAACTGCCATCGCGATTCCACTGCTTTTAATTCAGTTGCTTACGAAGGGCCCAGAAGGTTTCGTTCAAAGTGCAACGGCAACTACTTTTTCCCTTCTTTATTTACCTTTTCTAGCTGGTTTTTTAATTCTGCTCGCTCGTCCGCATACTGGTTTAGAGCGCGTCATGACCTTTGTTGTGCTCGTTGGATGTAACGACACCTTTGGATATGTCGTTGGCGTACTTTTTGGAAAACATCCATTAGTGCCAAAAATTAGCCCTAAGAAAAGTTGGGAAGGCCTAGTCGGTTCATTGGTGTTTACCCTTGCAGGAGGGGCTTTGGCTTTTCATTACATTATGAAAATGCATTGGTGGATCGGAATTATTGTCGGATTAATGACTGTTTTTACGGCAACATGTGGAGATTTAATTGAAAGTGCTATGAAGCGCGATTTGCAGCTTAAAGACATGGGAACTTTGTTACCTGGGCATGGCGGAATTTTGGATCGCCTAGATTCTGTATTGATTTCGGCGCCAGCTTTGTGGCTAGCTTTAGAGCTTGTGAAGCGCTGGTCATGACTAACCCTGAACTTAAATTAGTTTTTGATGAACCCGTCCAGCGTAAAAAAGCGCCTAAGCACTTAGCGGACTACTCACCAGAGGAACGCCGCGAATTAGCAAAGTCATTAGGGCTACCAGCATTTCGTGCCAATCAAGTTGCAACACATTACTTCACTCATCTCTCTGATGATCCAGAAACTTGGACCGACATTCCAGCTGAAATGCGTCAGAGCATTGCCGAGCAGTTCACACCTAAGTTGATTCAATTGGTGCGCTCGGTTGAATGTGATGGGGGAATGACTCGTAAAGATCTCTGGAAACTACACGATGGCGTACTGGTTGAATCTGTTTTGATGCGCTACACCGATCGCGTAACAGTATGTATCTCATCACAAGCTGGTTGCGGAATGAACTGTCCATTCTGTGCAACTGGGCAAGCTGGATTAACTCGAAATTTAAGTGCTGGTGAAATCACTGAACAGATTGTTGCAGCTGCCAGAGCTTGTGCCAATGGCGAACTACCTGGGGGAGAAGCCCGACTCTCAAATATTGTTTTCATGGGCATGGGTGAACCACTTGCTAATTACAACGCAGTGATGCGCACGTTGCGAAACATCACTGATCCAAACCCAGATGGTCTTGGAATCAGTGCGCGTTCGGTAACGGTTTCTACAGTTGGTTTAGTCAATGGAATTGAAAAACTTACTGAAGAAGGTTTATCAGTAACTTTGGCGGTTTCTTTGCACACACCAGATGATGAACTTCGGGATTCGTTAGTACCAATTAACTCACGGTGGAAAATCAAAGAAGTCTTAGCGGCCGCCGATGCTTACGAGAAGAAGACAGGTCGACGTTATTCCATTGAATACGCACTCATTCGCGACATTAATGATCAATCATGGCGCTCAGATTTACTAGGTCGGCTACTTAAGAACCGCAATGCACATGTAAATTTAATTCCACTTAATCCGACTCCAGGTTCAAAATGGACGGCTTCTCGCCGCGAAGACGAAGCCGAGTTTGTTCGCATCCTTGAAAGTTATGGCGTTCCGGTCACGGTGCGCGATACCAGAGGACGTGAAATCGATGGCGCCTGCGGCCAGTTAGCAGCTGCCGAGAAATCGCAAACACCGACTAGTTAGCGCGGTTAAGAATTGGTAGGCTCAATTCCATGGAAAAGTTAACTAACTTTATTAATGGCAAGGCAGTCGACAGCAAGTCTGGTGAAACAACTCAACTTGTAAATCCTGCAACTGGCCTGGCTTATGCCACATCACCTAAATCAAATTCTGCCGATCTCGATTCAGCATTTAAAGCTGCCAGTGATGCATTTCCTGGTTGGCGTGACTCGACTCCTTCACAGCGCCAACGGGCGCTACTCAAAATTGCTGATGCAATTGAAGCGCGCGCCGAAGAAATTATTAATATTGAATGTACAAATACTGGAAAACCAATTTCTTTGACAACAACTGAAGAAGTTCCACCCATGGTGGATCAAGTCCGCTTCTTTGCTGGAGCTGCACGAAATTTAGAAGGCAAATCAGCTGGTGAATATATGCCGGGCATGACATCAATGATTCGCCGCGAGCCAGTAGGTGTAATTGGACAAGTAACTCCTTGGAATTACCCAATGATGATGGCAGTGTGGAAGTGGGCACCGGCAATTGCTGCGGGAAATACGGTTGTGTTAAAACCAAGTGATACGACTCCTGCATCAACTGTATGGATGGCACAAGTTATGTCAGAGTTTTTACCTGAGGGTGTTTTTAATGTTGTTTGCGGAGAACGCGAAACTGGGCGAATGCTCGTTGAACACAAGCGTCCCGATATGGTTTCCATTACTGGTTCAGTGGGTGCAGGAATTCAAGTTGCTCAATCGGCTGCTACCCAATTAAAACGCGTTCATCTTGAGCTCGGCGGTAAAGCACCAGTTGTTGTTTTTGCTGATGCGGACTTACCTGCTGCTGCCGAAGCGATTGCAATCGCGGGATATTTCAATGCTGGGCAAGATTGCACAGCAGCTACTCGAGTAATTGTTGAAGCCGCGGCTTATGATGAATTTGTTGCACTTTTAACCGAACAAGCTAAAGGTGTTGCTATTGGTGCCCCACACGAGGATGTTTTCCTCGGCCCGGTAAATAATGCAAATCAATTAGCTCGGGTTAGTGCATTTTTTGATCGCTTGCCTTCTCATGCAAAAGTTATGACTGGCGGCACTGCGCTAGATAAGCCAGGTTTCTTCTTCCCCGCAACCGTGGTTGCCGATTTGAAGCAAGATGACGAAATGATTCAAAGCGAAATCTTTGGACCGGTTATCACCGTTCAAAAATTTGTTGATGAAGCCGACGCTGTCATCAAAGCAAATGGTGTCGATTATGGTCTAGCGTCAAGTGTGTGGACTAAAGATCATGGTCGAGCAATGAGAATGGCTAAAGCTTTTGACTTTGGGTGCGTTTGGATTAACACTCACATTCCAGTGGTTGCTGAAATGCCACACGGTGGTTTCAAACGCTCTGGATATGGAAAAGATCTCTCAGCTTATGGTTTTGAGGATTACACAAGAATTAAGCACGTCATGACCAACTTAGGGGCGTAGTATCACATCCATTAACGCACTTCCTAATTAAGGGGTACAACGGCATGGCAACAGAGCGTCCAATTTCACCAGAAGCTCGATCAATTCTCAATGCGCACATTTCACGTCGCGGAGTGTTGGCAGGTGTCGGTGGATTAGGTGGCGCAGGGCTGTTAGCTGCATGCGGCGGCGCTTCCAGTAAATCAAGTGGCGGTAATTCAAAAGTAGTTCGCTGGGGAAATTGGCCGTTGTATTTAGATTACGATTCAAAGACCAAGAAATATCCAACGCTTGAAAAGTTTATGGCACAAACTGGATTGACCGCTAAATATTTTGAAGATTACAACGACAACGATGAATTCTTTGGAAAAGTGCAAGCCCAATTAAAACTTGGGCAAGATATTGGGTACGACGTTGTAACACCTACTGACTGGATGGCAGCTCGCTGGATTCGCCTCGGTTACTCACAAAAATTTGACGCAGCTAATGTCCCAAACAAAGTAAATATCCTAGATTCACTTGCCGCACCGTCTTATGACCCACAACGTGAAGCCACTTTGACCTGGCAGGGAATCATGGCTGGATTTGGTTGGAATACCCAAAAGAATCCAAAGGGCATTCATACTCTGGATGATCTTTTCTCCCCACAAAATAAGGGCAAGATTGTTGTTTTAACTGAAATGCGCGACACCATTGGAATCATTTTGTTAGCGCAAGGTGTCGACATCACTAAAGTTACAGAAACTCAATTTATGAACGCCGTTGATTTCATGGCTAAAAAAATCGCCGATGGCTGGATTCGCGGTGTTAAGGGAAATGAATATGCCCAAGATTTAACTTCCGGAGATGCCACTGCAGTCATTGGCTGGTCGGGAGATATGTTCATTCTCTCTAGTGAAAATGCGGGCAAATTTGATTTCGCAATTCCAGAGTCCGGCGGAACGATTTCAGGTGATAACTTGATGATTCCATCAACTGCTAGCGCAGATGGAAAAAAGAATGCCGAAGCTTTGATTAACTACTATTACGATCCAGCTGTGGCTGCTGAAGTTGCGGCATATGTTAACTATGTATGCCCAGTTAAAGGCGCACAAGCGGCCATGGAAAAGGTAGATCCAAAGTTGGTGAATTCTGAATATATTTTCCCTACGGATAAGACAGCATCGCGCTTACATATTTTCCGCTCATTAACTCCAGCCGAAGAGACAAAGTGGGCAGAGGCTTTCCAGAAAGCCCAAGGTAACTAGTGTCGTCAGAGGCAATCAATGCTCGTGGAGATCTTCGATTAACGCGAATCACTAAAGAGTATGGTGACTTCAAAGCCGTTGATGATCTAACGCTTACAATTCCTAAAGGTTCATTTTTTGCTTTGTTAGGCCCTTCAGGTTGTGGCAAAACTACAACGCTTCGAATGATTGCCGGACTTGAAGAACCAACCGTTGGAAGTATTCATTTAGGTGAGACCGATATAACTACAACTCGCCCTTACCAACGTCCAATCAATACTGTCTTTCAAAATTATGCACTTTTCCCGCATTTAACTGTCTTTGAAAATATTGCTTTTGGCCTGCGGCGTCGAGGTTTAAAAGATATTAAAGAACAAGTTGAGAAGGTTCTCAATCTTGTGGAACTTCCACATTTAGCCCAACGTAAACCAACGCAGTTATCTGGTGGACAGCAACAGCGAATTGCTTTAGCCCGTGCAATTGTTAATCGCCCAGCGCTCTTACTTTTAGATGAGCCATTAGGTGCACTGGATCTGAAACTTCGCCGGCAAATGCAGATTGAACTTAAATGGATTCAACGTGAAGTCGGTTTAACGTTCGTGCATGTAACTCATGATCAAGAAGAAGCTATGACAATGGCCGACACGATTGCCGTTATGAATGAGGGCAAAATTGAACAAATGGGCACACCCGCAGATCTCTATGACAACCCAGAGACGGCGTTTGTAGCTAACTTTCTTGGGCAATCAAATTTAATTAAAGGCAAGATTGATGGCTCGGATGGCGATAACCTTGTTGTTGATCTGTATGGACAAAAGATTTCAATGCCCAAGAATCGAAGCCATGCCATAGATAGTTCGCTCTATGCGGGAATTCGCCCAGAGAAATTCCGTATTAGCTTGGTTGGCACACCAATTCGAGGAAATTGCCTGACAGGTGGTCACATTGAAGATGTTTCTTACATCGGGGTCAGTACGCAATATGTAGTTGCAATGCCGTGGGGTCAAGAAGTTATGGTTTTTGAACAAAATGATGATGGCGTGCCACCTTTTGATAAAGGCGATGAAGTCGTTATTTCTTGGGAGCCAAATTTTACTTTTGGATTGCGCGGCGATGAAGACATTGAAGCTGGTACTGAAGTAAATCCTGAGGAAATTGAAGGCGAATAACATGTCCTTACCCAAGGTGCGTGTGCCTTATTTGCTGCTGTTCCCAGGTTTTTCTTTTCTATTTACTTTCTTTATTTTGCCAATTATAAATTTAGCTCAAACTTCTACTCAGACACCTATCAAAGGTGGAGATACGGGGCAGTACCAGCAGAGCTTTGCCTTTAGTAACTACATACATGCTTTCACTGAAAATAAGGAGCAGTTCGCTCGATCATTTGTCTTTGCAACCCTCTCTACGCTTTTGGCTCTGGCAATCGCTTACCCATTGGCGTATGCCATCGCATTTAAGTCTGGAAAATTTAAGAACATACTCCTGGTTTTAGTTGTTGCACCTTTCTTTACTTCATTCTTATTGCGAACTATCGCGTGGAAACAAATCCTGGGGGAGGAAGGCTTCGTCGTCCCTGGACTGCGTTCACTTCACATAATCGGCCAACAAACAACCCTCACCTCAACTTCTTTTGCTGTTGTTGCCGGTATGACGTATAACTTTTTGCCCTTCATGACGCTGCCTTTATATGCATCCCTTGAACGCATTGATCCGCGCACCATTGAGGCTGCGGGGGATTTGTATGCAAATGGAATTACCGCATTTCGTCGTGTAACTGTTCCATTATCAATGCCTGGTGTTGTGGCCGGAACTTTACTGACATTTATTCCAGCCGCTGGTGACTACGTTAACGCAGCGATTTTAGGAAGTCCGACTTCAAAAATGGTGGGAAATGTTATTGAATCCCGATATTTTAAAATCGTTGATTACCCAACCGCTGCCGCGCTTTCTTTCACTTTGATGGCTGCAATTTTAATTCTTGTCACTTTATATATTAGAAAAGCAGGAACGGAGGAGTTGGTATGAGCCAAAAAGTAAAAGATGCAAGCATTCCAACTATCCCAGTTAAAGCGCGCTTCTCTCGCTGGTTTGGCCGGAATTTACTTCGAATTTATATGATCTTCGGTTTTACTTACCTGTTCATTCCTGTTGCTTACACTTTCGCTTTTTCTTTTAATGATTCAGGCAAGAGTAATTTAATCTGGAAAGGTTTCACGCTTCGGAACTGGCAAAATCCATGTGGTGCTCCCGAAGTCTGTAGCGCACTGAGCAATTCAATAAAGATTGGTTTGCTCGCTACAACTTTTGCCACAATTCTTGGAACAATGATTGCCTTTGCTGTAGCCCGATATTCATTCAAAGGTCGTTCAGCTTCTAATCTTTTAATTTTCCTCCCGATGGCAACACCTGAAGTGGTTCTCGGTGCGTCACTTTTGTCTCTATTTTTGCTCTTTAAAATTAACCCAGGTTTTTGGCCAACCGTAATTGCCCACGTGATGTTTTGTATCTCTTTCGTAGTTGTAACAGTCAAAGCGCGCATTGCCTCCCTTGATCCACGGTTAGAACAAGCTGCGATGGATTTATATGCAAACGAGCTGGAGACTTTCCGGCGCGTAACCTTCCCGTTAGTTGCACCTGGAATCGCTGGGGCAGCGTTACTAGCATTTAGCCTTTCATTCGATGATTTCATCATTACAAATTTCAACTCCGGAACAGTCACGACATTTCCAAAATTTGTATATGTTGCAGCTGCCCGTGGTATCCCCGCACAGGCCAATGTCATCGGTTCTTCTATGTTTTTCTTAGCGCTAGCTCTTGTTATCGCGGGGCAACTAGTCAATCGAAAGAAAACCCGCTAACCTTGCGCTAGTCCATAACGAACTACAGGTTGATTAAGTAAATCTGCGTTATGGGGTTAGGTTCCGGAGGACCCGGGCCAACTACGAGTAGTGATTGAAGGGGTGATTCCGGTTAAGGCCGGATAGCGCGATGGCAACCATCGACCCTTACATTCTCAAACATCTTTCACATATGCAGCCGGCGTTGTACTGGCTGGATGAAGATCCGCTTGAGCCACAACCAAATCCAACATTGATTGGTGATGTCACAACAGATTTATGCATCGTGGGTGCTGGGTATACCGGTTTATGGACTGCGTTACTCGCCAAAGAAGCCAATCCAGAGCGCGAAGTAATCATTGTGGAACAACGCGAAACTGGTGCAGGTGCATCAGGGCGAAATGGTGGTTTCTGTTCGTATTCATTAACCCACGGTTTCATGAATGGGTACACCCGATTCAAAGATGAGATGGCCGTTATCGAACGATTAGGTCGCGAAAATCTTGATGCGATAGAAGACACTATTAAACGTTACAAAATTGATTGCCAATTTGAATGGACGGGCGAACTTCGAATTGCCAACGAAGAGTGGCAAATTCAAGGTTTAGTCGATGAGGCAAATTTACGAAACTCATTAGGTGATAACGTCGAAGTTCTTAATCAAGATCAAATTCAAGCGCGAGTTAATTCTCCACTTTCCAAAGCCGCACTGTGGGATCCAGATGGGACTGCGCTCGTTGATCCGGCTCGTCTGGTGTGGGGTCTTGAGCGAGCGTGCCTCAAGCTAGGTGTAAAAATTTTTGAAAATACACATGTTGAATGGTTAGAGAAAACAAGCAACGGAATGATTGTGCACACGCCATATGGTTCGGTCTATGCCCAGAAAGTTGCATTGGCAACTAATGTTTTCAAATCTCTCATTAAACGTGCCCACAAATATGTAGTTCCTGTCTATGACTTCCAATTAGTAACCGAGCCTTTGACTAAAGCACAGATGGAATCCATTGGTTGGAAAGGCCGCGAAGGTTTATCAGAGGCCGGTAATCAATTCCATTACTATCGAATGACAAAAGATAATGAAATTCTTTGGGGAGGTTATGACGCAATTTATAACTTCCGCGGAAAAGTTCGACAAGAGTACGAAAGCGATGCGCAAACTTACGCCCACCTAGCTAAAGCATTTTTAGAGACTTTCCCTCAACTTAAAGGAATTAAATTCACACACGGTTGGGGCGGTGCCATTGATACATGCTCACGATTCTTCCCATTCTGGGGTAAGGCTTTTGGGGGACGTGTTGCATATGTAATGGGCTACACCGGCCTGGGTGTTGGTTCCACTCGCTTTGGTGCACAAGTGATGTTGGATTTACTTGATAAAGTCGATAACGAACGTACTGAATTAAGAATGGTGCGCAAAAAGCCACTTCCATTTCCACCGGAACCATTCAAATTTATTTTTATCCGCATAACGCAGTGGTCAATTAATAAGGCTGATGAAAATCAGGGTAAGCGCAATTTATGGCTGAGATTGCTAGACCTGCTTGGTCTGGGCTTTGATTCTTAAGCTTTACCTCTATTCTTAGCCCATGACCAATCACGGCAACATGTATGGCCCGGACTTCACGTTCCTTGGAATCGAACGCTGTGATTTAGATATTGCTTCTACATATGCTGATGCCGATGTAGTCATCGTTGGCGCACCTATTGATAGCGGAACATCACATCGTTCAGGTGCAAAGTTTGGCCCGCAAGCAATTCGCGGTGGAGATTATCTGCCACATGATGGCGAACGACCACATTTAGCACTTCGCATCGATGCATTTAAAGAGATGAAAGTTGTTGATGCTGGTGATTTGATGATGCCAGGTGGGGATCTCGTTGCTTCCCTGGAAATTCTGGCTCAAGCAACTGAAAAGATTTCACGAGCAGGTGCAATTCCAGTTATTTTAGGTGGAGACCACTCAATCGCTTCTGCAGATGTTGCCGGAATTGCCCGCCACAAAGGTATGGGTAAAGTTTCGATGATTCACTTTGATGCGCACGCTGATACTGCCGAAGATCAATTTGGTGCACTTGTTGGTCATGGCACACCAATGCGTCAATTAATTAATACCGGTGCTGTTCGCGGTGATCGATTCTTGCAACTGGGCTTACGCGGCTATTGGCCAGATCCAAAAACTCTGGATTGGATGCGCGATCAGGGAATGCGTTCATATGAAATGACTGAAATTCACCATCGTGGTTTAAACACAGTGCTCGATGAATCTTTTTCAATTCTGACTAATGAATGTGATGGAGTATTTCTTTCCGTTGACATTGATGTAGTAGATCCCGGAATGGCGCCAGGAACAGGGACACCTGAACCTGGAGGCATGACAAGTCGTGAATTGCTTGAATCAGTGCGCCGTATTTGCCTGGAACTACCAGTCGTTGGAATCGATGTTGTTGAAGTAGCGCCTGCTTTTGATAATGCCGATATCACCGCAATTTTAGCTAACCGAGTTGTACTAGAAGCCTTGAGTGCAATAGCCAAGCGTCGCTCAGGCGAAAAATATTCACCTACTCAAAATCTATTGGATCGATAAATGCGCGAAGTAGTCATTTTGGGCTCCACGGGTTCGATTGGTGTTCAAGCTTTGGAAGTAATTGAGAGTAACCCAGAATTATTCTCAGTTGTAGCGATAACAAGTGCAGGAAATAACCCAGAACTTATGATTGCGCAGGCCAAGAAATTTAAGGTTTCATTGGTTGGCGTTATTAATAATGTTGAAATCATTCGCCAAGGACTCCCAGGTGTAACTGTTGTTGATGGATTAGATTCATCAAGTATTGCCGCAGCAATTCCTTGCGATGTTGTTCTCAACGCAATTACTGGTTCTATTGGTTTGGGTCCAACGCTCGCAGCACTAAAAGCCGGCAATATTTTAGCGCTGGCTAATAAGGAATCGCTAGTTGCCGGGGGAGATTTAGTCCTAGCTGCTGCCGCGCCTGGTCAGATAATTCCAGTTGATTCCGAACACAGTGCAGTTTTTCAAAGTGCTTTATCTGGGGAAAAAACTGAAATAAAGAAAATCATTTTAACGGCGAGCGGTGGACCTTTTAGAAATCGTGAAAATTTAGATGGAATTTCAGTCGGGGAGGCTTTACAGCATCCCACGTGGACCATGGGATCGGTTGTAACAATTAATTCAGCAACTTTAGTAAACAAAGGTTTGGAAATAATCGAAGCCCATTATCTCTTTGATATCCCGTATACCGCCATAGAAGCCGTCATCCACCCACAGTCCGTGGTGCATTCATTAGTTGAATTTCATGATGGTTCAACTATTGCTCAAGCCAGTCCTCCAAATATGAAAGGGGCAATTGCTTACGCACTTAATTGGCCCCAACGACTTGCTCACTCCACCGCACCTATTGATTGGAAAGTGGATCACGTTTGGACTTTTGAACCAATTGATACAACTAAATTTCCAAGCATCGAACTGGCGCGTCACTGCGGTCAGTTAGCAGGTGCGATGCCTGCAATTTTTAATGCCGCCAATGAAGTCGCAGTTGAAGCTTTTCTGGATAATAAAGTGGAGTTCAAATCTATTGTTTCCATAGTCGATCATGTAGTCCACGATATGGAGAAAGATGCGCCAAAAACGCTCAGAGATATCAGTGATGTCAGTGCCATCGAGGATGCTGCTCGCACCCAAGCCAAGTTGCAACTTTTAAGATTGGTCCCATAATGCAATTTCTAGGAATTCTAGCTTTTGTAGTTGCCCTGCTACTTTCAGTAATGATCCATGAGTTTGGCCATTTCATAACGGCTAAACATTACGGAATGAAAGTTACTGAATTCTTTTTAGGTTTTGGTACTCGGATATGGTCAACCCGCAGAGGTGAAACTGAGTTCGGTATTAAAGCAATTCCAGCTGGTGGTTACTGCCGGATTGAGGGAATGACCCCGGGGGATTTAATGCCCGAAGGTGAAGAAGAGCGTGCATTTTATAAAGCTTCTTCCTCCCGCAAATTAATTGTTTTAGGGGCGGGTTCTTTCTTGCACTTTATTCTTGGCTATCTATTGCTTTTTGTTTTATTTGCCGGAATCGGTACAAATCAAGTTCTGCCAGTTATTGATTCAGTTGTAAAAGACTCTGCCGCACAAGCTGCCGGCTTGCTTTCCGGTGATGAAGTTATTGCAATAAATGGCAAGAAAGTTACGAATTGGTACAACGATGTTTTAGCTATTCGCAATTCGCAAGGTAGAGAGCTGACGCTGTTAGTTAAGAGAAACTCTGAAAGTTTCACAATTAATGCATCGCCTCGTCTGCAAACCGTTGACGGTAAAGCGCGATATCTACTAGGAATTATTAATAAAGTTGGCCTCAAGCGGGAAAGCCTGACAACATCTTTTAAGAACTCGGCAACGCTTACTCGTAATTTTCTGAGTGAGAGTGTTAAATCACTCGTTAAATTGCCGTCGAAAGTACCTGCATTATGGGGCGAAACTGTTGGCGGACAAACTCGTGACCCCAATGGATTAGTTGGCGTTGTAGGTGTTGCCAGAGTTTCTGGACAAGCAGTTGGAAATACCTCACTCTCAATTTCAGAGCGAATTTCTACATTTATTTTAATTATTGCTAGTTTAAATATCTTTGTTGGGCTATTTAATCTCCTGCCGCTATTGCCTCTAGATGGTGGTCATATGGCAGTGGCAATTGCCGATGAAGTACGTGCATTCATTGCACGTCGTCGAGGTCGCCCTCGACCAAGGGCTATCGATGTGACCTTGCTCGCCCCCGTAACTATGGTTGTGTTTGTGATCCTTGCGGCACTAACGGTTTTGCTGCTAGTTGCAGACATAGTTAATCCAGTTGTTCTTAATCTTTAGCGCTCAGCGCATTCTTACGGCACAATAGCGCCATGGTAGATCTAGGAATTCCCAGCGCTCCGCCGCCAACATTGAGCCCACGTCGCAAGACGCGCCAGATGATGGTTGGAAATGTAGGCGTTGGCAGTGATTACCCAGTCAGCGTTCAGTCAATGTGCACAACGCTTACTTCAGATGTCAACGCAACTTTGCAGCAGATCGCTGAATTAACTGCATCCGGTTGCCAAATTGTTCGCGTTGCTGTTCCAAGTCAAGATGATGCCGATGCACTTGCTCAAATTGCTAAGAAATCACAGATTCCGGTTATCGCCGATATTCATTTTCAACCAAAATATATTTTTGCAGCCATCGATGCCGGGTGTGCTGCAGTTCGAGTTAATCCCGGAAACATCAAACAATTTGATGACAAAGTTAAAGAAGTTGCTAAAGCTGCCGGAGATGCAGGGATTCCAATCCGTATTGGTGTCAATGCTGGCTCACTTGATCCACGCTTACTTGCAAAATATGGAAAAGCCACTCCAGAAGCTTTAGCTGAATCAGCATTATGGGAAGCATCTTTATTTGAGGAACATGGCTTTTCTAATATCAAAATTTCAGTTAAGCATCACGATCCAGTAACTATGGTTAATGCATACCGAATTCTTGCGGCAAAATCTGACTACCCATTGCACTTAGGTGTGACTGAAGCGGGCCCAATTTTTCAAGGCACAATTAAATCTGCAACAGCTTTTGGTATTTTATTGGCTGAAGGTATTGGCGACACGATTCGAGTTTCATTATCAGCGCCGCCAGTTGAGGAAGTTAAAGTCGGAATTTCAATTTTAGAATCTTTGAATTTGCGCCAACGAAAACTTGAAATCGTCTCTTGCCCGTCATGTGGGCGTGCTCAAGTTGATGTTTACTCATTGGCTGAAAAAGTTCAGGCCGGTTTGCAAGGTATGACCGTGCCACTTCGTGTTGCAGTAATGGGTTGTGTTGTTAATGGCCCAGGTGAAGCACGCGAAGCCGACTTAGGCGTTGCATCTGGAAATGGAAAAGGTCAAATATTTGTAAAGGGTCAAGTAATTAAGACCGTGCCTGAAGCACAAATTGTTGAAACTCTTATTGAAGAAGCAATGCGATTGGCCGAAGAAATGGAAGCTGCAGGCGTTGCTTCTGGGCAACCATCAGTTGATGTTCGATAGGCTCACGCCATGTTGAAAATGTCTACGCTCTTTTTGCGTACGCTTCGTGATGATCCAGCCGATGCTGAAGTTGCAAGCCACCGCTTATTAGTACGAGCTGGATATATCCGCCGAATCGCTGCCGGAATTTATTCATGGCTACCTCTTGGTGTCATTACTTTGCGCAATGTTGAAAATGTTATTCGCCAAGAAATGGATCAAGCCGGTTTTCAGGAAGTTCATTTTCCAGCACTTTTGCCACGTGATGCATATGAAGCGACAAATCGTTGGGAAGAATACGGACCTTCATTATTTCGATTGCAAGATCGCAAAGGTGGCGATTACTTACTAGGACCGACCCACGAAGAAATGTTTACTTTGATGGTCAAAGGTGAGTACTCCTCGTATAAAGATTTGCCGCTATCCATCTATCAAATTCAGACTAAGTACCGCGACGAAGCGCGTCCCCGCAGTGGAATTATTCGAGGCCGCGAATTTGTTATGAAGGATTCATACTCCTTTGACGTGGATGATGCCGGCTTAGAAATTTCATATCAAAAACATCGCGATGCTTATGTCAGTTGTTTTAATCGACTTGGAATGAATTACAACATTGTAAAAGCGGTATCCGGTGCGATGGGGGGATCAAAGTCTGAAGAGTTTTTAGCCCCTTGCCCAACCGGTGAAGATACGTATGTGCTCTGCCCAAAGTGTGGTTTTGCTGCCAACGTTGAAGCAATGGTTACTAAAGTTGCGCCAGGAGATGCCAGCAAAGTTCCAGCCCTAGAAGAATTAGATACACCAAATACGCCAACAATTGATTCTTTGGTAGAAGTGATGAACGCTCAATTTGGCGGCGGGTACACCGCAGCTGATACTTTGAAAAATATTATGTTAGTTGCTGATGGCACACCGTTAGCGGTTTTAGTTCCCGGCGATCGTGAAGTTGATTTAAAGCGGCTTCAAGAAAACTTAGGGGGCGTTCATGAGCTTCGTGTATTCGAAGAAGCTGATTTTGCTAAGCACCCTTCATTAGTGAAGGGTTACATCGGACCTCAAGATGCGGCTAAATCTGGAATTAAAGTTCTGGCAGATCCACGCATTGCACCTGGAACTTCTTGGATTACTGGCGCAAATAAGAAAAATCGCCACGCACGTTATGTAGTTAATGGTCGCGACTTCACTCCGAATGCTTATGTAGAAGCTGCAGAAGTACGAGCTGGCGATTCATGCCCTGAATGCAATACTGAAATTGTTATCGATCGTGCAATCGAAATCGGCCATATTTTCCAACTCGGTCGCAAATATGCCCAAGCCCTTAATTTGACGGTGCTTGATCACAACGGCAAATCTCAAGTAGTAACTATGGGCTCATACGGCATCGGTGTTTCACGTGCAGTTGCCGCAATTGCCGAACAGACAAGTGATGAGATTGGCCTGAACTGGCCAGTTGAAATCGCACCAGCCAAAGTACATATCGTGGCTACCGGTAAGGAAGATCTACCATTTGATACTGCACTAGATATTGGCAATAAATTGGAAGCCGCCGGAATAAGTGTGATGCTCGATGATCGGCGCGAGGCAAGTGCTGGTGTTAAATTCAAAGATGCTGAGCTCATCGGTAATCCAATTATTGTTGTTGTCGGAAAAGCTCTAGCCGAAGGTAACATCGAAGTACGTGTTCGCAAGAGTGGCCAGAAAAGTGAAGTTGCCGTCGCTGATGCCGTTTCTGCAATCACGAAATTATTAGTCTAGAAAAGTGTTTGCTGACTTAACCCTCACAACTGCACTATTTCTTTTCTGTGCATCTTTTTTCGCCGGTTTTGTGGATTCAATTGCTGGTGGTGGGGGATTAATTCAATTACCGGCACTTCTCATTGGTTTACCTAAAACTGAAACGGTCACGGTACTTGGAACTAACAAACTAGCTTCAGTTTTTGGAACCACCACGGCGGCAGCGCTTTATCGCCGCCAAATTAAACCTGATCCTAAAGTTTTGATGGCCATGGCAATACCAGCTTTCATTGGCTCGGCTACAGGCGCTTCATTGGCTTCACATATACCAACTAAAAGTATGCGGCCTATCGTTTTGGTGTTGTTGATTGTTGTTGCAATTTATACATGGTTAAAACCAGATCTGGGAAAAATCGAGCTGCTCCGTCACCATTCTTCTAGGCGAATTCAAATATCGATTATCGCTGGTTTAGTTATTGGTTTTTACGATGGAATTTTTGGCCCCGGAACGGGTTCGTTTCTAATGCTAATTTTAGTTGCCTCCTTGGGATATGCGTTTATCACCGCATCAGCAATTGCAAAAGTTGTTAATGTGTCAACAAATGTCGGGGCCATAATGATCTTTGGTCTACATGGGGCAATAATTTTCAAACTCGGTCTCATTCTTGGAGCAGCCAATGTCAGTGGCGCAATTCTTGGTTCACGCCTAGCAATCCGGGGTGGTTCGACTTTGGTTCGTAAGGTTTTTCTCTTAGTGACCGTGGCATTAATCATCAAAGTAGGAATTGATACTTTCGCATCTTTATAGTTACACTTGCATCTACAACTTAATAGGAAAGCAGATCAGATTATGTCTTTAAAAGATTCACTTTTAGAACTTCTTACCCCAGCTGTAGAAACTGCGGGATTTTTCTTAGATGAAGTTCAAATAACTAGCCCAGGCAACCACCGCACTATTACTTGTGTCGTTGATGGTCCAAAACCTTTAAATATGGATGAAGTGACCTCGGTCTCCAGAGTTATCTCTGAAATCCTTGATCAAGCCCCAGTTGTCGGCGATGAAGCATTTACTTTAGAAGTTAGCTCACCGGGAGTAGACCGGCCTCTGACTTTGCCACGTCATTGGACTAAGAATCTGAGGCGATTAATTAAATTGACTCTAAACGATGCAACCGTTCTCACTGCCCGTCTTTCTGGGTTCAATGACACACATGCACAGTTAGTTGAAAATATTAAGGGGCGAATGAAAGAGCATGAGATCGCTTTCAGCGATATTAAACGGGCAGTAGTTGAAATTGAATTCAATCGCAAGGATGACAACTAATGCATGTTGAAATGTCGGCCCTTGTAGCTCTTACGAATGAAAAAGGGATTCCTTTAGAGCAACTAATCCAAGCTATCGAAGTTGGTGTTTTGACCGCTTACAACCAAACTGATGAAGCAAAGCGCCATGCACATGCCGTGCTGGATCGCGAAAGCGGAGAAATTCAAATCTTGATTCCTCAATTCAATGAAATTGGCGAAAAAATAGGTGACGAACAAGATGTGCCCGATGGTTTTTCTCGTGTAGCAACTTCAACGGCTCGCCAAGTTATCAAGATGAAGATGCGTGAAACCAATGATGCTTCAATCGTGGCAGAGTTCACTGCAAATGTTGGAGATGTAATTTCTGGCGTTGTGCAGCAAGGCCGCGATCCGAAAATGATAAACGTAAATTTAGGTCGATTCGAAGGTCGCATTCCGCCACAGGAGCAAGTGCCGGGAGAAATTTACAATCACGGTGATCGCATTAAATGTTTTGTGGTTGAAGTCAAACAAGGATTAAAGGGACCTGAAATTATGTTGTCCCGCAGCCATCCAGCACTTGTCAAACAATTATTTGCATTAGAAGTACCAGAAATAAAAGATCGGATTGTCGAAATCATGGCAGTGGCGCGCGAAGCAGGTCATCGCACAAAAATTGCAGTTCGTACTCACCGTTCAAGTGTGAGTCCCAAAGGATCACTCATCGGTCCACTTGGTTCTCGTGCGCGCGCAGTGATGGATGAACTTCATGGCGAAAAAATTGATATCGTCGATTGGTCGGAAGATCCTGCAACTTTCGTAGGAAATGCATTAGCACCAGCAAAAACGGCATCAGTTGAAATCACTGATTTAGCGGCCCGCTCTGCCAAAGTCATCGTTCCGGATTATCAATTATCCCTAGCTATCGGCAAAGATGGGCAAAATGCACGCTTGGCTGCCCGCTTAACTGGCTGGAGAATCGACATTCACCCCGACAACCCGATTGTGTAATCAGGGTAGAGGTTGGATATCATTACCGTATTGAACAACGGCCAAGAAATTGGCGCTACTGAAATGGATAAGAAAGATATGAAACTCAAATGAGCTCGTTAGAACTATGAGGTCGTACAACTAGGGCTTGCATGTAAAGTTTCATGCGGGCCAAGACAGGGGAAAAAGTGTCAAAGGTCCGCGTACACGAGTTAGCAAAGCAACTCGGTATGGAGAGCAAGGAAGTTCTTGCAAAGCTCCAAGAAATGGGCGAATTCGTCCGATCAGCATCATCGACAGTAGAAGCACCTGTGGTGCGCAAACTCATCGAGATGTATCCCGATGCAAAACCTGCAGAGGAAAAGAAGCCTGTTAAAAAGGCGGCAGCAAAGAAAGCTGCGGCTAAACCTAAGAATGAAGTAAGTGCCGAACAAGCCGCAGAATTAGCTGCAGAGTTGGGTGTTGATCTCAACGCATTGAAAGCACAACAAGAACGTTTAGAGGCAGCTAAAGCTGAAGCAGTTAAATCACATGAGGCCGAAGCAAGCGCTGAAACTAAATCTGAGATGCCAAAACCTGCACCACGTCCAGGTAATAATCCATTTTCAACTGGTGGCGCAGTTCCACGTCCACCACGTCCAGGTAATAATCCATTTTCAACTGGCGGTACAACTCCACGTCCACCACAACGTCCTGCCGGACAAGGTGGCGCACCTCAACGTCCAGGAATGTCAGGTCCACGTCCAGGTTCTGTTCGTCCAGGTTTTGCTGCACGTCCAGCGGGATCACGTCCACCAGCAGGCGCCGGTTTTGCTCCACGCACTGGAGCACCATCAACTGGTGCACCAAGTTCTCCATATAAATCTAATGCAGCAGGTGGCGCACCAGCTGGTGGTCCGCAACGTCCAGGCGGCGGTCGTCCACCACAACGCGGTGGCGCTGGCGGAGCATTTGGAAAAAATGCAAGTAAGAAATCAGGACGTAAAGCTAAATCTAGAAAAGCATTACGCGATGAATTCGACAATATGCAAGCACCACAACTTGGTGGAGCAGTCGTTCCACACGGTGATGGTAAAACTCCTATTCGTATGCGTCGCGGTGCATCTCTTGCAGATTTCGCCGACAAGATTGGTGCAGATCCAGCAGCATTAGTCGCCGCCCTTTTCCACTTAGGTGAAATGGTTACAGCAACTCAATCAGTAGATGCAGATACTTTCGAAATTCTTGGTGTGCAACTTGGTTATGACATTCAAATTGTTAGCCCTGAAGATGAAGACCGTGAGCTTTTACAAGGCTTTGATATTGATTTAACTGATGAGCTCAGTGACATTGATCCAGATACTTTGGTAGCTCGTCCGCCAGTAGTAACGGTTATGGGTCACGTTGATCACGGTAAAACATCACTTCTTGATGCAATCCGTAAGAGTGAAGTAATGAAATCTGAAGCTGGTGGAATCACTCAGCACATTGGTGCTTATCAAATCCACCATGATCACAACGGCACAAATCGTGCGATTACATTTATCGATACTCCAGGTCACGAAGCATTTACTGCCATGCGTGCCCGTGGAGCAAAGGTCACTGATATCGCAGTTCTCGTTGTTGCCGCCGATGATGGAATCATGCCTCAGACAATTGAAGCGCTCAACCATGCTCAAGCTGCCGATGTTCCAATCGTTGTTGCCGTTAACAAGATGGATAAAGAGGGTGCGAATCCTGACAAGGTCCGTCAGCAATTAACTGAGTACAACTTGATCGCTGAAGAGTACGGCGGAGAAACTATTTTCGTGAACGTTTCAGCAAAATCCGGTCAAGGCGTACAAGATCTAATTGAATCCATTCTGCTCACTGCAGATGCCGCAATTGATTTACGTGCAGTTGCCGATGACTCAGCTCGCGGTGTTGCAATTGAAGCCCACCTCGATCGTGGTCGTGGTCCAGTAACAACAGTTCTTGTACAGCGCGGAACATTGCGCATTGGTGATCCAATCGTTGCCGGTGGTGCTTTTGGTCGCGTGCGTGCGATGTTGGATGAAAATGGTGACAGCGTTGAAACTGCTGGTCCGTCACGTCCAGTTCAAGTTTTAGGTTTCACATCAGTTCCAAATGCTGGTGATACTTTCCTTGTAGCCGATGAAGATCGAACTGCGCGCCAGATTGCTGAAAAGCGTCAAGCCGCAGAGCGAAATGCTCAACTTGCTAAGGCTCGCAAGAAGGTTTCACTTGAAGACTTTATGGAACAGTCCAAGATCTCAACTCTTAATTTGATTCTTAAGGGTGACGTGAGTGGTTCAGTAGAAGCGCTAGAAGAAGCCTTGATGCAACTTGATGTTGGCGCCGAAGTTGATCTTCGCGTTATTCACCGAGGTGTTGGTGCAATTACTAAGAGCGATATCACGTTGGCTTCGGCTTCAACGGCAGTTGTAATTGGCTTTAACGTTAAGCCAGAACCACAAACTGCAGTGTTTGCTGATCAAGAAGGCGTTGAAGTTCGTTTCTACTCAGTTATTTACCAAGCTATCGATGAGATTGAGCTTTCATTGAAGGGTCTTCTCAAGCCAATTTATGAAGAAGCAATTGTCGGTAATGCCGAAGTTCGCGAAATCTTCAAATCTTCTAAGGCGGGAAATATCGCAGGTTCCATCGTTAAGGATGGCCTCATCCGCCGAAATGCTAAAGCCCGCATCATGCGTGGTGAAGCAATCATCGTTGACAACCTCACCATTGATTCGCTCAAGCGATTTAAAGATGATGCAAACGAAGTCAAAGAAGGCTTCGAGTGCGGTATTGGTCTTGGCAATATGAAGGATCTTCAAATTGGCGACACCATTCAGGTATTTGAGATGCGCGAGAAAAAGCGGGTATAGCAATGGCTCAATCACATCGCAGCCAAAAGGTTGCAGATCGCATAAAAGTAATAGTGGCCCAGCTACTTGAGACAAAGATTAAAGATCCGCGTCTGGGCTTTGTCACTGTTACTGATGCGCGCGTAACGGGTGATCTTCAACAAGCATCCGTGTTCTATACCGTCCTCGGCGATCTTGAACAACGATCATCTACAACTGCTGCATTGGAAAGTGCTAAAGGTGCAATTCGTTCAGCATTAGGCCGTGAACTTGGGCTGCGAATTACGCCGAGTATTGAATTTTTTGAAGATGGCTTACCAGAGAGTGCTAAAGCGCTGGATTCACTTCTTTCAAAAGTTCATGAACTAGATGCCGAAGTTGCCGCCCTACGTAAAAATGCAACGTATGCCGGGGGAGAAGATCCTTACAAGGCGCCTCGGATAATTGAAGAGGATTAATCATCGAACACGGATTTCTGGTTGTAGATAAAGAACCAGGTATGACTAGCCACGATGTTGTGGCAATTGCGCGGCGTGCTCTAGGAACTAGAAAAGTTGGCCACGCTGGCACGTTGGATCCAATGGCAACTGGCGTATTAGTTTTAGGTTTTAATAATGGAACGCGCTTGCTGCAATACATCACCGATGGCGATAAAAGCTACACCGCAACCCTCGTTTTGGGTGCAGCCACTGTTACCGATGATGTTGAAGGTCAGGTTTTATCTAGAAGTGATGTCTCTGGTGTAACTGATACCCAGATTGAAAGTGAATTAGCGGCGATGCGCGGCACAATTATGCAACGGCCTAGTTCAGTATCTGCGGTAAAAGTAGATGGCGAACGTGCTTATGACCGCGTACGTGCCGGAGAAACCGTAGAACTTGCTGCACGCCAAGTGGTTATTTCACAGTTAGATATTCTGGCTATTAGAAGAATCACAGATGCCATTGAAATTGATATCGACGTCACTTGTTCGTCGGGCACTTTTATTCGGGCAATTGCGCGTGACTGTGGCGCAGCTCTAGGAGTAGGCGGACACTTAAATTCATTGCGCCGAACACGAGTTGCCGGCTTTGCGCTAGACCGGGCGATTTCATTATCAGGATTAAAAGCCGGCGATTTTTCGACCTTGCCACTTGTTGATGTTTCGAAGACGATTTTTAAAGTTCGCGAACTGGCACTTGATGAAACAAATGAACTCTCCTTTGGTCGCCCCCTTTCAGCCAATCCTCACGATGGCATCTACGCTGCAATATCTGGCAATGAATTGATAGCACTGCTTGCCAATAAAGATGGTTTTGCTAAGCCAACTGCAGTGTTCGCTGCTGCGAAGTAGTTCTGAGACAATACATATATGAGCGTCGTAGTAATCGGAGTCTTTGATGGAGTCCATAAAGGCCATCAGGAAGTACTCAACCGTGCCAAGAAATTAGCAGGTGAAGAAAAGATTATTGCGCTCACTTTTGATCCACACCCTACAAGTGTTTTCGCTCCAGATCGTGCGCCAACTTTGTTGACAATTTTAAGTGATCGAATTGAATTACTAAAGATTCATAACGCTGATCAAGTAGCCGTTATGAAATTTACCCCGGAATTTGCGGCAATGTCACCGGAGGATTTTGTAAAACGAGTTCTAGTTGAACAGTTGGAAGCAACCACAGTAGTGGTTGGTCAGAATTTTACGTATGGTTTTAAAGCTGCTGGAAATGTTGACTCTCTAAAAGCCCACACTGAATTCAAGACCATGGTTCTTGATTTGGAGCCGGCTGAAGGCGATGTTGTTTCATCTACTCGAATTAGAAAATTAATTGTTGCCGGAGATGTTGAACAAGCCCGCAGCTTATTAACGCGCCCACATCGCCTCGATGGAATTGTTGTTCATGGCGAAAAACGTGGACGTGAAATTGGTTATCCAACCGCAAATCTTGGTGATCTTGAACATCAAACGATTCCAGCCGATGGCGTGTATGCCGGTTGGCTAACCGTCGGTATTAATAGATGGCCTGCAGCGATTTCAATTGGAACTAATCCAACTTTTGATGGCGTTCGTGGTCGCCAAGTTGAGGCATATGCCTTAGATCAAGTTGGTCTTGATCTGTATACACAAAATGCAACTATTGAATTTGGTTGGAGACTTCGCGATACATTGAAATTTGATGGTCTTGACCCATTACTCGAGCAGATGGCTAAAGACTGCGCCAAAGCCCGTGAATTAACCGAGCTCTAAGCGCTCGATTTCGCCTAATTCAACCCCGCTGGTAATCTTGCCTAGTCCAACGAGAAAGCGAGCTTTCGTGATTCAAACCGAAAGCCCTCGTGATCAGATAAATAAGGAGTACTAAAGAATGGCATTAACACCAGAAGTAACTAAGCAAATCGTCGCAGAATTCGGTTCTACTCCTACTGACACGGGAAGTCCTGAAGCTCAGGTCGCTTTGCTATCTAAGCGTATTGATGAGATTACATTTCACTTGAAAACCAACCCACATGATCACCACAACCGTCGTGGTCTGTTGTTGTTAGTAGGTCGTCGTCGTCGAATTCTTCAATATCTTGCTAAGACAGATATCAACCGTTACCGCGTGATTATCGAGAAGCTCGGTATTCGCCGCTAATTAAGTAATACCTACACCACTTCATGGGCGATGGTCCTCGGTAGTGGTTTCCGTACCGTTACATATGGTGCGTGAACTTCGATCGAAGATTCATTTTCCTCCTGTGGGTAGTAAACATGATGCAACTTTTAATGAGTTGTGTCCATAGGAATAAAGGAGGACCCATGGAGGGTCAAGAGGTTCAGTCAGCCGTTGCAGTTATTGATAACGGAAAATTCGGAAAACGAGAAATTCGTTTTGAAACAGGACGCCTAGCGCGCCAAGCAGCAGGAGCTGCAGCAGTTTATCTAGATGAT
>SESB01000572.1_pt1 | contig 26263 bp, 22 predicted proteins | sample 3171441 | NCBI WGS metagenome assembly SESB01 (sample SAMN06051867, study PRJNA518727) | freshwater metagenome | biome: subpolar coniferous forest; feature: holomictic lake; material: water; isolation source: holomictic Lake 227, 6 m depth | place: Canada: near Kenora, Ontario | collected... | reverse complement strand
TAATTTGGAAACCAACAGGAAGACCATCATCAGGCGAAAGACCGACTGGCAAACTCATGCCACCGACGCCAGCCATGTTGACCGGAATTGTTGCGATGTCATTGAGATACATAGCCAAAGGATCATCGCTCTTCTCACCAATTTTAAATGCAGTGGTTGGGCAGGTGGGTGAAACCAGAACATCTGCCTGGGCAAATGCTTTTGCGAAATCTTGGACGATCAGAGTGCGAACTTTTTGAGCGCTGCCGTAATAAGCATCGTAGTAACCAGATGAGAGTGCGTAAGTTCCCAAGATAATGCGACGCTTTACTTCTTTGCCGAAGCCGACTTCGCGCGTCATTTTCATAACTTCCTCGGCACCGGCATTGCCATCATCGCCTACGCGGATGCCATAACGCATCGAATCAAAACGAGCTAAGTTGGAAGAAGCTTCGCTTGGTGCGATTAAGTAATAAGCGGCAAGTGCGTATTCAAAATTGGGGCAGGAGACTTCAACAATTTCGGCGCCAGCAGCCACTAATTCTTGTAGCGCTTCATCAAAACGTGATCGGACTCCGGCTTGATAGCCATCACCAGAAAGTTCTTTTACAACGCCAATTTTCAAGCCTTTGACATCAAGCTTTTTTGCCGCGGCCACAACTGCAGGAACAGGCGCGTTGATGCTGGTGGAATCCTTTTTGTCGTATCCAGCAATAGCTTCATGAAGCAAGGCAGCATCCAAGACTGTGCGAGCGCAGGGACCGGCTTGATCCAAACTTGAGGAGAAGGCGATCAGCCCATACCGAGAGACTCCGCCATAAGTCGGCTTTACTCCGACTGTTCCGGTGACAGCGGCTGGTTGGCGGATAGATCCACCAGTGTCAGTTCCGATGGCAAGAGGCGCTTCAAATGCGGCTAAAGAGGCAGCAGATCCACCACCTGAACCGCCAGGAATGCGATCGAGATCCCAGGGATTGTGGGTAGTGCCATAAGCAGAATTCTCGGTCGATGATCCCATGGCGAATTCGTCCATGTTGGTTTTGCCTAAAATGACAATGCCATTGGCTTTGAGGCGGGAAACTACGGTCGAGTCGTAAGGTGGGCGCCAGCCTTCCAAGATTTTGGAACCTGCTGTTGTGGGAATGCCCTTTTGGGTCATGACATCTTTTAGGGCTAAGGGAACTCCGGCAAGGGGGCTGAGTTTTTCACCGGCAGCGCGCTTGGCATCAACTGCAGCAGCTTGAGATAACGCGCCTTCGCGGTCCACATGCAAGAAGGCATGAACGTGCGAATCGACCGCATCGATTCGATCCAAATGAAGTTGAGTGAGTTCGACCGAGGTGATCTCTTTTTTAGCCAGAGCCTCTGCCATAACCGACGCAGAATTGCGAATCATTCGGCATCTCCCAAAATTTGTGGCACCTTGAAACGCTGATCTGCTTTGGCCGGGGCGCCAGAAAGGGCCTCTTCTGGAGTGAGGCTGGGGATGACCACGTCGTCACGGAAAACATTCGAGAGCGCCAACGGGTGCGAGGTCGGTGGCACGTCTTGGCCGGCGACTTCTTGAACTCGGGCGACTGCGCCCAAGATGACATCCATCTCGGAGGCGAGGTGATCTAGTTCAGAATCGGTCATTTCGATACGGGCCAGCATGGCCAAATGCGCGACTTCATCGCGTGAAATAGCGGTCATAGGCTCACCTTATCGCCCTTTAAATCAGGAGCGAATTTGGCCATTTCCGGAGACGATCCAGGTGGTCGTGGTCATCTGCTCGAGTCCCATCGGGCCGCGGGCGTGCAATTTCTGATTGGAGATGCCGATTTCGGCGCCAAAACCCATTTGTTCGCCATCGGTAAAACGAGTCGAAGCGTTAATCATCACCGCGGCACAGTCGGAAAGTGCCACAAATTTGGCGGCGCTTTCCTGAGACTCGGTAACGATGGCTTCGGTGTGATTGGTTCCATATTTGTGAATATGGTCTGAAGCCGCCAAGAGCGATGGCACTACCGCCACATTCATCTCTAGGGAGTTGTATTCAGTGGACCAATCTTCTTCGGTCGCCAATTGGGCCTTGAGATTTTCCTGCTGCGCGGAAGCCAGAGATCGCTCGTCGCAGTGGAGAACTACTCCAGCATCTGAAAGTGCTCGTAGGGCAATGGGCAGAAATGAATCCGCCACTGATTCATGGACTAAGAGCGTTTCCGCTGCGTTGCAAACACTTGGACGATGTGTTTTTGAGTTAATGAGAATTGGCAAAGCCTTAGCTAAATCGGCATTGGCATCGACATAAACATGGCAGACACCGGCACCGGTTTCAATCGTTGGCACGGTGGAGTCGTCCACCACTGTCCGAATCAAAGCTGCGCTCCCCCGAGGAATAACCAGATCTACCTGGCCACGTGCATGCAATAACGCCTGAACGGTCGATCGATCATGCGAAGGTACAAGTTGAATCACATCGGGAGAAATCTCTGTTGTGGCCAGCGCACGTCGCATTACATTCACCAAGACCTGATTGCTGGCGGCCGCTGTTGAAGATCCACGAAGCAAGGCAGAATTTCCTGACATCAACAAGATAACAGCAGCATCCACGGTTACGTTGGGGCGGGCTTCATAGACCATTCCGACAACACCAAAAGGCACAGTCAGTTGCTGCAGGTGGAGTCCATTAGGCAAGGTGCTTTCCCGAATCGTTTTACCTAGCGGATCGGGCAAACGCGAAACCTGCCTAGCACCATCTGCAATTCCAGAAATGCGGGCTGGGCTGAGGAGAAGTCGATCGCGCATAGAAGCCGCCATACCTTCTGCATCGGCTCGCGCCAAATCTTCGGCATTGGCCGCCAAAATTTCTGGCTGCGACTCTTCGATTTCTGTGGCGATCGCCTCAAGAGCTCGGACTCGTTCTTCTGCGGAAGCTGCGACCAAGGTTCGACCAGCCAGCCGAGCTTTCTCCGCCAGTTCTTTAATTAACGCAACTGAATCCATACGCCAAGCCTAGAGGTGATTAGGCTCGCCTCATGAAACGTTTATTTCGTGCCCTCCGAAATCTGCTGATCGTCGTTGCCGCCTTGGGCTTTCTGCTCACCGCCTTTACCCATTACATCCACTATCCCAACCCCATCGCATCCGTGCGGTTAGCACTGGCTCCGGCTTCTAAGACTCCGACCTTGATGCCCGCTCACATCATCGCGCCAGCGGCGTCACCTATAGCGTGGCCAACGGCCGCCGAATCGATGCCCGCCACTGTTCCGTGGTCCACGGGCACCTTGGCTTGGCAAGAATTCTTAGATAAGACCAACACCAATGCTTTTATTGTTGTGCGTAATGGCGTTATAACTTACGAGTATTACAAGAAGGGGATTCTTCCCAGCACGCAACTTCCTTCTTATTCGGTTGCAAAGACCATGACCTCCATTTTGATCGGGCATCTGATCGAGGCTGGAAAGATTCACGAGAGCGACACTTTCGTTCACTTCTTCCCACAATACAAAACTGGAACTTCCTTCGATCAAGTCACCATTCAATCGTTACTTGATATGGAGAGCGGCATTGGCGTGTCAGACAACTACCCCACCGGTCCATCGGGGTGGGGTGTTGGAATCGCCCAGATGTACGCCACGACTGACCTTAACTTTTTTCTAAAACATAATCGCAAAATGTTTGAAGCCCCGGACACCAAGGCCGAATATCGCAGCGTCAATACTCAGCTTCTCGGCATGATCGTCCACAAGGTAACTGGTATGCGCGTGGCTGATTACTTCAGTCAAAATGTCTGGCAAGCCGTGGGGGCTCAATATCCAGCAACTTGGAATGTGGATCATGTCGGCGGACAAGAAAAGACTTTCTGTTGCTTTAACGCCGCAGCCCGTGACTACGCAAAAGTGGGTCTAGCCATGATCAATGGTGGGTACACCGGATCGCATCAAATTATTAGCACCGCTTGGCTCAATCGCATCAGCACACCAGCCGTGACCTTGGACCACTCGTGGGGCTATAGCGCGCAGGTGTGGCACCCATTCCCTGGAATTAATCTGGCCCTGGGCTTGCACGGTCAATATATTTTCACCGATCCATCAACGCGAACAGTGATTGTAAAACTCAGCGATAACCCAACCGATGGCGATCCTGAAGTTGAAACAGCAAAGGTCTTGCTAAAAATTTCTAGGGGTTAGAGCAAAACCAAATCATCGCGGTGAACGAGTTCGCGTTCGTACTCAGGGCCAAGAGCTGCCGCTAGTTCCTTTGTCGAACGTCCCAGCATCTGCGGAATTTCATCCGAATCAAAAGCGACCAGTCCTCGCGCGATTACTTCTCCTGTTTGAGAGGCAAGTTCGACGGTATCGCCAGCGATGAAGGTTCCTTCGACAGCGGTAACTCCGGCAGGAAGTAAGGAGACGCCTCGTTCGCGAATGGCCAGAACAGCGCCTTTATCTAAAATCAATCTGCCATGTGGGGTTGCGGCATGGGCAAGCCATAACAAGCGCGACGGTTTGCGATCGCTACTTGCATGGAAATAAGTACCCAGGTCATCTCCGCGAAGGGCATCCCCCACATCGGTTAACGTAGTGAGCAACATAGGAATGCCGGCGCCGGTGGAAATGCGCGCTGCTTCAATCTTGGTGATCATGCCACCGCTGCCGACACCGGAAGATCCGACACCGCCGATTTCAAGATCGCCGACATCGCGCATCGATTTAATTTCAGAAATGCGTTGTGAACCACCGTGAGAAGGCGGGGCATCGTAAAGACCGTCAATATCGGTTAAGAGCACCAGGAGATCGGCGCCAATGAGATGAGAAACAAGTGCTGCCAGACGATCGTTATCACCAAAGCGAATTTCAGAAGTTCCGACGGAATCATTTTCGTTAATGACTGGAACGACGCCAAGTTGGATCAATCGGAAAAGAGTGCGCTGGGCATTTTGATAATGGGACCGGCGAACTACATCTTCAATCGTAAGTAATACTTGTGATGCAATCACATCATGTCTAGCAAAAGATTCGTTGTAGCTGGCAATCAACAATCCTTGTCCGACAGAAGCGGCAGCTTGTTGAGTAGCAAGGTCTTTAGGACGTGCCGATAATTTCAGCGGTGCCAAACCAGCGGCAATTGCACCCGAGGAGACAACAACGACCTCTTTGCCTTCGGCCTTGAGATGTGAAACGCAATCAACCAATGCGTTAACTGCATTGAGGTCTAGCGCAGAACCGGCTTTGCCAGTCAGGGTGGATGAACCTACTTTGATGACGATGCGCTTAGCAGAGGCAACAAGATCACGGCTCATTTTTCGCCTTCAACCCTCGGATCTTTAGGATCGGCAACGTTGTACTCCCATTGCATGGCGATTTCATCATCGTTGAGAACATCGACTTCATCTTCAACGTATTGACCAGCCCAAGGAGATTCCAAACGGCGATCTGAACCACGGATTCCTGCAAGAAGTTCGGCGCCGGCTTCGATCGTTGGTTCCCAATCGAAGATAACAGCATCATCGCCTTCACCAATACGAACTTCGCTCTTAGCTTTGGCACCCTTCTTGAAGAGTTCTCTTTCGACGCCCAACATGGCGAGTCGATCTGCTAAATAGCCAATGGCTTCGGCATTGCCAAAATCGGTTTGGCGAACCCAGCGAACGGGCTTGATTCCTTGAACAGAGAAAGATCCATCTTCGTTGGCGGTTACTGTAAATCCAGATTCATTGACCGCTACTGGGCGAAGCACAATTCGAGTCTTCTCTTCCTTGGCTTCGTTCTTGCGAACTTCTTCAATGATGCGCGCCATCGCATAGTTCAATTCCTGCAAACCAATGTGGCTGGCTGCAGAAACTTGAAACACGGTGTAACCGCGCTCTTCGAAAATAGGCTGAACCATGTCAGCCATAGCCTTGCCATCTGGAAGGTCAACTTTGTTGAGAGCGATAATTCGAGGACGTTCAGAAAGCCCACCGTAGTGAGAAAGTTCAGCCTCGATAATGTCGAAATCTTTAACAGGATCGCGATCGGTTTCTAGAGTTCCGCAGTCCAACACATGAACTAATGCAGCGCAACGCTCGACGTGACGCAAGAACTCCAGCCCAAGACCCTTACCTTCGCTGGCCCCTGGAATAAGTCCTGGTACATCAGCGACGGTGAAGCGCATGGCGCCGGCTTGGACGACGCCCAAGTTAGGAACCAAAGTGGTGAAGGGATAGTCCGCAATCTTGGGCTTGGCAGCCGAGATTGCAGCGATCAACGATGATTTACCGGCGCTGGGATAGCCGATGAGGCCAATATCAGCCACGCTTTTGAGCTCAAGAGTAAGTGTGCGTTCTTCGCCGGGCTCGCCCTTGAGGGCAAAACCTGGAGCACGACGTTTTGAAGAAGCTAGGCCAGAGTTTCCGAGCCCGCCCTTTCCGCCTTGGGCAGCAACGAATCGAGTTCCGATGCCAATCAGATCGGCAAGAACTGTGCCCTCTCCATCTTTTACAACTGTGCCATTAGGTACAGAGAGAATCAGGTCTTTGCCTTCGGCACCATTGCACCAATCTCCGTAGCCCAATTTTCCATTGGTAGCGCGACGGTGAGGTGAATGGTGAAAATCGAGAAGTGTGGTTACGCCTTGATCGACGACCAGGATGATGTCTCCGCCACGGCCGCCATTACCGCCATCAGGGCCACCAAGTGGCTTGAACTTTTCGCGGTGTACAGAAACGCAACCGTCGCCGCCAGATCCTGCAGAAGCATGGAGCGTTACACGATCAACGAATGTTGCCATGTCATCATCTCCATTCTTGTTAAAATAAAAAAACGGGCCCGCAAACGCGGACCCGTCTAAAAATATCCGCTATTTAGGCAACAGGAACCGGAACGATGTTGACTACCTTGCGACCACGTGCACGACCGAATTCAACTGAACCAGCCGAAAGTGCGAAGAGAGTGTCATCTTTACCGATGCCAACATTGTTACCAGGGTGGAAGACGGTTCCGCGTTGGCGAACCAAAATCTCTCCACTCTTTACTACCTGTCCTGCATAACGCTTGATACCAAGATACTTAGCGTTTGAATCGCGACCGTTGCGCGTAGACGAGACACCCTTTTTACTTGCCATGAGTCTGCACCCCCTACTTGTTGATCGCGGTGATAAGAACCCGCGTTAGTTGTGAACGGAAACCTGAACGACGGCGGTAACCCGTCTTATTCTTGTAGCGAAGGATGTCGATCTTTGGACCCTTTTGCTCGGCAAGAATTTCGCCAGTTACTTTGACGCCGGCAAGAGCCTTGGCATCAGAAGTGACATCGGCACCATCTACAAGAAGTACTGCAGGGAAAGAGACCGATGCGCCAATAGCAGCATCGATACGATCGACTACAACTGTGTCGCCAACGGCAACCTTCTCTTGACGGCCGCCAGCTTTTACAATCGCGTACACGGTGACACCTTTCCATTTTTCAAGCACTAGATAAAACAGAGAACAACTAAAAATCCAGCAAAAACTAGCCCCAACTAAATGTGGGCAGAGGGTAAGGGTACGGAAGTCCCTGCTCTCGGGTCAAACTGGGAGCAAAACCGCCTCTTAGGAAGGGGTAATAATCCCGGTACTGACCGCTCGGCGACGCTTGCGCGGCTGGCTGCCACGAGGTTCTGCGGCGGCACCTTCAGCGATGGGCTCAGAAGGGGTTTCAACCACAGTAGCGATTTCTACCTCGACTTCGGCCTCGGGAGCTTCGACTTCTTCATCCTCAACCTGATGGACATAGCGTTGCTCCATATCCTTCTCTAAAGCGACCTTTCGGACCGGCTCGGAGTGAATATGAATTCCGCGACCGCCACAGCTTTCACAGGTGGTCGAGAAGGCTTCGATCAGTCCTTGGCCAACACGCTTGCGCGTCATTTGGACTAGACCCAACGAGGTCACTTCGGCAACCTGATGCTTGGTGCGATCGCGCCCTAGGCATTCGACCAACCGGCGAAGTACCTGGTCGCGGTTTGATTCCAAGGCCATATCGATGAAGTCAATAACGATAATTCCACCCATATCGCGTAGGCGAAGTTGACGGGCAATTTCTTCGGCAGCTTCTAGGTTGTTCTTGGTGACGGTCTCTTCGAGGTTTCCGCCCTTGCCAATGAACTTTCCGGTATTAACGTCGATAACAATCATGGCTTCAGTGCGATCAATAACGAGTGAGCCACCAGAAGGTAAGTACACCTTACGATCAAAAGCCTTGGCCAATTGTTCTTCAATGCGATTTTCGGTGAACATGTCGCGTGCGCCAGTCCAACGTTCAATTTTCGCGGTTAATTCTGGGGCGATGTGACCGAGATAGTTGTTGATATCTTCCCAAGCTTGATCACCTTGAACCACAAGTTTGCGGAAATCTTCATTGAAGATATCGCGAATAACGCGAACTGTGAGATCGGGCTCGCTATAAAGAAGAGATGGCGCAGAAGTACTTGATGATGCCGCCTTCTTCTCGATATCTTCCCATTGCGCCTTCAAGCGAATGACATCGCGCTCGAGTTCTTCTTCAGATGCGCCTTCAGATGCAGTGCGAACAATCACGCCAGCTTCTTCCGGAATTAAATTCTTGAGAACGCTCTTCAAGCGAGAACGCTCTTGCTCTGGCAGACGACGGCTGATACCGCTCATTTCACCACCTGGTACGTAAACCAAGTAGCGTCCAGGAAGAGAGATCTGGCTAGTTAAACGCGCACCTTTTTGACCGATTGGGTCTTTGGTGACCTGAACTAATACTGGCTGGCCAGTTTTGAGAACGTGTTCGATTTTGCGCGGGTGACCATCGGCTAAACCAGCAGCATCCCAGTTAACTTCACCAGCATAGAGAACTGCGTTACGGCCTTTGCCAATGTCAACGAATGCCGCTTCCATAGATGGAAGAACGTTCTGCACTCGACCGAGATAAACGTTACCTACATAAGAAATATTGCTATTTCGGTTGACGTAGTGCTCGACCATAATCTTGTCTTCAAGAACGGCAATCTGCGTGCGATCGCCCATTTGGCGAACCAGCATTTCGCGATCGACGGATTCACGACGTGCAAGAAATTCTGATTCGGTGATGATGGTGCCTCGGCGACGTGTGAAATCACGAGGTTCGCGGTCGCGGCGATTATTGCGACGATCGTATTTGTCACGAGTACCGCGGTCGTTGCGATCTCCGCGATCACTTCGGTCGTTACGACTAGAGCGATCAGTGCGAGTTGGCTGAGATTCGCGCGTACGTGGTTCACGTACTTTGACGACAACTGGAACTCCATCTTCGTCAACGGTTTCACCAGGAGTGATGCCATCACTCTGCGAACGGCGACGGCGACGGCGACGATGAGTAGAAGAATCTCCACCTTCACCATCGGAGGAGCCATCTTCGTTATCTAATGCGCCTGGATCGAGTTCTTCATCGGTATCTGAATCGCGCGAGTCATCACTGGCTTCACCAGTGGTTTCGCGACCACTTCGGCGTCGACCACGACCACCACGACGGCGTCGGCGACGTTCTTGGGTGGCTTCATCAGTTGCTGGACCTGAGTCAGCTGCCTCAGCTTCTGCTTCCGGGGCTTCAACTCGAGGTTTGCGAGCTGGCGCCTTTTTGGCAACCGGCTCAACCGGAGCGGCTTGAAATAGGGGTACTGGAACCGGGGCGGTGGCCTTAGCAACAGCTACAACGGGAGCTTTTGCCTCTTGGGGAACTGCGACTACGGCCTTTTTGGCGCGCTTGGCAGCGGGCTTGGGCTCTAGAGCCTCTGTAGTGGGGGTTGCGCTCGCTTCGGCCTTGACCTTAGGCGCAACTTTCTTAACTGCCCGCTTACGCGGGGTTTTTGGCTCAATAGCCATAACACCAAATCCTTGTCTTAGGTACTTTGGCTTAGCCTTCTCAGCAGATAGTGCTAAAAACTAAGTCAAGTACTGCTCTGGGCCTCCAGGTGGAGACACTTTTTGCGTTAAATAATGCGCAGAAAAACCGGGGTCTTTCTGAAATTCTTAGCACTCGCTGCGATGACGAGAAATTAAGGTTTTTGGCAACTACTAAAAACCGCTCGACGCGCTGAACGCTGACTCAAAGTATAGCCCCTGTGCGGACCTAAAACGGCTGGCGGGAGCGGACGGGAGCCTTCAGCGGGAGCGGACGGGAGCCTTCAGCGGGAGCGAACATGGACATTTTGCAGCAAACCCAGGCCTATGAGGTTGGCAAACATGGAGGATCCACCATAGGACATAAAGGGCAGGGGTACCCCGGTCATCGGCATCAACCCCATGGTCATGCCGATATTTTCAAAGGTCTGGAAGGCAAACCAGGCGATGACCCCGATCACCACCAATCGCCCAAATATGTCATTGGTGCGCCGGGCGATCATGAACGCTCGGAAGAAGAAAAGCCCGAACATCAGCAAAATGAATCCCGAGCCCAAGAAGCCGAGCTCCTCCCCCGCGACCGTGAAAATGAAGTCAGTCTGCTGTTCGGGAACAAAGCGACCATTGGTCTGCGGGCCATTAAAAAGACCTTTACCTACAACGCCTCCTGAGCCAATGGTGATGCGCGACTGGCGAAGTTGATATCCGCTCTGTTGCGGATCGGCGGTGGGATCTACGAAAGATTGCAGACGCTTGAGTTGGTACTGGTGGATGACTCCCGATTTCACTGCAACGAAACTTCCTAAAACCCCCAAGAGCAAAAGACCGGCAACCCAACGAGTTGGAGCACCAGAAACTGCAATGATCGAAACAACAGCAGCGGTGATGATGAGAACTTCACCTAAGTCTGGTTGGGCAATGATTAATAACATTGGTATAGCCGCGATAGCTAGTGCTCGAAGGACATCACCCTCACTTGGAGCCGAATCGACATCACGTCCTTCGGCCAGAATCATCGACATTCCAATGATGACGGAAATCTTGGCTAGTTCGGCCGGTTGCAATTGAAAACCACCGGGCAAAGCAATCCATGACTTTGCGCCATTGACGGTACTGCCCACACCAGGAACGAGAACCGCAACAAGAGCAAGTACGCCGAGACCCCACAGGATCGGGGTATAGGCACGTAACAATCGATAATCAATCAATGTGGTGCCATAAGTGAGTAAAGCGCCAATAAAGATATTGAGAACGTGTCGCTTGAGGTAATACTGCGGATCTAGTCCTTGAGAGGCAAACCAAGATTTAGTGGCTGCATAAACCAACAAGGTACCCATGCCTAACAATGCGAAAACTGAAAGCATGAGCCAGCGATCGAAGGCGGCAAAGTTAGCGCGCAGGTTAACTCGTGCAATTCTCATTTAGACACCGCCGGCAATTTCGCATTCTTTACATCGAGAGTTGGAATTCCGCGGGTAGGCCCGTTAGGGAAGATGGCTTTCGTAGTGTCGACTGCGTTACCAACGACGCCATAGATAGCCGAGTAAATCTTCTGTACCCCCACGGCGCTCACGCTGGCACCAAATCCGCCTTGGCTGACCATCATCACAACGGCGTACTGGGGCTTTTCAACTGGAGCAAAGGAGGTGAACCAGGAAGTATCGTCTTTCGAGGATCCATCTAGATTCTTGCCTAAAACCTGCGCCGTACCTGTCTTTCCGGCCACATGAATCGGGTAATTCGCGAAAACTCCGGCAGCAGTACCGCTGGTGGCCACATCTCGAAGGGCGGCGTGTAGAAAAGCGATGTCCTTCTTGGTCGCCGGTGATTTTCCGGAGATGACGGGCTTAAAGACCTTTAACACGGTTCCATCGGGCTTTACGACAGCACGAGCAATTTCGGGTTTGTACAAAGTTCCGCCATTGGCGATAGCCGCATAGATGGAAGTCATTTGCAATGGAGTCACCAAAGTGTCACCTTGTCCGATCGAAAAGTTAACGGCATCTCCGGCACGAAGTACATTTCCATCAGTGCAGTTCTCTTTCGCGATTGCGATCAAGTAAGGCGTCAAGTCTGACTTGCGCGCTTGGGAAGTGAAGTTACAAAAGAAACTCTTGTTGGCCTTATACCAACGTTCTTTCCAGGCGCGATCAGGCAAGCGACCCGTGGCCTCGCCTGGGAGATCGATACCAGTCACTTTGCCTAATCCAAATCCGGCTGCGGTCTTAAAGAAATAATCGTGCAAGCCGGATTTAGGAAAGAGCCCACCATCGCGAACCCATTCATCGTAGGCAATTTGATACCAGATCGTGTCGCATGAAACCGAGATCGCTTTCTGCATATTGATGCGTCCTTGCGATTTGGTCTCAAAGTTTTTAAAAACGTGGTCACCAATCTGAACCTGCGCTGGGCACTCATACAGAGCATTCATGTTGTAGCCAGCTCGAGTCGCCGCAACAATTGACAATGATTTGAAAGTAGAGGCGGGTGCATACATGCCTTGCAGTGGACGGAATAAAGCCGGAACTCCTGCCTTCTCACTAAACAGATCTTGAGCTTGGGCAACCGTCAAACCCTTCTCCCAAATGTTCGGGTCATACGTTGGGTAAGAGGCGATCGCCAAAATCTGTCCAGTCTTAACATTCATAACGATGGCTGCACCAGAATCGGCTTTGTAACCTAAGACGTGCGCACGTGCAATGGCATCCGCCAAAGAAGCTTCGGTCGCCGATTGCAACTTGGCATCCAAATTGGTGATGAGATTATTTCCCGGGATCGATGCGGTATTTCGCGCTTGATGAGTTACTGCTTCTTTCCGATCGACGATTACCGTCTTCACTCCCGGCTTGCCGCGTAAGTATTGGTTGTATTGATATTCCAAGCCGCTCTTGCCAATGATTTCGTTTCGGAAATAGTTGTATTTGGTGCTGTTGAGGTCACTTTCGGAGACCGTACCGACGTAACCCAAAACGTGCGCCGCATTTTCGCCAGCCAGGGATGGATAGCTGCGAATAGGAACAGAGGAGGCGTCAATACCTGGAAATAAGTCGCCGTTTTCCAAAATCTTCAAAGCTTGTTGCTGAGTGGCAATTCGCGTCACCGGAATCGGTTGATAGCGCGTGCCATTCCAGCATCCGGTTCTGGCTGCCGCTGCTAACTCACCGCAAAGACGTGTCCGGTTGTAGAGGTCTGGATATTTAACATTCATTAATTTCGCCAATCGAATTAGGACAGCTCTGCCTTTATCGGGCATTTTGTCGATGGCGCTTCTATCAACCGTAATTTCGAGTCCAGGTCGATCCATAGCAAGCGGCAATCCTGAACTGTCGGTAATGGCTCCGCGAAGCGCGGGCGTAATGATGTCGCGACTTTGAATGCTGAGTGCGGCGTTTTGATAGCGCAGCCCATTAGCCACTTGTAGGTAAAAGAGTCGGCCCATCAAAGCTAGCAACAATGATGCAATAAGGGTCTGAAAGACAATCATGTTGAGGCGCGAGCGTTGGTTCATTTACGTTCCCGCGAAGTGAGGCTAATGCGACGGAATTTGGAGAGCATCGGCAAAATTACTGGTGAAAAAAGTAGAGTCCACAAGCCATTTCCCAACGAGGTTGTCAGGATTCTTTGAAAGTTTCCGTCGCTTTCGCCCAGCAGCGCGCCGAGCGATAAAAAGATCAAAAGCGAAACGGTTGCGCCAAGAGAGACGAAGAGAACCAGTGCAGCCGGACGAGTAGAGAAGTCCCCAATACTTTCGCGGTTAGCCGCGAAGATGTAACCCATGACAGTCATAACAAAAGCCCATTGCCCAAAAGGCGCATCAATCGAGGGCGAAAGATCGAGAATGACTCCCCCAATAAACCCAATCATGACTGCTGCCGAACGATCTTCCATCGCCAGCAATCCCATGAGCACAGCGATATATAGCGAATAACCAGCGATAGGAAAATTGATGCGGGCAACAGCCGCCTCTTGAACTACAAAGACGAAGAAGAGGAAGGCGGCGCTTGATGCGATACGCGCCGGTCTCATTTTTTGACCTGGGAAGGAGAAGGCGTTGGGCTAGGCAAACCAGATGGTGAGCCTGAAGGGAAAACAACTGGGGCGGGCGTGACAAAAACGGTGACTGTAGGAATCGGGGTTGGTACTAGGCCATCTCGGGGGTCGGCAGTTGCTGGCTTGATGATGACCGAAACGATCTCGAGGTTGGACAAGTTGGTGAGCCCGATGACGGTGGCCTGTTGGGTGAGGGAAGCGGAGGTGTGGTCCACACTGGTGACTCGCCCAACGGGAATTCCAGGAACGAATGGTCGATTGTTCTCGCTACCCAACGAGACCAAGACATCGCCGACCTTGATTGTGCCGGCCGGATCTAGCAATTGCATCGTGTAAGAACTATCGCCCTGGCCCAAAAGAACGCCAGCGCTCTGAGTGCGTGCGATTCGAACACCAACTCGAAAAGATGGGTCACTCATCAACAAGACAATCGCCGAATTACTAGTTACTGACTTAACGACACCGACAAGACCAGCGCCTGAAATTACGGTCATATCTTTAGTGATTCCATCACTAGATCCAGCATCGATCGTAATGGTCTGCGTAAAAGTCGAAACCGAACCGCGACCAATCACTCGGGCCGCGACCACTTTGTATCCGCCTCGTCCAGCCAAGTTCAACGCACTCTTGAGTTGAAGGAGTTGTCCTTCGGCGTTCTTGTTGAGAATAATTTGCGCGCGCAACTTGGAGTTGGCAGCTTGGACATCTTTTAATTGCGCTTTGGTCTTTCCAAAATTCTTCACATCGGAGAAGAAATGACTTATTGGTGAAAAGGCAGAGGAAGCCACTCGTTGAATGGGGGCTAGGAAAGATTGCGTTGCCGAACGCGAACTTTGAGTCAGGCTAACGCCACGCAAATCTAGAGTGATCAGAAAAAGAGAAGTAACAAGAAGAATTACGAGCAGAAGTCGAGAACGATTATTCCCGCCTTGTGCCACGAGTTATCTCCTTGTTACCGGTGACTGATGAAAATTATCGACGTGGTTCAGAGATCAAAACCTTTTCCAAGGCTTCGAACTCTTCAACACATTTTCCAGAACCTTCAGCGACTGCCTGAAGTGGACGCTCGCAAATGTGCACTGGCATGTTGGTCTCGCGACGCAATCTCTCATCGAGTCCGCGAAGCAAGGCGCCACCACCCGTGAGAACAATGCCTCGATCCATAAGATCACTGGCAAGTTCTGGTGGGCATTTGTCCAGGGTGCTCTTTACAGCGTTAACGATCTGGTTGACCGGCTCTTCCAAAGCTTTGCGAATATCTTCAGCAGAAACGCGAATGATCTTTGGCAATCCCGTTGCTAAATCGCGACCGCGAATTTCAGCATCTGGTTCGTTGGGCAATGGGAAGGCAGAGCCAATAGCCATCTTGATCTCTTCAGCGGTCCGCTCACCCAAAAGGAGTGAATATTCACGCTTTACCCAGTCAATAATGGCTTGATCGAGCTCGTCGCCACCAATACGGATAGAAAGTGCAGTAACGATGCCACCGAGAGAGATGACTGCGACTTCGGTGGTTCCGCCACCGATATCTACAACCATATTTCCGGTTGGTTCGTGAATGGGAAGACCGGCGCCAATTGCAGCAGCCATTGGTTCTTCGATGATGTAAACCTTGCGAGCACCAGCGGCATACCCAGCATCTTTGACGGCGCGTTGTTCAACCCCGGTGATACCTGATGGCACACAGACAACGATGCGAGGCTTGGCCAAATAACGGCGACGATGCACTTTCTGGATGAAGTAACGCAACATGCGTTCAGTAGTGTCGAAGTCGGCAATGACGCCATCCTTCAAAGGTCGAATAGCAACGATATTTCCAGGGGTACGACCGATCATGCGCTTGGCTTCTAGGCCAACAGCAAGGATCCCACCAGTATCTTGATTAATAGCAACAACACTGGGTTCATTCAGAACAATGCCGCGGCCACGTACGTAAACCAAGGTGTTTGCAGTACCTAGGTCAACTGCCATATCTCGTCCGATAAATGACATACGGCTGGGGTTCTTCTTCGACATTCGCGTCCCTTCAGATCTTTGTGGTGCGTTGGGGAATTGTAGAAATGGGCTTACTTGAAAAAGATAGAAATTTCGCGCTCGGCAGATTCGGGCGAATCCGATCCGTGGACGATATTTTGAACAACTTTGGTACCTTGATCGCGAGCAAGATCACCGCGGATGGTTCCAGGTTCAGCAGTGGTGGGATCTGTAGTGCCAGCCAACTTGCGGAAACCTTCGATGACACGATTTCCTTCAGCAACGATTGCAACTATCGGGCCCGAGAGCATGAACTCAACGAGCGGTTCGAAAAATGGTTTGCCTTCGTGCTCGGCATAGTGCTCGGTCAGCAGAGCGCGATCGGCGTTCATCATTTTTAGCGCAGAGATGGTGTAACCCTTCTTCTCTACACGCGAAATGACTTCGCCAACGAGTCCGCGACGAACGCCATCAGGCTTCACCAGGATCAAAGTACGCTCTACAGTCACGGAGGCAGTCTATTGGCTAGGCGCCCCTCCCCTTAAATTCTCAGTTTTGCCCTTCCTGCTTGGCTTTTTCAGCCAAGAGCGCGGCCCGAAATGCCTCGCCTTTCTTGCCCACGACATAGGCAGCCACCCATAGGGCGGCAAAGAGCGCTCCCATTGCATACATAGCTGGCACTACCCAGCCATAGGCAATAAGTGCGATTTGCAGGGCAGAACCCACGTACCAGCCAGTCTTTTTCTTCATCAAGCCCGCGGTCAATATGAAAGCCAGGGCTAAAACTCCGCCGAGCGCTAGCGCCAGCGCACCGTGGTCATCCTTAGCTAGAAGGAGCGCAAAACCCATGATGAAGGCTTCCATCACCAGAACTGCCGAACCTAGAACTCTCATTCCTGCGCCTGGGATATGCGTCGAAGTTGAGTGCGGGCTTCTCCTGCCGTGACGACTGATCCGGTTACCACGACGGCTGAAACTCCTTCGCTGACTTGGTTAACCAGGGTGCATTGCTCGATGGCATAAGTGATTGCACTCTTCAAGTCGCCTTCGCGAAAAACACGATTTACTCCGAAGACTGTGATCGCCAGTTGGTACAAATCTTCCATTGGCAGTGCGCGCGGTGAAGAGTTCGCGGTGACGATCAAGCGGTCTATGACCGGCTCTAGTTCGTGCAGAACACCCAGGACATCCTTCTCGCCTAATATCGCCAAGACGCCGAAAATTGATTCGAAATCAAATTCAGATTTTAGCGTGGCAGCAAGCGCCTTTGCGCCATGCGGATTGTGTGCGGCGTCAACAATTACGGTGGGATCGCGATGCAAAACTTCCATGCGGCCCGGAGATTCGACATTGGCAAATGCCCGTCGAACGATTTCATCATCCAACTTCACGCCCACAAATGCTTCAACCGTTGCAAGCGCAACTGCCGCATTGGTCGATTGATGAACTCCATACAGCGGAAGGTAAATATCGGTGTATTCACCAAAGATGCCATTGATCGTTAGTACTTGGCCGCCAACCGCGATGTCACGATGTCCAACTGAGAATTCGACGCCTTCACGATAAGGAATCGCCGCCTTTTCCAAAACCGCCTGTGTCAATACTTTCGCAACTTCTACGGGCTGAGCTGCGATCACCACGTGAGATTCGGGTTTAATTATTCCGGACTTGGTGAGCGCAATTTCTTCCAGGGTGTTACCTAAATATTCAGTGTGGTCAAGACCAATGGGTGTTATGACTGAGACCGAACTCTGCACAACGTTGGTGGCATCCCATTCGCCACCCATGCCACATTCAATGATTCCGATGTCAACCGGGTATTCAGCAAAGGCAACAAAAGCCAATGCGGTCATCGCTTCAAAGAAAGAAATGGGGTGAGGCTGACGACTATCGATAAGGTCAAGGTAAAGTGCAATGTCGTTATAAGTGGCGATCATTCCTTCGGCAGGAATCGGAAAACCATTGATAGATATGCGCTCTAGAAAGCTTTCCAGATGCGGGCTGGTGTAGCGCCCAGTTCGATACTCCAACTCGCGAAAGAGCGAATCAATCATGCGCGAGGTGGTGGTTTTGCCGTTGGTGCCCGCAATGTGAATGGTGGGGTAAGAGAGTTGGGGCGAGCCCAAAGCATCGGTCAGAGCAACTATTCGATCTAGGGTCGGCTCGAGACGAGTCTCGGGCCAGCGCGCAAGAAGGGCATCTTCGACGGCTTTAAGAGTGACTTCATCGTCTGCAGTGGACATTGCTAGTTACTTCTCGGCAGGCAAAGAAGTGAGTGCAGAGTTGATGCGCTCGATATCAGCAAGTGTCGCCGCCTGACGGGCGCGAATCTCTTGCACAACTTCCATTGGCGCTTTGGCCATAAAACCTTCATTCTCTAATTTCACCTTGGCTGTTTGAAGATCCTTTTCAGCAGTAGCTAGATCTTTAGTTAAACGTGCGCGTTCAGCCACAACATCGATGGCACCGCTGAGATCGAATTCGATAACAACTTTGCCAACTTCGATCTTTGCCGAAAAATTATCGTTAATTGGGTCGATGCGAGTGATGTGACGGATAGCAGATTCGAATGAACCCAAGCCATCTTCAGCCAATCCCGTAAATCGAGCACCAACCTTTGCCGAAGTTTTAATTCCTTGATCATTTCGGAATCGACGAATCTCAGTGACGAGATCTTGAACTCTAGCAATTGCAGCAATTGCATCCTCGTCAATTGATGTGGAATCAATGATTGCCCAATCGGCTATCACCAAAGACTCACCACCAGTTAAGTTGCACCAGAGTTCTTCGGTAATGAAGGGCATGACCGGATGCATGACGCGCAACAATTGATCTAGAACGTGACCTAAGACGCGCTTGGTTACTTCAGCATCGCTGCCACCGGCTGCGAATGTGGACTTGGTGAGTTCGAGATACCAATCGCAGAGATCATCCCAAGCAAAGTGATATATCAATTCACAAGCTTTAGCGAACTCGTACTTTTCTAGTAACGAATCAGCTTCGATGACGGTCTGATTAAGACGGGTGAGAATCCACTTGTCTATGCCGCCCAGGGTTTCAAAGGCAGGAAGTTCGCCGTCGACATTGGCACCATTGAGCATGGCAAAGCGAGTCGCATTCCACAGCTTGGTGGCAAAGTTACGCGCGCCGCCCACCCATTCTTCGGCGATAGCTTGATCTGATCCTGGGTTGGCACCACGCGCTAAGGTAAATCGAAGCGCATCCGAGCCGTACTTATCCATGAACTCAATCGGGTCAACGCCATTGCCCTTACTCTTGCTCATCTTCTTGCCGAAGCGATCGCGTACTAATCCATGTAAAACGATGGTGTGGAACGGTGGGACGCCATCCATAGCAAAGAGGCTAAACATCATCATTCGGGCGACCCAGAAGAAGAGGATGTCGTAGCCCGTTACCAACAAACTGGTGGGATAGAACTTGGCAAAGTCAGCGCTTTTGTCGGGCCAGCCGAGCGTAGAAAATGGCCATAAACCAGAAGAGAACCAAGTATCTAATACATCTTCATCTTGAACATAGCCGGCAGGTGGCGTGTCATTTGGTCCGCAGACAACAACCTCACCATCGGGTCCGTAAAAAACCGGAATGCGATGGCCCCACCACAATTGGCGAGAGATGCACCAGTCATGCATGTTGTCGATCCACTCGAAATAGCGCGGAGACAATTCTTCTGGATCAATTTTTACGCGTCCATCGCGCACCGCATCGCCTGCAGCTTTGGCTAAGGATTCGACTTTTACAAACCACTGCTTAGATAAACGGGGCTCGACCGTGGTGTTGCAACGTTGGCAATGACCAACCGCATGAATGTAAGGACGTATCTCAGAAGGTACTCGGCCCATCTCTTTTAATTTTGCGACTACGGCTACGCGCGCATCGAATCGGTCCATGCCATCAAATTCAGTACCGGTGCCTTCCATAACACCGTGCTCATTCATAATGATGATGAATGGGATGTTATGTCGAACGGCCATTTCAAAATCATTGGGATCGTGAGCGGCTGTGACTTTAACTGCGCCAGTTCCAAACTCGGGATCCACAAGTTCGTCCGCAACGATGGGAATCATGCGATTAACGAGAGGCAGCCAAACTTCTTTGCCAATCATGTGTTGATAACGCGGGTCGTCGGGGTGTACTGCGACCGCGCCATCGCCCAACATTGTTTCAGGACGAGTCGTTGCCACCGTGATTTGCATATCGCCCTGGCCATAGGTGACCTGAACAAATTCGCCAACGTCATCACTGTGTTCGACTTCAATATCGGAAAGTGCAGTTAAGCAACGTGGACACCAGTTAATAATTCTTTCGGCGCGGTAAATCAAACCAGCATCGTAAAAGCGCTTGAAAATTTCTAGTACAACTTTGGAGAGTTGCTCATCCATAGTGAAACGTTCACGGCTCCAGTCGACGCTGTCACCAAGTCGCTTCATCTGACCCAAAATGGCTCCGCCGGATTCGGCTTTCCATTGCCAGACACGTTCGACAAACTTTTCCCGCCCTAGATCGTGGCGAGACTTGCCTTCAGCGGCCAGCGCTTTTTCAACGGCATTCTGGGTAGCTATGCCGGCGTGGTCCATTCCTGGCAGCCATAAAGTTTCAAAGCCTTTCATTCGCTTCATGCGAATGAGGACATCCTGCAAGGTGTGATCTAACGCGTGGCCGATATGCAGGCTGCCGGTGACGTTGGGCGGCGGAATGACGATGGTGAAGGGTTCTTTATTCGATGTGGCATCAGCCTTGAAGTAGTCAGCATCCAGCCACTTTTGGTACAGGGGTGCTTCGATATCGGCCGGAGTAAAACTCGAGGCGAGGGATATTTCTGGTCGCTCACTCATAAGAGGTGAGTCTAGATTAAGCGCTCTTCTCTTCCGAACGCTTTTCTGCCTTAAGGCCCTTTTTGGGGGCGCCGGCAGGGCGATTGACGAAAGTTGGGGCGGCTTCTTTGCGAACCACCTCGGGGGTGATGATCACCTTGTCGACATCGGTTCGGGATGGAACTTCATACATCACGGCAAGCAAGGTCTCTTCCATGATGGCGCGCAATCCGCGAGCTCCAGTACCGCGCTTGATGGCAAGTTCAGCCACAACTTCTAGGGCTTCTTCAGATATCTCAAGTTCTACGCCGTCGAGTTCAAAGAGTCGGTGGTATTGCTTGACCAATGCATTCTTTGGCTCGGTGAGAATCTGCATAAGGGCCGGGCGATCCAAATTCTCGACGCTGGTCAAGATGGGAAGGCGACCAATAAATTCAGGAATCATGCCGAACTTCAAGAGATCTTCCGGCATAACATCGCCGAAGTAATCCTTGGCGGCCGATTCTTCAGCGCTCTGCAAGCGGGCGTTGAAACCAACTCCAGCTTTGCCTTTGCGACCTTCGATGATTTTTTCCAGGCCAGCAAATGCGCCACCGACGATAAAGAGAATATTGGTGGTATCGATTTGTAAAAACTCTTGATGAGGATGCTTGCGTCCGCCCTGAGGTGGAACGGAAGCGGTAGTGCCTTCCAGAATCTTCAAGAGCGCTTGCTGGACACCTTCTCCGGATACGTCGCGAGTGATCGACGGGTTCTCGCTCTTGCGCGCAACCTTGTCGATCTCGTCGATATAGATGATGCCAGTCTCGGCCTTCTTCACATCGAAGTCAGCAGCCTGGATCAATTTCAAGAGAATGTTTTCGACGTCCTCGCCCACATAACCGGCCTCGGTAAGAGCAGTGGCATCTGCAATGGCAAAGGGAACATTAAGCATGCGCGCCAGAGTCTGGGCCAGCAAAGTCTTGCCACAGCCAGTTGGTCCAAGAATCAAAATGTTGGACTTGGAAAGTTCGACGGAATCTTCGCGCTTGGATTCGCCTGATTGAACTCGCTTGTAGTGGTTGTAGACCGCCACAGACAAAGACTTCTTGGCACGATCTTGACCAATGACGTACTGATCTAGGAATTCGTAGATTTCTTGTGGCTTAGGAAGTTCCTGCAATCCCAGGCTAGAGGTATCGCTGAGCTCTTCGATAATAATTTCGTTGCAGAGATCGATGCACTCGTCGCAAATATAAACACCAGGACCCGCAATTAACTTTTTAACCTGCTTCTGAGTCTTCCCGCAAAAGGAACACTTCAGGAGGTCGCCGGACTCGCCAATACGTGTGGACATGTCCCAAGGCTAGAACTTTTACCCACTTTTAGCCGTGGTTAATGCTGGGTTCCTTGTTCGCTTATAGGCGAATCCGCCGTTCGGGGTGCTTTGAAATAAAGGGCACCAGGAATCGCCAGCATGACAAAGCAGAGAACGATATGAAAGACGGTTGCGCCGATGAGATACGGGCGCTCCCCCACGACTTTGGTGACTGGACCTGCCAACGCCATTCCGATCGGCAAGAGGGCCAGGGATCCCATGTAGTCGACACTGGAAACTCGGCCTAGCATCTCAGTTGGAATTTCGCGCTGGAGTGCAGTCGACCAATAAACACCAAATGGTTCAGTTGCCATTCCGGCAATGAAATAAAGGCCGATAACAAACCACGGAGCGATTGGGAAAGCCAAGGCCAGCGGCGCGGCTGCAAAGAACATCCACGAAACAATCGAAAGCAGCCCTGGCTTCTTGGCTTTATATCGTGCGGCCAAGAGCGCAGTAATGACGCCGCCAAAGGCAAAAACCGCCGTCGATGCCGCAAAGACGCCGTTGCCGTGAAATTCGCGCCGGGTGATAACGGGAAGCAAAACGCTTTCGACACCGATAACGACCATCAGCTGAACCGATGCAATCAAGATCAACCAGAAGACCCACGGCATCGACCAAACAGCTTTTAGACCCTCTTTAACTTCATGAATGAAGGTCGGGCGGTTCTCATTGACGAGTTTCGGCGGGCTCTTGATTCCAATAAGTAGCGAAGTCCCGACCAAGAACAGACCCGCAACAAAGACGAATGTTGTTTTGCTGCCCAAGGTCGCCACCATTAATCCACCTAAAGCCGGACCAACGATGGAACCAGTTCGACCCGTGACACTGCGAAGCGCATTTCCTGCTGGCAACTTTTCTGCAGGAAGTATGGAAGGCAAGATCGAATTGGAAGCTGGCGCGCCAAGCGCTTCACCTGCACCCATAACGAAAACAATTAGCGCAAGAACCCATGCGTGTGCATGCGCAACAGATGCAAAAACAATTCCAAGTGTCAGCAGCGCGCGAAGGACATCTGCAAAAATCATGACGTACTTCTGAGGCAGACGATCAGCCCAGACGCCACCTGCGAGCACAAGAAGAACTGAAGAGAAAACGCGGGCGGCAAGAATTGTTCCCAATGTGGAAGCGCTGCCGCCAGCATCAAGAACGGTTACGGCAAGGGCAACTGGAAATGCTTGGTAACCAATGATGATCAAAAGCCCAGAGACCCACAACTGCCAGAATCCTTGATGGCTGAAGACTGAAGTATCAAAAGGATTCTTCTTTGCCATTACCTAAGTTTAGTCAAAAAAATAAGGCGCCGAAGCGCCTTATTTTCAATACTTTCTAGATTCGAGAAGTTACTTAGCGTTGGCCTTACGGCTAGCGAAGACCTTGTCGACGATTCCGTATTCGACTGCTTCAGCCGAGGTAAGAATCTTGTCGCGCTCGATATCTTTGGTGATCTCTTCGATGCTCTTGTTGGTGTGCTTTGCCAACATCTGCTCGAGCAGAGTGCGCATGCGCAAGATTTCACGTGCTTGAATCTCGATGTCAGATCCTTGTCCGCCACCTTCGCTGTAAGGCTGGTGAATCAGAATGCGGGCATGCTCGAGTGCATAACGCTTTCCGGGAGCACCGCCGGCAAGCAAAACTGCGGCAGCAGAAGCAGCTTGTCCCAAGCAGACAGTCATAACGTCTGGTCGCACAAATTGCATGGTGTCATAAATTGCAGTCAGTGCTGTGAACGAGCCACCAGGTGAGTTGATGTACATCATGATGTCGCGATCGGGATCCATGGATTCCAATGTCAACAGCTGGGCCATAACATCGTTGGCAATGGTGTCATCGATTGCTTGACCCAAGAAAATGATGCGCTCTTCGAAGAGTTTTGTATAAGGATCTAGACGCTTGTAGCCATAGCTGGTGCGCTCTTCAATAGTTGGAAGAACGTAACGGCTGGAAAAATCGTTCATGGGATTCATCTCCATCTTCATGCTGTTCCACCGCTTCCTGAAACTTGGCTGGCCGAACGAACCACGTGATCTACAAAACCGTAGGTCTTGGCATCTTCAGCGTTGAACCAACGGTCACGATCGGAATCGGTTTCGATCTGTTCAGCAGTTTGGCCAGTGTGGAAAGCAATGAGGTCGGCCATGTTCTTCTTGGTAAATGACATTTGCTCGGCTTGGATCTTGATATCAGATGCTGTTCCGCCGATGCCGCCCGAAGGTTGGTGCATCATGATGCGAGCGTGTGGCAGCGCGTAGCGCTTGCCGGCTGCGCCAGCACAGAGCAAGAACTGACCCATGGAAGCGGCAAGACCCATCGCAACAGTGGCGACATCGTTCTTGACGAACTGCATGGTGTCGTAAATAGCCATACCGGCAGAGATTGAACCGCCTGGTGAGTTGATGTAAAGGTAAATATCTTTCTCTGGATCCTCAGCTGCTAGGAGCAGAATCTGGGCACAGATGGCGTTGGCCATGGAATCTTCAACTACAGATCCTAGGAAGATGATTCGTTCTCTGAGCAGGCGTTGGTAAATATGGTCATCTAGACCGCCCATCGCAGAACCCGCAGAACCCGCGGTAATGATCTCCACTACTTCCTCCTGGTCTTCCAGCAGATATGCGCCGGAAATCTGGTACGAATTAAATCGCTGTATTGACCCTAACAACCTTTTCGGTCAATTGCTTCCAGAAAAAAGCCTTTTTCTGCCTCAGAGTGTTCGCCCTGAGAGAAGTTACTCGGAAGCGGCTTCTTCGCCTTCTTCAGAATCGGCTGGTGCCTTCTGTGGAGCCAATGCCTCTAGGTCAACGCTCTTTCCAGAGGTGGTAACAACCTTGACGCGGGAGAGAACTCCGGCCAAAGCCTTGGCACGAGTTACTTCAGCAACAATCGAGGTGATCTGACCAGCTTCGGAAACTTCCTTGATGAATTGGTCAGGAGTCATGCGGTAACGATCTGCAGAACGGACCAAGTACTCGGTCAATTCATTCTCGTTAACAACAACTTGCTCGGCCTTCACGATGGAGTCCAAAAGAATTTCTTGAGTCAATGATGCGGTGACTTCTTCGATAACTTCGGCGCGGTGCTTGTCATCTTCCAAGCGACCTTCGCGCTCGAGGTGCTCGTGTACTTCGTCATCAATGATGTTGGTAGGAAGTGGAATATCGACGGTCTCTTTCAACTTTGCAATGAGCAAGTCGCGGGCGTGGGTGCCTTGTTCCAAAGTCTTGATGCGCTCGAGACGGGTTGAAACATCTGCACGCAATTCAGCAAGTGTTTCGAATTCGCTGGCAAGCGCTGCGAAAGAATCATCGAGTTCTGGCAAGTCACGATGCTTGACGGCCTTGACTGTTACGTCGATATCGCCAGATTCGCCTTCAGCCATTCCGACCAAAGGAGCATTGAATCGCTTTGATTCACCAGCGGAAAGACCTTGTAGCGCCTCATCCAAACCATCGATCATTCGATTGGTGCCGACTTCGTAAGAAATATCGTTAGCTGTTCCGCCATCAATCTCTGCACCATTAACAGATGCAACCAAATCCAAGGTGACGAAGTCGCCATCTTCGACGGCCTTCTCGACAGTGGTCAATGTTCCAAAGCGAGCGCGTAGCGCGTCGATCTGCTCGGCAACTTCGGAATCTGCAACAACAACATCATCAACGGTGATGGTGATTTCAGAGAAGTTAGGGAGATCGAGTTCTGGACGAACATCTACTTCAACTGTGAAAGACAACTTCTCGCGGTCTACGAGTTCGGTGATATCTACATTAGGGCGACCAATGACGAGGACTTCGTGCTCGCGGGTTGCTTGGTTGTAGAAATCAGGAAGCGCACCGTTAATGGCTTCATCCAAAATGGCAGCACGGCCAACGCGTTGTTCAACCATTGCTGAGGGAACTTTGCCTTTGCGAAAGCCCGGGATGTTGATGCGCTCGGAGAGCGACTTGAAGGCAGCTTGAATATAAGGATCGAGCTCGTCGAAGGTAATTTCAATAGAAAGTTTTACTCGGGTTTTAGAGAGGGTTTCGACGGCGCTTTTCACAGTGCTCCTTTGGAGGTGAAGATTTAATGACCTGGTATTTCTGGTCGGGGCGGGGAGATTCGAACTCCCGGTCTCCTGCTCCCAAAGCAGGCGCGCTAGCCACTACGCTACGCCCCGCGGCGTAAGTGAGGATTCTAGGGGGTTAAATTCCCTTCTCCTAACCGAGGAGATACTCTAGGCC
>SESB01000570.1_pt1 | contig 26313 bp, 24 predicted proteins | sample 3171441 | NCBI WGS metagenome assembly SESB01 (sample SAMN06051867, study PRJNA518727) | freshwater metagenome | biome: subpolar coniferous forest; feature: holomictic lake; material: water; isolation source: holomictic Lake 227, 6 m depth | place: Canada: near Kenora, Ontario | collected... | reverse complement strand
TAATTCATTAATAATAGAAAACAATTGAATAATCATGCGTAAATTTGGTATTAAATTAACGGTCGGCTAGACTCGTAATAATTCGTTTGGAGTTGAAAATCATGAAGGCCCTCGTTATAGGCGCCGGTGGAGTTGGTAGAGCGATAGCTAATATCGCATCACGTCGTTCATTTATTGAATCAATGGTGATTGCTGACCGCACCCTTGCAAGAGCTGAAGAGGCTGTTGCACGCGTTAAAGATCCCCGCTTTTCTGCAGCGATGGTAAATGCTGCCGAGCTTGAAGATGTTCGAGAGTTAATCCGAAAAGCTGATGTGGATGTTGTAATTAACGCAGTTGATCCACGTTTTGTAATGCCAATATTTTTAGCTTGTGAGATTGAAAATACAAATTACATCGACATGGCGATGTCACTTTCCCGTAAGCACCCGCACTATCCATACACCGAGACTGGTGTGAAGCTAGGTGATGAGCAGTTTGCTCGTGACTTTAACTGGGATGAAAGAAAGATCTATGCCTTAATTGGGATGGGTGTTGAACCAGGTATGAGCGATATTTTTGCAAAATATGCCAGCGAACATTTATTTAGTCGAATTGACTCATGCACAATTTTGGATGGTTCTAATCTAAGAGTTGAAGGGTATGACTTTGCTCCATCATTTTCGATCTGGACCACTATTGAAGAGTGCTTAAACCCACCTTTAGTTTGGGAAGATGGACGTGGTTGGTACACAACGACACCATTCTCCGAGCTTGAGATATTTGATTTTCCAGAAGGTATCGGGCCAGTTGAGTGCGTAAACGTGGAGCACGAAGAGGTTGTCCTTATTCCACAAAAGATTGATGCGAAGAAGGTTAACTTTAAATATGGCTTAGGTGCTGAGTTCATCACAATCTTAAAAACAATCAACATGCTTGGTATGGATAGAAAAGAAACTGTTGATGTGCAAGGTGTAAGTGTTTCACCACGCGATCTACTAACAGCATCACTTCCAGATCCAGGAACATTGGGTGAACGTATGCGTGGTAAGACTTGTGCCGGCGCATTAATTAAGGGTTTAGATAAACAAGGAAATCCAAAGGCTTGTTATATTTATAATGTAATTGATAACGCATGGTCGATGAAGGAGTATGGCGATCAAGCAGTAGTTTGGCAGACGGCAATTAACCCAGTAATCGCAATGGAGTTAATTCAAAAAGGAATTTGGAAGCCACTTGGCGTTAATGGCCCAGAGTGGTTTGAATCCAAACCATTTTTAGATTTGTTAGAAGAGTATGGAACTTCATGGAATATCCGTGATGAAGATACCTCGGGGATTATGAAGTAATGGCAACCGCTCTTGTAACTGGAGCAACCGCTGGAATTGGCGCTTCATACACAAAGTTGCTTGCAAAACAAGGATATGACCTAGTTTTAGTTGCCCGAGATCTTCCTAGATTAAACAAATTTGCTAAAGAATTAAGTAAAACTTATAAAGTTAAAGTTGAAACCATAAAGGCTGACTTAACTGCGCCAAATCAACTAATAAAAGTAGAAAAACGTCTTTCGAATATATCAAAGCCGATTGAGGTACTAATTAACAATGCTGGCTTTGGGATTAAGCAAAGCTTTACAGATAGTGATATTAAGAAGGAACAAGAGTTGCTTGATGTTTTAGTTACTGCCCCAATGCGCCTTACCCACTCAGTGCTGCCCCAAATGCTTAAAAGAGATAGTGGCGTAGTAGTAAATGTCAGCAGTGTTGCAAGTTGGATTACCGGCGGTACATATAGCGCAGCAAAATCATACTTAACTGTTTTTTCTGAGTACTTACACACTGAGTTACGTGGAACAAATATTAAAATTTCAGCACTTTGCCCAGGGTTTACTAGAACAGAGTTTCATGAGCGCGGAAAAATGCGCATGAGTGGGTTACCAAATTTTATGTGGCTTACTTCAGATCAGGTTGTTGCAAAATCATGGCGATATGTAAACGCAAATAAGGTCGTATGCATACCTGGTTGGCAGTATTTAATTTTAAGTACCATTGCTAGAACAGCACCCCGCCCGCTGGTTCGAAAATTAGGCATGAATGTGCGGCGTAAGCAAAGATAATCTATTTTTCACATCAAATTCACCGCCTATATTAGGTAATTAACCTATTACTTGATACCTGCTCAAGTAGAATATTTTCATTCCGACCTAAGGAGAAGTTTGTGAAAAAGAAGATCTCAGCATTAGCTATTTCAGGGTTCTTAATTTTTGGATTAGCGACACCAGTACAAGCTGCCACCTCTGGTGGTTCATGCCCAACAGCTGGGGCAACAACAAAAATTGGTAAGAATGATTATGTATGTGCAAAGAATCCATTTTTTAGTACTACTAAATTAACTTGGGTATGGGATGGATGCATTGAATTAAATAATGATTACGCAACTGGTAATAAGGAGGCACAGGACGCACTACGTGCCTCTGAATCAAACCGAACAATCCAGATTGAACCAGTTGGTGGCCCACTAAGAGATTTAATTGCGTGGAATAGTTTGATTACCTACAGCAAATCAAATGTGGTTTATTACGGCTCTACTTACTACTCTGCAACTAAGGCAAGCACTGATAAGGCTCCGACATCGACAAATATCGGTGCTACAAAATTTTGGATTGTCTACCAGCCAACAAATGCCAATGCAAAAATTGGACAAATGCCTGCTCCAGCAACCGTACTAACTACTGCAAATGCACAAGTTGCAGCTTTGACTGCAGCAGCAGTTAAGACTACAAATGCTGATTTGAAGAGTAAATACAATGCCCTTTCTTCATCTCTTGCAGCCAAAATATCAACACTGGATGCAAACAAGAGCGCAATTCAATCTGTGGTTGACTCTATTGATCCAGCATTAGAAGAGTTTAGAAACGCATACTCATTAATGTTAATGATCAAAAGTACTGTTAAAGATAAGTGCAATCCCAAGTACTAATTAATTAAATTAAGGCTGTAATGATTGCTTAAGCAATTGTTACGGCCTTTTTTGTTGCTGTAAATGCAATTGATTTTAACGCAGAGCTTGCTGGCCCAACTTTAAGTGCTCCATTCAAAGCAAACTCAGAACCATGGCCCCGGGGAGCTGAGCAAACCCAGCCACTGGTACTTTGCTTAACAATCACGCCAGCATGCGGGCAAGACAAATTTAATACTGAAAAACCATTAGCCGAATTTGAGGTTCGCACAACCGCCACTTTTCCATATTTTTTAATTGTTAATTCAACTACACCACCTACCGAAGATAGAGCGGAATTACTTGCCAAATCGATCTCAGTTTTCCCATTTGCCAATGTTTTAACACCGGTTGCAGCTGCTGCCGGCACTGTGGCCATAGCAGCTAAAGCAGCGCTAGCACAAATGAAATGGCGCCTTGAAATTGAAACCATGATCACCTTTCATAAAGATCTTTTTAATTTTTAATGCTTATTTTATTATTAATCCATGCGCAGTGAACAAAGATACACCACCCTGATCTGGATAACTGCTGCAATAATGCTCGTACACCTCATAACCAGGGCGATATTCCCCACACCGAATGTTCTAATTGACTTAGTTGTTTTCAATTTAGTGGGAGTTCTAGCCTCAGTAATCGCATATTTAGCACCAGTTCTTACAGATCGAATATCGGCTATCACAATAAGTCTAGCTAGTTTAATCTGGAGTATTGGGTCATTTCTCTCAACTTGGAATTCATTTTTTAATTTGCAAATACCAGAAGTAGTTTCAGACTTATGTTACTCAATCTTCTATCCGTTAATATTTTTAGGTGTTATTAGAAGTTTTACATTTCGAAGGAAAATCTCCGCCCTTGAATTATTAGATACGGTAATTATTACTGTTGGCTTTACCAGTGTTCTAACCGCATTTCTTTTGAAACCAGCAATGATTGGTTTTACTGGATCAGCTTTCTCAGTCTTTATTTCAATACTTTATCCGGTAGGTGACATAGTAATTCTGGCCATGGTTTTAGTTTATGTTCTACTCACGCCACTCAGCCGCAGATCATTGATACTTGCAAGTGGATTACTATCATTTGCGCTAGGTGACTTGTTTTTTATCTGGTCATCTCTAAACTCAACATATGAGTTTGGTGCTATTACAGATGATGGCTGGATCCTTGGTTTATTTCTAATCTCAGTTTCACTCTCCTTTGATTCACAAGAAAGTAGGTTTTCTGACAAAATATCTTCATATAGCGCAACTATTGCATTAATTGCTAGTACAACTTTGTTAGGAATCGCAGCTTTAAAGCCCGGTTTTTTTCCCAATTTTATTTTACTGCCCGGCTTTATAACAATTGCACTTGCATTTATTCGGATGAGCTTTGCACTTTCAGAGGCAAATACTGCTGGTGCTGAAAGAATTCTTGCTAGAACCGATGAGTTAACTGGTTTGTCTAACCGTCGCAATTTCCTTTTCCAACTTAATCAATTAAAAAATGGTTATATATTTCTTCTTGATTTAGACGGCTTTAAAAATATCAATGACACGTTAGGTCATGAGGCTGGAGATCAACTACTAAAGCAGGTGGCTAATAGGTTTACTCGAGTGCTTCCGATTGGAGCACAGATTGCTCGTCTTGGCGGAGATGAGTTTGGCGTAATTGCTTCGATTGAATTAGCAGAGGCAAATGAGTTAGCGCAATCAATCCGGGCAACCTTGAGCTACCCAATCTCAATTGGTGCTGAGCAGGTCAAGGTTGATGTCAGCATTGGGTTGGCACCAACTGAACCTTCTGGTGATGGCAGTGAATCGTTGCGCCGGGCAGATATGGCTATGTATGAGGCGAAGCGAAGTAAATCTGGCGTTATGGTTTGGGAAAGTAAGTAAGAAAAAATAGGTTAATCTTCACTAGCTAAATCCTTTAGCAAAGATCATAGGAGGTCCTAATTGGCAGCACGCTTTTCAAATCGAGTTCTGGTTTTAGGTGCAGGTTCAGTGTCACAATGTGTACTTCCACTTTTAATTGAGCATCTAGTAGATGCTAAGCAGATCACGATTGCGGATATGCGTGATAATCGCAGCCGAGTTAAGGATGCAATCACCGCAGGTGCTACATATGTTCAGGATCAATTGACCCGTGAAAACATGGATCAATTCTTATCAAAGTATTTATCAGCTGGAGATTTTCTTTTAGATTTAGCATGGAATATTGATGCAAATGAAATTATTGAATGGGCTCATGACCATGGAGTCATCTACTTAAATACTTCAATTGAAGAGTGGGATCCATACTCAGCCGGGGCCACTAGAAATCCAACTGAGCGCACACTTTATTGGCGCCATATGAAATTACGTAAGTTAACTGATACCTGGGGTGGTAAAGGGCCAACTGCAATTGTTGAGCATGGTGCAAACCCTGGATTAGTTTCTCACCTTACAAAGAAATCTCTATTTGATATTGCAACCAGAGCAATTAAAGATGGAAAAGCTGCTACCGGAGTTTCAGAGGCACTTGCTGCTGAAAATTTTCCAGTATTAGCACAAAAACTTGGCGTTAAAGTAATTCATATTGCAGAGCGTGATACTCAAGTCTCTGATAAACCTAAGTTATTAAATGAGTTTGTTAACACCTGGTCGGTTGAAGGTTTTTATGAAGAAGGTATTGCACCAGCAGAGCTTGGCTGGGGAACCCATGAAAAAACCCTGCCAATCAATGCTTATGAACATCAGAGTGGGCCTAAGAATCAAATTTGTATCGCACAACCTGGTGCAACAACTTGGGTTCGCTCTTGGGTACCAAAGATGGAAACAACTGGCATGGTTATTCGTCATGGTGAAGCATTCACAATTAGTGATCACTTAACGGTTTGGGATGGTGATAAAGCTGTTTATCGTCCAACGGTTCACTATGCATACTGTCCAACAGATGCGGCAATTGCATCAATGCGCGAGCTTGAGATGCGCCAGTGGAACTTAACTGAGAACCAAAGAATTATGAATGAAGAGATCATTGATGGCGATGATCGTCTTGGCGTATTGCTAATGGGACATGCATATAAATCTTGGTGGACTGGTTCATTACTAAATATCCATGACTCAAGAAAATTAATTCCAAAACAATCTGCAACCACAGTTCAGGTGGCAAGTGCGGTTTATGCCGCAGTTGCTTGGGCAATGGCAAATCCAAATGCAGGATACAGAGTTCCAGATGATCTGCCTTGGCGGGAAGTTTTAGGTTTTGCTGAAAAATACTGGGGTGGTTTTTACTCAGAGGCAGCAGATTGGGATCCACTAAAGCACCGTAATGATTTATTTAAGGGATGGAACAATCGTAAATATGACGAGAGTGATCCTTGGCAGTTCTCTAACTTTCTTGCCTAAGTAATTACTTTGTAGGTGGAAGTGGTTTGCTCGCTTTTATTTCATCTAAGCGGGCAAGTGATTCCAAACGTTCAGTTGCATGATCAACAATTTGTTGCGGATAATCTTTTAAATACCCATCTAAAACATTCCAGGGTTCATGAATTTCAATTCCGTTTAAATGGGCAAGCTCTGGTACATACCTGCGAACATAATCACCATTTTCATCAAATCTTTTGCCCTGTTCTATTGGATTAAATACTCGGTAATAAGGTGAAGCATCGGTGCCACAGCCTGCAGTCCACTGCCAGCCATGGGCATTAGAGGCAACGTCATAATCAATTAAATGTTCTCTAAAAAACCGCTCACCTAATTGCCACTCAAGATGTAGATCCTTAACTAAAAATGATGCAACTACCATTCTAGTGCGGTTGTGCATCCAGCCCTCTTGCAATAGTTGTCGCATTGCAGCATCAACAAATGGGTATCCGGTTTTACCTTCACACCAAGCTTTAAATTTTTCTCCTGGCTTGTCATATCTCATCTTCGAAAATTGCGCTGCGTAGTATTCAGTTTCAGTATGAGGGTTATTAAATAAAATATCAGCATAAAACTCTCGCCAGGCAATCTCTTTTCTGAAGACATCATGAGCCTTACTTTCACCAAGTGGAGCAAGCAAGGTCCGTGGATGAATCTCCCCCCACTTTAAATGTGCACTCATCTTGCTGGTGCCATCAATAGCGGCAAGATTTCTTGCTTCGTCATAATTATTTAATCCATTTTTTTGAAAGTATTTAAATCGCTCAAGTGCAGCTAACTCACCAGCCTTAGTAAGTCTTACACCCTCTGGGAGTTTCCAATCTGGAAATTCTCTAGCTTCACTGCCTGGTTTAACAGTTGGGATCTCTTTTGGTTTTTCGGCAGGTTTGCGCCAACCATGAGCGCACCATGCTTTATAAAAAGGTGTGTAAACCCGATAAGGAGTGTTATCACTTGGCTTAAGTACTCGGCCTGGCGCAACTGCATATGGAGAGCCAGTACGGACTAACTTAATACCGCCATCTTCAATATTTATATCTCGCTTTGCGCCATATTGTTCATACTCTGCTGAGATATGAACACTCTCGGCGTCATATTTTTTTTGTAAATCTCTCAGCACGGTTAATTGGTCACCTGCGATAATATGTAAGGAATTATTAAGTGATTCATCTAAAGCTCTTAGTGACTGACCAAGATATGCCAATCTTTTGCTGCCACCAGTTTTAATCAACTTTGGATCTAAAATAAATACTGGAACTATCTCTGTACTTTCACTTATTGCTGCCAAGAGCGCAGGGTGATCTGATATTCGCAGATCTCTGCGAAACCAGATTATCGATCTCTTACTCATTGGCATATCGTGCCAGCAAATGCAGATTTGCTTGAATTAAGAGTGAAGTGACTCCACTGTTTCATCCCAGCCCTTAACATCCCTAGGTTTTCTAGGACCTGGGCCAACATAGCGAGCCGATGGTCGAATAATTCGGCCAGTGCGCTTTTGTTCCAAAATATGAGCAGACCAGCCAGCGGTTCTAGCCGCCGTAAACATTGATGTAAATAGATTTGCTGGAACTTGTGCAAAATCTAAAACAATTGCCGCCCAGAATTCAACATTTGTTTCTAGAACACGATCTGGTTGACGTTCTTTTAACTCAGCAAGTGCTGCTTTTTCTAAAGCGAGCGCAACCTCATAACGCGGCGCATTTAATTCTTTAGCAGTTCTTCTTAATGTACGAGCACGTGGATCTTCAGCACGATAGACCCGATGACCAAATCCCATCAATCGCTCACCTTTATCCAAAATTGATTTCACATAACCAACTGCATCCCCTGATTTTTCAACCGCTTCAATCATGCTAAGTACCCGAGCTGGTGCGCCACCATGTAATGGTCCACTCATCGCACCAATTGCGCCAGAGATAGAAGCAGCAACATCAGCACCCGTTGATGCAATTACTCGACCAGTAAATGTAGATGCGTTCATCCCGTGCTCTGCAGCAGATACAAAGTAAGCATCAATTGCACGAACATGAACTGGATCCGGTTCACCTCGCCAGCGAATCATCATTCGCTCCACCACAGTATGTGCTTTATCAATCTCTGCTTGTGGAATTGCATTTGCGATTGTGCCGCGGGCAGATTGGGCAACGTAGGAAAGCACCATGACTGAGACGCGAGCTAAATTACTTCTTGCCTCTTCATCTGAAATATCAAGGAGTGGTTTTAACCCCCAAGCAGGAGTTAGCATTGCAATTGCAGATTGCACATCAACGCGAACATCACCGGTGTGAACTGGAATTAAAAATGGTTCAGCAGGTGGAAGTCCAGGATTAAACTCATCATCTACAAGTAAGCCCCAAACATTTCCAAAGGTAACTCGACCAACTAAATCTTCAATATCAACGCCGCGGTATCTAAGTGCACTTCCTTCTTTATCAGGTTCGGCAATCTTTGATTCAAATGCAATTACGCCCTCTAGCCCTGGTTTGAAATCATCAGCCACTTTTGCACTCCTTTAATGGAAATCTAATGCTCCTATTCTGCTACTTGTGCGCTGCTGCTACAAATCCAATTCAAAGTGAGGTTGGATACAACCATGACCAACCGTCAGGATATCTCCGCCATGCGCCGCCAATATGGCGAGGTTGGATTAGTAGAGGCAGATCTACCAGCTGATCCCTTTGATTTATTTAATACCTGGCTTAAAGATGCAGCCAGTAATGAAATTGTAGTTGAAGCAAATGCGATGGTTTTATCAACTGTTACAGAATCAGGGCCAAGAAGCAGAACTGTTTTACTTAAAGATTTAACTAAAGATGGCTTTACCTTTTTTTCAAATTATGAATCAAATAAGGGTCAGCAAATTGAAGAAAACAATAATGTCTCACTTTTATTTCCGTGGTATCCACTTGAACGTCAAGTGATTGTGATTGGAAGCGCCAGCAAAATAAGTAGAGATGAAACTGATAAGTATTTTGCAACCCGGCCACGTGGATCTCAGATTGGTGCATGGGCAAGTGCGCAATCAAAAGAGTTAGCATCCCGCGGTGAGTTAGAAAAAAGATTTGCAGAGTTTGAAGCTAAGTGGCCAGAGGGCACGCAGATTCCAACCCCACCTAATTGGGGCGGGTATGTAATCTCTCCCACATCAATTGAGTTTTGGCAGGGCAGATACTCCCGCCTTCATGATCGAATCCAGTATTTGAAAGATAAAAATAATAATTGGCAACTTAAACGCCTTAACCCCTAATATCTACCAATGAGTGAAATTAAGATCCCAGATAATTTAAAGCCATCAGATGGCCGCTTTGGTTGTGGCCCGTCAAAGATTTTGCCAAACTCGCTCGCTAATTTAGCTAGTAATTATGGAAAAGTTTTAGGAACAAGCCACCGCCAAAAACCAGTTAAAGAGGTTGTGGGTGCGGTAAGAAGTGGCCTTAAATCTTTATTCTCACTGCCTGATGGTTATGAAGTAATTGTTGGTAATGGTGGATCTACTGCATTTTGGGATATTGCAACCTTTGGTTTAATTGAGAATAAATCCCAACACTTAGTATTTGGTGAGTTCTCATCAAAGTTTGCCGCTGCTGCCAAAGAGGCACCAATGATTGGTGATCCATCTGTAATTAAAACTGAACCAGGCTCCCACCCACTTCCTAAAATAGAGGCAGATGTTGATGTTTATGCATTAACTCATAATGAAACAAGTACTGGCGTGATGATGCCAATAGTTCGCCCCGCTGGCTCTGATGGCGCACTTGTTTTAGTTGATGCCACAAGTGCTGCTGGTGGTTTAGCACTTGATATCTCACAATCAGATTGTTATTACTTTGCGCCTCAAAAAAGCTTTGCTTCCGATGGCGGGCTTTGGATTGCAATTATGAGCCCGGCTGCAATTGCTCGGGCAGAAAAGATAAAGGCTGCAAGATGGGTGCCAGCATTTTTTGACTTAAGTATTGCAATAGAAAACTCTCGCCTTGATCAGACCTATAACACCCCAGCACTTGCCACGATAATTTTATTAGCAGAGCAAATTAAGTGGATGAATGAAAATGGTGGCTTAAAGTTTGCGGCCGGACGTAGTGAAGATTCATCAAATCGTCTTTACGGTTGGGCTGAAAAAACTAGCTACACCACACCATTTGTGACAGATGCTGCAATGCGATCTAAGGTAGTTGGCACAATTAACTTTGATGAATCAATTGACGCACTTGAAGTTGCAAAAATACTTCGCGCTAATGGCATTGTTGATACTGATCCATATCGTAAATTAGGAAAGAATCAACTAAGAATTGGAATGTTCCCTGCGGTTGAACCAGCAGATATTGATGCCTTAACTAAATCAATTGAGTATGTGGTTGAACGGTTAGCAAAATGATGAGCGCAAAGATGCGCCGTCGAGTAACGATTGCAATATTAGTTGGCATGGTAGTGATGGTTTTAATTAGCGGTTTATAGGGTTAGGATCAAAGCATGAGGGAATCAATATTTGTAATTGCAATGGGAATTGTGCTTTGGATTATTGCCTTTGTCTTTGCGATAGTGATGAATGCAGACAGTAAAGTACTTTGGATCTGTGTTACTGGCGCAGTTCTAGGTCTGATCGGCCTTAGATATACCGTTAAGCGTGGTCGAAAAGGTTTGCTTTAATTTCCATCTATCTGGGATGCAATACCGCGCAAAACCTTAGCTAATCTCTCAGCATCACCAGATGAAGATGTCCGGCCACTGCGAAGACCATTGCCATAGCGATCTAAAATTTTGATCGTATCTTCAATCATCGCTGCTAAATCATCATTTTTACCACGAGAGTTACCAGCCATTGTTGGTGGTGCTTCTACGATTGAAACAGAGAGAGCTTGTGGGCCACGACGACCATCTGCAATTGAAAACTCTAGTTTTGTTCCTGGCTTAACTGTGGTTACACCAGCAGGAAGTGCATCCGCTGAAAGGTAAACATCTTCACCCTCATCATTGGAAATAAAACCAAAACCTTTTTCTAAACTAAACCATTTAACGCGACCACTAGGCATTGGTATCTCCCTTCAAATTTTAGTATTCGTTTAGGCCATCTCTAGATGGGCAGGTGCTTAGTTTAACCCACCAAAGCCAGTGCTGGAACGGGGTTTATTCAGCCTTAATAAGCGCCTCTGAGTGCGCACCACACCCATGATCAAAGGAAACTACCCGAGCATCCTCAGGTGAGATTGCATTGGAGCAAACACCGAAGGTAGTTCTAAGTGAGCCAGCAATTGGAATAAAAAATCCACAAGATACACATGGCTTAGGAGCTGCTTGTGCAATCGGTGTACGAGGACCGCGATCACCTTCATACCATCTCTTACTTGCAGCATCTCTGCCAACAACTGATAAAACTCTTGCTCTTCCTAAACCAAACTCAAATAATTGAGTTATATCTAACTCTTCCTCACCTGGAAGGGCGGCGTAGGCTTGAGTTAATCTCTCATCATCGGGTGCGGTAGGAACTACATCACCAACACCAAGATCTCCTGGTTGAATTCTTTGTGAATAAGGAACCCAATTTGGTGCAAGTAAAGCTTGTGTTCCGGGTAATAAAACTACATCGCAAATTGTTGGCTTACTTGCATCATCAATCTTTGCAACTGTTACACCCCAACGCCAACCATGATAGCCAGGAAGTTTTGCTTCAAATAAATATGTGGCAATCCGCTCTTCATCTGAATCAACTGAATAAAACTCACCAACATATTCACTCTTGCCAGCATCTTCAACGGCGGCTTTCTTAGCCAAATCTAATGCGCCAAAAATATCTTTCTTGTTAACTTCAATATCAGTAACGGCTGGATAGGTTTTTTTAGGTGCAATATAAGGCTTTCTAATAATGGCAGGACGTACTGGCTCTTCAATTTTTGGTTTGGCAATTGCTTCAAGAATTGCTTCATCAACTGGTGCCTCAGGTTCTGCAACCAGTGAGCTCTCGTTTTTGCGAAGCTTTTTAAATAATGATTTCTTCTTTGCCATAAGTAGATTGTAATCTGCTTATGATTAAAATGAAAAAGCCCCCGGTTTTATGCGGGAGCTTTTTCTAAATTTGGATCAGATTAGAAATCCATTCCTCCGCCATCGCCACCAGGCATTGGTGCTGCACCCTTTGGTTCAGGTTTATCAGCAATTACCGCCTCGGTTGTTAAGAACAGCGCTGCAATTGAAGCTGCATTTTGCAGAGCAGATCTTGTTACCTTAGCTGGATCAATAATTCCGCTCTTAATCATGTCAACATATTCACCAGTTGCAGCGTTTAAGCCAAAACCAGTTTCAAGTGAGCGAACTTTTTCAACTACAACTCCGCCTTCAAGACCAGCGTTAATTGCAATCTGCTTAAGAGGTGATTCAACTGCGTATTCAACAATCTTTCCGCCAGTTGCTTCATCCCCGGTTAATTTCAATTTAGCAAATGCAACTTTAGATGCTTGCAGCAGGGCAACGCCGCCGCCGGCAACAATTCCCTCTTCTACTGCAGCCTTTGCGTTTCGCACTGCATCTTCAATTCTGTGCTTGCGCTCTTTTAGCTCAACCTCAGTAGCAGCACCAGCTTTAATTACTGCAACGCCGCCAGCAAGTTTTGCTAAACGCTCTTGAAGTTTTTCGCGATCATAATCAGAATCACTCTTTTCAATCTCAGCTCGAATTTGATTAACTCGACCCTTAATTTGTTCAGCATCCCCTGATCCTTCAACAATTGTGGTCTCTTCCTTGCTGACTACAACTTTACGAGCACTGCCAAGTAATTCCACAGTAGTTTGGTCAAGCTTTAAACCAACCTCTTCAGAGATAACAGTGGCGCCAGTTAAAATTGCAATATCTTGCAACATCGCTTTACGGCGATCACCAAAACCAGGTGCTTTAACTGCAACTGATTTAAATGTGCCACGGATCTTATTTACTACTAAAGTTGAAAGAGCTTCACCCTCAACATCTTCAGCAATAATTACAAGTGGCTTACCAGTTTGCATTACCTTTTCTAGAATTGGAACCAGATCTTTAATATTTGTGATCTTTGAGTTTGCAATCAGAATATATGGATCTTCCATAACTGTTTCCATACGATCGGTATCAGTTACAAAGTAAGCAGAGATATAACCCTTATCAAATCTCATACCTTCAGTTAGCTCTAACTCAAGACCAAATGTATTGCTCTCTTCAACGGTAATTACCCCCTCTTTACCGACCTTATCCATCGCCTCTGCGATCATCTCACCAATTGTGGTGTCAGCTGCTGAAATAGATGCAGTCGCAGAGATCTGCTCCTTAGTTTCAACTGGCTTTGCCATCTTTAATAACTCATCTGAGATTGCAGTAACTGCCTTTTCAATACCGCGCTTTAATGACATTGGATTAGATCCTGCTGCAACATTTCGTAATCCTTCACGAACCATTGCCTGGGCAAGAACGGTTGCAGTTGTGGTGCCATCACCGGCAACATCATCAGTTTTCTTTGCAACCTCTTTTACTAAATCAGCGCCGATTTTTTCCCATGGATCATCTAGTTCAATCTCTTTTGCAATTGAAACACCATCATTAGTAATTGTTGGTGCTCCCCATTTTTTCTCAAGCACAACGTTGCGACCACGGGGCCCAAGGGTTACCTTGACCGCATCAGCTAATACATTCATGCCGCGCTCTAATCCGCGACGAGCCTCTTCATTGAAGGCAATCATCTTTGCCATATTTTTTCTCTCCCTCTGTTTTGTTGCCAAAGTTAAATCAGGTGTCTTTATCACTCACACCTATAGAGTGCTAAAGCCAAATCTAGAGGATTTATTCCAGATGCGCCAAATGAGCGCTGCTAACAGGTGCTGGTAGGGGTTTAGAGGGTGAAGCCGAGTTTGCTACTGCTTCGGGCCTCAGTTCGGCTCTCGCGCAGCCTGCGAAGCCGTTTAACCAGAATTGGCTCAGCCATAAGGGCCTCCTCGCGGTCAATTAGATTATTTAGTAACTGGTAATAAGCAGGTGGAGTTAGCTTAAACAACTCTTTGATTGAACTCTCTTTTACACCAGCATGACGCCACCAGGAGCGTTCAAACTCCAACATTTTTACTTCAAACTCAGATAACCCAGTACTGGCTGGATTACTAAGTGGCATAGAAAACTCTGACATGGCTATATCTTAAAAGATCCCACTGACAAAAGTGGGTTTTTACCTTAGAGCGTGGCGAGGATTGCTGAAATATCTGACTCTTTTGTCCAAGGGTTAACAATTGCAAAGCGCAGTATTGGTTTTCCCTTATGAGCAGATGGGGTAACAAAGCCGATTTGATCAGCTAATAATTTATCACTCCATTTTTCATAATCCTCACTGCTCCAACCAACTCTTTCAAAGGCAACAATAGAAAGTGTTGGCTCAATTAGTAACTTTAAATTTGAATGTTCACTAACTTGACGGGCTGCATCTTTAGCAACATCCATTGTTCGCTCCATTGCCTTGGCATACTCATCTGTGCCATGGGCGGCTAGTGAAAACCAAAATGGTAATCCTCTTGCTCTTCTAGTTAAATGAATTGCGTAATCAGATGGATTCCACTCATCATCCTCATCTAAGGTTTCAAGGTATGCCGCTTTTTGCAGATGAGCACGTTTAGCAAGTTTTGGATTGCGATATATCAATGCGCAGGCATCAAAGGGTGCAAATAACCATTTGTGTGGATCAACAATAAAAGAATCAGCTAACTCAATCCCATCAAAGAGTGGTCTAACCGATGGTGCACATAACGCAGCTAATCCATAAGCACCATCGACATGAAACCAAATTCCCCGCTCTTTAGCTGCTGCGGCCACAGATTTTAAATTATCAATAATTCCAAGATTTGTTGTTCCAGCTGTTGCAACAAGTGCAAATACCTGATGACCAGGATTTTCACTGTGGTACTTATCAATTGCCACACCACATGTATCTCCCTGCAGGGATCCATCTTTATCTGGCTTAATTAATAAGAGCTCAACATCCATCACCTGAGCTGCTGATTTAACAGAGGAGTGAGCATCTGAACTTGCAGCAAGTACCCATCTGGTTACATCTTTACGTTTTGCTCTAAAAGTATTTCTAGCAGTTACTAATGCAGATAGATTTCCAATTGTTCCACCCTGCACAAATACACCGCCTGCAGTTGCCGGCATACCAGCTAAATCTGAGATCCATTTAAGTGCTTGGTTCTCAGCAAATACCGCGCCCGCTCCTTCTAACCATGAGCCGCCATAAAGTGCGCTAGCACCAACTACTAAATCAAATAAGTTTGCATACTCACTTGGAGCAGATGGAATAAATGCTAAATACCTTGGGTGATCAGTTGATATACATGCTTTTGCTAAAACTTCTTTAAACAATTTAAGCGCTTCATGTCCACCTAAACCTTTTGCAGTAATTGTGTTACCTGCCAGTTGATTTAACTCTTCAAAAGTTTTAGGACCATCTAATGGTGGATCGGTTCGAAGCCTTATTAATGAGTACTCCAGAACCTCTTTAGCTAACTCTTCAACCTCGGGTGTGAACTCATGCATTGCGCGCTGCGTAATCTTTCCGGTTAGCACTACGTATTAAATTTCTAATCATGGTCGGGAAAACAAATGTGTGTAGTGGTAACACGGCAAACCAATAAAGTGCTCCTCCTAAACCGCGAGGAGAGAAGGTGGCCTCCTGAGTTACTTCACTTTGGCCATTTGGTAATTTTTGAATTCTAAATTCAAGCCAAGCTTTGCCCGGTAATATCATTTCAGCATAAAGCTTTAATGATTTATTTGGCTCTAACGATTCCACTCGCCAAAAATCTAAGCTGTCACCAACTCTTAAATGAACTGGATCTCGCCTGCCTCGACGTAATCCAACGCCACCAATCATTCGATCGATTACACCCCGTGAGTACCAAAGAAAATCAGCGCCATACCAACCTGTCTCGCCACCGATTTCTTCAATCGCCTCCCATAAACTTTTAATTGAAGCATCTGTCACTCTGACCTTGCTATCTTTATATAAAGTTTCACCCGCCCATGCTGGATCACTTTGGGCTTTCTGCCATGGCGCAGTTGGTAACGTGGCATCAGACCAACGAGTTGGAACAGTATTTCCAGAGACATTTGTTAGCGCTAATTTAATCGCTGTTTCTACATCAATTAAACCCTCAGGTGGGTTCGGAATTAAATGAGAAATAGATTTTTTAGGATCTGCAACTACCTCACTAATTAATGAACCAACTAACGGTCTAGCAAGTGAGGTTGGTACTGGGGTAACAAAACCAATCCAAAGGCTAGATAACTTTGGCGTTAATACTGGTACCTTAATAATTAATCGTTTTCGCAATCCTGACAACTTAGCAAATTTTTGCATCATATCTGCATAAGACAGAATCTCAGGTCCACCAATATCAAAAATTCCGGCAACTGGTTTCTCCAATTTGGCTGCATTCCTTAAATACCAAAGTACATCTCTAACCGCAATTGGATGAGTTTTATTCATTACCCATTTAGGTGTGGTCATAATTGGTAAGCGATGGGTTAGATGGCGCAACATTTCAAATGAGGCAGAGCCAGATCCAATAATTATGCCAGCGCGCAGCTCCATAACGGCAACTGATGTTGTGGCTAACTCTTTTCCGGTATTAGCTCTAGATTGTAAATGCTTACTTGTTTTTGCATCATTATTAATTCCACCTAAATAAACAATTTGCTTAACTCCGCACTCCTGCGCCGCCTTTGCAAAGTTACGTGCCATCTCAGATTCGATCTGGTCAAAGTTTGGACCTAAGTTAATTGAGTGCAATAAATAAAACGCAGTATGGACTCCAGTTAAAGCTTTAACTGTTGATTGATAATCTGATGCATTTCCGACTGCAACTTCAACTTCATTTGCCCAGGAATGGCTCTGTGCTTTATTGGCATCGCGAACAAAAACTCTTACCTTTGCTTTATCGGCAAGCAAGGATGTGACTAATCGGCCGCCAACATACCCAGAGGCACCAGTTACTAGAATCAATCGCTCATCGCTCATGGTGAAAACAGTAGACTTAATTCAATGAATAAACCAAAGGTAGTTATTTTAGGTGGCGGATTTGGTGGCTTAGCCGCCGCCCGTGCCCTATATAAATCTGCCGAGGTAACCGTAGTTGATCGCCATAACTTCCAAACCTTCCTGCCGTTGCTTTATCAGGTATCAACTGCCGGCCTTGCGGCAGATCATGTGGCCTATCCGATTCGTGGCGCACTTAGAAAGACAAATATTAAATTTCGGATGGGCTCTCCCATCTCAATTGATCATAAAAATAAAGAGATTAAATTAGATAGCAGTGAGGTTTTAAAGTTTGATCATTTAATTGTGGCATTAGGTTCAGTATCAGCTGATTTTGGAATACCTGGTGTAACTGAATACGCCCTTGGGATGAAAACAGTTCATGAGGCACTAACTATTCGGGCAGAGATAATGCGCAGGTTTGAAGATCTTTGCAGATTTGAGGATGAGACTAGATTTTCAATCTCAGTAATTGGTGGCGGTCCTACTGGTGTTGAGATGGCTGGTGCAATTGCAGAGTTAATTCGTGGCCCACTTAAATCAGACCAAGCAAATGCTGCTGCCCATATAAATATTTCCTTAATTGAAGCCGGCCCGCGCTTGCTACCACCATTCGCCCCATCTCTATCTGAGCGAACTAAAAAAGATTTAGAAAAGCTTGGTGTGAAGGTAATGCTAAATACCGCAGTTAAAGCAATTGAGCACCGAAAAATAATTCTTAAAGATAACACGCAGATCAACTCAGAGATCACAATTTGGGCTGCAGGGGTTAAAGGATCTGATGCAATGGGTCAGTTAAATCTGCCAACAGCTGGAAATAGAGTTGCAGTTGAGCCAACTATGCAGGTTAAAAATTATCCATATATCTGGGCATTAGGAGATATTGCAGGTGCGTTAGGTAAAGATGGCAGGCCTCTTCCAATGGTTGCACCGGTTGCAATTCAACAAGGAAAATTTATTGCCAAGCAAATACAAAGATTAAGTTCAAATAAAGCGCTAGGTAACTTTAAATATATTGATAAGGGCTCGATGGCAACTATTGGTAGAAATAAAGCGGTAGTGCAAGTAAAGGGCTTGAAATTAGCTGGCCCAATTGCTTGGTTTGCATGGTTATGGCTGCACCTGTTTTATCTATTAGGTGGGCGAAATAAAATTGGCACAATGGCAGATTGGACCTGGAATTACTTAACCTTTGATCGCGGCAATCGCCACATCATGGACTCTTATTAATGGCTAAAGCTGTATTTCGAAAGTTTATTGAGGTTGATAAACATCAGATCTGGTCGGTTAAGTGGCAAAACAATGGACAACCTGTTGTTTTACTTCATGGTGGTTTAAGCCATACGGCAAAGTGGGAGAAGCAAATCCTGCCAGCTGTTTCAAAGACTCATCAACCATTTGCTTATGATCGCACCGCCCATGGTTACACAAAGGTTCGTCCTGGCTACATGCACTTTGATTTTCAAGTTAATGAGTTAATTCATTTCCTTAAGAAAGTGGTTAAAAAACCAGCACACATCATTGGCTGGAGTGATGGTGGAAATATTGGATTACTTGCTGCAATAAAGCGACCGGATCTAATTAAATCCTTGGTTGGAATTGGTATGAACTACACATATGACGCAGGGCTCTCATTTGATTTAAATACAGTTGAGGCAAGTGAGGAAGAGATTGCTAATTTTGTAAAGATGACTGGGCAAGATCCAAAGCTACTGCTTGAGATTAAGCGCAAAGCTTTTTCAGTTTGGGCAAGTGAGCCAAAGTTAAAGTTATCTAAATTAAAGAAGATTAAGTGCCCAGTTTTAGTCTTAGCAGGCGATGATGAACCATTTAATAGCAAGATGACATTTGAGATGTATGAAGCGATACCAAATGGCAGATTAGCTGTAATTCCTGGTGCATCCCACGCGGTTGTCCATGAGAAAACTAAGTTGATGCAAGAGGTTATTAAGGATTTTTATAAAACACTAGATTTTCCAATTACCAAGATGCCTAACCGCAGAGCAAAGCAGCAAGGGAAGATTTTAAGAAACTCTTAACTCACCAACTGCGCCTTTTGGCACAAATGGCTTACTTGGAAAGACTGCATCAACCTTTTTATATTGTGAGTTTTGGGCAGGGCGTGGATCTGTCTCACCCTTATTTGGCCACATTGAAAACGCACGCTCTGCTTGCGCAGTAATTGTTAATGATGGATTCACGCCAAGGTTTGCAGTAACCGAAGCACCATCGACAACATGCATCGTTGGATAGTTATAAACGCGGTGGTATGGATCAATTACGCCACTACTTATGGAATCTCCTATTACGCAGCCACCAACAAAGTGGGCGGTAAATGGAGCGTTTACTAAATCACCAATATGACCACCAGCAATCCCGCCATTATTTTCAGCAATTCGGCGCGCAACTTCATTTGCTGCTGGAATATATGTTGCATTTGGTATTAGTGAATCATTTTTTGAGGTTAGGCGATACCCAAAGATGCCACGCTTTCCAGTAACAGAAAGGGCAGAATCAACATTTTGCATAATCAACGCCACCACAGTTCGCTCACTCCACTGCCGGACATCCATAATTCTTAAAACAAGTGATGGCTTTGTTATAACTTGCCTTAGCCACTGCCTTCTACGATCTTTAATATTTATTCCATCTGTCATAACAGTTTGTAGCATTCCCATAAAGTTACTGCCCTTGCCATATCTAACTGGTTCAACATGGGTGTGATCATCTGGGAAAAAGGAAGAGGTAATTGCAGAGCCCTTACTAAAATCAGTGCCGCCTTTAGGCATAATCGAACCAGTTAAAGCCTCACTATTAGTTCTAGATAACTTACCTAATTGATCACTGATCTTCGGCAAAGTTCCATCTAACTTCATCTTATGCAATAACTTTTGAGTGTTATACGTACCAGCGGCGACAACTACTTGGGAAGCAGTAAAGCTACGTTTTCCACCAAACCAGGCTGAGCTTTTACGAGCCGTAATTTTCCAACTGCCATCAGCTAATTGTTCTGTTTTAACAACAGTATGTTCTGGAAATACTTTAGCGCCGGCTTTTTCTGCAAGGCCAAGGTAATTCTTAGGCAAAGTATTTTTCGCATTATGCCGGCAACCAGTCATACAACCACCACATTGCAAACATCCATCTCGATCAGGTCCTACGCCGCCAAAGAAGGGATCCTTTGATTTAACACCATTGCCATCACCAAAATAAACACCAAGGGGAGCTAATTTAAATGTGTGACCAACTCCCATTTGATCGGCAACCTCTTTCATTGCTTTATCAGATGGTGAAAAGTATGGGTTTTGTGCAACACCTAACATTCGAGATGCCTGGTCATACCAAGGTGTTAACTCACTATCCCAATCGGTTATGTGTTTCCATTGTTTATCTTCAAAGTATGAAGCAGGCGGTTTATATAAAGTATTTGCATAAACTAAGGAGCCGCCGCCAACACCAGCGCCCGCTAAAACTAAAACATTAGGCAAAACATGGATTCGTTGAATTCCGCGAAGTCCAAAACGGGGCAGATAAAGAAATCGATTTAAACGCCATGAGGTCTTTGGGAAATCTTTATCACTAAATCTTCTACCTGCCTCTAAAACTGCAACCTTGTAACCTTTTTCAGTCAAACGAAGGGCAGCGACAGATCCACCAAAGCCAGAACCAATAATTACCACATCAAAATCGGCGGATTTCATAATTAAACTCTACTTTGATTGATTGTAAATAATAAGTAGTTAAAACTGGAGCCCCCCGTCAGGATTGAACTGACGACCTGCCGCTTACAAGGCGGCTGCTCTACCACTGAGCTAGAGAGGCGGGTTGAGGGCGTAATTATGCCATGAATAAATCATGCGAAAGCACCCAAGATTTTGTGAGTAAATCTAGTAAGTTGCCCGTATGCGCCTTGGAGTATTAGATGTCGGATCAAATACCGTGCATCTGCAAGTAGTTGATACATCCCCAGGAGCTAGACCTAATCCAACCTTTAACTATAAAGAAGAGCTGCGATTAACCCAATACATAAATGAAGATAATCTGGTATCTGATGAAGGAATTGAAAAGTTACGTAGCTCCATAAAACGTGCAATCGAACAATCTGCATCGGTGCAAACTCAAGAACTTCTACCTTTTGCGACCTCAGCACTTAGAGAAGCAAGTAATGGTGAAAAAATTATTAGTTCAATAAACAAAGATTTTCATATTGATCTACAAGTTTTAACTGGTGAAGAGGAGGCAAAATTAACTTTTCTTGCAGCCCGGCGTTGGTTTGGTTGGTCAAGCGGCAGATTGCTAGTGATTGATATTGGTGGAGGTTCCCTTGAAATGGCAGCTGGAGTTGATGAATCTCCAGAAATAGCGACATCACTTCCGCTTGGAGCTGCTCGTTTAACCAAGGACTTTCTCAAAGGAGATCCATATACTGATAAAAGTTTAAGAGCTCTACGGGATCATATTGAAAATAAACTTGAGCAAATTCTTCCATCCCTTGTTAAACATCAAGAAACAGATCGAGCAATTGCAACCAGTAAAACACTGCGCACCCTGGCTAGATTATCTGGCGACTGGTTTGATGGCACTGGGAAAAATATTACTGTTGAAGCGATCCGGAAAATATCTGCAAAACTTTCTGAGATGGATGAGAATACAAGAGCAAAATTACCTGGAGTTTCTGAAAACCGCGCTTCTCAAATTGTTGCTGGCTCCCTGGTTGCCGAGAGCGTGATGCGAAATCTAGATATTAAAGAACTAGAAATATGCCCATGGGCACTGCGTGAAGGAGTGGTTCTTAAATGGATGGATTGGATGGAAGCTTAAGGAGTTGGTGCATCAAGCCGATCTATTTGAATAATCTCTTTCCCATTTCGATGAATCACCCAAGCATCAGCGGGAGATAACTTTCCTTCATCTGCATCAACATCTGATTTCTTGGTCAGCTTATTGAGCATTCTAGGCAAAATTGGATTATGACTGCATAACAAAATCCTGGCATCTTCTTTAATCAAATCCTTTGCATAGTCAAATGCTTTTTCTTTATCTTTTTTATATGTACTTTCGCTCAATTTTCCAGTTACCTCAAGTTTAATTCCTAAGCCTTTAGCGATTGGGTTTACAGTGTCATAGCAACGGACTGCATCGGAGGTATGAATTTGATCAAGATTATAAACTTGATAAAGTGCAAGTAATCTATTTGCTTGGTTTTGTCCAAGTGAATCTAGCGGGCGATCATCATCATCACCTTGCCACTCTTCTCTGGTAATTGCCTTTGCATGACGAAGAAGAATAAATGGTTTAGTATTAAAATCTAATTTAACAAATTGCGCAAGAATTTTCTTGTCGGTATCAAGTGTTAGTAATTCTTTAACTTTCTTAACATTTACCCAACTTAATTGGTCAACCTCTGAATTTGGGTTGAAATCTATTTGATTAATCGCCTTTGCTGCCCAGAATGAAACTCGTTTTTTGCCATCTGGCGTTAAATACTCAACATCTCCTAAAAATGCACCGAACTCAGTCTGAATATTAGTTTCCTCTAAAACTTCCCGATGAGCACAAGCGATCAATGATTCGCCGATCTCTGCTTTTCCTTTTGGAAAACTCCAGTCATCATATTTAGGTCGATGAATTATCGCTATTTCTGTTTGACCATTCTGATTTCGCCAAACGACTGCACCAGCTGCTTGAATAGTTGCACTCACGGGTTAACTCGATAAGAATCAATCATTACTGCTTGCAAATCATTCATTGGTGAACCATCTGGATTTTTATCAACTTTAAGCCATTTTCCAGTTGGCAATAAATGCCATCCCGAGGTAGTTGATGAAACATATAGGTCAAAAACTTTTATTAAATCTTTTTTATGTTCCGGCCTAGTAATTCGTACTAAGGATTCAACTCTACGATTTAGATTTCTATCCATTAAGTCAGCGCTTCCGATATAAATCTCATCGTCGCCACCATTTGCAAAATGAAAAATTCTTGAATGCTCAAGAAACCTGCCTAAAACTGATCTAACTCTGATATTTTCTGAAACCCCCGGAATACCTGGCAATAATGAACATATTCCACGAATAACTAAATCTATTTCAACACCTGACATTGAAGCAAGATAAAGTGCCTCCACAAACTCTTCATCAAGCAAAGAGTTAAGTTTTAATCTTATAAATGCATGTTTGCCAGCTTTTTTATTTTCAATTTCTCTTTTAATTCTTTCAAGCAAACCAGATCTAATAGTTCGAGGAGCAACCAACAAACGGTTGTATGAATACTGTGGAGCAAATCCGGATAGTTGGTTAAAGAGTTTATTTAAATCTTCGCCCAATTTATCGTCAGCACTTAGGATGCCTAGATCTTCATACATCCTTGCAGTTTTCGGATTGTAATTACCGGTTCCAACATGCGAGTACCTTCGAACGGTATTACCTTCTTCTCGAACAATTAAAGATAATTTTGCGTGAGTTTTAAAGCCTACAAGTCCATAAACCACATGCACGCCAACATCTTCTAATTTACGAGCCCAACGAACATTCGCTTGCTCATCAAACCGAGCACGAATTTCGATTACGGCTAGCACTTGCTTTCCAGCCTCTGCTGCCTCAATTAGTGCGTTAACAATGGGTGAATCACCTGATGTTCTGTAAAGAGTCTGTTTTATTGCGAGAACATTTGGATCAGTGGCAGCAGCTTCTAAAAATCTAACAATAGATGAATTAAATGAGTCATACGGATGGTGAAGTAGAATCTCATGTCGCTTAATAGCTGCAAAAAATTCCTCGTTTGAATCTGGATCGACTTCACGTAACTCACGAGCAACTTGATTTCTAAATGGAGCAAATTTTAATTCTGGTCGATCTAAGTCAGCAATTCTATTTAGGCCAGTTAAGTCCAATGGTTCTTTGTAACGAGATATATCCTCTTCACGGATAGATAACTCTAGTTTTAACCGATTAAGTAAATCTGAACCAATATCACTTGCTACCTCAAGTCGCACGGGTGGTCCAAACTTACGACGAAGTAACTCTTGTTCCATTGATTCAAGTAAGTTTTCAGATTCTTCTTCTTCTAATTCTAAATCAGCATTTCTAGTGATTCTAAATGTGTAGTAATCCTCAATTTCCATACCAGGAAAGAGCTGATGCAAATTAGCAATAATAACTTTTTCAAGTGGAATAAACCGAGTGCTTGCAAACTCTGCAGTTTCAATGAAACGTGGAAGTGAGGCTGGAACTTTAACTCTCGCAAATAACTCTTCATTAGTTTCAGGTTGTTTAACAAGTACCGCCAAATTCAAAGATAGCCCTGAGATATACGGAAACGGATGAGAGGGATCAACGGCCAGGGGGGTGAGAACTGGAAAAATTTTGTTGGTGAATATTTTGTTTATATAACTTTTTTCATCCTCGTTTAAGCTTTCCCAGTCTGTAATTTCAATTCCATTTTGAGCTAACTTAGGCAAAATATCTGTTTGAAAACATTTTGTTTGGCGCGCTATAAGCTCCTGAGTTTTTTTAGAGATCTCAGCCATCAATTCAAAGGGTGTAAATCCAGCAGTATTCTTTTTAGTTACGCCGCTTTCTAATTTACGTTTTAAAGATGCTACTCGAATCATAAAAAAATCATCTAAGTTTGATGAAAATATTGCTAGAAAGCGGCAGCGTTCTAAGAGCGGATTACTTGTATCCTCGGCAAGTTCTAGAACACGTTCGTTGAATGCAAGCCAACTTAGCTCCCGATCAATTAATCGCTCGCGGGGATTAGTTGAGATTAAATGATTACTCACAGGGATATTTTGCTTCACTAAGGTTAATAAGTGGTAATCGGAAGGCTAACTTAGCGTGATAACCAACTTATTGGCTCAATATATTTTGCACTTCTGCCATCTCCAGAGGATTTACCTCGAATCCGACGCCAAATCCACGGTAGTAAGAAGATTGCAATCCAGGCTAAATCAATTGCTACTTTAATTATTTTATTTTTTTTCTTAGCTGGCGGCAATGGAATCCGCCAATTTCTGTCATATTCATAATCTAAACCTTCTAGAACTGCATTTGCCAACCGGCGATGGCCCTCGGGATTCATATGTAATCTATCAAATGCTAAAAATCTTCTATCATTCAAAAACTCAGCCTTTTTTGCTTCAAACAAAATTGATGGATATTTTGCTGCCACCATTCGAACATTCTCGTTAAAATTACTAAATCGTTGATGCCATAACTCTGCAGTCTTTCCTTTGCCATCAACTTTATCTACCACTGTAAATAGCATCACCGTTGCTCCAGCATCGGTTAACTGCTTTACTCCTTTTTCATACTCGGCAAATGAAATTGCTGGATTGTAATTTGGTCGCAATACATCATTAGCTCCAGCGTGAAATGAAACTATAGTTTGCTTTCCTTCAATATATTTAAGAGCAGTTGGAATTTGGTCTTCAACTACCTGTTTAAGTAATTTACCTCTAATTGCTAAATTCATATAGGTAAAACTGGGATCAGTTTTTGCAATTACATCAGCGACTCGATCAGCCCATCCGCGATACTTTCCATCAACTACTTCATCAGTCATGCCCTCAGTCATTGAATCACCGAGTGCAATAAAGCGGGTGTATTGCATTTTACTTACTTCTTTCAGCCGCAACCTGATACATAACAATTGCGGTTGCTACGCTGGCATTTAAAGATTCAACTGATGATTGCATGGGAATTGAAACTACTAAATCACATTTTTCTCTTACTAATCTAGATAAGCCTTTTCCTTCACTGCCCACAATAATAAATATTGATTCTGTTGCTAAGTTCATCTTTGCCAAGGTTGCATCCCCTTCAGCATCAAGACCAACTACAAAGCAACCAGCTTTCTTTGCATCCTCAATTGACCTCACTAAGTTTGTTACCTGCGAGATCGGAATTC
>SESB01000569.1_pt1 | contig 26316 bp, 35 predicted proteins | sample 3171441 | NCBI WGS metagenome assembly SESB01 (sample SAMN06051867, study PRJNA518727) | freshwater metagenome | biome: subpolar coniferous forest; feature: holomictic lake; material: water; isolation source: holomictic Lake 227, 6 m depth | place: Canada: near Kenora, Ontario | collected... | reverse complement strand
CTATATCTTGTAAAGTTTCCAAAAAACTACCCTTACACTTTTCTACTATGTTAGGGTCGGTAACACGATTACCTTTTTTATCATACACATAATACTTGTATTTGTAATCGTCAATTTTCATACCCTTAAAAGCTAACAACTTACAAACCACAAAATAGTATTTCTCCATACCACTCAAATTGCTGATACAAAACCTGTAATCAAACTGATGCGTAGTAGCATTACTATTAGTCATTTCCTCAAAGTTTCTTTTAAAACCTCGACTATAAACATCTTCTTTTATTTTTTCTATTACCTCTTGCATATTTATGGTGTATTATTAGCTATTTCCTCTAAAGCTTCTCTATTTTGATTTACAATATTCAATGCTATATCTAAAATAGCTTGATTAAGCTGAGTTTCAGAATAGCAATCAGGAATAATATAATATAAAAACTGACAAGATTTATTTATTGTGCCATCATTATTCCAATATTTATCTCGTTTACCAAACTCTTCATATATATCAGGAATCATATCTTTAGTATCTGTTGCATGACCCAAATTTTCATTCAAATAATCTCCAAAAAACTGAGAAAACTGAACTATGTTTGTAAAAAATTTTAACCTAAAAAAAGACGCATCTGATGCTACATACAGCAAACTTTGCTTGTCTATTGTTTCATCAAATCTTTTTAATTGAATAAAAAATCTTCTTCTACCACTTTGTATTTTCCCTTTAACATTTATAGAATTATCTAAACCCATAAAGGCTTGTATATTAACTGAATATCCTAAAACGCTTAAAAGTTGAGCTACACCGATGGCTAAATATCCTCTCCATTTATACTGCTCTCCTGTAATGTCACAATTATCACCTAATTTAACAAATAGTCTTACAGCATTTCTTGGCTTCTTAACTTTCTCTTTGAGATAGTAAACTTTTTTTATTGTGCTGCTAAAAGCTTCAACTCCACCAATTCTAAGACCAAATTTTTTAAGTGTACCAAAAACATCTTTCGTTTCAAAAATTTCTTGGTAAGCTTTTTTTACTTCATCTTTTAGTGAGCCGTCTTCATTGATGCTATTTAAAATTTTTGGCACTAAAACCACATTTGAATCATCTACCTTTAGTCTGTATTCAAATTTGCTGCCTACCTTAATTGTTTTTACTTGGTCACCTTCAACAAAATCTTCTCTTTCAAATGAATAGTATTTGTATAAAGGAATTAATCCACCTGAAGCTCTGCCAAAATCAAAAGTGCCTAAGCCCAAATCGTTATACTTTACCTTTGGCATATCTAAGTCAGCTTCTGATTTTCTAAGTATCTCTTGCAATCTTGGAGCTATAACATCGGTATAAACCCTATTAAAATCATCCATATTAAGATACCTATTTCTTGCTAAACCATCAGCCATGCTTGCAACTTTAGGAGTACCAAACCATCTTACATTTTCAGATTCGCTACCCCTTATATATCTTGTTTCTGTATAATCTTGAACTTCATCATAAAGATTCCTATATGTACCACTGCCATTTGGTATTGGAGTATTGTCGGGTATTATTTTAGAAAAAAATTCGTCAAATTCAAGTACAGATGTATATGATAAAAATGTTCCTAAAATTTTTGATTTAGGTTGCGTTTGTGGACTTGATGGAGTGGATGGAGTTTTCGGCATTTATTAATCTTTTTTACCTTGACCTGCTTTTGGACTTGTTTTGTGAATTCTTTCAAATTCATTCATAAATTCATCAAGTGGCATTTCAGTTGTTGCCAAATCTAAAATATCCAATTTACGAATTGCTACTTGTTTAGTTGCAGGCAAAGTACCAATAAAGCTTTCAATACTTTCTACAAATGTTTTACCTAATGACTTACCACCTATTTTTAAAACAGGATTTGCATAAGGAGATTTGATTTTTCTCAAATACTCTTGTTCAAAAATTCTATTGAAATTCAACATAGTACGAAGAGAAACAGATTCAACCGAATCAGCATCTTGCATCAAGAACTCTCTAATTTTGATAGCTACTTGATATACTAATGAGTAAGTAAGGCTTTGTTCTAATTTGCTGTCAAAACCAATCTCATAAAAAGAACCTGCAAACCTATCAACTAATGAATAGTCTTGGCGATTGTTACCACTAAAGTTAGTAGAAATCTCTTTTAAGTTTGTGTTACCCGTTGCAATAACACCAAACTTTTTATTTTTTCTTAATCTTGTACCTTTACCATCGGTAATAGTAATGTACTGAGTATAGTAGTATTTATCATCTACTTCGAATATTTCAAAACTTGCAGTGCTTTTATCTTCCAAAGAATCCAATTCTGCTTGGTATCTATCAAACTTTTCTTTTGTTATTTCCCTTGTTGTTTCTTGGTCAGCACTTTGCGCTAATGCTTCATTCAACAAACCTGCTGTGTTAGGGTCAAGCTTAGGTAACTCATCTAAGATAAGGATGCCACCTTTTTCCCATGCTTCACACAATAAACCTTGCTTGTAACCTTCAATAGTTTGTCCACCAATGATATTGATTGGACTTGTAAATTGGTTACAGTTGATTACATAAGTTTTTTGTATCAACAAATTTTCAGCTATCTTTTTAGCTAAAGTAGTTTTACCTGTACCTGCTTTACCGTACAAATAAACATTGTTACCAACCAATAGGTCAGAAAAAATTGCACCTGTTTCTGAATTAAGTAATTCTAAATCGGATGCAGCATCCAAACCTTCGTTTGGAATTTCCTTTCTCTCAGGAACAGGAACTTGATAATCAGCTTTTGCCATAAGTAATGTTAATAGTTGTGGTGATAAATTTTTTTCTTCAAATACAAATTTTTGAAGTTGTTGGGTTATTAATCGATTGACAAGCTCTTCCTTTTGTCCTAAGATTTCATTGTCAATTTGTTGAATCTGTTCTCTAAACTCTGCCATTTTTATTTTAGTTTATATTTTAATAAAATTACATAATCCTGAGCAGAATCATAGTCAAGTGGTCTTAATACTTTTTCCTCTTGTTCTCCTTCTTCAGGTTTTCTTTCTTGCTTAGGTATTTCTATATCTCCGTTTACATATTTTCTGATAACATCACCAACAAACTCTATATCTTCACCACCATATCCAAAAATGTTCTGTAAGTTAAGGATTTTCCCCTTCAAAACCTTTTGAACCATCAACCCTAACTCAAAATCATTTTTACCTTCTTTAACCGATTTTTCAATCAACTGAGTGAAGTTTATTTTTTCGTTATCATTTGAAATCATGCTAAAGACATCTTTAACCATTTGCATGACATTATTATTAACAGGTATAAGGTTGTAATTTACAGCCTGTCTTGGTGTTAGCCTCATTTTGAAGTAAGCTGTACCATACTTAGAAGTTTGTACATACTTATCAAATGAGCTTATTTGTTTTAGATTGTCTAATTCATTAGCCATGTATTTTAATGAATCATATCCGTATTCACCTTCCTCTTGCGCATCTTCACCTTGTCTATCAGGAACAAACAAATCTTGCTTTCCGTAAATAGTTTCTTCCATTTGAACTCCTGTCAAGCTCATTGAAATAGGTGTGAGCGAGTATATGAAGCTTAAAAAGTCTTTTAAAGAAGCTATATCAGCATCTGTTCTTAAACCAAAAGTAACCATGCGTGCATCAACACTTACCCTTTTTGATGTACCAACAGGTTGGAATCTAAATCCGTTATTTTGTACATAAAGTCCTTTTTGTTGGGTATAATCATAAACTTTATCTTTTAATTCTCCTAAGTATAAAGGGCTTGTATACTTGTTTTTTTCGCTTTTTGTTCCGTTCATCTTTCCACCCAAAATAGCTACTCTTGCCCAATTATTTGGTGGTGAAACAGAAATGAAAAAGTTTTCTAATCCATTTCTTGTGTCTATGCCATATTGTAATTTTTTCATATCATCAACATAATCATCGCTGTTGATAGGATACATTACAGGAACATTATTTGGTCTTAATTCAACAAACGGTGGATTCATGTGAATTCTCACACCGACACGAATAGATGAATTGTCTATTGTAGTAAATTTAAGGAAATCAACGACATTGCTATATTTACTGTCGTTTTCAACAATATTTTTAGCCACACCGTATGCGCTTAAAATGTTACCTGTAAGCACACGCATCATTACCCTTCTATTCTCATCAACCTCCCAATTATTTATCTGAACCATAGTTGTAGTTGGGATGTTTTGACTTTTAACCACAACCCAATCTAAAACAGGCATACCCCTCTTAGTAGGTTTTAATACCAATCTTGGTTTTCCTGATAATTGACAGAAAATAAGCTCGATATTCATCGGGCTATATTTGTATTTGGCAGTTTTCAATATCTTAACACCTATGAACTTGCCACTATTATAAATTGATGGGACTTTTGGAGTGCCATCATCATTTAATTCATTACACTCTTCATGTATGGCAGGTATCATAACAGGTTTTCTCGGCTTGAAGAATTTTAGAATTTCTAAAATCTCGTCATGCTCTGCTGTCATACCATTAACAATAGCCGATACTCTTGCCTCAAACTCTGACTTCATAGCCATTTTTTCTAATTCGTTTTTGGCTTGTGAATAATCAGGTTTTTCTATGCTTTTTACAACTTCTTTGATATGAACTTCGTTAAAATACTTATTGAAATCATTTAAGAAATCCACATACACTTCATCAGCATCTTTTCCATCGGCTGCTTTAAGCACTAACTCTTCAACTTTATCTTTCGTGTAAGGCTTATCTTCAGCAAATACATAGTCATCTTCAATGTAAACAGAATCGTCAAAAGGAGAAGTGTTTTTCCCTTTTACTTTAAGTACCCTTGTTTTGATTGAAGCTTTTAAATCTTTAATTACAGTTTCTAAATCCCAACGAGAACCTTCTTGCTCTTGCTTTTGAATGTATAACTGATTGATTACATTGTAGAAATATTCTTGCTCTTCACTTAATGAAAGCTCAAGGTTTCTAACGAATGTTTCAATAGGCAATTCACCACTTACTCTTCCCATTTTCTCTTGGTCATCGGAAGGCATGTATTTTTGATACTTTTCGTGATTAGGGTCGCTCAAAAACTCTTCAAGACATTCATCACCATATTTGTTGATTACATCTTGTATAGCATTACCGTTACTGTCTTGAATAGAAGATAGCTTGGCTGATTGCTTTTGATTACCTGTTGTATTAGCATCTAATGTTCTAAGCTTTTTAACAAGCATCAACAATCTTCTAATTTCAGAAGGTATTCTTGATACGGCATAAATGTAGGTTGGATAATTGAGCATACCCGTTCTACTAATACGACCTCTTTTTTGTACCTCAGTGTTTACATCTAATTCAACTTGGTGAATTATCATAACTCTCGGTCTTGTATCTTTAAACTTAGGAGAGCTATGCGCATCTTCACCCGTACTACCACTTTCATTGATAAGCAATACATCATATAACCCATCATTGAATTTTTTGAATGCTACTGCTTTATTTTTATCCTTAGTATTAAGCAATAATTTATACTTACCGTTTGGTTGCTTTTTCAAAGTTAGTTTTCTACCTGTAACCTCACCTAATTTTAAAGTAGTAGATTGGTTAAATTTCATATCCCAACTTGGTCTTGGTGTTGCTTCAATTTTGTCAATCAAAGCATCGATAGGACTTAACGGAATATCCAAATCTAAAGCATCAATATCTTTTATTTTTTGCTTGTATGCTTGACCTTTATCTGCAAAATCTTCATCGAGTATATACCAATCATCACCATCATAAGTTTTAGCTTGCTTCTTATCTGAAACTAATTCTCTGAGCGATATGCTACCTTTGATTGCGCTTTTTGCTAATCCGAGTACATAAACACTAAAATCAGCTTTGTCAATTTCATCACCAACTTGAATACCTAAATTCATAAAGGTGCTTTCCAAAGTGTTTCTTACTGAAATAACAGGCTTTCTGTTAGACTTGAATTCTTCTTTAGTGTCAGTTGTCATGTTCACCAAATTATTATCTAACAACTGAGATAAAGCTTGGTCAGCAACGAAGTTCGCTTTCAATGCAAACAATAAGGTTTCAATAAATTGGAATTGCATTCTGCCTATTTCTCCTGCTGTATATCTTGCAACATACTTTCCGAGATTGCGTAATTTCCAATCTTTTTCCCTTTCTCCACTTTGTCTTGGAGAAGCTAATTCAACTTTATTCTGCTCAGCAAATCTTTTTACAGCATTTCTTTTAGCTTGATAGAATAAAGTATTATCATCAGAAAACAATGCTTTTAATTCTAAATATGTTTTTACGGCTTTGTCATACTTTTCAAATAAAATTGATTTGTCGGCATCTGACATATAGTTGTACTCAACATTACAATTTTCAAAAGTTCGTTCCCTACGAAGCATTTGCTGAGATGTAACTAAGTTAGATGCTAAGTTCTCAATTAAACGCTCACCACCTTTTTTAATTACTTCAATTAGCTGTTCGGTTTCCAAAGAGCTTTTCTTCATGTTGGTTTTCGCAGCAAACAAGCCCATATTCTCAGGTCTTTTAGAGAATGTTGCGCTTGAATATAAAACACCTTTTGAATTAGCTACGATTTCTTTCACACGCAAGCCTGCTGTTGATTTAGTTCCTGATGCGTTATGACACTCATCCATTACTACAACAACATTGCCTTTGAAGTTTTGTACCATTTTCATTAAAAAATTGTACTTGTCTTCGCTTGTTGAAAGTTGGCTATAAGTAAGCATGATAAAATCATACTTCTTTGGTAACTTACCTAATGATACGATTGTTTTAATTTCATCTTGAGCAGGTGCTGTGATAAGCTCTTTACCCGTTTCTTTATCGATGATACCTGTTTTAGAAGGTTTCTTAACAGTAATTATTTTTCCACTTTCATCATAAACCTTTTCTCTACCACCACTGATGTATCCGTTTAGAATTAAAGGATAACCCATTTTTTCGGTGCTTAAACCACCTATGTCTTTTAAGTCCCTATAAATAGCTGAGAAAAGATTGTCAGCTTCGGTTATAAATATTGGCAAACAATCATTTACATACGCATATCTTAATACGGCAGCACACACACGACCTTTACCTATACCTGCCATGTCGGCTAATATAAATCCGTTATCTTTTTCTATTTGTCTAATAGTGAAAGCTACGGCATCTGCTTGCTCAGCTCCGAATGCGTTTGCTAATTGTATTTTTGAGTTGTATTTTAATTTTTGAACAAGGTATTCATCTGCATCAGGTATCTCTTCAACAAATTTATATTGCGCTTCCATCGTTTCTCCTGACAAGCTAATAGGCATAACAGTACCTAAGTTTGGCAAAGATGAAACAGGTTGATATGGAACAGCATTCTCTTGGTTATTAAGGGCTTGTTCAATCTCTTTAGTTGATTGCTCTTGTATAATTTTATTTTCCATTATAGTTCTATGGTGGCTATTTGTTCAATAAAAGTTTCAAATGTGGCACTGCTTCCTTTTGTAAATAATTTTGCTACTTTGTACTTCTCACTTGTAATTTCCATATTTGAACCCATGTTAGGTATTCCTTCTGACGAACCGTTTGTTGTGAATGGATAGTTTTCTACTTTTTCTAAAGTATCCATTAACCATTTTTGAGTTCTCACATCGTTATAAACCATCTTGCAAATAGATTCTACTTCCATTTGCTCAGGATACATTTTTAAATTATCGTATATAACGAAACAAATATCTTCTAATGCTTTTTGTCTTGGATTTTCTTTGTCTAATTCCGACTTTGAATTAACTAATGTTGCTCTGTCGATATATTCTTCAACGAGCATCTCTATTCTATCCATAAGATTGTTGGAAAAATCACCTTTGGTAAAATTTCCTGTTTTTTCGGTAGTGAATCCACCAATTATATAATCGGCATCACTATCAAAAATGTTTTCATTGATGAATACTCTCTCCATAATACTCAAATTTACAAATTTTTATTGTTTTATTTTGGATTTGTAGAAATTTATTTATATCATTTGGTTTAAGGTAGTAACAAAGTACATCATCTTAGCAAGCTGAATATCAAACTCTAATCGTGCATCATCTTTTATAGATTGTAGATTGATAACACCACCATCTTCAAACTTCTTACCACCTGATGCCATATTGATTTGTGAAAAAATCTGTCTTGGGGTCATTGGCTTACCATTGAAATTGTATTGGTCTTTGGACTCCATGCTTTTAACGGTTACAACAGCTTCTCCACCTTTTAGGTTTCTAACAACTGCTGTCGGCACTTCTCCACCATGATAGTATTGATGCTTGCACCCACAAACATGTGGCATATCAGCCTTAATTTTATCAATCTTCTTAACTTCTCCACCTTTGGCAAACTCAACACCACCGTATTTGTGGTTTAAGTAAGATGCTATCTCCCTGCCTGTCATGGACTTGCCCTCAAAAGTGAATTTCTTGTCTGAACTCATACTCTCTTGGCAAAGAACACCTTCCCCACCTTCTAACTCTACAACCTGCCCTGTGCTTTCCACAAGGAATTTTTCTCCTGAGCCATTCTCATCGTATTCGCTATGTCTTTTACCTATAACAACTCCACCGTCTTTGAATTCACTTTCATCATTATGTGCTATTTGTTGCATACTTACTTTTTCATCGTGTTTCATAGGCTCAATTTCATAACCTTGATAGTTTAATGTTTCCTTTAATGCTCCATAAGACATGTTTAAGTCAGGAAGCTTGATTTCTTCATCTACATTTCCACCCATTTCTTTGTACTTGTCAGATTTTCTTTTAGTTCCGTCTGCTCTTGCTATTAATCCTTTTGCTTTCAAATGAGCTATTGCTGTGAAACCGATGCTTTCACCTGCTTTGTACTTCTTTAAAAGTTCTTGGTCATCAAATCTTCCACCATCGGCAAACCTTATATCAGGATTATTAGCATCAAATGTAGTATTTGTGCCATCTGCAAGCTTGATTTGCTCGGGGTAAAAAGTAATATAATGATTTGTTTCTCTATCAACTTTCATTTTCCTGTTTTCTAACTCATTGAAAATGTGATATGGATTCATAATTATACCATCAAAACCAATTATTTCATACATTGCTCTAATTACTTCTCCTATAATATTTTCGTTGTTTTCATTTTCTATGCTCAGATTCCTTAAATGATTCTCCAAATCCCAATAGGTTGAGATTTCAAAATCAATCTTATTCATATATATAGAAATCCCTTCAACATCATAACCATACTTTTCAATTATCTTTTTTTCTGAATTTAAAATCTTGGTCTTGTTTTTACCTATCTTATTGAATAGCTCTAATGGGTTTTTTATATTTAAAAAAACATCAAAAACATATTCACCAACTTCTAAATCTATTTTTTTATTTTTTACTTTGTCTTTATAATCTTTCCCTTTAGATGTGTAATTTTTTTCTATATCTTCCTTACTATCAGTAAAATAAAAACCTAAACCATACCAATTTTGACTATATCCTTTTGATTTATCAAAAGTGTTAAATCTTTTTCTTGTTCCATGATAAACCACCAATGGCTCTCCATTCTCATCAACCACCTTACTTGATGTTTCAGGTGAATTTTCCCAATCACCAAACCATGCTTTGAACTCAGGAGTACGGACTAACTTGTATTGCTCAGGAGTGAGATTACTTGGCTTGCCATTGGGTGCAATCAACCCACCCTCTGCATATCTTTTTTTCTTATACATTTTTTGACCCATATCGGTCAATCCTATAAAAATTACATTTTCTTTATCTATATTATATTTGCTCCTAACCTCTCTAATAAGTTTTGACATTAAACCTTTTTTTCTAAACTCATTTTTAGTTGTCATTGTAAGTATATAAAGCTTAGTTTTATCTTCGCTTAATCTACCTTTTAATATTGCTACTAAGCTTTCAGAACCTTTTTGAGTTTTTAAATCTTTCCAAAAATTACCCAACCCTCTATTATTACTAAAAATTAAAGCATCATTATCAATTTTATCTTGTGTGTTTGGAGCATCATATAGAAATGCATATATCTCATTTTCAGGCACATAAATAGTTTCTTCACTATTATAAGCATTCCATTCAAAAGGTTGTTGCAATCCGTTTTCTTTTATTGCTACCGAATAATTTTCTAACTCACCACCCTCTGCAAACCTTATGTCAGGATTATTGGCATCAAAGGTAGTGTTGCTACCATCGGCAAGTTTGATTTGGTTAGGTTGGAGTACCAAGTACGACAAGCCTTTTGATTCTATTTTATTTTCATAATCAAAACCAATATTACCAAACTTATTAATTAAAAATTCTCTTACTAACTTATTATCATCTCTATGATAAATAGAAAAAAAACCATTTTGTTTTGCTTCTTTTTCAGTAATTAAACCTTCTGAAATCAATGTATCAATATATCTTTGGGGATATTCCCACTCTCCGACATCGTGAACATTTACTAAATTTCTTATGTTTAAAAAATATGGATTTATTATGCTTTTATAACCTTGAACATTCATTTTAGTTTGTGACCTTTCTCTCGCTTGTTCATAAGTTCCAAAATGAAAACCCAAATCGGCTTTATCAAAATCAAATACATTAAATTGTTCCTTTACATAAGTTCCATGATAAACTACCAATGGCTCTCCATTCTCATCAACTACCTTACTTGCTGTTTCGGGTGAATTCTCCCAATCACCAAACCATGCCTTGAACTCAGGGGTACGGACTAACTTGTATTGCTCAGGAGTAAGATTACTCGGATTGCCATTAGAAGCAATTAAGCCACCCTCTTCATATTTCATCAAATCATCATCTTGAACATAGGCTGCCTTTACTTTAGTACCACCTGCTTTTAGCAAGAACTTATTAACCCTTGCCATAGCCCATGCGTTTCTCGTATTTGGAACTCCCCCTGTAATTGTTGGTCTATGAGAACTTGAATATGCGCCTAATCCCCTACGGTATACGGCTTTTAAATCATTGAGAGTAATGTTTTTCTTTGCAGGGTGCTTTTCTTTGAACTCTTTTAACTTCCCTTGCAGAGATTTCATGGTTTTGTCAGACAGCACAATACTTTTAGCGCTCTTCTCTGAAGATGCACTTCCTTTTGGATTGGTTTTGCTTCCGTAAATTCTATCTTTTTTAGGTGCAGGTGTTTGTGCTGCTGATTTTCTACCACTACGCATGCTTTTCTAAGTTTCTTATTAATAGATATGTGAATACTATGCCAATAGCCAAAAAACCATACTTGTGAAGATTCTCAAGCTTGGTCAATCGTTGGTCTATTCCGTTAGTATCTTGGGGATTTTCCATAATATAAGACTTTTAAACAAATTTAAAGAAAAAAGTTTAACTTTGGGTGACACATTATTATTAACCCATTAAATTCTTTCAAACATGGACATGAATAAAGTTCTATTTGCAGGTTTAAACATTAAAGACACCTTGATTTTAGTAGGTCTTGGTATCTTAGTTTACAAAGCAGTAAAATAGTAGCCTTCTGCAAGGCTCTTTTACGACCTTGAAAACCATACACTTCGGGAGATTTGTATGGTTTTTTTAATTTTTGTTGTATATTCGCATTACTATGTCAGGAATCTTAAACATTAAAGACCCGAATACCTTCTTAGGTGGACAAAATGTTCATAACCTAATTATCATCGGTATGTTAGGTTATATCATCTACAAAATGTAATTGATATTAACCCATTGGTCGGATTAGCGCTTGCAACAGGATGTTGTGAGCGCTTTTCTTTTAAATAAAAAGGGAGTGTAAAAACACTCCCTATTATAACTAATAATACACAATATATGGACATCAATTCACCAAAACTGACATTCATACAAATCTACAATAACTCTTTAATATATCCAACAAATTTTGGATTGATGTAGTTCCAATCTAATTTTGTTTTTGCATAATTGTATGAATTCTCTACTTTTAATTTTTTCACTTCGCTGTCAATCAGAATGTCTTTAACAGCTTCTTCCATAACTTCCACTACATTGTCAATAAATGACATATCTCGTTTTATGCCATCAGCTTGTAAACATATAGGCACAAACTCGGTTATTGGGTAAATTCTCTCTCCGTTATTGCTAATCTCAATAATAGATGTGTGCAGTGGCGCAACGATAGGTAACTTACATGCCATAGCTTCGGTTATAGTAAGTCCCCAACCTTCTCCTAAATTCGTTGTCAAGAATAAATCAGATGCGTTATAAATGCTTCTTAGTTGGCTTTCAGTAGCATCATGGTTTTCAATATGTCTTGGTGGGAACATATAATCAGTCCACTCTTCTAAGTTGGTTTGCAACATAATACCTCTTAAATCATACCCCATAGGGTCGTTAGGGTTCATGTGCAAATAAAGGAATGGCTTTTTATCAAATTGCCAATTATTCTTTAGCTCTTGAAAAGCAAAAATAGATGTAGCTATGTCTTTTCTTGGTTGGTTTCTGTTGATGACCGAAATAATGAACTTATCCTTTTCTTTATCTTCGAAATATTCTTCTCTGAAAATATCTCTTTCCTCTTTGTTAATAGGGTAATAAGCAGCATTATTGTTACCATGATTAATAATTTTAATGTTCTTTCTTAGTTCAGGTCTGAAACGACATACCTCTTCTCTTCCGAATTCAGTGTAGGTAGCCAATATGTCAAAAAACTCTAAATCCTTACATAGTATTTTTATCAACCCACAATCAACAGGAAAATAGAAAAACGATTTGAACTGTTTTTTATTCTGTTTTTGCTTGGTAAGCTTGATGTGCTTCATTACTTGAATGATAGGCTGAATAACACCTAAATCTTGCATAATAAATGTTGCATCGTATTCGCCCTCAGCAAGACACTTCAAATAAAAGTTTCTTCCAAAATCATCTTGCTTTGGGTCAGAAAGTTTTGCAGACATAACAAACACTCCGTCTTCGGTAAAGTAAGCCTCTTCACTAAAATTGTTTATCGCAATCATATCGATTAGTAACTCATCTTTGAAATAACTTTTCAATCCTTGAATTACATTTTTTGATACGGTGGCAAATCCCGTATGCGTATCCTTGCCATAATCCATAAGGCAAAGAATTCTTTTTTTCTCCATTTTATTTCTCGTTTATATTGTTGGTAAATCTTCGTGTGTGCTGTGATGGTCTACTTCCCAATTCACATCTTTAGTTAGCGCAAGTAGTTTTCCCGTAGAAAATCGACTTCTGCGTATCAAATAGAAAATGCTTCCATTAGGGAATGTCATAATCTCTACTTCTTTTAAAGGGTAGAATCTATTTCCGTTTGCGTAAGGTAGCCTGTATAGCTTTCCTTTTTTCCAACCGTACTTAACTCCTTCAATCTCGAAACCTTTTACAAATTTAATTATCTCCATTAGTATATTGATTTTATAATTTTCACAATCATTACTATTATAAGTATCATAAGGATATAATACTTGACAAACTCAACAACCGTTGGCGCAACAAGTATTTCAAAGTATTTATCACTCTTTTTGGCATCAGTATTTCCTTTACCATACTTTAATCGCAAATAGATAAGGGTTGGTAAAAGGTAAAATAAGTAAAAGGTTATGTATGTAATGACTTTGAATCCTACAAGTATTTTTTTCATAATTATTTAGTTAAAAGTTTTGCTCCTATTACTCCTACACTAATCAAAAAAACAGGATGCTCGTAAAAGGGCTTTTTTGGTTTTATAACTATGTTGTTCATCGATTGCATTTTTACATAAGGATTGGTGTTCTTTATTTGAACTACCGACTCTTTTTTTGAAAACAAGTTTTGCTTTCGCTCTCCAACTGTTACAATAGTTTCATTAGGGAATGCTATGCTATCAAATCTTATACCTTGCCTAATTACTTCTCCACTTATTTGATAAAACTTCTCCTTAACTTCAAATCGCTTAGGTATCTTCAGGCAATTAGTATCAGCAACTACAAGTGTATCGTGTTCTATTGTGCTATTTGTTGTTGTATCATCAATTACACCTGCCCAACCGACAACAACATCGTTTAATCCTGTTGTTGTTTTTGTTGTTACTTGGCTTTGAACCTTCTTCATCTTATCTTCCAAAACTAATATCTTCAATCGCTCTGCTTCTTTTTGTGACAATAGCGTTTGTGATTGGGTAGCTATGGTACTGCTATCTTTTCTAATTTCAAGCTTGAATGCTTTTTCTCTCATTTGATAGTTAGATAGGTTTCCTAACAAACTATTCCTTTCCTTAACGAGTGTGCAAGTGGCTATTATCAATGATATGAAGAACAGCCAAAATAAATATTTAAAAATTTTCATTGTTTTTTCCATTTTAAAAATTTTAATCATCAGTTTCTTGGTCGTGTGGCATGTTCATTACCACATAGGTCGGTGTTGAATCAACATATCTATATTTAGCACCTGCTTTCATCATAGCGTCAATTAAATTCCAATCATGACCATATATTGCTTCATGTGGTGGCATCTTTTTCAGAAACTCAGTTCTAATAATCAATTCGCTATGACCAATCCTACCCAATTCTAATTGTGGTATTCTTGTATAGAAACCATCAGGTCTTACTCTTGTATTGAAATATACAAAATCATATTCACTATCTTCTATGTATTTTAATCTTTCTTCAAAATGATTTGGTTCTACAACATCATCATTAGCCATAAAAACAAAGTAGTCGCCCTTTGCTCTTTGTATATTCATGTTTGTTATGTGATAACCCCAACCACCATAATTTTGTGAAAGGTTTTCAATAACAAAACTTGACTCGGCAGGGCAAATGCCAATTTCGGGTAAATTTTCTATGTTGTCTAATATGCTTTGTATGTTAGGACAGTTATCTCCAACTATTAATGCTTCATAATCAGGTATAGTTTGATTAAGTATACATTGTATTGCCCTCATAGTTCTTATTGGTCTGCCATAGCAAGGCATTGAAACCGTAATTCTATAATCCCCCATTTTTGTATAGCTTATATTTTGCAATATAATTATCAATCATTTGTTGCGATATGTTGTTTCTTTCAATAGCAACTAAGTTGTACTTCAGATACACAGCAGGGTTGCCAACAAATATTTTGAAAGGTTCTGCATCTAACTTCTTAGTAACTATTGCACCCATACCAAACATAGAATAAGCACCTAATACACTATGCTGATGACAAACACTTGCAAGCCCCATATTGACACCATCCATAATTATTGAATGACCACCGATAAGAGAATTACAGCTTAGCGTGCAATCGTTTTGCACCCAACTATCATGACCAACATGACTTCCTTTCAATAACCAATTCTTATTTCCAATAATTGTTTTTCGAGATGTCCCTGCATTGATGGTTACAAACTCTCTAATCACATTATCGTTTCCTATTTCAACTTCATTCCAATCTCCTTCTGCAAAATGACTTTTGTATTCAGGTGGTGTGCCAATAGAACAATGCGCTTCAAATCTATTGCCGTTTCCAATCTTGCAATCTACAAGATAACAATATGCGCCAATATAATTTCCTATTCCAAGCTTTACATTATGAGATATGATAGCTGTCTTGTGTATAATGTTGCCATTTGTGTCTTGCTTGAAATCATCATGCGCAAAATCTCTTGTAAACTTTTCACTTACAATCTCATTCATATAAAAGGTATAGTTATTGTTATTCAAAAAATCCTTTGTGAATTCTTCTTCTGATAAAAACATAGGTTCGTTACTTTCCATAAAGTTAGTGATAATTAGTGTTTTAACAAAACTTTTTTTCTACTATATCATATTCGTATTCATGAACAAAATCTGTTCCCGTAAACTCTCCTGAGAATTCTTTTTCAATTAGATATTCCCAATTTTTACCACCCTGATGTCCCCAATGTATCTTTTTTAACATCTGCTCTTTTGTCCTTACCCAAGAAAAATGATGAAACATAACCTCTCCCTCAAAATCTACATTCATAAGATAGTTTTCGGTTTTGTTAGCAAAGTTCCACCTTTCAGCTTCGTGAAATATAAAGCCCCTGTCAATTATATTTTTCCTAAGCAACACAGCACACTGCTCTGTTTTTTTTGCCCTGTATGTTTCTTCCCTGAAATACCAATAACATCTATATGCTATTGCATCGTATGTTTTATAATCAAAATGTGCTAAATGTTGTTTATACAAATCTCCGTCAGGTATTTCATCTCCATCTAAAAAAAGGATGTAGTCGTGTTTGGCTTTCAAAACCCCTTGCCACCTTGTTGTGTTATGCTTATCTTTTGAGCTGTCGGTCAAGCAAGTTGTAATGATATGCGTTACATTATCTTTGTATATGATTTTTAATTCTTTATCTTCTTCTCCATTCATTAAATGCTTCAAGCTTACTACTATAATGTCATCTGAAAAAATCTGACATTGCTTTATTTGCCTATCTATGAATTGCTTCTCTAAACTGCTATGTGATATTACTACACTAATCATAATCTTGAACTTGCTACTTGTAAGTGATAAACGAATGAATTAACCTGAGCAAAAATGAAACCGTTGCTCGGCAATATGTGGTCTATAAGGGTAATATCGTTTGGGTGTGGAAACTTGATTTCGTTGGGGTAGTCTATAAACTTTGACTTATAAAATAGTATCGGCATGTACCAACCCTTTTTATCCTGTTCTATTTCGGAACAGGTTTGTGCATCTACATAAGATTGAAACTTTTGATAATCAAAGTTTTGTGGATTGTCGCCACAATTAAGCTCAATGTTTTTGGGAGAAACGGGAATAATACCACTTTCAACTAAGTGACCTGTCAATATCATTTTTCCATCAGCATGTTTCAAATATGGCTCATCCCAACCCTTGCTAACAAACATATCGTCACAAATACAAATTACATTTTCATGCTTTGCTTGCTTAACCCCATCGTTAAACGCTCTATAAACATCATTGTAATCTACAACCTCAACCAACTCAAAAGGATTGGTAGTGTTTTTATTAAGGTAGTGCTTGAATGTATCAATACACTTACTCCAAGATGGATAACTTATTACTATGCTAAATGTTGTCATTGATAAAAAAATGGTTTGAATGGTTCTTTAATGGTATCCCAATACTTAAAATCTTCTGCTATTCTATCTTGGACTATTTGACTTTGACTGCTTTCGCTTAGATTTGTACCTATCTGTATATCAATGGTATAGTTCGGCATTTTTAACAAAGACATGTTGTAAAATATCCAATCATCTCCAAACCAATGCTTTATACCTTCGGGTATTGGTGTAAAATGTTCTTTCTTCATAAACATAAGCTGACCAAACCCATGAGTCCTTGATATTACTTGCTTGAATTCAGTACCTGCACCAATAATTCCATAATCCCTAAGGTTGAGCTTAGCAACCCTATCAAATACCTCTGTATCAAAATTGATGTCGTCTGTTGCCAAAATCAAGTTTTCTGTAAAAACCCCATGCTCATAGCCCATGTTCCATTTCCCATTACAAAAAGAATTGTCATCTGCAAGTATATTTATCAGCTTATCATGTTGTAAATTGTATTTTCCTACATTGTGTTGAGTAACCAATATTACTTTTTCAATCAAATCGTGGTTTAAGACATTGATTATTTGACTATGCAATCTATCGGTAGAGAGAATAGATGGTAAAATATAAGTAAACATCTAATTAAACATTTCTAATTGTTTGGTTCTCATTTTACCCATAAGAACATCTTGTCCTTTTTGATGTACCGTCATCATTTTGAGTATCTTTCCCTGAAAACTATAAAGATGAGCCTGAATTTCATCGGCATTAAAAGAAATCCAATATCCATCTGAGTCCCCACATACCCAACCCAAATCTCCTGTTTGATTGATTATGGTCGTTTTTGTACGGATATGGTTTATGCACTTCCTGATAAAGCTTTCGTGGACATGAGTTCTCATATTGAAGGCATCTCTAAGTTTTTTGCCTAACTTCTGATTTACTATTCTTTGTCTTGTTGATGAGTTTTTCATCAAGTATTCGTAGATAAACTCTACTGCTAACAATTCGGTATTTGTCATTATTTATCTTTTTTATGGTTATCTCTCTGTACTTCTAATGCAAATGTTACAAATGCTACGATTGCTGATACACTTATGTTCAAGCTCTTCATATCATTGCTCCATTCATTAGGGTTAAAATACTTTGCGCTTTTGTTCAAATAAACAAATACCACAGCTATTGTGGCAAATGTTGTCAAAAATATAAGAGTTGCAACAAAAAGTGCGTGTAATACTGTTTTCATCATTGTTCTATTTCTTTTTGGTTTTCTTTTGCTGATTCATTGGTCAATTCAAGTACCTTATTTATCCTTTCGGGTGTCATCCCTATGGCATCTACTTCAATTTCCATTTCATCAAAGATAATTAAAAAAGATTTGGATTGGATAATCTTTTCTATTATGGCTAATTTATCCCTCCTATCAACAACCTGCTCTTCAGTTATCAGCTTTTCTTCTTCAAAAATACCTTTTACGACCTCTACCTCTATTGGTTTGGGTGTGGGCTTTTTCTTTTTCTTCTTATAATACTTCTTTTTGGGCTGTTCTGCCAACTCGTTATTCATACCTTTTAAGTTTTTTGATTAGTGATTTTAGCTTTTCTTTGAATTCGGGCTGCGTGTCGCAAAAGTTATTAACGGTTTTTATAGAGTGTATGACTGTACTGTGATGACGATTAAGTCCCAATACATTTCCTGCATCACCAAGATTGTATTTCAATTTCTTAACAAAAACATACTCAACAACTTGTCTTGGCAAAACCACCTCATGTTTTCTTGATTTGCCTTTTAAATCATCAACCTTAATTGAGAACTCATCAGCAATCACCGAAAGAATGTTTTCTATTCTTACAGTCTTTATCAAGTCCCTACCTTCTGATTGCAGGCTTGGTATCATATATGCCTGACTATTCAGCAATTTCATCTGCTTCAAAATAGGTTAAGTGAAAAATATCTTCATTACAAGGATAGAATTCTCCCTTTATACCTTTAATAATAAAATCTCCTTGCGTTGCTGTCATCAAGCCTTCCATTGTTGGTACGCAACATGTTGCTATTTGTTGTCCTTCGAATGTTTTGCTCATCATAAAGTTGCAAACGGCTTCTTCTGTGAACTGTATTAGCTCATTAAAGTTTTCTTCTGTGCCTGTAAATTGCATCGCTTGGATTGTAACAGGTCTTTTTGTGTACTTTTTTACCATTGTTTAGTTTTTAGTTATGTTAGCTTGTTTTAATATCTCTTCTATTTCATCTAAAGCTTGTTCTTCAGACTCTTCAGAATCTTCATAATTTTCTAATGCAGAATGGAAAGATGTTTCTAATAGAGCCATCTTACAATGTTCACAGCAACAGCTTGACATAAAGTGATGCCTTTGATTTTCTTTGTCGGCATTAGTTTCGGTTATTACTATCACATTTCTTGATATAATAATTCGGTATATCATCCTTAGGGTAATACCTATTTCTTGAAATATTGTTTTCATAATTTGGGGGGTTGTTGTTTACCTGTTAAATGTATTTTTTTGCAAACTGTCGCTTTTGTTTGTATCTTAATCTTGTCCCTATCAGGATAGAACTCATCAAAATTTGATGCACCTGTCATAATATCGATTGCAACCCTCTCTGCTTCTTTTTCTGAATTAGCCTGAATGTGATTTATTTGACATTGGTGATAAGATTTGCCACTTTCTTTAGCAATAATCTTTAAATGAACATTATAAAAGTTTTCTAATTCCATGATTTACATATTGAAAGGTTTAGTAAAGACTTCTTCTTCAGGGTATCCACCCCACTTCTTTTTGTAGTATTGTCTTGAATTATAGTTGGTTTTATGAAAAAGCTCAGGGTTTTTCTCAAGTGTCTGACTTTGACGGAATTCTGTCGGTATCAAAAAAGGAGTGTTTATCTTATTAACACCTGCGAGCTTCATTCTATATGAGTAATCATTGTCCTCGCAATAAGCAGGATAGAATGTTTCGTCAAAAACACCAACCTGCTTGTAGGTTTTTTGTGGCAATATGAAAGTACACCACCCTGCTGCCGACTCATAAAAACCATATTTGTTTGTATCGATGAAGTTCAGGAGCTGCTGTTCGTGCTTACCCAAGTAAATATCATCATTGAGTATCATCACATTTTCATAGTCGGGAAATTCTTCCATTATTCTATTCCATGCATAAGCAACCCCTTTGTTGTCTAATGATGTATAAATTTTGCATTTGTTGGAATATGCTATTCCCTGATTGCCATTGTCCCAAATAAAGATAGGAATGTTAGGGAAATCATTTGAGTATTTACGAAGTGATGGCTCAAGTAAGTCCCATCTATTGAAAGTTGGTATGCCGATTGCTAATTTCTTTTGCATTATCCGATTAAATTTAAGATGTCTTGAATGAGTTTTGTTTGTTTGTTTGCGTATGTCTTTGTAGAATAAGATAAAACATTAGAATTCTTTACTCTTAAAATTAAATCTTGTCTGAAAGCTTCGTATTTCTCTTTGTCTGATGACTCATTAAGCTGTTCTGTGTATTCTTTTTGTTTCTTCTCTTCTAATTCAACAAGTTGTTTCTCTAAGAGAGCTTCGTGTTCTTTAATCTTGTTTCTCATTTCTAATACCAATTCATCAAATTCTTCAGAACCTGAATGAATAAAATCTGTTTGAGAACAAAGGATTAATAATTTTCCATATTTGTTGCAAAACATATTGCCATTATACTCTTCTAACTCTAAATCTTTTACTCTGAATAATCTCAGTTCGTATCTTTCTTTAAGAAACGCTATTCTTTCTTTTTTCATTTTTTCTTCTTCTTCTTGTTTTTTAAGTAACTCTTCTTGTTCTATTTGTTTCTTTTTGTCTAATTTGGCTTTTATTTCTATACCCTTTTGAATTAAAACTTCAAAGGTTTCGTCAGAATAAGAAGAAATAGTAACAGGGTGCAACATAGAATCTCCCAAATTGTAAGACATACCATCATAAGTATACCCCAATTCATATAATCGGTCAATTCTTTTCTGTTGTCTTTCCTGCTCCTCTCTCTCAATTCTTGTTTTCTCTAACTCTTTTTGATTGTCAATCTCTTTTCTTTTGGCATCTAAGTCATCTTTGATTGGTTCTAACATACCCATAATTCTTTTGTATTCAGAATTTACTGAGCGCTGCCAAGCCAAAGCATCTTCATTAAGTACTTTTTTGGTTTTCTCAATCTCTGAGCATTTGTTTTTTACCAAAATGTGAAGCTCCTTTACCTTATTATAACCTTCGGTATCCTCAATTCCGTTAATTACTAATAGGTCGGCTTGAGTTTTTAGCTCCTGAACGGCAACATCAATCCTGCCATCAAATGTGTTTTCAAATTTTTTAAGCTCTTTGTTAAGTTCTTGTTTTAAGATTTCCTGCATGGTTCTAATTTTTAGGGTTATTAATTCTTTTTGATTTCAACAAGTTCTTTTTTAACATATTTAACATGTAAAACATTTTCATCTGTATCCTTGAATAAATCTTGCGTTTTTTTCAAATCTAATTTATCAAGTTGTTTGTTGCTTGTTGATGCAACAAAAAGACAATTAGACGCAACAGTAATTGTACTTTTTTTTATTGGACTTGTCATAATCCTAAATAAATCTTTTGCTAAACACAAATGATTGGACTCGTCAGGCTCGTCTTCCAAAGAAATGGAGATTAAATAAAAGTAATCTTTCGCTAATCTCAATAAGTAAAAGTTTTTCTTTTTCATAATTTATATTTTTTTAGGTATTATTTCTCCTGTTTCTTGGTCAATCTCTTCTGTGTCAATATCAAACATTTTTGATTGTGTCAAAACTGATGCATTATGCTCCTCGACCAATATGATGTCCTTATAAAAGATGTCGGTGTAATATCTGCCATTGAATATCTTAGATTTTATGTACAGGTTTCCCTTAATCTTATCCTTAGGTTTCAATTTAAGCTCATTTAGAGCTTTGTCTTTCCAATATCCAAATACAGATACTGCGACAGGGACTATCTTTTCTCCCAATTTTTTACGGATTACGATTTGTGCAACCTTTTCGTTCACAATAACAATGTCAAATATCTTTCCCTGAAGTATCATTTATTCGGTTTCTTTAAAATGTTCAACCTTAATTAGTTTTAATATATCTTTAATCGGTTTGCTATCAAAGTATTTCTGTATTACAAAGTTACGAGCATATTTTTTAGTATCTTCTTCCGAGTCCCCTGAGTTTCCAATTAATGATTTTAAGCTATCGGACTTGCTATTTTTGTCGGATATGGCTTTTCTTTTGCCATATTCCATAGCTTCATCTACAATTTGCTTAGGTACTTGCATAATATTATGCTTTCGTAAAAAGTTATAAATCAAATTGAACGGGTCAAATATCTCTTTTTCTTTTTGGTAGGTTTCAAATTGCTCATTTATAAAGCTTTTCATTTGCTCGCAACGGTATTCAGGTGTTGCCATCAATCTTTTTTGCTCTGCCCTACGGTGCGCTTCGGCATCTTCTTCTATTTTTCTCATAACGCTTGCCCTAAATTCCCTGTACATATTTAAAACAGAGCTTACATATATAGGACTGAATGAACCAAAATACTTATTTTCAAACTTTCCGTTAATGGACATGGTCATGGCAGACTTTAATTCTTCTAATGTAAACTCAGAAAAGTTGTCTTTTATAAAAATAGCCAAGTATCTATACTCTTCGGCAGATGTTTCCTGATTGTTTCCAACAGAAAACTTCCATAAACCTAAGAATGTAACCAATTCGTTCATCATTTTATTAGATGCGTTCTTTAACTGAGCGCTCCCAACATGGCTAACAACAACATTATATTGTTCTTTGGTCTTAATCCAATCCCCAATCAGGTTGTGTTGCTTCTGTAATTTCTGATTTGATTTTGTCAAGTTTTGTTCGTTTGCCATTTTCCTTTTTAGTTTTAGTTATTTCGGACTCGTTGAGATAGGTTTCAAATTTAGTTGCATTGAAAAGTGTTATTGGTCTAAGGTAAACAGCCTGTTCTGTGCCTAACCACTGCTTACATTTTTTATCAATCACTATTTTAAAATCTACAAATGTGTATCCTTCCTTTACTCTTGCGCTTACTAATTGGATTGCTTTCTTGTTTTTGGATGTAAAAGTTGTACCTGCTTGGGAGTTTAGATAATCAATAACTTTTAAAGGTATGGCGTTATCTTCTTTTTCCAAAAGGGTATCATTAGCCATAGATAAAACTTCACCTACTGTAATTGTTTTATCTATTGGCAGAGTGTTCAACCAATTAAAAAATGCTTGAATATCCATTAGCTTTTATCTTCTTCAGTAGGGAATGGCACGCAAAGCTTGATGTTTTCAGAACGAGCATGAACAACACAATACTGATAAAGTATTTTTAAAGTGTCATTTACACTTTCTTCCTTTTTATCATCAAACTTCTCGGCAGCTTCCATAATTACTGAGATGTAAGCTAATCTTGTTTGTGTTTTTGATAGAGATTCCCAATCTGTTTTCATAGTAGTTGTTTATTTTATTTTGTTAGCAAGTTCTTCAAGCGACATATCAAGTGATTTCGCTATAATTTGTGCATTCTCAAGCAATAGATTTGTATGTTTCCCATTTACATAATTACATATTGCAGATGCACTAAAGTATTTTCCTGTTTTTTCAAAGATGAGCAGTTGAAAATCTCGTTGCGACAAATGCTTTTCTTTCAAAATAGCTCCGAGTGGTGTTTTTGCTTTTGCCATAGTTCACAATTTTATCAGTTCACATTTTATTATAGGACAAAGGTAAAAAAACATTTTGACAATTATTCAAATTATTGTAATTTTTTTATAGCTCTTTGAAATACCTATATAAACCAATCGATTATATCTTCGTTTTGTTTTTTATTATTCTTAATATGTATAAGGACAATTATCCAAACTATGTAAAAAACAGCGCACAGTATTGATATTACTATTCCACCAAGTAATATCATCAAAGTTTTTATTAGTAAATCTGTTATCATAATGCTACAAATCGTTTTAATCGTTCAACCAATAAAAGCATATAACCATCTTTCAAACCATCGTCTGTTAAGACAGTCATTACTCTTCTTTTTAATAGTGTTGTCGAGCCTTCTAATACAATAGATATTACTTCACCTTGAGATGTTTTTTGATTGGTGATTAAATACGATGATTGCTCATTTTCAATAAGGGTAAATCTCACTGAGTTTACTTTAATTTCTGACATTGTGTTTTTGTTTTTGAGTTAGTAAGTTGTAGACAAAAACCATAACTAACAAAAACAAATAAAAAACAAACCCTATACAAAACATAGTGAATTGTACGAAGAATTTGATGATATTGATTAAATGTTGCATGGTTCAAGTGCTTGTTGCGAATTATATGCAAGTTATAATACTTTGAATTAATTAGCAAACTTTTTTATTATTATTTTTTTATTAACTAACAAAAAAAATAAAGGTGGTTTTTACACCACCTTTAAGTTGAACCTATGCACGAACCCATGAGGAAATGGGTAAGAATAGAATGCAAATATAGTATTATTTTTTTGAAAACTTACGATATGCCATATATCCACCAAAAACAAGTAATGCTAAAACCACAAAACTCGTACCTTTATTCTCTGATATAGTTGTTGTTGCTCTTGAAATTAGATTAGATGACCATTTTTTCATACCACTAACAATACCACCCAAATATGTTCCATAGGAAGCTCCATAATATGCATTATCTTTCAATGCCTTTGCATACTTTTCAGGTGTATTCAAATCACTAATCCTGATTTTACCTTGTGATTCTCTTCTTTTCAACCAATCAATAACTTCGTTGGTAGAGTCTGCTAAATTTTTATAGTCAGCAACAGGCAGTCTATTATCTGCAATAAGACCTTGCGTGCCTGTTTGCCACTTAGAGCCTTTCAAATACATGTATCCAAAACCATTATTGTGATTTTTAAATGCATTACTTGTCCAATTACTTGTTTCGTGAGCTGATTGCCCTACTAAAAGCTTAGCAGTTGTATCGCTTAACCCACGACTTTTTGCAGTATCATATATTATTTGAGCATTATCTTGCTGTGTTGCCATCTTTTTTATTTGAGTATTACAAATTTAAGGATTTTTAAATAATTGAATTAAAAACATCAATTATTTTATATACAATACCCTTAGGCATCATCTCATCAGGTGTTTCAAACCAAATAGTTTCTTCAAATCTTTGCCTTACAACAAAGTTATTCTCAAACATTATTCTGATAACTTCTTGCCAACCGTAGTTTAACTTGTGTGTACCAATATATCCTGTCCAATCATAGTTCTGTTCCTTCAAGGGAGCTTCAAAAATCACATGTTTAACTCCTTTACAATACTTAGCAAGGCTTTCAAAGTGATTATCAGAAAGGTGTTCAATGAAATGAGTGCCAATAATACAATCGGCATTTGGTCTTATTGTTGTTTCAAACCAATTAAACTCTTTTGGGAATATATACTCGAACTTATTATTATTGCATTTGGTTTTATCAATAGCAGATTTACATATCTCTATGCCTTTCCAAGAAGATATGGTAGGATAATCATTTAAAGCTTCTTGAGCTAAGTCGGCTTTCCAACATCCAAACTCAAGAATCTTTGCTTTATCAGGAAGCACACTCAATACTTCTTTTATGTTTTGATACCTGTAATGAGCCTGCTCAGGATAACGGCTTTCTAATTCATTGTGGTATTCTACTTGTTCTTGGATTGTCATACTATCGTATTTCTCTCTCCATTGGTCAAATTCGTGCATTTAATTTTTTTTACAAATATAATGTTTATCTTTGTCTATTATAAGGAATAGTTCATAATCCCAATTTGTTGTTACGCACTCTGCGTATTTCCTTATGGTTTAAATTTGTTTAGCATGTAAAGGGGGTGTTTCTACACTCCCTTTTTTTTATAAGCCTTACAACTAATATTTGCTTATTATTAGGTTTTTATCTTATAATGATATTGAATTTCAACAACTTATATTATAAAGCACATGATTTATAGAGAATTTATGGCGAATTAAGTGTTTTAAATGTACAGGTATAAGATAATTATCACAATGCTGTTTCTTGCCTGTTTATTTTTGATTTGGCAGGGTTTTTTATTCTTTTGGTATATTTTATTGGTTAAGGTATTAAAATGGAAATATGATAGCTTAGAATGCGTTATTTGAATTTTAGCAATATTTCAAAGTCTTTGCGAGAGTTTTTTGAGAATATAGTGTTATAAAGTTAAGGTATAGGGTGTAGGGTATATACTTGATGGATACTTTGGTTATATACTTGTGGTTACTTGTGTTACACACTTAGTGTTATAT
>SESB01000568.1_pt1 | contig 26327 bp, 21 predicted proteins | sample 3171441 | NCBI WGS metagenome assembly SESB01 (sample SAMN06051867, study PRJNA518727) | freshwater metagenome | biome: subpolar coniferous forest; feature: holomictic lake; material: water; isolation source: holomictic Lake 227, 6 m depth | place: Canada: near Kenora, Ontario | collected... | reverse complement strand
ATCGCCTAGTTATTGACTCCTATCTTCGGGGTCTAGAGCGCCGCATCGCCAATGGCAGTTCAATCTCCGATATCCATTCGGTTGCCTCCTTCTTTGTAAGTCGAATCGATACTGAGATTGATCGCCAACTTGATATTTCCCATCCCAACTCGCAATTGCGGGGCAGGGCCGCAATTGCCAATGCGCAACTGGCATATGAAGCTTTCCTGAAAGTAAGCGCATCGCAACGCTGGCATAAGTTGTTGGCTTCAGGTGCCAATTTGCAGCGTCCGCTTTGGGCATCAACTGGCGTCAAGGATAAGTCTTATGACAGCACGAGATACGTGATCGAACTGGTTGCCGCCAATTGTGTAAACACCATGCCGGAAGGGACCATGAATGAAGTCCGCGCCCACGGCTCTGTTAGAGGCGACACCATCACCGCAAACTTCGCCGCCGCTAACGACACCTTTAAGGAATTAGCATTAGCCGGCGTTGATTTCAATGCCGTTGTTCGTCATCTGGAAGATGATGGGGTCGCAAAATTCGCCAACGCCTGGAGAGAACTTCTGGCGAACGTATCTAAAGTTCTCCAACCAAAAGAGGTCACTGAATGAGTATTGAAATTTCCGGTCCAGCGCTTACAAAATTAGTTACCGATTCGCCGGTCTACTTAGATCTCCTAGCAGCTGCGACAAGACTTGGTGCCAAAGATTTCACTCTTTGGGGTCCAGAAGCGGAAGCAGAAGCTGCTAACCGATTGAATTGGATTGACTTACCTACAGCATCCAGAGATCTACTTCCAGAACTAGATGCGCTCAGTGCTTGGGCCAGATCAACTGAATTGACCAATGTGATTCTCTGTGGCATGGGTGGGTCATCACTTGCTCCTGAGGTAATTGCGAAGACCTTCAAAAAGAAGTTGTCGGTATTGGATTCAACCGACCCGGATCAAATTCGAGCAGCCATTCCGGCCGACCTACGAAATACTGTCGTTGTTGTTGGATCCAAATCTGGATCAACAATCGAAACCGCTTCACAACGCGCGTTATTTACTCAGCTCTTCTCTGAGGCCGGCCTTTCGCCTATCGAACACATGGTTATCGTTACTGACCCCGGCTCCCCTCTTGATGTTGATGCTCGGGCCAACAACTTTCGGACCATTAACGCCGATCCCAGTGTTGGCGGTCGCTATAGCGCACTCAGTGCCTTTGGATTGGTGCCAGCGGCACTTCTTGGTGTCGACGTCTCGGTTCTTTTGGACGATGCCGCGGCAGCTGCCAGCCACTTTACGGATGCGAACTCCGCCGCCATAACTTTGGCGACGTTGCTCTTTACCCAAAGCGAACAGGCCGCCTCCTTCTTTGATGCTGGCTCAAAAGTTCCTGGGATCTCGGATTGGATCGAACAGTTAATTGCCGAATCCACCGGAAAGAACCAACGCGGTCGCCTACCTGTTGTAATTGAAAGTGCCACCGCCCCTACCTCCGGGCCCACGGTAACAATTGGTTTTTCGCCTAATGAAAAAGCGGATCTAGTTGTAATGGCCTCCCTCGGAGAGCACTTCATTCTCTGGGAGTGGGTAACGGCGCTGCTTTGCCGGGCTCTTGATGTTGATCCATTCAATCAACCAAATGTCACTGAAGCCAAAGAGCGAACCGGAACGCTGCTTTCACAGTGGAGCGATGGCGCAGTTCAACAGCCCGCTCCAGCTTATGAGGATGAATTATTCCAAATTTTCTCTGATTCAAAGGCACAATCTCTTAGCGGACAGTTAACTGATTTCTTTGCCGCTGACTCACACTATGTTTCGGTAATGGCCTATCTGGCTCGTGGTATCGACGACGAGATAACTAACTCGCGTTCCTTAATTGCTGCTCGGGTAAAGCGCGCCGTCACCTTCGGTTGGGGTCCACGTTTTCTGCATTCAACTGGCCAATTTCACAAAGGTGGCCAACACAACGGCGCCTTCCTGCAGATAACGGGCGAAAACTATTCCGATCTAGCGATTCCAGGAAAAGAATTCAGTTTTCATACTCTGCTTATGGCGCAAGCGCTCGGCGATGGTGAAGCGTTGCGCAGCCGAAACTTTCCCTTACTTCGAATTCACCTCAAAGATCGGGATCAAGCAATCGGTCAACTACTGCTTGCGCTAAATTCGATTTAATCTTCGCTGAATGTGGCGAAGGCTCGAACTGGAAAAGTTCCAAATCCTTCGACCTTTGGTGGTGCCGCGGTAAATCGAGCACCGGTAGCTGGTAGCTGACCTAAATTTGTCAGGTGCTCAACGATGTGAATTCCAGCGCCCAACAAGAGGCTATGAGCCGGTCGCTCTCCCCCGCTTTCAGTATCGTCAATATTCAAGGAATCGATCCCAACCAAAACCACGCCACTTTTAACTAAAAATTCGGCGCCACCTTTTGAAAGATAGGGAGCGCTCTTGGCGTAACTAAGCTCGCCAAAGTATTTATCCCAACCGGTGTAAAGCAGAACCGCCTTGCCCGAAATCTCGCGCCCGACAAGTTGCGAAGCTTCGATACCGCGGGAAGAGGCTGCCGAAAAATCAAAGACTTCAGTTTCTAATTCGACTAAGGTCTCAATCTTTAGGCCAGCCAAATCGGCGCCGTCGGAGTAGCGGTGGAAAGGAGAATCGAGATAGGTGCCGGTATTGCCGATCATCGTGATCAAATCCATGGCGAAGGTGGTTCCAGCAGCATAAATTTTGATTGCAGCTTCGCGCGTTAAATGGGGGGTGATCACTGGCGATGGCAGCCCTGGATAGGTAATCAAACCCTCGCGAATGGCATGGCTGAGGTCAACTATCTTTCGGGATGGTGCTTGGGACAAAGGTTTAGTCCTCGCCGCGCAACCTTGCTAAGGCATCGGCCAAAATCTTCTCCGCTTCCGCCTCAGTGCGACGTTCCTTTACGTAGGCCAAGTGGGTCTTGTATGGCTCATTCTTAACTGGCATTGGCGGCTTATCTTTATCTAAGCCAGCTGGGAAACCACATCGAGGGCAGTCCCATTCCTCTGGGACTACAACAGTGCCATCTTCGGCGAAAGAGGGTCGGGTTTCATGGCCATTGGCACACCAGTAAGAGACGCGAAAACGTGGAATTGCTTCGCCACGCTCAGCTTCGCCCATAGGACCTGCGCCGACTCGACTACCGCGGATTGCGCTACCCATAATTTGGACCCCTTTTTCTAAAACTGCTGTATGAACCGACTAAACCAAAATGAAAGTTTTACTTCTTTAAGACCAGACTCAAGGCAATAACGCCAGCGAACCAGAGGCCGCCGACAACGATGGTGATTCGGTCTAAGTTTCGTTCTACGACCGAAGAGCCACCATAAGTAGAAGAGATACCACCACCGAAGAGGTCAGAGAGTCCGCTGCCCTTTCCTTTATGAAGGAGGACGAGCATGATCATAAGGACGCTAGTGATGACTAGCAGTATCGACAGTGCTAAAACCACAATCTCTCCAAATCAATTCGGGGCGAGCTAAAAGCCGGACAATAACCAGACACTAAGTAGTCATGGCAAGAGGGTCAGGATACACCGCCCGGCAGACCTATATTGCGGTATGAAACTTCACGATCCGGGCAAATTCTTCGGGATCCAGGCTGGCTCCGCCTACCAAAGCGCCATCCACATCGGGTTGCTTCATGATTTCCACGGTATTTCCCGACTTAACCGAACCGCCATAGAGGATTCGAGCGGCAGCAGCGATCTCTTCACCGCCAATTTGAGCAAGTTCCACGCGAATTGCGGCGCAGACTTCTTGGGCATCTTCAGGTGTCGCGGTCTTGCCCGTACCAATTGCCCAAACAGGTTCATAGGCAAAGACAATCTTCTTCAAATCGGGCTTATGGAAACCTTTTAGACCATTTCGGATTTGACCAAGAACGTGGGCAACATGGCTGCCAGCTTCTCTGATTGCGAGTTCTTCGCCAACGCAGAAGATTGGTGTTAGCTCGTTGGCTAGCGCTGCCTTAATCTTTCGATTGACTAGTTCATCACTCTCTTGGTGGATAGCGCGGCGCTCCGAATGACCGATGACTACAAAACTACAGCCCAGCTTATTCAACATGCTGCCGGAGATATCACCTGTGAAAGCGCCTGAAACATCGGGCGACAAATCTTGGGCACCGTATTGCAATCGAAGGCGATCGCCATCAATCAATGTTTGGACCGAACGAATGTCGGTGAAAGGTGGGATAACCACTACATCAACGGCATCAAAATCTTTATCATCAAGGGAATAGGAAAGTTTCTGGGTGACTGCAATCGCCTCGAGGTGATTGAGGTTCATCTTCCAATTTCCGGCGATTAAAGGTTTACGCATCTGATACTCCTATTAGTTCGATTGATGAAAATTAATTTTGTAAGGCGATCAATCCTGGAAGTTCTTTACCTTCAAGGTATTCCAAAGAGGCGCCGCCACCGGTTGAGATGTATCCGAATTGGTTATCGTTAAAACCTAATTTACGAACGGCTGCGGCTGAATCGCCGCCACCTACTACCGAGATTCCAGAAACTTCAGTAAGCGCCTGTGCCACCACTTTAGTTCCCGCGGCAAAGTTTGGAAATTCAAAGACGCCCATCGGACCATTCCAAAATACGGTCTTACATTCCTTGATCGCAGCGGCGAAGGCGGCGGCAGTTTCTGGACCAATGTCGAGGCCCATTTGATCAGCGGGAATTGCATCAGCCGAAACAATGGTTGGGGTGGCTTCGGCGGAAAATGTCGGGGCCACGACGATGTCGGTCGGCAGCAAAATCGTTACGCCCAATTCGTTGGCTCGAACTAATAATTTTTGGACTGTTGGAATCGAATCAACTTCAACTAGCGAAGTTCCGATCTCCTTGCCTTGGGCTGCCAGAAAGGTGAAGAGCATGCCGCCACCAATTGCCAACGTATTTACTTTCTCGAGCAAATTGGAGATAACGCCAATCTTGTCGGAAACTTTGGCACCACCTAGAACAACACCGTAAGGTCGCGCTGGATCTACTGTTAATTTCTTCAATACTTCGACCTCGGCAGCAACTAAATAGCCAGCTGCATGCGGAAGTAGCTTTGCGACATCATAAACCGAGGCATGTTTGCGATGCACAGCGCCAAAGCCATCGCTAACAAAGAAATCAGCGTAAGAAGCAAGTACTTGGGCAAGAGCCAACCGCTCTGACTCTTCTTTGCTGGTCTCGGCAGCCTCATAGCGGATATTTTCTAGAAGTAAGACTTCCCCGGTTTGTAGTTCGGAGACCGCAGCCGAAGCTGCGGTTCCGACAATCTCAGTTGAGAATTTAACCGGCCGACCCAAGAGCTCGCCTAATCGAAGTGCAATCGGGGCCAATGAAAGTTCGGGCTTGCGCTCTCCCTTTGGCCGACCTAAATGTGCTGTTATTACCAGCCCAGCACCTTGTTCGATTAAATAATTAATGGTTGGTAGCGAAGCACGAATTCGTCCATCATCTGTTATTACGCCCTCTTTGAGCGGAACATTTAGATCACAACGAAGTAGAACTCGCTTCCCACCAACTTCGAGAGATTCGAGGGTAGGAATATTCATTAGAGCGATTTACCTACTAGACCAATTAGATCAACTAGGCGATTGGAATAACCCCATTCGTTGTCATACCAACCAACAACCTTGGCGGTAGAGCCAATTACCTTGGTCAAACCGGCATCGAAGATACATGAGCTGGGATCGGTCACGATATCTGCAGAGACGATTGGATCTTCGGTATAAGAAAGGTAGCCCTTTAGTGGACCATCGGCGGCCTTCTTGATCGCAGCATTGATTTCGGCGGCCGTTACTTCACGCGCAAGCTCAACGGTTAGATCGGTTGCGGAACCAGTCGGAACTGGAACGCGCATAGCGAATCCGTCCAACTTGCCCTTGAGTTCTGGCAGCACCAAGCTGATTGCCTTGGCCGCACCAGTAGAGGTTGGAATAATCGAAAGAGCGGCGGCACGTGAGCGACGCAGGTCCTTGTGAGGGAAATCCAAAATAACTTGATCGTTGGTATAGGCGTGAATAGTTGTCATCAAGCCTCGAACAATTCCGAACTCATCATTTAGAACCTTGGCCATTGGTGCCAAGCAATTTGTTGTGCAAGAGGCATTCGAAATGACGTGGTGATTAGCTGGATCGTATTGTCCGTCGTTTACACCCATCACGATGGTGATGTCCTCGTCGGTGGCTGGAGCCGAAATGATTACCTTTTTGGCACCGGCAGCTATGTGTTTCTTCGCGTCGGCAGCTTTTGTGAAGTGGCCGGTTGATTCGATTACGACATCTGCCGAAACCTCGCCCCAAGGCAGGTTAGCGGGATCTCGTTCAGCGAAGACCCGAATGGTCTTATCGCCCACGGTGATCGAATCCTCGGTATAACTAACTGGCAAGCCCAAGCGCCCCAAAATTGAGTCATATTTCAAAAGGTGAGCCAAGGTGGCGTTGTCTGTTAGATCATTGATACCGACGATCTCGATATCGGCGCCGGAGACCAACACAGCGCGAAAAAAGTTACGACCAATTCGACCAAATCCATTAATTCCAACACGAACCACAATAATCCTCGCTTCGTCGATGCTGTCCGTAAGCGGACAGGAAAGGGGGACTTAGAAAAGTCCGACCTGGGTAGAGACCACAACTTTGTGATGGGGCAAGCCTATCAGCCGCCTCTTAACGGGTGGTGAACACGGCAGAACTGGCTAGTTAAGCAGATCCGGGCTCAGCCCCGCCTCGGTATCTGGGATTCCAAGATCATGGGCGCGCTTATCAGCCATCGCCAACAGGCGGCGAATCCGGCCAGCAATTGCATCTTTTGTCATTGGCGGCGTGGCCAATGAACCGAGCTCTTCAAGGCTGGCCTGGCCGTGATTTATCCGAAGTTCCCCAGCCTCCTTTAGGTGATCTGGGATTTGAGGACCCAAAATCTCCATGGCACGTTGAACTCGAGCCGAGGCCGCTACGGCGGCGCGCGCTGACCGACGAAGGTTGGCATCATCAAAATTCGCTAGCCGGTTAGCGGTCGCTCGAACTTCGCGGCGCATCCGTCGCTCTTCCCAGGCTAGAACACTTTCGTGCGCCCCAAGCCGGGTGAGTAGAGCGCCTATTGCATCGCCATCTCGAATCACGACTCGATCTACTGTTCGAACTTCGCGAGCCTTTGCCGCAATTCCCAAACGTCTTGCGGCACCAACCAAAGCGAGCGCCGCTTCTGGGCCTGGGCAAGTAATTTCAAGAGCAGAGGATCGACCCGGCTCAGTAAGTGAGCCATGCGCCAGAAAGGCACCGCGCCAAGCTGCTTCGGCATCGCAAATTCCAGCCGAAACAACTTGTGGTGGCAGACCACGAATTGGACGATTATTGGAATCGATCAAACCAGTTTGCCGCGCCAGGGCATCGCCATCAGCCACTACCCGAACAACATAGCGACTGCCCTTGCGCAATCCGCTAGGCGAGAGAACGGCGAGTTCAGAACCGTGACCAAAAACTTCCGAAATATCTTTGCGCAATCTACGAGCGGTCTGCGCGGTATCAAGTTCCACTTCAATGACAATCTTCCCAGCGGCGATATGGAGTCCACCAGCAAAGCGCAACAGGGCTGAAACTTCGGCCTTGCGACAGCATGGCTTGGTGATCGAGAGTCGGCTCAACTCATCTTTAACTGATGCAGTCATCGCCATTGCATACCTACCAAATCCGTTAGTTGTAGTAACGAGGTCTATCTAAGCAGGGTTGATGAAAAAATGTGGGCGAAAGCGGAAGTCAATTTCTTAGGATCGTGATGAAAACTCCCTGGGCTCTCCGCTAAATCGCAAATTATTAGCTCACCACCACATTTTCGCACCAGCGCTTCTAGGGTGCTATTGGGACGAATCACCGCTGGGTCTGCGATCGCGAAGTCAATCGCCAAATCCGGTACGTGAGATAGGACCAACTCCAAATGTTCTTCGGGGCTGTATCCGGCAAACTCAAAACCGGTATCGCCCTCTGCCAAATTCAAAATAAATATTTTTCGCGCCCTGCTTTTGCGAATTGCATCAGCTTGCTCCGCCAGCAAAAAATGGGGCATAACACTGGAGAACCAGGAACCTGGACCAAAGGTGAGCCAATCGGCGGCCATAATTGCACTTAAGGCTTGCGGGGTGGCGCGCGGCGCCGCCGGAATTAGTCGGAGTGATTCGACTCTCCCCTTTGCAGTAGCAACCTCTACTTGACCTCTAACGATGGTGCGACCGTATGAGGTCGCAAAAGTTCCTTCGATATCTAAAGGTTCGATTGCCATGGGCAGAACTCGACCAATAACTTTAAGGAGTTCGCCAACGCGATCTAAACCTCGAACCGGATCACCATCTCGATCCCAGAGCGCCGTTAGAAGCAGATTCCCAATCGCATGGCCGCTCATCTCGCCTTCGCTACTGAAGCGGTATTGCATAATCTCAGCCCAACCACGACCCCATGAATCATCACCACATAGCGCCGCAAGTGCCATTCTTAAATCTCCAGGCGGCAGTGAATTGAACTCTTGACGCAATCTGCCACTTGAGCCACCGTTATCAGCGACGGTAACAACGGCAGTGATCTCGGTAGTAAGCGCTCGAAGCGCAGTGAGGGTGACAGCTAACCCATGGCCGCCGCCCATTGCTACAACTTTTGGTGAGTTCAAAGTTCGCGACCAAGATCCCGGTGGATCGCCTGCGTGCTGACATGTTTGCCAAACTCGTGGGCTGATCCATTGAGCCTAAGTGCCAATTCTTCAGCAATAGCAACGCTTCGATGCTTTCCGCCGGTACAGCCAACCGCTAGGGTCAAATATTTTCGGCCCTCATGCAGAAAACCCGCGGCCATCGTTTCAAAGACCGCTTGATATCGAGTCAGAAATTCCTGAACATTCTCGGAACCCAAAACATTTTCACGAACGGCTGGATCCAGTCCAGTTTGGGGCCGAAGTTCGGGAATCCAATGCGGGTTGGCAATGAATCGGCAATCCATAACTAGATCGGCATCAACTGGAATTCCATATTTATAGCCGAAGGAGAGAATGTTAACTCTGAGATCCGCTAGTTCGGTGCGTTGAAAAATATCGGCAACTTTTTGTTCAAGTTGATGGATATTTAGTGCAGATGAGTCAATCACGATATCGGCGACCGAACGCACATCTCTGAGTCGCTCCCGCTCGCGTTCAATGCCATCTACGATTCGATCGGAACTTTGAAGCGGATGCGGCCTTCGAGTTGCCTCAAATCGTCGAACTAGAACTTCATCAGAGGCATCTACGAAGAGAATCCGATGAGAGATTTCCCGCTCCGATAGCTCAGCTAGCGCGCGGTTGAGGTCGTCAAAGAATTGACCGCCGCGAACATCGATCACAACTGCGATTGCAGAGACCGAGTCTGCTGCCATCTCGCATAAGTTGGCGAGTAACGCCGGTGGCAAGTTATCCACGACATACCATCCCAGATCCTCCATGGCGTGCGCGATGGTCGATCGTCCGGCGCCGCTCATGCCGGTAACTACAACAACTTCGCTAGACATCTTCTCCCCCATCCTCCAATATCTCACCAGTCATTAGGTTAACCCTAGGCTCAAGGGCGCTCTCGATAGCAGAAAGGTTATCGATAATCAGCGTGGCAATCTTGGGTCCAATGCCCGGAACCAAGGCAATCTCTTGGTGGTTCGCCTTTCGAAGCGCAGTGACCGAGCCAAAATGAGCCAGGATCGCGGTTCGTCGGGAATTTCCCAATTGTGGAATCTCATCTAAAAGTGATTCCAGCATCACCCGAGAACGCTTGCTCCGATGGAAGGTGATTGCGAAGCGATGTGCCTCATCTCGAATCCGCTGCATGAGATAGAGACCTTCACTGTGTCGCGGAAAGATTAGTGGATCGGGGCTACCTGGGAGCCAGACCTCTTCTAAACGTTTCGCCAGACCGCAGAGTGCGATATTAGTAATACCAAGTGCAGCAAGTGCCGCGGCCGCCGCGGCTACTTGAGGGGCGCCGCCGTCGACAATAATTAGTTGCGGCGGATAGGCAAATCGCGGTCGCGCCCCACCCGCTAACGCGATCTCATCCAAATCTAAATCTTTCTCCGCCAGATAGCGTTTCAGTCGCCGAGTTAAGACATGATGCATCGCTCGCGTATCGTCGAAGCCGGCTTCATCGGAGATTGCGAATCTGCGGTATTCGCTCTTCTTCGGTTGGCCATCTTCAAAGACCACCATCGAGGCGACCATATGTTTGCCTTGGATATTTGAGATATCGAAGCATTCGATCCGAAGTGGCGCATCTGATAAATCAAGCAACTCTGCGATCTCTTCGAGCGCTTTGCCGCTGACCGCGGCATCATTGGAGCGCTTACTGAGATACTGAATCAGGGATTGATAGGCATTTCGTTTTACCGTTGCAAGCAAATCAACCTTTTCACCGCGTTGTGGAACAACTAATTTAACTTTGTGCCCGGCTCGGGCGCTTAGCCACTCTTCGATGGGCGCGGCGAATTCGGGAAGTTGCGCTACTAAAATTTCCCCAGGCGGCTCGGAGTCAGCGTAGATCTTTGGAATTAAAGCTTCAATTACGGTGTCCCCTTCAAGCACCTCGGCGCGGTCAATCACCCAAGATCTAGAACCTACGATGCGACCAGCCCGAACCGAAAAGATTGAAACTGCCGCATGAGTTATTTCTTCGTGCAGCGCCAATACATCAGCCGTCAAACTGTCGAGCAATGTGGTGGCGGTAGATTCACTGGCTTTACGTAGGGCTTCAAGCTGATCGCGCAATTTACCGGCCTTTTCAAATTCTTCATTTGCCGCCGCCGCAACCATCTCGCTCTCAAGTTCTTTTCCAATATCGTTTGGATTTGAATCTAAGAATTTCACTAACTCTTGGGCCATCGCCTTGTGCTCGACAGGGCTAATCCAATTTACACACGGCGCCGCGCACTTTCCGATATCGCCCAGAAGGCATTGTCGCTTGGTTCGTACTGCCCGTTGAAAATTGGAATCGCCACATGACCTAATGGGATATAGCTTTAGAAGTACATCGAAAGTGCTGCGTAGCGCCCAAGTGTGCGCAAATGGTCCAAAATACTTAATGCCCGGCTTCTTCTTCGCCCGCGAGATAAAAATCCTGGGGAACTCCTCTTTTAGACTAATGGCTAAATAAGGGTAAGACTTGTCATCTCGAAATTGAATGTTAAATCGCGGGCTCTCGGTCTTGATCCAGGTGAACTCCAACTGGAGCGCCTCGACCTCAGTTCCGACAATGGTCCAGTCCACTCGGACGGCGGTGTGCACCATCTGATAAGTCTTTTCGGGCAGATTACTTTGGAAATATGAGGACAATCTGGAACGCAGATTCTTTGCCTTGCCGACATAGATAATGCGATCGTTGGCATCGAAAAAACGATAGACCCCAGGGCTATTGGGAATATTAGTTGGTCGATAACTCTGGGGATCGCTCATCGTCAACTCGAGTTAAAAGCTAAACCCGTACACCAGAGAGTACTTCGGCGAGAAAATGTCCGGTGAAGCTGGCAGGATTTTGAGCCACCTCTTCGGGAGTTCCTTCAGCAACCACCAACCCGCCGCGGGCTCCACCTTCTGGTCCTAAGTCGATCACCCAATCGGCAGATTTAATGACATCGAGGTTATGTTCGATGACGATTACGGTATTGCCAGTTTCGACTAATCGATTTAAAACGAGCAGCAATTTGCGCACATCTTCAAAGTGCAGCCCCGTCGTCGGCTCATCCAAAACATAGATAGTTCGCCCAGTAGAGCGACGTTGGAGTTCTGTTGCTAGCTTTACTCGTTGCGCTTCGCCACCAGAGAGAGTTGGCGCAGATTGCCCAAGCCGCACATAGCCCAAGCCAACTTCATTTAGAGTCTTTAGATAGCGAGAGATCGCGGGAACTGCTTCGAAGAAATGGCTCGCCTCTTCGATTGGCATATTTAAAACATCAGCGATGGTTTTGCCTTTGTAATGTACTTCTAGAGTTTCGCGGTTATATCTGGCGCCATGGCAAATTTCGCATGGAACGTACACATCGGGCAGAAAGTTCATCTCGATGGTGATGGTGCCATCGCCAGAACAGTTCTCGCAGCGACCACCTTTTACGTTGAATGAGAAGCGGCCTTGCTGATAGCCGCGGATTTTGGCTTCCGTAGTTTCGGCAAAGAGTGCCCGAACTTTGTCAAAGAGTCCGGTGTAGGTGGCCGGGTTCGACCTGGGAGTTCGCCCAATTGGCGATTGATCTACGTGAACAACTTTATCTAGTTGATCTAACCCGGTAACGGTTCGATGGCGCCCCGGAACGATCCGGGCGCCGTTTAATTTGTTAGCCAGGGTGGCGTAGAGAATGTCATTTACAAGGGTGGACTTTCCGGAGCCACTGACACCCGTTACTGCGACAAAAGCTCCGAGCGGAAAAGTTACATCAATATTCTGGAGATTATTTTCGCGCGCCGATTTAACGGTGATCGAACGACCCTTTTCTAGGGGGCGACGTACCGCTGGAATTTCAATCTTGCTTCGCCCGGAAAGATAGGCGCCAGTTATAGAGGTTGGAGCGTCGATCAAAGATTGATAATCACCCGAGGAGACGACATGGCCACCATGCTCGCCAGCTCCGGGACCAATATCTACAATCCAATCAGCGGTTCGAATCGTGTCCTCATCGTGTTCAACCACTATCAAGGTGTTCCCTAGATCTCGCAACCTGGTCAGGGTTTCAATTAACTTACGATTGTCTTTCTGATGTAGCCCGATACTTGGTTCATCAAGCACATAGAGAACGCCAACTAATCCAGAGCCAATCTGAGTTGCCAATCGAATGCGTTGCGCTTCGCCGCCAGATAGCGTTCCCGCTGGTCGGGCTAACGAAAGGTAATCCAACCCAACATCTAACAAGAAGCCCATGCGGGCATGGACCTCTTTTAGGACACGCTCGGCGATCTGTTTTTCCCGGGCAGTCAAAGAAATCTTCTGTAAGAAGATGGCGCATTCGGCGATTGAAAGTTCGGCAATTTGCGAGATGGATTTTCCGCCGAGCGTTACTGCCAGGACTTCTGGCTTTAAGCGTGCTCCTTTGCAAACGGGACATGGGATCTCACGCATGTAGGACTCGTACTTCTCGCGGCTGTATTCGCTATCGGTTTCGCCATGCTTACGATGGATAAAGGGAACAACGCCCTCAAAACCAGTTGAATAATTGCGAACTCGACCATAACGATTCTTGTATTTCACATGAACTTCGTAATCCCAACCATGCAAAATGGCGGTCTTAGCTTTGACGGACAACTTCTTCCAGGGATTATCCAACGAGAACTTCAAATCTTCCGATAGCCCTTCGAGGAGCCTGGTGAAATATTCTGCAAAGTGCCCGCTGGACCACGGTGCAATGGCACCCTCATTTATTGAGATCGAATCATCAGGAATAATTAATTCTTCATCTACCTCAAGACGAGTTCCGATTCCAGAACAGTCAGGGCAAGCGCCAAAGGGTGAGTTGAAAGAGAAGGAGCGCGGCTCGAGCTCTTCAAAAGAGAGTCCACAATCATGGCAAGCCATATGTTCGCTATAGGTGCGCTCTTTACCTTCGGCGCCTGCTTTTAAATCAACAAAATCCAGCACAACCAAGCCGCTTGCAAGGCGAAGGGCGGTTTCAATTGAATCGGTCAATCTCGTCCTTGAATCGGCTTTTGCGGTAAGTCGGTCTACGACGACTTCGATGGTGTGCTTCTCTTGCTTCTTTAGTTTCGGGACTTCGGCAAGTTGGTAGACAACGCCATCTACTCGGGCGCGGGAGAAGCCTTGGATCGTAAACTCTTTGAAGAGATCAAGGAATTCCCCTTTGCGGGCGCGGACAACCGGGGCAAGAACCTGAAATCTCGTAGTGGCCGGCATTTCAAGAATTTGATCAACAATATTTTGCGGCGTCTGCTTCGCGATCGCTTTGCCACAATTTGGGCAGTGTGGCCGGCCAGCTCGAGCAAAGAGCAGTCGAAGGTAGTCATAAACCTCGGTGATTGTGCCCACCGTTGAGCGCGGATTTCGATTAGTTGATTTTTGATCGATCGAAACCGCAGGCGAAAGACCTTCGATGAAATCTACATCGGGCTTATCCATCTGGCCCAAGAATTGACGGGCATAAGCGGATAGGGATTCAACGTAGCGTCGTTGGCCTTCGGCGAAGATAGTGTCGAAAGCGAGCGAAGATTTACCGGAGCCTGAGAGCCCAGTAAAAACAATTAGAGCATTACGAGGCAAATCCAATGAGATGTTCTTTAGGTTGTGCTCCCGGGCACCTCGAATAATTAGTCGATCAGAGTTCACGTGCCAGCCTCTTCCATCCCTCGGAGCTCACGCTTCAATTCGCGAATCTCATCTCGTAGCCTGGCAGCCAATTCAAATTGCAGATCGGCCGCCGAGGACCGCATCTGGTCCGTGAGGGATTCTATGAGAGCCATTAGTTCTTGTCTTGGCAGAGAGGCCAGATCCTTGGCGTGTATTCCGATTGCAACACTCTTTGGCGAACGAGAGCTTCGATTTGCCGCGACTGTTAGCTCTTCGGTATCGGCAATTTCGCGGGTAATTAAATCGGTGATATCGGCGATCTTCTTTCGAAGGGGGGTGGGATCAATTCCATGAAGGGTGTTGTACGCAATCTGCTTATCACGGCGTCGATTGGTCTCATCGATAGCTTGTGCCATCGACTTAGTCAGATTGTCGGCATACATGTGAACCTCGCCGGAGACATTTCGCGCAGCTCGACCAATTGTTTGAATCAGTGCGGTCGCCGAACGCAAGAAACCTTCTTTGTCGGCATCTAAGATCGCAACTAAGGAGACTTCAGGTAGATCAAGACCTTCGCGAAGCAAGTTAATTCCGATCAGCACATCATATTCCCCGGAGCGAAGCTCTCGCAGCAACTCAACTCGGCGCAGGGTATCGACCTCGGAGTGGAGGTAGCGGACCTTCACGCCCAAGCCCAAAAGGTAATCAGTTAAATCCTCGGACATCTTTTTAGTCAGCGTAGTTACCAGTACGCGCTCATTTTTAGCTGCGCGGATATTAATCTCGTGAAGGAGATCATCGATCTGTCCTTTGATCGGTTTCAAAATAATTTGTGGATCTATCAATCCAGTTGGTCGAATGACTTGTTCGACAACATCGCCTTCGACCTTTGCCATCTCGTATTTGCCCGGCGTCGCTGAGAGGTAGACGGTCTGACCTTTGCGCTCTAGAAACTCATCAAAGCGCAGCGGCCGATTATCCATGGCGCTCGGCAGCCGGAAGCCATGCTCGACCAAGGTTCGTTTTCTGGAGGCATCGCCTTCATGCATGGCACCGATTTGTGGAACCGTCACATGAGATTCATCAATTACCACTAAGAAGTCTTCGGGGAAATAGTCCAGGAGACAGTTAGGTGCCGATCCAGGTGAGCGGCCGTCAATATGTCTGGAGTAATTCTCAATACCTGAGCAGAAGCCAAGTTGGCGCATCATCTCGATATCAAAGGTGGTTCGCATCCGAATTCGTTGCGCTTCAAGGAGCTTATTTTGGCGCTCGAACTCGGCAACCTTGCTCTCCATCTCGATATCGATGGCCGCAATAGCTCGTTCCATAGTTTCTGGGCCGGCGGAGTAGTGGCTCGCGGGAAAGACATACATTTCGGATTCGTCGCGAACAATCTCGCCAGTTAACGGATGGAGCGTCATAATCCGTTCGATCTCATCGCCAAACATTTCAATTCGCAGCGCTAGCTCTTCATACATCGGAATAATTTCAATCGTATCGCCGCGTACTCGGAAAGTGCCACGTTCAAACGCAATATCGTTTCGCTTGTATTGGATATCGACGAATCTTCGAAGGAGGGCATTTCGTTCGATGCTATCCCCCACTTTAAGGCGCACCATGCGATCTACATATTCCTGCGGCGTTCCTAAGCCATAGATGCAGGAAACAGTCGCGACAACAATTACATCTCGCCTGGTTAACAAGGAATTAGTAGCGGAATGGCGAAGCCGTTCTACCTCGCTATTGACTGAACTGTCTTTTTCAATGAAGGTATCGGTCTGAGGAACATAGGCTTCGGGTTGGTAATAGTCGTAATAGGAGACGAAATACTCCACTGCGTTGTTGGGCATAAGCTCGCGAAATTCATTGGCTAATTGCGCAGCCAAGGTCTTATTTGGCGCCAGTACCAACGTTGGGCGTTGCAATTTTTCAATTAGCCAGGCCGTCGTCGCTGACTTTCCGGTTCCGGTGGCACCAAGCAAAACCACATCTTGATCGCCACGTTCAATTCGAGTAACGAGTTCGGCTATAGCTGTGGGTTGATCGCCGGATGGGATGTAATCGCTGATGACTTGGAAAGGATTAACCTTTCGCTCAAGATCTGTTACCGGTCGCATTAAAACCCGGGGACTCTGGGTAGGAGAAAATCTTCCCAGATATTTTCTACTTGTCTTAGCAATTTATCTTCATCACCATCATTTGTGATTACATGATCGGCAATAGCGATTCGAGCCTCGTCCGAAGCTTGTGCAGCGATCCGTTGTCGAATTTCATAGCTCTTCATCCCGCGCTCGATCAAGCGTGAATGGCGCAGCTCTTCGGGGGCAACAATTGCAATGACCAGGTCAAAGCGAGATTTGCCATCGGTTTCAACGAGCAAAGGAATTTGATTAATAATGATGGAGTTCTCTGGTGCCGAACTAACTATTTGAGCCAGAGCCTCACGTATTAGTGGGTGAGTGATCGCTTCGAGATCGGCCAGAGCAATGGGATCGGCGAAGACAATCTCCCCCAATTTCTTACGATCTAGATTGCCTTGAGTTAGGACCTCATCGCCAAAGCGGGCCACAATCTCATCAAAGCCCGAAGTGCCACGTTCTACGACCTCGCGAGCGAGTTGATCGGAGTCAACAACAATGGCCCCAAGGTCGGCGAAGAAGGCGGCGGCGTGGGATTTGCCAGATCCGATCCCGCCAGTCAGAGCAACAAGTAGCACCTACGAAGCCTACCTACCGAGGCTGACAGCCGCAGATGACCATGGGAGTCAAAAGAAAAAGGCCCCGACTAATGTCAGGGCCTTTAACTCTAGTTGGGCCGATTCTCGGCCGGTCAGTGCGTTATTCCGCGACTGGCGCCGCTTCGCTCTCGGAGACATAAGGTGCTGATTCCGCGGCAGCGTCGGCTGCTTTGGCCTCTTCCTTCTGCTTCTTGTGAGCCAAGAATCGCGCCTGTGCTTCAGCGTACTGACGCTCCCAAGCTTCGCGTTGGCTTTCAAATCCTGGTTGCCATTCTTGCGAATCAGCATCGAAGCCTTCAGGGTAGATGAAGTTACCTTCAGCATCGTAACGAGCTGGCATTCCGTATTGGGTTGGATCGAATGCTTCGATCTCAACTTCGTGGCCCTCGTTGGCCTGCTTTAATGAGAGTGAGATCCGACGTCGCTCAAGATCGATATCAATAATCTTTACAAAGAGCTCATCGCCAACCTGAACAACCTGCTCTGGAATCTCGACGTGGCGTTCGGCCAATTCGGAGATGTGAACCAAACCTTCGATTCCTTCAAAGACGCGAACGAAGGCGCCAAAGGGAACGAGTTTGGTAACTTCACCAGGGACAACTTGGTTGATGGTGTGGGTACGAGCAAATGCCTGCCAAGGATCTTCTTGGGTGGCCTTCAAAGAGAGTGAAACGCGCTCGCGCTCGAAATCAACTTCAAGAACTTCGACCGTTACCTCGTCGCCAACTTCAACAACTTCGGATGGATGATCGATGTGCTTCCATGAAAGTTCAGAGACGTGAACCAAACCATCGACGCCACCAAGGTCAACGAAGGCACCAAAGTTAACGATTGAGGAGACAACGCCAGAACGAACCTGGCCCTTAAGTAGCTGATTTAAGAAAGTGGTGCGTGATTCGGATTGAGTCTGCTCGAGGTAGGCGCGACGAGAGAGCACAACGTTGTTGCGGTTCTTATCGAGTTCGATGATGCGAGCTTCAACCTGCTTGCCAATGTATGGCGTTAGATCGCGGACGCGACGCATTTCTACCAAAGAGGCAGGCAAGAAACCGCGAAGTCCGATATCTACAATCAAACCACCCTTAACAACTTCAATAACAATACCGGTGACAACTTCGTCCCGCTCCTTCTTGCCTTCGATTTCGCCCCAGGCGCGCTCGTATTGAGCTCGCTTCTTGGAGAGAATCAATCGACCTTCTTTATCTTCCTTCTGGAGAACCAAAGCCTCAACGCGATCGCCAACCTTGACGATTTCGGAGGGATCAATATCGTGACGAATTGATAGTTCGCGGGAAGGGATTACACCCTCGGTCTTATAGCCAATGTCGAGAAGGACCTCTTCGCGATCAACTTGTACGACAATTCCGGAAACTAAATCGCCATCATTAAAATTCTTGATGGTGCCTTCAATAGCGGCTAAGAAGTCTTCTGCTGAACCAATATCATTTACAGTAATTTGGAAGGTACTCAAGGTGCTCCAGTTGGGATAGAAGTAGTAGGGATAGGACAGGCAAGGGTACCTTTACGCACAAATAATGGTCAAACGAGCTTATTTCGCCAAGGGCTAAGATGAGCAAATGCGCTCATATCTAGAAATCTTGCGACTTCGCGGGGCGCAATTGCTGTTAATTAGCGCCTTTCCGGCGCGATTGGCCTACGGAATGATCGGCTTGGGCATCTACTTCAAGGTGCAGCATGCCACTCACTCCATTTCGTTGGCCGGGCTAGCTGTTGGATTAAACGGACTTTCGGGCGCATTAACCGCTGGATTGCGCGGCTCAATCATGGATCGCTGGGGATTGAAATGGCCATTGCGCACCTTTGTGCCGGCTTATGGCACGTTGATTATTATCTTCAACTTAGGCCATGGAAAGTTTCAATTGATAGCGCTCGCCTTCATTTTGGGCTTCACCGCTCCCCCGATAAATCTCTCCGTTCGCCCGATGTGGAAGATAACGGTTCCCCCAAGCAGTATTCGAACCGCTTATGCCATTGATACCGCGATGATGAATTTAGTTGGTGTTATTGGCCCGGTATTGGTTACCGCGTTAGCTCTTTCAAAACACCCTGCGCTTGCACTAAATATTTGCGCCGGTTTCATGTTCTTGGGTGGCGGAATGATGGCGCTCCTGCCGGCTACCAAGAATTGGATTCCAGAGAAGAAGGTGAAAGGCGAACTTCCAATCTGGCGCGTTCCAGCAATTCGATTGTTAATGGTGGAGGGTGCCTTTATTGGTTTCGGCTGGGGAGCATTCTTTATCGGCGTTCCAGCATTTACCACGTTGCAAAATCTCTCAGGCCGAACTGGAACGATCTTGGGAATTTTGGCTGGCTTCACCGTTCTCGGTGGTTTGGTTGCCGGCTTGGTTTCGCGTAAGACTTCATCGCTAAAAGCCTTTAGGAATTTGTATTTGGCTTGGTTTCTTTTTACGCTTCCGCTGCCATTTACCTTTCCGGATTGGCGATTAATGATTTGCGTTGCCTTTATTGGAATAGTAAATGGCGGCCTCCAAGTCTTCTACTGGGAAATAACCGAAGCGGTTCGACCCAGGGGTTCAGCGGTTGCGGCTCTGGGTTGGCTCTGGACGGTGGAAGGTAGCTTTGCCGCTCTGGGTGAGACCAGCGGCGGTTATATTTCCGAGCACTTCTCCCCTAGATATTGCTTGGCGACAACCTCGATAGCAATCGCAATCGGATTAGTTGTGATTAACCTAGGAAAGAGCCGGTTGAAAGCTGCCGATCGCATCCCAACGCCAGAGGCTGATACCGAAGCGATTGGCGATCTCCTTTCGGCTGAAAATTAATGCGCCGCTAGATCCCAGCTAAGCCCGGTTCCGATATTTACATCAAGTGGTACTAACAACTTAAATGCCGAACCCATCTCTCGCTTAACTAAATCGCTAAGAACCTCTTTTTCGCCGGGATAGATTTCAAAGATCAATTCATCATGAACTTGAAGCAGCAAGCGTGATTTCAATGATTGTTCTTTCATTGCGCTTCTAGTATTTATCATCGCCACTTTTATAATGTCGGCGGCTGATCCTTGAATCGGCGCGTTAAGGGCCATGCGCTCGGCAATCTCTCGTCGCTGGCGATTCTCTTGAGTCAGATCTGGAAGGTAACGCTTGCGTCCCATAATGGTTTCGGTGTATCCAACTTCTCGAGCCGCTTCGACGACAGTCTTTAAGTAATCTCTAATACCGCCAAAGCGGGCAAAGTAGTTCTCCATCAGCGCGCTGGCTTCGGCGGGCGATAAATCAAGTTGTTGCGCCAATCCATAAGAAGAAAGTCCATATGCCAATCCATAAGACATCGCCTTGATCTGGCGACGCATTTCGGGATCAACTTGATCAGCTTTAACGCCAAATACCAATGAAGCGACGGTGGAGTGGAGGTCCTCGCCGCTTTTGAATGCGGCAATCAATCCAGCATCATTTGAAAGATGAGCCATGATTCGCATCTCAATTTGACTGTAGTCAGCGGTCAATAATTCAGTATATGGAGCGAGGGCCACAAAGCAATCGCGAATCTTGCGTCCCTCTTCAGTGCGCACTGGGATGTTCTGAAGATTTGGATTAGTTGATGAAAGCCGACCTGTTGCCGCCACCGTCTGTTGAAAATCAGTATGAATCCGGCCATCTGCGGCAATCGCCGATATCAGACTCTCGATCGTGGTAAGTAGTTTGCTGGTCTCTCGGATTCGAAGCAGGTGCGAGAGCAATGGATGGCCGGTCTTTACCAGCAGCCATTCCAGCCCTTCAGCATCGGTTGTATAGCCGGTCTTAATTTTTTTAGTCTTGGGTAGATTCAATTCATCAAAAAGAATTGCTTGAAGTTGCTTTGGCGACCCCACATTGAATTCCTTGCCTGCAGCCTCGTGGGCGCCTTGGGTCTCTCGCTCAACTTCACCGCGGAAAAATGCGGCTAATTCACCAAGTTTCACGGCATCCACGCCAATTCCGATCGCTTCCATTTCGGCGAGGTCGACCATTACCGGAATCTCAAGTCGCGTTAAAAGTTCGGCCATCTGCCGCTCTTTTAACGAGTTAACTAAAACTGGAACCAAAGCCAAAATGCTTACTACGCCTTGAGTATCAAATTGAGAGAAGAGATCCTGGGCTTGCTCAGCGTTGACTCGGCCGAGGAAGCGTTCGGAGAGATCGGCCAAGGTCAAGTTACGGCCCCCCGGTGCAATTAGATATGCAGCAAGTTCAGTATCGAAGACGATCCCTTGGCAACCATGATTTCGCAAGATTTCTTTGCCACCATGAACCCATTTAGGCAGGCTTGAATCAGAAAACCAGTCACCAATTCTTGAATCTCGAACCACATATATTTCATTCTCACTCAAGGCGACGGCGTACTCCAGAAGCTCACCTGCATGGATCAGCGCATCAAGAGCAATCGGCTCAACTCGGCCGATAAGAATTTCAGCAAGTTCCTCGGAATTGATCTCGGAATGCAAAACAACTGGCGCCATTATCGGCGAGGCAACTGCGACCGAGTCGCCACCGGTTAGCGCCTTGGCCCGCTCCTTTAGGGCGCGAATCTCCAACAACTCAAGGAGGGCATTTAGTTCGAGCGCATTTGCACCTTGCCATTTCAAATCCGAAATTTCAGCATCGATAGACATGGTGCGCTGAAGTTCCGTTAGCTCGCGATTGAGCAAGACATTTGCCAAATTCTCTCGGAGCGCATCGCCAGCTTTACCTTTGATCTCATCAACCCGGGATACCAATTTTGAAAGTGAACCAAAATCTTGAATCCATTTAGTCGCAGTCTTCTCACCGACACCTGGAACCGATGGCAGGTTATCGCTAGGGTCCCCCCGCAGCGCAGCAAAGTCTGGATACTGACCTGGCGTCAAACCGTACTTCTCTTCAACCGCAGCTGGCGTCATTCGAGCTAGATCAGCCACCCCTTTGCGCGGATAGAGCACCGTGGTCTTCTCGGTAACTAACTGAAATGAGTCACGATCTCCCGTGCAGATCAAGGTTTCAAAGCCCGCGGCTTCGGCTTTGGTTGCAAAGGTGGCGATGATGTCGTCAGCTTCAAACCCTTCAACGGCAAAGTGGCGAATTCCCATGGCGTGAACTAACTCAAAGAGAAAACTGGTTTGGGAGCGGAAGGCATCGGGCGTTGCGCTTCGATTCGCTTTATATTCCGGGAATTTTTCGCTGCGAAAGGTTTTACGCGAGATATCAAAGGCCGCTGCGATATGGGTCGGTTTCTCATCACGAATTAGATTGAAAAGCATCGAAGCAAAGCCATAGACCGCATTGGTCGGCTGCCCGGAAGAAGTCGCGAAGTTCTCAACTGGCAGCGCATAGAAAGCCCGATATGCCAGCGAATGGCCATCTATGAGGAGCAATCGGTTCGCCATGGTCCGATTCTAGGTCTATTCATTGGCGTCAGAAGTTAGACTTTCAGGTATGAGCGAGTTTCTAGAAGAGATCAAAAAGCGAGGCCGCGGCGCGTTAGATGAAAAAATGGGCATTGAAATAGTTGAGGCCAGTCCCCAACGATTAGTGGCAACAATGCCAGTCGCCGGTAATACCCAACCTGTGGGACTACTACATGGCGGGGCAAATGTCGTCCTTGCGGAGAGTTTGGGATCCATCGGTACTCAACTTCACGCGGGCCGTGATCGTCGAATAGTTGGCGTGGATATCAACGCCACGCACCATAAATCTGCAACATCTGGCACCGTCACTGCGGTTGCAACCGCAATCTCGCTGGGCAAGACGCTCTGCTGTTATGAAGTGGTAATCACCAACGACCAAGGCGAGCGAACCTGCACCGCCAGAATTACTTGCTTGATCTTGACCGAACAAAACTAGTGGTTGGCGGCGCCAGTTCCTAGATATGCCGCGCGAACTGCTGGGTCATTAAGCAAATCTGAAGCCTTGGCTTCTTTAACAACATGTCCAGTTTCAAGAACATAGGCGCGATGCGCGCGTTGCAGCGCTTGCTGCGCATTCTGTTCAACCAGCAGGATTGTTGTACCCGTGTTGTTAATCTCGGTAATGATACGGAAAATATTAGCGATCATCATCGGTGCCAGACCCATTGAAGGTTCATCCAACAAAAGTACTTTTGGACGAGCCATCAGTGCGCGGCCAATTGCCAACATCTGTTGCTCACCACCTGAAAGGGTGCCACCAGCTTGGGTTGCACGTTCTTTCAAGCGAGGGAAAAGGGAGTAAACCTTTTCTAGGTCTTCAGCCATCTCGCTCTTGCGCTCCTTGCGAAAATACTTGCCGATCTCAAGATTCTCTAGAACAGTCATGCCCGGAAAAATTCCGCGACCTTCGGGAGCTTGGGAGATACCAAGTCCAACGCGTTCATGCGCTGGAACCTTGGAAATATCTTTGCCGTCGAAAAGAATCTGTCCGCTAGCCACTGGGCGAAGACCTGAGATGGTTTTAAGCATGGTGGTCTTGCCAGCGCCGTTAGCTCCAATCAAGGTAACAATCTCGCCTTGATTGACGGTGATGCTAATACCTTTGATCGCTTCGATCTTCCCGTAAAAAACGTGGAGATCTTTAATTTCAAGACGCATCGGCAGGTGCTCCTAAATAGGCTTCGATAACCTTTGGATCATTTTGAACAACAGATGGAATGTCATCGGCGATCTTCACACCAAAGTCCAATACTGAAACGCGATCGGAGATTCCCATAATTAGTGACATATCATGCTCAATTAAGAGAACGGTATAACCAGCATCTCTAATCTTGCGAATAGTTTCGGCCAAGGCAACTTTCTCGGCTGGGTTGAAGCCGGCAGCTGGCTCATCCAAAAGAAGGAGCTTTGGTTCGGTTCCAAGCGCACGTGCAATCTCTAGGCGTCGTTGATCGCCGTAAGGCAAGTTCTTACCAAGTTGATCAGAACGATGGTCAATCCCCATAAATTTCAATAGCTCGTGGGCGCGTTCTTTCCCTTCACGTTCTTCGCGCCGGGCTCGAGGGGTACCAAAAAGCGCACCGACCAGGCCAGATTTCTTGTGAACATCAGAAGCGGTCATAACATTTTCGAGCGAAGTCATTTCGCCAAAGAGACGGACATTCTGGAAGGTGCGAGCAATGCCAGATTCCGTAATTACATTTCGCTTCTTGCCAATTATGGACTCACCGTTGAAAAGGATCTCGCCACTGGTTGGCGTATAAACGCCAGTAACCACGTTAAACACCGTTGTCTTACCGGCACCGTTAGGCCCGATCAATGCGCAAATCTCACCTTTATTGACGTGAAAGTTAACGCCATCCAGCGCGGAGACGCCGCCGAAACGCATGGTTACATTTTGAAGGTCAAGCACGCGCTCAGACATTCTTCTCCCCCTCTGCTACTGCAACTGCACCAGGCTCAACGGTTTTGTGCAATTTTTCTCGCTTCTTTCGCGGCAAAAGACCATCGGGGCGAACGTTCATAATAATTACTAAGGCCAAGCCAAAGACTAGTTGACGGGCATTGGAGATAAAGCGGATGCGCTCTGGAAGGTAGGCCAAGACTGTTCCACCCAGAACAACGCCCCAAATATTTCCCATTCCGCCAAAGACCACGCAACTCAGAATTAGTACTGAAATATTGAAGGTGAACATATCGGGCGCCACGTACATGGATTTGGAGGCGAAAATTACGCCAGCGGCGCCACCAATTGCGGCACCAATACTGAACGACCAGATTTTGTATTTGAGAGTTGCAACGCCCATAAGCATTGCCACATCCTCATCTTGTCGGATGGCTTCCCAGGCACGACCAGGTCGACGGATTGATAGCCGGCGAACCATCCAGATCACTAACAAAATCATGATCAAGATAGCCCAGAAGAAACCTTGCATATTATCCAGCGCAAATCGGATGCCAAAAATAGATGGTGGATTTGGCACGTTGGCAATGCCGTTTGGTCCGCCCGTGGCGCGGTTATTTACGGCAACGATTCGAACAATTTCACCGAAACCTAACGTCACGATAGCTAGGTAGTCGCCGCGAAGGCGCAGCGTTGGCAAGCCGAGTAGCACTCCGGACAGCATCGCCAAGCCCATGCCGATTGGCATGATCTCCCAAATATTTAGATGAGTTCTGGTTCCAAGAATTGCAGCGGTATAGGCGCCGATTGCGAAGAAGGCCACATAACCTAAATCGAGCAGACCGCTCTTGCCCACCACAATATTGAGGCCCAAAGACATAAGAACGAAGATGCCAACTGGGTAAACCAAAACTGCCTGATATGAGGAGATAGGCGTATTGAGAAAACTCGAAAAGGAGTAATCCCCGGCAAATGGCAAAAGAACTATGACTGCCAAAAGCAAGATTACAAAGGTAGTTCGCTTAGGCCGATTCCAGTTCTCCCAAAGCTCAGCACCTCGATCGCGGATATTTATCATCGCTATACCCTCGTTTGCTGAACAGCTTCACCAAAGAGGCCGTTCGGTTTGAATAGTAGGACCAATACCAGAACTAGAAAGACGGTAACTGATTTCCATTGTGTACCTAAAATGGCGGCCGCAAATTCCTCGAGCAGCCCCAGAGATAGCCCGCCAAGGAAGGCACCACGCAGGTTGCCAATCCCACCAAGAACGGCGGCCGTAAATGCCGCAAGTCCAATGGAGAAGCCAACGTTGTATTTAGTATTTTCATAAACTGTTTCGTATAAGAAGGCGGCGGCACCGGTCATCATTCCACCGATCAAAAAAGTGGCCGATATAACTCGGTTTAGATTTACTCCCATGAGCTTTGAGGTCTCTTCGCTCATCGAGACGGCACGGATTGCTTTTCCTAACAAGGTCTTGCTCACAAAACGATCAACCAAGAAAAACAGAATTGCGGCAAAGAAAATTACCAACAGCGTGTCGACGCGCAATCCAACCGAGCCAATATTGAATATGTAGGCCTTACGCAATAACCGCGGATTCGACATCGGCACGGAGTGGGTCAGAATTCGAACGCCTTCTTGCAGGATGATTGAAACGCCGATTGCAGAAATTAGGCTCGCAAGTCGGTTAGTGCCCTTCGCGCGTAAGCGGCGGTAGGCGACAATTTCAACCAAGACGGCGGTAACGCCCGAGACCAACATTGAGGCTAATAAACAGGCACCGAGGGTATAGACCAACTTGAAGCCATGAAGCGGATCAGTATTTTGATCAAAGCCAAAAAAGTTTCGTGAAACGATTACGGTGGCAAAAGTGCCCACCATGAAGATTTCCGAGTTAGCAAAGTTGATGAGGCGAAGAACGCCATAAACCATTGTGTAACCCAAGGAGATCAAAACATAGATAAAACCTAGGGCGAGACCATTAATTA
>SESB01000566.1_pt1 | contig 26404 bp, 20 predicted proteins | sample 3171441 | NCBI WGS metagenome assembly SESB01 (sample SAMN06051867, study PRJNA518727) | freshwater metagenome | biome: subpolar coniferous forest; feature: holomictic lake; material: water; isolation source: holomictic Lake 227, 6 m depth | place: Canada: near Kenora, Ontario | collected... | reverse complement strand
GCTTAAAATTTCCGTCGCACGACGTTTGGCTCTGGAATGCCCTTTCGCAAGTTCTGAAACGACAACAAAAGCCTGCTGTGCTTCACTCCAAATAATCCGATAAATAGAATTCATAGTTGCATGGCTCTTTTCTTAAAAATAAAAAGCAGCACCTGACAAAAATCGGTTTTCATCAAGAGAACCTGAAATATTGTCAGTCACTGCACTCGTTTCAGTGTTGTGTTTAATTATGCACCTATGTTCCATAAACTGAAAAGTTATTTTCATAGGCGAACTGTAATGATGAAACAAAGCCCATTATTTTCCATTCACATCAAAGGCAATTATCTAGTTATTGAAAATATATGTAAATTATGAGTATAAATACGCAATTTATAACACATAGAATTCTTGATTTATGATAGTCCGCAAGATTTTTATGGAGATGAATATAATGAAGCAGAATATGGTGGTGTCAAAGGGTTCTACACTTACCAAAGAAGAAAAAATATCATTGCAATCTTTAGATCGTCCAATGATAGCGTGCAAGATACACTCACAACCTTACGACACGAATTACTCGAACACTTCGGACTTAACCTTTTTGAACCTATTGAGAAGATGGCGTTTTTGCGTCATGTCATTATTTCCAGTAAAAACAAGGAAATTTCTGCGCTCTTTGATGAAGTAGGAAAGGATTACCCCGATATACTCCATGATGAGTTTTTAGTTGCCGAGGAAGTTTTTACAGAGTTGAAACAGCTCTCGTTTCAAGAAGGAATAAACTAGAAAAGAAACATCCGTTACTTTGGGAGAAGTCCGAGACAACTCCGTCCGATTTCGGTAATCAGACCTCCTTAGCGACTCTACCCTCAGAAAATACCGATGAAGGTCGTCCAAACGGGGACACTGGAGCAACAAAGTAACGATGGCGAAGGTATAAACCAATCAAAAACAAACACAACCGCCAACGCATACACCAAAGAATCACTCGCTACAGCCTTGCATGAAAAAGCCGATAGCATATTTGGCAAAGGTTCTATTTTAACCTATAGTTACGAATTTCGATGGGGCTTCTAAACGCTTCAACGCAAAATCGAATCAGCCATGCCGATAGGATTATCCAGCATCGTAGTCAATAATTATCACGTTTAATACAAATCCACCGGATCAACATCGAGCGACCAGCGCACTTTTGCCGCCAATTTTAATGTCAAAATTTCCGGCACGAGTTGCTTTAACAAATGATGCAACGCGCTTCGATTGGTATGTTGAAACAATAATTGAAAACGATATTGCCCGGCGCGGCGTGCCATCGGTGCTGGAATCGCGCCTAAAATCTGCACTTTTTGCGGGTTGAACGTGTGCGCTAATTCCGCCACCGCGTTTAAAAAAGTTTGGGGTAATTCTTCATTTTCAGAATGAGCGCGAAGCAACGCCTGATAACTGAACGGCGGCAAATTTGCCATTTCCCGCTCCGCCAACGCCAACGCCGCAAATTTCGCGTAACCGTCACGCAATAATTCTGTCAATAAGGGATGTTCCGGTTGGCGCGTTTGTAATAACACTTTTCCTTGTTTACGTTCACGTCCCGCACGCCCTGAAACCTGCACAATCAATTGCGCCAACTTTTCGCCCGAATGAAAATCGGTGCTAAATAAGCCACTGTCCACGTCCAAAATCGCCACTAACGTGACGTTCGGAAAATGATGTCCTTTCGCCAACAATTGCGTGCCTAAAATAATGTGCGCGTCCCCGTCGTGAATTTGTGTTAAAAAATCTTCCAACGCGCCTTTTTTTTGGGTCGAATCACGGTCTAAACGCAACACGATTTTGTCGGGAAATAAGCGCGTCAACACCGATTCTAATCGTTCCGTTCCCAAACCTAACGACGTTAATTCAGGCGATTGACACGCTGGACAGGTTGAAATTAGTTGATGTTCCGTGCCGCAATGATGACAACGCAGCAAATTTTTATTTCGGTGAATCACCAAATTGGCATCGCAATGAATACAACGCGCCACCCAACCGCAGCCGTCACAAATTAACGTTGGCGCAAAGCCACGGCGATTTAAAAATAATAAAACCTGCTCATCTTTTGCCAACGTCGCGTGAATTTCAGTAATCAAGCGCGTAGATAAACCTTGTTGTAATTTTTGCTGGCGAATATCGATAACGTGAACCAGCGGGGGCAGGGCGTTTCCCGCCCTTTCTGGCAATAAAAGATGATGATAACGCTGGTTTTTTACGTTGTACAAACTTTCTAACGACGGCGTAGCGGAACCTAAAACGACTGGCACATTTGCCAATTTGCCGCGCATCACCGCCACATCTCGTGCTGAAAATCGAAAGCCTTCTTGTTGCTTAAACGAGCTGTCGTGTTCTTCGTCGAGAATAATTAGTCCGATATTCGGCAACGGCGTAAATAACGCCGAACGGGTGCCGAGCAATAACGAACACGCGCCACTTTGCATCAACAGCCACGCATTTTTGCGTTGTAAAGGGGGCAGTTTGGAATGTGAAATAGCAATCGGCGTATTGAAACGCGCTTGAAAACGTTGCTGTAATTGTGGCGTGAGCGTGATTTCGGGAACTAAAACTAAAACTTGTTGTTCGCGGTCTAAAACGGTTTGAATCAACTGCATATAGACTTCGGTTTTGCCGCTGCCGGTTACGCCATCGAGGACAAAAACGTTGAATTCGCCCAACGTCGCGCTGATTTTATCAATGGCGTTTTGTTGGGCTTCATTGCAAATGAGCGGCGGATTTTTCGTTTCGTCGGCAATCATTTTGGGCAATTTTTTAATCACCGCGTCTTTGCCTTGTCGCAACGCCACCGGAAATGCCGCGCTCATCACTTCGCCAATCGGATGATGATAATAACCGGCGACCCAATGCAGCAATTTCAAATCGATTTCTGCCAACAACGGCACGTCGTCAATAATGCGCGTAATCGGTTTTAGTTTTTCGAGGTCATAATCGTTTTCAAAGCTGGTGGCAATTAAAAAGCCGATTTTTGAAGTTTTGCCAAACGGTACTTCGAGGCGAATTCCTGCCTGTAAATGTTGGGAATCGTCGGGGGCGAGGTATTCAAAGTGTTGAAAAAAAGGCACAGCGGGAATCGCGACTTTTAAAATGAGCGGTTTAGTCATGATTCCAAATTTGCACCAAACTCAAGGTCGCCAACATTAAAAACGCGACCAACGTCCACTCCGGCATACTGAAACCCAACATCGTCCAATCAACTTTCGCACAATCGCCGGTGCCAGAAAGCATCAATTTAACCGTGTCCAACAGCGGGAAATTTTCCAACATATATTCCAACGCTGGACTGCATTCTGGCACTTTGTCGGGCGGTAAGTGTTGAATCCAAATATGGCGCGTCGAAATAGACGCGCCACCGAATGCGGTCAACGCGCCTAAAATAGCGTAACGATGGATGCCGGTTCGGGCTGGATTGTGAAGCGCGGCGATTAAAAAAACCAAACCGGTTAACAAAATCGCGATGCGTTGCGAAATACACAACGGACACGGATCCAAACCTTGTACCAATTGGAAATACGCGCCCATGCTCAATAAAAATACACACCCTGCGCTGCCTAAGAAAAACCAAATTCTGGGTGTGAATTTAATTGCGTTAATGATTTCCATGATGTTCCACCTCGTTTCTAAATAATCGACAACCGCGACTGGGCCCTAAAACCACCAACACATCGCCTGCATTGAGTTCGTGATCGGTTTCGCCGTTGGTAAAATGTAACTGGTCGTCTAATTCTCGATCGACCACACCAATCAAAATCAAATTGTATTTTTCGTTTTTCAAATTCAATTCACTGACCATCACGCCTTCCAAATACGATGCCATCGGGATTTCAATTTGCGCCATATTCAAATCGTGCCGCCCAAAAACCGTGTGATCCAGAATGTTGCTAATATCCGGTTTTGTGAGCATTTCGTGGACTTTTCGCCCACAAATTTCATACGGATCAATAATTTTATTGGCACCCGCCGCCAACAATTTATCTTCCGATTCGGCTTCATCGACAATCGCGATAATTGTTAAATTTTTATCAATAGCGCGGGCTGAAATCGTCAAAAAAACGTTGTCCGAATCCTTGGGATAAAAACAGAAAATAATATCAACGCTTGAACCAATGCCCACCGAGACCAAATTATCGTCATCACGAAAATCAATCACCCGCGTTTCAAATCCTTTTTCAGCTACTAACGCCGCTTCGGCTTCGTTATGGGCAACAAATAAAATGCTGCACTCGTCTTTTGGCAATCGATTCATTGCCTCCAACGACATCACGCTATAACCAAATACGACGATGCGCTTCATGTTTCGATTTTATTTAGCCGTCGTACTGGTGAAAAATGGTTTCACTTTTACGGGCGTGGTGATGACAGATGTTGCTGCCGCACGTTTAATTTCATACTTTGATGAATCTATCGCGCAAGTTGTGTCGTCACTGCTGCACGCTGATTTAATCACGACATAATATGCGGGGGAATTTTTTGTCAACGTAATGGGATAAGCCCCTTTGTCGCCTGATTTTCCTGTGCCGCAATCACTACCGTTAATCATCGTGGTTGATTTCAACGTTTTTGCATTATCATAAATCAACATTTTCCAATCGTTTTGATAGCGTACAGAATTCGGGCAGCTAAACGTTAAATTCGCATCGGTTGTACCTGTATCAACTTGATAAACCTGAATATCCGCAAGCGAACTGAGTTGCGCGGTTTGTGACGCGCTCAGATTCTTTTTCGTCGTGAGCCAAGTGGTATCAAATGCGTCCGGATCCAATTTTGGCGGCGTAATAATAGGACTGATTGAAAGCGTATAAGTACCCGTATTCACTTTGCAGACATTGACAGTATCCAAACTTAATTCAGATTTACTGTCATCGGGCGCAAGTAAACAGCTCGATTGCACGCCAATATATTGTGAATTTTGGCTAGGCGGTACGCTCATTTTGAACGCGCCATTATTATCACAATCCGTCGGCATAACAGGATAAACGGCTTCTAGCCAATCGGGATTTCCCGCATTTTGTTCCCAGACGGTTACAGTCCAACCTTTGTCGCCGCCAATGGCTTTGCTTTGGGTGCAGGCAAAGTCGAGCGACGTGTTTTGAGTCGGTGAATTTGCCAGCTTGTAATAATCCACTTTATCCACAGTTTCAAGTCGATTTCCCAGACCTATTGTTGAAAATGTTTCAGTGCTGATGTTAGTGTAAGGCGTAATAATGCCGTCTGTCGGCGAATTATTGCTGTAAGTTTTATCGCCGATAGTTGGTTTATCGTTATAGATATAAAACATTTCTTTGCCTTCACAGTGAAAATCACCAATATCGACTTTCACAGGAATCACAACGGAATCACTTATCGGCGTGACGGCGGTTGTCGCAGTTATTGTTGTTGCAGCCACGACGGCTGGATTAAAATCTTCCAAATCGAGTTTTGCGCCCGTCAATGTGATTTTAGTATTCGTGCTGCCGCATTCGCCGAGCGTGACGGTCGCGCTATCTTTTGCAATCAAATGAGCATCGATAATTTCAGCATTGCCGGTGATGTTGCCTAAAATAATATCCGCTGGCGTGGCTAAATCCGGCGTTAAAATTTGGCAAACTGTGCTGCCAATTTGAATTTTAATCGGAGTTTTTGTTTTTAATGCTTTGCTCAAATCGATATTTTCAGCTTTCACCGCAATCGTTGAACTGCTATTTAAACCACAGCGCGTCAATTTAAAATTCGCATTTGTTGTCGTGACGCTTTTGGCGGCAGATAAACTTCCCGTATAAATTTTGGTCACGTCACGCGCAATGTTGTATTCGGAATTATCAACTGTGCAATTTGTTTTGGATTGTGAATCACACGCCGATTTCACTGACAAAAAATAACGGGGTGAATCTTTGGGTAACGTGAATTTAAAACCGCCTTTGTCATCAACCAGCCCCGAACCACAATCGTTGCCGTTGATAAGTTTTGGATAACCTGTAACTAACGTGTTTTTCTCATCGTAAACCGTTAACATCCAATCGTTTTTTTGACGTGCCGCCAGCTGTGTACAAGAAAATAATAAAGGGATTTCTGCCGTTCCGTTACTTTCCACCGAATAAATGTTGTTGTCTGTGGCGGTGTTAATTCTTCCTGATTTAACAGAGCCAAGTGGCGTAGCATTTTTTAATTCGCTTTCTGTGAGAGTGTTCGCATCAATAATAATTTCTTTTGGAATCAAGCCTAGTTTTAATTGGTAGTCCGAGCGGTCACATGGAATAGGCGCAGAAATGGCATTTGTATCATAAAATCGCGTTAAATCTGGAAATCTTGAACAACCAGATTGGATGCTAATGTAATATGAAGCGATTACGTCATTTATATCTTCATTTTGATCAATGGTGATCGCGAATTTTTTATTAGTACAATGTGCAGCTGATACATCATATCCCTTGAGTTGTGCATCTGGATTAGTCGAATTATGTTTCCAAAGACCAATATACCATCCATGTGATTGGTCATCGCTTTGCGGACATGAAAATTGTAATTCAACATCCGCTACTGGAAATGGGGTTTTAGATTTAGGTGCTGGATTCACAACTGAAAAGAAATCAACTTCATTAAAATCTAAAATTTGACCTGTTCGGCTAGTATTTTCTTTCAAAATTTTGGGATTTTTCGTACTAATATCGTAATACGGTGAGGTTACAGCATAATCTGGATTTCCAATTCCCCAAGCAGACTCCGTCAACACTAACAACGTCGTGACTACTAAAATTTTTATATTGTTCATGTTTGTCTCGTCTGCTTTTAGGAAATTTAAAATTTTGTGTTGCGTGGTGATTCAAACCACCTGTTGCGCTTGCATCGTCATTTGCCGCATTTGAGCGAGTTGTTGACGGATTTGAACGCCGCGTTGTTTAAATCGAGTAATCTTGATGGTTCGCTTCTGGTTATTGAGATCACACATTTTTTCACGCAATGCACTCAATCCTTTAGCTTCACAAATCACTTTATCGCCGTGCCTAAATGTCATATTCAACGTTTCAAGCTGCGCGTCTGAAAACTCAGGTGCATCATCTTCGTCAATCCAGTTGTCGTCACTACCTTTGAAAGTTGACAATATATTCTGCGTATTCATGTTCATTCCATTCAAGCATCAATCCGCCTGTCTATTTTTATTGCGGCTATTCACGACAAATTTAGAAAATTTTAACCCGGTGGCCACAACATTTGTCGTCCCGCCAATAAGTGCATGTGCAAATGATAGACCGCTTGCCCACCGTGCGCGTTGCAATTGATAACGACGCGATAACCAATTTCGGCAACATTCAACTGTTTCGACAATTGCGCTGAAAGCTGTAATAAATTTCCCAACAAAAGCGCGTCATCCGTATCATTCAATGTTGAAATGTGCCGCTTTGGAATAATCAAAACATGAGTCGGGGCTTGCGGGTTAATGTCATTGAACGCCAAAAACTCGTCATTTTCAAACACCACATCCGGCGTAATGTCACCGGCAACCATTTTGCAAAATAGACAATCGTTCATCATTCGCTCCGAATTAAAATGGCAAACTAAAACCAGCTGGCAACGGAATTCCAGCGGTCACGGCAGCCATTTTTTCTTTTTTCATCTTATCGGCTTTATGCACGGCATCGTTAATTGCCGCCGCCACTAAATCTTCCAACATATCTTTATCGTCGCTAAGTAGTGACGGATCGATGGTGACTTTTCGCGCTTCCCGTTTGCCGGTCATAATAATACTGACCAAACCGCCGCCCGATTCGCCCACTACTTGCATCAACGCCAATTCGTCTTGAACCGCTTTTAAATCTTCCTGCATTTTTTGCGCTTGTTGCATTAAATTGCCTAGAGCATTTTTCATCTGTTTGTCCTGTGTTGAAAGTTAATACGGTTGAATCGTTTCAGGTAAAACCTGCGCGTCAAAATGATTTTGTAAATATGCCACGTTTTGATCGTTTTGAATAGATTCAACGGCGGATTGCTGACGATTTTCTTGCGCGTGAACGACTTGTTGCGCGGGGGTGTGCACCGCCAACGTTTTAACGTCGATGTGAAGTTTTAATGGTTTCCCAAACATTTCACGCAACGCGGTTTCTATTTTTTGCGTGTAATCCGAATCCAGTAAACTCTGAAATTCAGGGTCTAAATTTAAGCGGCATTCGGTATCGCTGATAGATTCTAAAATGCAATGCTTCGCAAATTCTTTAATAGAACGCCCCACTTTCAAATTTACCAAAATCTTTTCCCAGCTGTCGGTCATTTTAGGCATTTCTGAAATCGGCGCAATCGGTGGCGGTTGAACGTGTGCAATAGGCACAGGCGCAACGGGTAACGTTGGAATTTGAACGTGTGGACGAGGTTGAGAACTTGGCGCGATAGTTTGTTGAATCGGCGGATTATTGCCGTTTTTCATTGGACGAAAGGTCAACATTCGCAACATCACCATTTCAAAACCGCTGCGTGGATCGGGCGCGAGTTCTAAATCTTTTTGCCCAAGCAAACCAATTTGGTAATAAAGCTGCACGTCTTCGGGAGTCATTCTGTTCGCCAACTGCGCGACAACTTCAACATCTAAATCGTGCGTGAGCGCGTTCGGAACGTGCTGAACTAGCGCGACACGATGCAAAAATTGTAAAAGCTGCTGCAACAAATCGCTAAAATCCGGACTGAGCTGACTTAAATCGTCAATTTGATTTAAAATAGCCGGCGCATCAGCGTTCGCCAACGCCTGCAAAATCGATTCAACGGGTTGTTGAGCAATCGAACCCAGCATTGCGTGAACATCGTCTTTATTAACTTGACCGTTGCCATAAACAATCGCCTGATCCAGCAAACTCAAACCGTCACGCATACTGCCATCGGCGGCACGGGAAATCAGTTTTAACGCATCAGGTTCAAACGCAATGTTTTCTTGACCTAAAATAAAACCCATTTGCGTAAAAATTTCACTCGGCAAAAGGCGTTTCAGATTGAGTTGCAAACAGCGTGACAATACCGTTACGGGAATTTTATGCGGATCGGTTGTCGCTAACAGAAATTTAACGTGAGCCGGCGGTTCTTCGAGTGTTTTGAGCAAAGCATTAAAACTATGCCCCGATAACATGTGAACTTCGTCGATTAAATAAACTTTGTAACGCCCTTGGTTCGGCGCGTATTGTGCGTTGTCCAGTAAATCGCGGGTATCTTCGACTTTCGTCCGCGAGGCGGCATCGACTTCGATTAAGTCTAAAAATCGCCCTTCATCTACGGCGCGGCAAATGTCGCATTGTCCGCAGGGGTTGAAATCTTGCAAATTTTCACAGTTCATCGCTTTTGCTAAAATTCGCGCCAACGTGGTTTTGCCTACGCCGCGTGTGCCTGTAAATAAATAGGCTTGATGCAGACGTTGGTGTTTTAAAGCGTTGGTGAGTGAAGTAATAACGTGAGATTGTCCGACGACTTCTGTGAAATTATGCGGTCGCCACTTTCGAGCTAGAACCTGATAATTCATGACGGGATATTTCGTGTTGGGGGAGTTTTGGGTGGTAATTGTACCAGCTACATCTCGGCACACGAATCTGCTGTTACCGTTGCTTACTTCCGTATCTGGCGGGGTTCACAGCGTATCGTTGCGAGAGAACCGATACAACTACCATAATGATGTCAGCCGATTGGCTGAAGACCTGCGTATTATAACTAATAACCGCACGATGACAACAAAATTCATGATTTTTGTTACTTTTCGCGGCTATTTTGATTCAATTCACGTCATTTTTTAATTGTTAACGCTTTCAATAATGTCACCAAAAACGCGATTTTCTGTTCGGTATTTTCAAACTTCTGACTAAATCGCAATTTATCTTGTCCATCCAATTTATAAACCAGCGGCTGTGTTTGAATCAGCGAAATCAATTGCCCTAAATCAATATTCGGTTCGCACTCAAACAACACGCGCCCGCCTTCCGAATGCACATCAATTTTTTTAATGCCCAACGCTGTCGCTTGTTGTTTGAGTTTCGTAATACTAAATAACGTTTTTGTTGGCTCTGGCAATAAACCAAATCGATCAATCATTTCAATTTGTAAATCACGCAAATCCGCCGCCGTTTTGGCATTCGCAATGCGTTTATAAAGTACCAAACGCTCGTGAACATCGAATAAATAATTTTCAGGAATTAACGCCGTCGTTTGTAATTCAATCTCCGCGCCATTATTTGCCGACGTTTCAAGTTCGGGATTTTTACCCGCTTTCAACGCCGAAACCGCCCGTTCCAAAAGTTCCGTGTAAAGCGTAAAACCAATTTCTTGAATTTGTCCGCTTTGCCCCTCACCCAATAATTCGCCCGCGCCACGAATTTCCATGTCGTGCGTCGATAACATAAAACCCGCACCCAAATCGCCCGCTGCTTCAATCGCGTCGAGGCGTTTAATCGCGTCGGCAGTCATTAACGCTTTGGGCGGCACAATAAAATACGCATACGCGCGATGATGTGAACGCCCGACGCGCCCGCGCAATTGGTGCAACGCCGCCAGCCCCAATTTATCGGCACGATTGATAATTATGGTATTCGCGCTAGGAATATCGATACCACTTTCGATAATGGTGGTACTCAACAACACGTTAAAACGCTGATGATAAAAATCCAACATAATGCGTTCGAGTTCTTTACCGTGCATTTGCCCGTGAGCAATTTCAAGACGCGCTTCGGGAATCAATTTATTTAACGTTTCCGCCATTTTTTCCATGCTTTTAATGTCGTTATGCAAGAAAAAAATTTGTCCGCCGCGTTTAATTTCACGCTGACAGGCTTCGCGAATTTGCTCGTCGTCCCACTCGTTGATGAACGTTTTAATTGCGTGCCGATTCGGTGGCGGACTGGCAATAATCGAAATATCGCGCAAACCGCTCATCGCCATATTTAACGTGCGCGGAATCGGCGTGGCGGTCAGCGTCAGCAAATCCAATTCACTGCGTAATTTTTTAAATTGTTCTTTTTGCCGCACGCCAAAACGGTGTTCTTCGTCGATAATCACCAGCCCCAAATTTTTATATTTCAATCCTTCGCTGAGTAATTTGTGCGTGCCGATTAAAATATCAACCGTGCCTTTTTCGAGTTGTTCACAAATGCCTTTTTGTTCTTTCGGTGTAACGAAACGCGACATCAGTTCAATTTTCATCGGCAAATCGGCAAATCTATCGCAAAAATTGACGTGATGTTGTTGCGCCAATAACGTGGTCGGCACTAAAACGGCGACTTGTGTTCCAGTTTGAACTGCTAAAAAAGCGGCTCGCATTGCCACTTCTGTTTTACCAAAACCCACGTCACCACAAATCACGCGATCCATCGGTTTGGCGTGGTTAAAATCGGCGATAATGTCTTGAATGGCGCGGGCTTGATCGGGTGTCTCTTCAAAGCGAAAGCCTTGCGCGAAACTGAGATATTCGCCTTCGTCAATCCGTTCAAATAACGGCACGGCAGAATGTTCGTGTGCGGCGCGTTTGGCGTGAATTTCAAGCAATTCAGCGGCGACATCGTGAATTCGTGCAATGGCTTTTTGTTTCGCTTTACGCCATTGGTCGCTGCCTAATTTGTGCAACGGTGCATTTTCTTCACTCATGCCGGTGTAACGTGAAATGACGTGCAACGCTGCGACGGGAACATAAAGTTTGTCATCGTTGGCATAACGGAGCGTTAAAAATTCGCCACAAATGCCGCCAACTTCTAGTGTTTGCAATCCCAAATAACGCCCCACGCCGTGTTCTAAATGTACAACCGGTGCGTCAAGGGTGAGTTCATTTAAATTCGCGACCAGTGTTTCTAATTGTCGTGCGGACGTTTTACGCCGCCGACGTTGCGCGACTTTTTCGCCGGACAATTGGCTTTCGGTAATCATTGCCAACACCGGTTTTTGCAATAACAAACCCACGTCCAACGCGGCAACGGTAATGCAATGCGTATGTTTGCTGTTTAAAAACGTGTGCCAATCCGCGACAATTTTGGGATAAATCGATTCACGTTTTAAGGTTTGCAACAAGGCTTCACGATGTCCAGCGGATTCCGCGACAAACAAAATTTTGCCTTCAAAATCCGCGACAAATTGCGTTAAAGCGTGAGCGGGTTGTTTAAAATGGGCATTGAAACTGATGTCGGGAAGTTTCGCGCAAATGTCTAAAACAATTTGTTCGTACTTTTTAAATTCATCTGCCAAATTTTTCGGTGATAAAAATAATTTTTCGGGTGACAGGGCAGGGCGTTCGGAATCATTTTTTCGTAATTCAAAACGACTTTTCACCGCTGCATCAAAATCAGAAATGGCAGTTTTTAAATTCGGCAATATCACCAGCAACGTATTTTCTGGCAAATAATCAAACAGCGTCGCTTTCTTGTCTTCGTCCAAGGGAAATTCGCACACCGGCAAAATTGTCAATGAAGTGATGATTTCGTCTGTTGAAAATGCGCGTTGGCTTTCAACGTCAAACGCGCGTAATGCTGTCAATTCATGGTTTGCGTTCATTTCCAAACGTAACGGCACCCGATTTCCCATTGCGAAAATATCTAAAATTGAACCGTGCAAAGCAAATTCACCGTGCGTGAAAACTTGAGAAACCGATTGGTAATCACGCTGTTTTAATTTTTCGGCAACGTCCGAAAGTGAATCGCCGCAATTAAAAAGCAGTTTTTGTGCGGCTAAAAATTCGGGCGGCGTTATACGATTCATCAAGGTATTAACGGCAATAATCAAAACACCGTTTTCAGCTTCTGCGGTTCGTAGATCCGCTAATGTTTGTAGTAGGGTTTGCAGACGTTCCGATACGATTTCGGGCAACGGTGAAAATGCGTCATACGGCAAGGTTTCCCAATCGGGAAAGTGCAAAATCGGGTGCGAATGATTAAGAAAAAACGCCAATTCATGTTCCAACCGCAATGCGCTGTGAGCATCGGGTGTAATAATCACAAATAAACGGCGGTGGGTTTGAATCGCCGTCGCTAAAGCCAGAGCGTCGGCGCAACCGGTTAAGCCCGACCAATTTACGGCGGGTTGTTGAGTGGTTGGAATTGGGAAATTTAAAGAATTATTAGGCATAGTCAGTCAGTGCAAAAAAACGTGAGGTATGGTTATTTTAAACCGAATTGAGTGGCGCGTATTATAATGCCGGCATTTTTAATGCTGATTTTTACGGAGAGAAATTTAACCATGTCGAAAATTTATAACTTTAGTGCCGGGCCGTCGATGTTACCTGAAGTCGTTTTACAACAAGCGCAACAGGAATTACTGGATTGGCGCGGCAGCGGAATGTCGGTGATGGAAATGAGTCATCGCGGCAAACAATTCATGAGTATTGCTGTTGAATTAGAAGCGGATTTTCGTGCGTTAATGAATATTCCTGAGAATTATCGGGTGCTATTTTTACAAGGTGGCGCGTCGGCACAATTTTCGTTTATTCCGCAAAATCTTTTGGGCGCAAAAACGAAAGCCTGTTACGTCAAAACCGGCGCGTGGTCAGAAAAAGCGATTAAAGATGCCAAACCGTATTGCGAGACCCTTATTAGCGCGAGTTCCAAACATAAACATTTCACTACGATTCCCAACGTCGCCAATTGGGAAATCGATTCCGAAGCCGCTTATTTACATTACACGTCGAATGAAACTATTCACGGTGTGGAATTTCAATCCACGCCCGATGCAAAAGGTTTGCCGCTCGTTTGTGATATGTCGTCCAACATTTTGTCGCGGTCGATTGATGTGAATGAATTTGGTTTAATTTACGCGGGCAGCCAAAAAAATATGGGCGCAGCAGGCGTAACCGTTGTGATTGTGCGCGATGATTTATTGGGGCAATGTTTGAAAACGGTGCCGCATGTTTTCAATTACGCCGAACAAGCGACACATCAATCGATGCTGAACACGCCCACGACGTACAGCTGGTATTTAATGGGTTTGGTGTTGAAATGGGTGCAAGCGCAAGGCGGCGTGGCGGCAATGGAACAGCGCAATATCGCGAAATCGGCGAAACTTTATCAGGCGATTGATAATTCCACTTTGTATCGTAATCCGGTTGAAATCATGTCGCGTTCACGAATGAATGTGCCGTTTATTTTGGCAAATGAAACGTTGGATAAAGACTTTTTAACGGCTGCTGAAGCCGCTGGTTTGAATGAATTAAAAGGTCATCGTTCTGTCGGTGGAATGCGAGCCAGCATTTACAACGCGATGCCTGAAAGTGGAATTGATGCGCTGATTAGTTTTATGCAGGAGTTTGAACGCACGCATTAAAAAATTAGCCGCGACTATTTTAAAAATGGTCGCGGTTTGAATTTTACCGACAAATCCACATCGCGTCGCCGTAACTAAAAAACCGATATTCCTGCTCAATCGCGTGCTGATAAGCGTGCATCACAAATTCATAACGCGAAAATGCAGCGACCAACATTAACAATGTCGATTCGGGCAAATGAAAATTCGTCAGCAATACATCGACCGATTTAAATTCATAACTCGGCAAAATAAACAAATCCGTATCACCAAAACCCGCTTTCAAACTGCCCGAACGTGAAGCTGATTCCAACGCGCGAACTGCCGTGGTGCCAATCGCAATCACCCGTCCGCCGCGTGCTTTCGTTTCATTTACCGCCTCGACGGTTTCTTGCGGCACGGCAAAAAACTCTTTGTGCATAATGTGTTCAGACAAATTTTCGACTCGCACGGGCTGAAATGTGCCGCTGCCAACGTGCAACGTCACAAATGCCGTTTGAATGCCTTTTGCGTGAATTTTTTCCAGCATCAATTCATCAAAATGCAATCCCGCCGTCGGTGCTGCGACCGCGCCTAAATTTTTGCCGAAAACAGTTTGATAACGAGTGAAATCATTTTCATCGTCGGCGCGTTCAATGTACGGCGGCAATGGAATGTGTCCAATTTCAGACAGAATTTCTAACACTGATTTTTTGCTATCAAAACGCAGTTGAAATAAATCATTATCGCGCCCTTCCACTTCGCAGAAATAGCCATTATCGAGTTCAATTCGCGCCCCAGATTTCGGTGATTTACTCGACCGAATATGCGCCAGCGCGTGGTGATTATCCAAAATACGCTCAATCAAAATTTCGATTTTTCCGCCCGTCGTTTTCGTGCCGAACAAACGAGCTGGAATGACGCGCGTGTCATTGAAAACGAGTAAATCGTCGGCTTCGATTAAGCCAAGCAAATCGCTAAATTGACGATTGACCAATTCGCCCGTGTCGCGATTCATTGCCAATAAACGGCTGGCGGTGCGTTCGGATAACGGTTGTTGCGCGATTAACGCTTCGGGCAAAATGTAATGGAAGTCGCTTTTTTTCATAATCAAGAAATCAAACTCGCCAATTGATACAACGGCGGCAAAATCAGCATTTCAATGACTTGAATGCCCAAAATCACCAAAATCACCGACAAATCCAAGCCGCCCAAATTCGGTAAAATGTTGCGGCAATTCGATAACACTGGCTCGGTCAAACTATAAAGCAATTTCGAGATGTCGCTGAACGTGCCTTGATTAAACCAACTCAATAAAGCGCGAGCGAAAACGGCGTAAAACATCACGTTTAATAACAACGCGATAAGTTGCGCGAACGTCGTCAAAATCAAACCACCAATGCTTAACGATACGCCTTGCAACAATCCTAACGCGCCACCTGCGAGCAGTTGCAACGCAAACATTAACACCAACGACGACGTGTCAATGTTGCCCATCGCTGGAATAAATCGGCGTAAAATTTTCAACGGCGGATGCGTGATAGTAATGAGCAATTTTGAAATCGGATTACGAACATCAGCCCGACACCATTGCAACAAAAAACGCAGCATCAACACACCGATATACAACGAAAAAACCGTGTCCAAAATCAACACAACTGGATTGGAAAAATAATTCATGCCCATGATTTAAGCCTCCTGTTTAGATAATTCGATGGAACGATCACGCGCGGCGTGTAAGGCTTTGGCGACTAATTCAACAAAACCGCCTGCTTGAAATGTTTCAATGGCTTTTTGTGTGGTGCCATTTGGCGACGTGACCCGCTGACGCAAACTTTCAGGCGATTCCGCTGATTCGAGCGCGATTTTCGCCGCGCCTAACGCTGTTTGTTGAACCAGTAATTGCGCCACATTTGCGCTTAATCCCATTTCCAACGCGGCTTTTTCCATCGCTTCCATCAATAAAAAATAATACGCGGGACCACTTCCTGACACAGCGGTCACAGCATCAAGTTCACTTTCTGTTTTCACCCACAACGCAATTCCGACCGAACGCAAAATGCTTTCAGCTAAATCAATTTGTTCGTCGGTGACATTTGAATTCGCGTGCAAACCCGTTGCGCCCGTCAAAACCAACGCGGGCGTGTTCGGCATGCAACGCACAATCGCCGTTTCATTGCCCAGCCAAACGCTTAAACTCGCTTGTGAAATTCCAGCGGCAATCGAAACCACGAGTAATTTTTTGGCGTGAATGGCGGCGGCGAGCGTTTGCGCGACGCTTTTTAAAATTTGCGGTTTAACGGCTAAAACAATCACGTCTACAGCATTCACAATAGCCAAATTGTCCAACGAAGTATTCACGTTGTGAGCCAGTGCTAGATGCGAAAGTGTTTCGGCATTCGTGTCAGAAACCCACAGTTGTTGCGCGGGATGACCGCTTGCAATCAAACCGTTGAGCAAACTCGCCGCCATATTCCCGCCGCCGATAAAACCAATTTTTTGTGTATTCATAAATTTCTCTCTGTGGTTATTTTGTGTGAATCAATAAAATCTGTAAATCCGCAACATTTGTTCCGGTCGCGCCCGTCATCAATAAATCGTTTGAACTTTTTAAGGCGTGGTAAGAATCGTTATTTTCCAATAATTCGTCTGGAATTACGCCTGCATTTTTCATACGCTGCAATGTTCCCGCGTCAACAATTCCGCCTGCCGCAGGACTGACACCGTCAATGCCGTCGGTGCCGCCGCTTAGAAATACCCATTCGTTTGTTAAACCGTGTTTTTCTGCGGCGATGGCGAACGCGAATGCCATTTCTTGATTGCGTCCGCCTTTACCATTTCCGCGCAATGTGACGGTGGTTTCGCCGCCTGTTATTAAAGCAATTTTTTCATTTTCAAAGCGCGTATTTTTTGCTGCTAAAACAAACTCTTCCGCCACCTCACGCGCTTCGCCGCACAACGGATAATCATAACGAATGACTTCGTAACCCAATAATTGCGCGGCTTTTACCGCTGTTTCAACGCTCATTTCGTTGCTGCCAATTAACGTATTCGTGACATTTTCAATCACTTTTGGTGTTTCTGAAATCGCTTTTTCTAAATAATTTTTCACCGATTGTGGCGCGTCATGCCACACGTTTTTACTTTTCAACATGGCGATGGCTTCGGCAAATGTGGATTTATCCGCAACCGTCGTGCCGCTTGCAATCACGCTTAAATCGTCGCCTAAAACATCCGACAAAATCAGCGCGTGACACTTTGCCGGCGAAATTATTTTCGCTAAATTCCCGCCCTTTAATTGGGACAAATGTTTACGAATACAATTGATTTCGTGAATGGTCGCGCCACACGACAGCAATAAATTTGTCGTAGCAATTTTTTCGTCGAGCGAAATGGAATCGACCGGATACGGAATTAACGCCGACCCGCCGCCGCTAATTAACACCAAAACTAATTCGTCGAATTTGGCATTTTTGGCGATTTCAGCAATGCGTTTCGCGGCTTCAAAACCAGCAGAATCAGGCAGCGGATGCGACGCGCCAATCATTTCGATATTTTCAACAGCCACCACATTTTCATAATTTGTCACCGCAATCGTTTCGCCCAATAAATTGGGAGGAATCAATTCTTGCGCGGCATTCGCCATTGCACACGCGGCTTTTCCGAAAGCGATAATGTGAATTTTTGAATAATTTTCATCCAAAACAAAATGCTGTTTCACCGCGTCGTAAGGATTTGCCGCTGCAATTCCCGCTTGAAAAATTTGGTGGGCGTTTGAACGCAACACGTTCACGTTGTCGTCGAATTTAATTTTTTTCGCCAGCGGTTTAAAGTTCAAAATAGTCATGCCATGTTCTCTCGATTAACAGTTGATTTTTTTGGATAATTTCGTGCAGTTTGCGTAATTCAGATGAGAATAAACCGTAGCGGTGTAAACAAAACGACTCACTTTCAGCCACCGGTTGAATTGTACTTTGTTCTGCGTTGTTGGACGTGGCTTGTGCAACTTGCTTTTTGTAATTTCCAAGCCCGTGTATTCGGTAACTGAAGATGTGTAAGATATTGAGCAAGTCTTTGGTGAGTTCTTCGTTGGGCGAACAAGCAGATTGGTCGAGAACCACGAGTTTTCCGCCATTGAATTCGATTACATACTTGATAAGATCTTGTCCAAATCGTACCAATCTGTCTTGGTGGGCAACTACATATTTTCCAAAATTCCTGATTTGCCTTTTACCATTACTAAAAATCTTGGATAATCTAGTTATGCCTAAATCTATTCACACCATCAACACAGATGCTAGAAAAGTCTTAGTCTGCTTTTGTGTACGTTTAAAGTCCGGCTATAACGTGTCCCGACTGTTTTTAAAGTTACTAAAAATGCAATTGAGTTTTTAACGTGAAACTCAGTTTCCGCTCCACGAAAAGCATTATACCTGAACAATAACTTAATACAAAACAATAGATTATATTGATAATCATAGATTGCTACGCACTATTACTCCCCCTAAATCTTCTTCAATTTCTACCACCGAAGCGGATTTGTGAGTATTCAACGGGTCAGAAATAAAAATCCATTTTCCCTCGGAATCCGTTTTCACCGTTTGTTGAAGATCAAGCAAATAATCCACTTCGGTGAATAAAACGCAAATTTTCAAGCTCGCATTTAAAATTTTCCGATGTACCACGTTTTTTAGAATCGATACTCCGTCAAGTTAATTTTTTATGAGAAAGCCGTGACATACTACCAATCTGCCAGCCATTTATTTCAGGGGCAAGCAGCTGCACTTCCGACTCGAAAAACATTTTTCGATGATATTCGAGCATTAACTCGATATATCTGCCTTGACAATTAGCGACAGATGCTAGAATTCATGCTCAAAGGTCTTGAAATTTCGATTCCTGAAGCTGTTTGATTTCATAATAGAGCCAAGATTTAAATGCCGTTGCGGAGGGGCAATGTCATTTCGGAAAATTTAATTTGGCAATGCAAAATCAGTCACAGCATCAATGATTCGTTATAATGCCCCGCACGTCAGAATAAAAATACACTAAAATCCTTTCACCAACTTATAAGAATAAAAAAATGTTTGAAATAGAATACGAATTCCGCGAAGAAGATTTAATCCACTTTAATGAGGTGCAGTTCACTCGAAACGAAGACATCCAAAGCAACATTCGCAAAAATCGCTGGCTAGTACCGGCGGTGATGGCGTTAATTGGGAGCTTTTATTATTTTTACTATAACGACATCAATTCTGCGGCGTATATTATTGCGATTGCTGGATTGTGGGGTTGGTTATCGCCCAAAGTGATGATGTTAGATTTGCGCCGTCAAATTCTTGCCAACTATTCTTACAAAGAAAAAAATGCCATGTTCGGCACTTACACGCTGACGATTGACCCCGAACAACCGCAGTATTTGTTGGAAAAATCTCCCAGCGGCAAACATAAAATGTTGTGGTCAGATTTAGTGCGGGTCGAATACAGCAAACATTACATTTACATTTATATCAGTTTGGCGACAGCGTTAGTGATTCCACGCGAAACCGTAAAAAGTGGCGATTTAGACGCATTTGCCAAACAAGCCGAACAAATGATTGAACGAGCGGCGTAATCGAAAATGTTAAATTTCAGAAACATCACGCTTCGACGTGGCACACGAGTTTTATTTTCCAACGCTTCATTCACGTTGCACAACGGGCAAAAAGTCGGTTTCACTGGCGCAAATGGCGCGGGAAAATCCAGTTTATTTGCGATGGTGAAAGGTGAATTGCACGCTGACGAAGGCGATTTCACCATGCCACCGAATTTGGCAATTGCTCACGTTGCCCAAGAAATGCCAGCGGTCGAATGTTCCGCTCTCGATTACGTCATGGATGGCGACGTGGAATTGCGCCAATTAGAACAACAATTAAAAATCGCCGAAGAAAATCACGACGGTTTGAAACAAGCCGAATTGCACGCCGCGTTAGACGTGATTAGCGGTTACAGCGCGGCTTCACGCGCGGCGCGATTGTTGGACGGCTTGGGTTTCACCGCGCCAAAAATGCAAGATTCCGTCAGTTCATTTTCGGGCGGCTGGCGAATGCGTTTGAATTTAGCGCAAGCGTTAATGTGTCGCTCGGATGTTTTGTTGCTCGACGAACCCACGAACCATTTGGATTTAGACGCGGTTTTGTGGTTGCAAGATTGGCTCGGACATTATGCCGGCACGTTGTTGTTGATTTCGCACGACCGCGATTTCCTCGACACAATTACCGATCACATCGTTCATATTGAACAAAGTCAAGCCGAAATTTATACGGGAAATTATTCGGCGTTTGAGCGAATGCGAGCCGAAAAATTAGCGCAACAACAATCGTCTTATCAAAAACAACAGCGCGAAATTGCTCACATTCAAAGTTTTGTGACCCGATTCAAAGCGCAAGCCACGAAAGCGCGGCAGGCGCAAAGTCGCATTAAAGCGTTGGAACGGATGGAATTGATTTCGATGGCGCACGTTGATTCGCCGTTCAATTTCACCTTTCCCGCACCGAAAAAAATGCCGAATCCGTTGTTGACACTCGACGAGGTGACGATTGGCTATGAACATAAAATCATTTTGCCGAACATTAGTTTGTCGATTGCGGCGGGCGATAGAATTGGTTTGCTCGGTTCAAATGGCGCGGGAAAGTCCAGTTTGTTGAAAACGTTGGCAGGTGAATTGCCGCCGTTATTGGGCAAGCGTTTGGAAGCCGATGCGTTAAATATCGGCTATTTCGCGCAACATCAACTTGAACAATTGCATCTGGATGAAAATCCGTTGTGGCATTTTCAACAAATTGACAAGCAAGCCACTGAAAAAGAATTCCGCAATTTTTTAGGCGGTTTTGATTTTTGTGGCGACAAAGTCGTGGAAGCGGTGAAACCGTTTTCAGGCGGTGAAAAAGCGCGTTTAGTTTTGGCGATATTGGTTTATAAAAATCCGAATTTATTGTTGCTCGACGAACCGACCAATCATTTGGATTTGGATATGTGTCATGCGTTGAGCGTGGCGTTGCAGGATTTTCAGGGTGCGATGGTGGTGGTGTCGCACGATAGACATTTATTGCGTTCCGTTACAGATACGTTATTGCTGGTGGCGAACGAAAAAGTCGTGCCGTTCGATGGCGATTTGGATGATTACCGCGCGTGGTTGACCGAACAAAAACGCAATAATGACGTGACGAATTTGCCCGATAAAGCTGAAAATGTATCGCGCAAAGATCAACGCAAACTCGATGCCGAACGTCGCCAAAAACAAAAACCGTTGCTCGACGCGCTGAAAAAATCCGAAGCGACCATGGAAAAATATCACGTCGAACAACGTGATTTAGAAGCGCAACTCGCCGACCCAGAAATTTACGCCGACCACGAAAAAGCCCGTTTACGAACCGTTTTAGAGCGAAAAGTACACATCGACAAAGCCTTAGAAGACGCGGAATTAACGTGGTTAGATTTACAAGAACAAGTGGATGCTTACGCTGACAACGTGGATTAACAGTAAGAGCCACAACAACTAAAAACTTCCATTGATGACTTTCTAACTTATGACTTTACGGAAAATTTTCACCACAACGTGCGTGCTGTTAAGCGTCGCTTGTTCAACTACGCCGATTAAACCAGAAACTTCTGTTTCTAAAAACAAAGATTCTTTTGAAGGTTGGAATCGCGGCGTGCAATCGTTTAACGAAGGTTTAGACAAAGCGATTTTAAAACCTGTTGCCAAAGGTTATCAGTGGATCGCACCGGCCATTGTTGAAAAAGGCGTGACTAATTTTTTCAATAATATCGACGACATCGGCGTGACGGTGAATGATTTATTACAATTCAAAATGACGCAAGGCGGCATGGACGCGAGCCGTTTTATTGTGAATACCACGGCGGGCGGTTTGGGCGTTTTCGATGTCGCTGAAATGATTGATTTGCCGAAACATAACGAAGATTTTGGGCAAACGTTGGGATTTTGGGGCGTACCGTCCGGTGATTATTTAATGTTGCCACTTTTAGGGCCCAGTTCACCGCGTGAAGCGGTCGGTTTGTTGGGTGACGCGCTGTTGAATCCCTTTAGTTACACATTTCTTTTTGGCGGCGGCATTGCAATGACGGCGGCGACTTCCAGTCTGAATGCGCTGGATGCGACGAATACGCGGGCGAATTTGATGGGAACGGAAAAAATGATTAACGAAGCCGCGACCGACAAATACAGCTTCATCAAAAATGCTTATCAGCAACGCCGCGATTATTTGGTTCACGATGGCAATGTTCCTGCTGAAGATGATATTGATTTGATGGATGATGACGAATCGTCAACGGGTTCAACGCCTGCGCCGAAAAATACTGCTCCGTCAAAGAATTCTCCCGCATCAAAATTGCCGCTTTCCTCACCACCACCAAAAACGGGCGGTTTGCCACCTGTCATCAATAATTCTCGTCATTTCTTAGAATTGAGCGCACCTAAATGAACACGTTTTCCCGTTTGAAATTCGCCGCCTTGCTCTTTGCATTATTGGCGTTTAGTTCTGTCGCACACAGCAAAGACGGGCATTTTTTAGTTTTAAATTATCACGATATTATTGACGAAGAAGACATCGTCGCGCCGTTTGACCGAATGGAAGTCAATAAACATTTTTTGGAAGACCAATTCGTTTGGCTGAAAAAAAATGATTACAGCGTTGTGAGCGTTCAAGCTGTTTTAGATGCAGCAGCGGGAAAATCGCCGTTACCAGAAAAAGCCGTTTTGTTAACGTTCGACGATGGTTATTTGAGTTTTTACAGCAAAGTTTTTCCGCTGCTGAAAAAATATCATTATCCTGCAACGGTTGCGCTGGTGGGAACGTGGATGGATGGACACGTTACCGCTGACGAACCGGGTAAACCGTTAATGAATTGGGATCAAGTCCGTGAAGTGGCGCAATCGGGTTTGGTTGAAATTGCGTCGCACACTTACGATTTACACAACGGCATTGTTGGCAATCCGCAAGGTAACACGCAAGCTGCCGCCGTGACACGTTTATACGATGACCCGATGTTGGTGTACGAAACCGACGCGCAATATCAAGCGCGAATTCACGCCGCGATGTCTAAAAGTACCGAGTTTATTTTCCAACACGCGGGCATTCGTCCGCGCGTCATGGTTTGGCCTTATGGCGAATACAACGAAATTTCCATTGCCGAGGCAAAAGAAGCGGGAATGCCGATTACCATGGGTTTGGTCGATGGTTTTAATACCTTGGCGAATTTAGATGTTTTGCACCGATTGATTATTGTCGATGATCCTAAAGTTGAAAAATTTGCTGAAATTGTGACGGGGTTGCGCGTGGAACAGCATCTTCGAGTGGCTCATGTTGATATGGATTATTTGTACGACAAAGACCCCGAACAAACGGAAAAAAACATCGGCAGTTTGGTGCAGCGCATTAAAGATATGCACATCAACACCGTGTATTTACAGGCATACGCCGACCCAGACGGTGACGGAAATGCCGAAGCGTTGTATTTTCCGAATCGTCATTTGCCGGTTAAACAGGATTTATTTAATCGCGTCGCGTGGCAATTGAAAAAACGCGCTGCCGTTCATGTTTATGCGTGGTTGCCGATGATGGCGTATCAAGGCGACGACATTGACGAATCGTGGTACGTTCAAGAATGGCGCGACGGAAAAGCACAAGAATCGACCCATATTTACAAACGGTTATCGCCATTCAATTCGGAAGCGCGTCAATTTGTCGCTGAAATTTATGAAGATTTAAGTAAATACTGCAATTTTGACGGCATACTTTTTCATGATGATGGCATTTTGTCTGATTTTGAAGATGTTTCGCCGAAAGCGTTGGCGTACGCGAAACAAGTTTGGGGGATTTCGGATGACGTAAATCAATTGCGGGCGACCAGTAAAAATCGGTTGGAATGGGCAAAACATAAAACCGAATTGATGGCGCAATTCACTGACGAATTAACCAATCGCGTGCGTTTTTATCGTCCTGCTGTTCAAACGGCTCGCAATTTTTACGCGCTGCCTTTGCTCGAACCGTACAGCGAAGAGTGGTACGCGCAATCGTTTAAATCGTTTTTGACGCATTACGATTATGTGGCGATTGAAGCGATGCCGTTTATGGAAGAAGCGAAAAATCCGAATCAATGGCTGACGGACTTGGTAAAAGCGGCGGCAAAAGAACCGAGCGGTTTGAATAAAACCGTGTTTGAATTGCAAGCCGTAAATTGGAAAAATCAGCAAAAAATTCCGAGCAATATCTTTGTCGAACAGTTGAATTTATTGAAAAAATTGGGCGTAAAACATATCGGTTATTATCCCGATAACGTGTACGAAAATCAGCCCCGTTTGGAGGATTTGAAGCAACATTTTTCGTTACCAGAACTGCAATAGTCTGAACAAAATCAAGCCAGTTAAGTCGCGTTTGATGTTGACTTTGTTGGCTTGAAAAGTAGAATGAATCGTTTTTTTATCACAAAATTTTTATTTCATTACACATAGGAAAAATTCCATGAGCCATACTTTATACAGTGCGTCAGTTTCGCGCGTGCAACGTTGTGAATTAGCTGTTCCCGGCACCAGTCCAGAAATGTTTGAAAAAGCATTAAAAAGCGGCGTGGATTTTATCTTTTTAGATTTAGAAGATGCCGTTGCGCCTGATGATAAATTACGCGCTCGCAAAAACGTGATTCAAGCGATTAACGATTTAGATTGGAAAGGTCACGGCATCACGGTTTCAGTTCGCATCAACGGTTTGGACACGCAATATATGGTGCGTGACGTAGTCGATTTGGTTGAACAAGCGGGCAGTAAAATTGACACGATTTTGATTCCAAAAGTCGGTGTTTATTCGGACGTTTATATGGTTGAAGCGATGCTGAACCAATTGGAAACGCAACAAGGTTTGAAAAACAAAATCGGCATTGAAGCGTTAATTGAAACCGCGTTGGGCATGGCGAATGTGGAAGATATTGCGAAACAAGGCGCGTTGGGTGGACGTTTAGAAGCGTTGCATTTTGGCGTGGCGGATTATGCGGCGAGTAATCGCGCCAGAACCGTGAACATTGGCGGTTTAAATCCCGATTATCCTGGCGATCAATGGCATTTTGCCTTGAGCAGAATGACGGTGGCGTGTCGTGCTTACGGTTTGCGTCCCATCGATGGCCCGTTTGGCGACATTAAAGATCCCGAAGGTTACATTTTAGGCGCGAAACGTGCGGCAGCGTTGGGTTGCGAAGGTAAATGGGCAATTCATCCGTCACAAATTGCGTTGGCAAACGACGTTTTCACGCCACCCGAATCCGAAGTCACGAAAGCCAAACGTATTTTGGAAGCCTTAAAAGAAGCGGCTGCACAAGGTAAAGGCGCGGCGGCGTTAGACGGTCGTTTGATTGATGCCGCTTCGGAACGAATGGCAAATAACGTGGTGCGTGCGGCTGAAGCGATTGCGGCAAAAACAAAATAACGTAGGGGCGGGTTCTAAACCCGCCCTATAATTCACGCAAATTTATATTTATAAAGTTGCGTTTATGAGGGCGGGTTTAGAACCCGCCCGTACATTTGAATGTTAAGGGAAAAAAATGGATATTCATGAATATCAAGCCAAAGAATTATTAAGTGGTTACGGTGTAAAAATCGCTGAAGGTGGTTTAGCTTACAGCCCCGAAGATGCAGTACAACGCGCCAGAGAAATAGGCGGAAATGTGTGGGTTGTGAAAGCTCAAATTCATTCGGGCGCACGCGGCAAAGCAGGCGGCATCAAAGTTTGTAAAACACACGACGAAGTTGAAGCGGCGGCTGAAGCCTTACTCGGCAAAAAATTAGTTACGCATCAAACTGGCGCGGCGGGAAAAATTTGCAACCGTTTGTACATCGAAGCGGGAACCGACATCGCCAAAGAATTGTATTTTTGCTTTTTGGTAGACCGCGTTTCTGAAAAAATCGTCATGGTTGGTTCACAAGAAGGCGGTATGGACATCGAAGAAATCGCCGCGACAAATCCTGATGCAATTGTAAAAATTGAAATCGAACCGGCTGTGGGTTTACAGGATTTTCAAGCGCGTGAAATGGCGTTTGCGTTAGGTTTGGATGCGTCGTTAATCAGCCACGCGGTCAAAACCATGAAAGGTTGTTACCGTGCATTGCGTGATTTAGATGCGAATATGATTG
>SESB01000564.1_pt1 | contig 26410 bp, 18 predicted proteins | sample 3171441 | NCBI WGS metagenome assembly SESB01 (sample SAMN06051867, study PRJNA518727) | freshwater metagenome | biome: subpolar coniferous forest; feature: holomictic lake; material: water; isolation source: holomictic Lake 227, 6 m depth | place: Canada: near Kenora, Ontario | collected... | reverse complement strand
ATTACCCGTAAGCTTTCTTCAATGACAAACTTTTAATTAATTGTTGTGTTTTCTTTCTCTATATGTCAAATCGTATTTGTTGTAGAGGCGGGTTTAAAACCCGCCTCTACAACACCGATCTTACGGTGACTATAGCAGTGGTGTTCACCTCTTCCCTTTCCGAACAGAGTCGTTAAGCCCACTTGCGCAGATGGTACTGCAGTTTTTGTGGGAGAGTATGTCGTCGCCGATCTTTTTTAAACCCAGCCTAACCGCTGGGTTTTTTTTTGCCCTCTACTCAACCCCTGTCCGCCTTTTTTTCGTACTTTTATCCGCAAATTAAACATCCTGAATGCTGCCTAAAGCCCATTTCCTCTTTACCTTAACCCTCCTGCTGCTGCTGAGCCTCTCTTTCCACAGTTATTCCCAGGGAACCGACATTCCCCGCAAATCGCGAAATACAACTATCACAACGCTTGCACCGGATACATCCCGCAATTTAATGGCCGATACCTCCCACGCTGCTAAAAAGGATTCGGCACAGATCCGCAAACATAAACTGAATGCCGCCCAGGTTCAAAAGAATAGAATAGCCATCGACTCCATTAAAAAACACCGTGATTCTACAAGAGTCTCCTATTTCTATGGCGACTTTGAAAAACTGGGAAAACTCCACCTCCGTCCCAACGATACCTCGATTACCGGCTTTGAAAACTATAACCAGCTCTATAAATACAGCCGCTTCTACGCCACCATGGGAAACTTCGGCCAGGGCTCAAAGTCGCTGACCCCCTTCCCCTTCCTGGGCGAGAGCGGATTTGATTATGGCATCCATACCATGGATCCTTACCTTTATCAAAACGACAGTATCAAATATTACAGGGTCTATAAAACCTATTCAGAACTTACCTATGTCCAGGGAGCCAACAAGGAACAAAACTTTCACGCGGTGTTCAGCCGCAACGTCTACAGGAGCCTTAACATTGGCTTTGACTTCCGCACGATGAATTCTCCCGGTTCATACGTGCACCAGCGGACCAACCATATCAACTTCGTACTCACCGCCCAGTTTATCACGAAAAAACAACGCTATGGCATCATTGCCAATATCATCTACAACCGGCTTAAAATCTACGAGAACGGGGGAATTAAAAATGAAAGCGCTTTTGAAAACGACCAGCAGTCAAACCGGATGGTGATCCCCGTGAATCTTGAAACTGCCCAAAATAACACCAGGGAAACCGGCTTCTTCATGAAACATTTTTTTAACCTGAGCCGGCATCCCAATAATGACAAGGACACCTCACTGGCCAACGTAAAACTGTTTGAACTTGGTCGTATTACCTATTCCTTCCAGTATGACCGGCAGTCGCAGAACTATGTGGATGGTGCCCCCAGGAATGGATTCTATCCCTCCCCCACCCTTGACACCCTGAACACCTATGACTCGGTTTCCGTGAAAACCATCACCAATGAACTGAACTGGTCAAACCCGACCTTCAATCCAAAGAACAAACTCAGGGTCATCCAGCTGGAAGGTGGGATCAAAAATAAATACAGCGAAGTTACCCTTCACGGGACAAAGAATATTTTCAACCAGTTCATCCCCCATGCCGAGATAGATTTCACCCCCTTCCCGAGTTTAATCCTGTCGGGTCGCGGTGATTATGTCCTGGGAAAATATAACGAAGGTGATAAAAGCCTGAGGGTTAAAATGATCACCATCCTGGGAACCCTCGAACGCAATGCAGGGATCATCACGGTTACCGGTAATTACATTTACCAGAAACCAGGCTGGTTTTATGAACACTACCTTGGCAACAGCTTCCGGTGGGATACCGCATGGCAGCGGCAGGGCGTTATTTCAGCCGGGTTTAACTACCGCCTGAAGTTTCTCGAAACCGGGATCGACCTTAGCCGTATCAGCAATTATGTTTACCTCGGAACCGACAGCAAGCCCAAACAATTCAGGAATGGTATCGCGCATATGTTTGTTTACCTGAATACAAACCTGGAATTATGGAATTTCACCCTCAAATCTCAACTGGCCTACCAGACGGTCCAGGGGTCAAACGTCATCAGGCTCCCGGCCTTCCTGGGTAACGTTTCGCTTTACTATACCCATAAACTGTTCCAAGGCGCTGCAACCCTCGAGCCCGGGATTACCGTTTACTACAATACCTCCTATTTCGCCGATAACTTCAACCCTGCCCTGCGTTCCTTTTACCTGCAGGACCGGCGGGAAATCGGCAATTTCCTCTTTATCGACGGGTTTATCAACCTGAAAATCCAGCGCGCCCGTTTTTTTGTTGCACTGACCCACCTCAATGCCGCCCTGATGGGGCGTGATTATTACACAACCCCCTATTACCCGATGCAGGACGGGGCTTTTAAATTTGGCATTGCCTGGCGCTTTCACGATTAACAGGCATCCCTTCCCCCCGATAAGGGAATGTCGTATGATTCGTTGTCAACCGTAAATTACCAAAACTTTAACGTATTGTTCCTCTTCATCCTGCATGAAAGTTTTTCCTGAACAGGTGAACACTGATTTATCACACGAAAAACCGGTAGAGCGCAGCAAACCTGGTAATGGCGTGTCAAAGCAAAAAGGGATTTCTTTCACCTGGCACCAGGCAGGCATTGGGCAGGGTTGATTTAGCCTGCGACCAAAACATCAGGTCACTTGACCAAAGGTTTAAAGATAATCTGTTGTCCCGGACTTGTCGAGATCACGATCCTCCCCTTCCTGTCGAAACGGACACGGTTTGTTCCTTGTACTGCTATCTTTCGTTTCCTGAACGGGTTTACCAGGGTCAGGATACCGCCCTTTTCACAAACAACCTTTATTTCAATAATTTTACCCTCCTCACGAACCGCAGAAACAAGGAAAGCGCCCTGTGTCCTTAGGTTTGTAAAGGCAACGTTTTTCCATGAGGCTGGAATTGCCGGGAATACAACAACCTGCCCCGAATTGCCCTGCAGCAGCATTTCCTGTATCCCCGAGGCAAATGCAAAATTTCCTTCAAGCGTAAACGGACGGTAGGTGAATTTCGATTTGCCGGTTCCCGACTGGTCTCCATTCGCATGAAAACTGTTTGAAAGGCAGAAACACCCAGCAAAGGTACGCAAGGCTTCACAGGCACCTTCGCCGTTGCGTGCATGCGCCTGTAAATTACCAAGCCAGGCATAGGAGTAACCGCACCAGTAATCAGCACCCTGGTGCAGCAAATCGCGCAATGAGGCCTGAATTATCTTTTGCTCCTTCGCGCCATCATCCCAGTTGATCAATTCAAGCGGGTATATCGACATCAGGTGGGAGAAATGACGATGAGATTCCTTATAGGGATAACCCGGGGCGACCAGCAAACTACCTGAATCCGAAAGGGAAAGTCCGGGCCATGCTGACAAACATTTTTTCCAGCACCGGGCCTCCCCTCCTTTATCCAGCCTTTTCGCCAGTTCATATGCCGAACGGTAAACCCACCGTATCAGCGAAAGGTCGTAGTTGGTGGTTTCGGGGAACCATGCCCCCGGCGAATTGTCATTGAACTCGGGACTCGAACTGATGGGTAATTTCCGGTACTTCCCGTTTCTTACCGACAGCGCATCAATAAAGGCAGCCGCCCCGCTTATAAACGGGTATGCCTGGTTTTGCAGAAAATCGCCGTCCATGGTATATTTCCATTGCAGGTAAAAATGCTGTGCAAGCCAGCAAGAGACCGTAGGCGACAAAGCATACTGGATCCATCCGCCCATAGGTTCGCCGGCAAGGGTAGAAACCCCCGGAAAATTTAGTCCTTCGCAATGAAAATAATTCCTGGTGTACTTTTCGGCAACATCGCGATGACGCCATATCCAATCGGTAAAAACCTGTGATTCAACTGTATGATTGGAAGTATACCCAGGCCAGTAACTTAGTTGCGTATTGAGATCATTGTGAAAATCCCCCTTCCAGGGAGGCAGTTTCCCATTGTCGGCGGTCCATACCGCCTGCAGGGTAATGGGAGGCGCACCTTTGCGTGAAGCCGAACCGAACTTATACAGATCCCTGTAGTACTGGTTTTCAAGGAGTGTATCCGGCAACCTTACCGACGATTTATTCCAAAAACTTTCCCACCACAGCCGGTGCAGCCGGAAAACCGAATCAAAATCTGTTAACCCCGGCTCCTCCTTCATGGATTCATAGGAAATTTCATCACCTTCATTTGAATTCCTGATCTGCCAGCTACCTTCGACATCACCGCCCCTGACATTTTTAATCCGGACCATGACAGCAAAACCGGATTCACCGAGGCCCTGCTGCCGGTAGTAAAGATAGCCGGGATCGGCCGACCTGACTAGCGGCGCAGGGTAACCAAGCCTCGCAAGTTCCTGCCCTCCTACCGAATTGCCTGTGCCGGAAGAATCCTTACGGGCAAACGAAAGAATATCAAGTTTTATCTCGGCCGAAACCGGCGTATGCTCGAATTTATACCACCCGGTATTCCGGTTTGCATCCACAAAAACAAGCAGTCTCGCACCTGAATTCCATTTAATTTCACACAAAGCCTCATGCAGGTATAGATGCATCGATTCAACCATCCCCATGCCTGCAAGGGGGATAACCAGCGCACCGGCAGGGATTTTCGAGGGCCCCGCGTCGCGTTCATAAGGCAAGTCAAACAATTGCTGAACCGAATCATACCGGTTTTTTGCAAGTTGTTCCCTTACCCATGAGAAAGAAAACTGGGGAAGGGCAAATTCCTTCACGGGTCTCAGGTCCCAGAGGTCGGCCCTGTCGATTGCAATCCTGAGGGAGGAATCCTTTTGCCAGATGATAGCCCCAAGCATGCCATTGCCCAGGGGCACCCCTTCATCCCACCGTGCAGGTAACGTCGTGAAATGCAGGTCATGGGGAGATATTGGCTGCCCTTCGGCACAAAGGCTGTAAAACAAGGATAAAACCAGGATGCATATTCCCGGGTATGTTAAAAACAAGATGCCGCGGGAAGGGGGGAAAATCACGAATACCTTGTGTTGTCGGGAAAACCAGCCCTGTGGAAACATAACTAAAAGGAAGTTCATTTTCCAGAGGGCCTTCTTTGAATATAAAATGTCCACGCATGCCGGCAGGGAGGTTTTTTCTGAAGGGCGGCCGGGATGTTGATTTCGTAACCATCTTTACCCGTTCCGGTCCAGGCCAGGTATCCCGTGAAACCCAAAAGCCCGATTTTTGTCCCTTTGGCCAGGGCAACTCCATTTATCTTTAACTTTCCAGGCATGGTTTGCCCGGGTTCAGCAAGATAAATGGCATACAGCGTACCATCAGGGCCGGCGGTAAAACACCATTTTCCCGACCTGAAAGGCTCAACAGGCCGCGACCGGTAAATTGCCTGCCCGTTAATCTTCATCCAGTCGCCGATTTCGCGCAGCCTCACGTATGCACTGTCGGCCAATTCGCCTTCAGGAGAGGGGCCGATATTGAGTAGGTAATTTCCCCCTTTGCATACGATTTCGACCAGCATATGGATTATTTTACCCGTCGGCTTGTATATATCCCCCGGCACATACGACCACGAAGTAGCCATTGTCATGCAGGTCTCCCAGGGATAGGGAAGTAAATGTTCCGGTATCTCCTGCTCAGGGGTCCGGTAGTTCTCATATTTTCCCGTTACCGACCTGTCAACGACCAGCAGGTCGCGCTGGTAACTTCGCGCCATCCCGGCAATTTTCGGCATATTGACATCCTGCCCGTTTTTCGGGTCAACCCATCCCCCATCCAGCCAGAGAATATCAACTTTGCCATATTCACTCATCAGCTCCCTGATCTGGTTATAGGTAAAGTCGCAATATTTCTGCCAGCGCTGCGGGTATTTTTTAATGCTGTAGTTGACATTGCGGTTCGGCGTGGCCCACTCCTCAGCCCAGTAGTCGTTGCAATGCCAGTCGGGTTTTGAAAAATAGGCACCCGTCCAGAAACCCTGGGCCCTGAAGGCATTGAAAATTTCCTTTGTCACATTTGCTTTTGGATTTGCATGAAACGGGCATTCATCGTCGGTAATACGGTAACCGGTCTGTTTGGTATCGAACATGCAAAACCCGTCATGATGCTTGGTGGTGAAGATCACATACTTCATCCCGGCATACCTGGCAGCCGCAGCCCATTTAACGGGATCGAACCTGACAGGATTAAAGGTTGTCTTCAGCTTGGTGTATTCACGGCAATAATCGGCATAGTTGCTCATTTTGCGGCGGCACCAATCCTCATCTTCTGAACATAACGACCAGGATTCAACGATTCCCCACTGACTGTAGGTACCCCAATGCATCAGCAACCCGAATTTCAGGTCCTTCCACTGTTCCAGTTTGTGTAAGATTACCGTATCCGTTTCAGTTTCCTCACCCTTTTCAGGCGTCTGGGAAAAAACGGGTGCCATCCCGGATAACAGGATCATGATCAGCCAATATTTCAGTCGTAACATAACGTTGTATTTAATTTCAAAAGTAACCTATTTCGTTAAAATATACTGCCTTCCCTGAAAAATCATATAAAAGGAAAAGCCACCTCGATAATTTATCGGGATTAATTAAAATACTTGACAACGGCTCACTGAAAAGTGTATATTTGCATTTATTAAGTCTAAATTAACATTTAACGCCATGAAAAGATATACACGCTCCATCCCTGCCCTGGTCTTTATGGCAGTGATGTTTTTCCATATACCCTCTTATGCCGTCAAACACATCGTGCTTGTTGGCAACTACTTTTTCAATCCATCTTCTTTGAATGTCTCGGTTGGCGACACCGTCCGGTGGCAATGGAGCGCCGGTTCACATACGACCACCTCGGGGGTTATCCCTTCAGGCGCCGCCAGCTGGGATCACCAGATCAACAGCGGGTCGCAGGTATTCGATTATCCCGTGACCGTCGCCGGCACCTTTAATTACGTTTGCACACCGCATGCCGCGATGGGTATGATCGGTACTTTTACAGCCACCGGCTTTGTCCCGACACTTGCGGTATCCCCTTCAAACAGGAATGTAACGGCAACTTCAGGTTCAACCACCTTTTCCGTAACCTCGAATTCTGCCTGGAACTCTTCGAGCAACGCATCCTGGTGCACGGTAGGTGCAGGGGGAAACGGTAACGGAACCATCACCGCTACCTATTCGGCAAATCCCAACGTAACCCAACGAACCGCAACCATCACGGTAACCGTTTCAGGACTTCCTGATCAGACGGTCACGGTGACCCAGGCAGGCGCGGCGCCAACGCTCACGGTAGCACCGGCCAGCCAGAGTGTTCCGGCAACTGCAGGAACCACCTCCTTTACGGTTACATCGAATACCACATGGACTGCGGTCAGCAACGCATCGTGGTGCCAGGCTGCCCCCGCTTCGGGAAGCGGCAACGGGACCCTCACGGCGACCTATGCCGCCAACACGACGCATGCCATCCGTATCGCCACACTTACCATCACCGTAACAGGACTTACCCCCCAAACGGTTACAGTAAGCCAGGCGGCATCAACAGTGGGGATCGCCGGGACAGAGTCATTGCAGGAAATACAGGTGTTTCCGAATCCTTCAAACGGGCAATTTAAATTAAATGTCGGCAGTTACTGTGAGCATACTGCAACAATAAACATTCTGGATATTAATGGTAAATGCATTTTATCCAGGAACTGTTCAGGCGCCCGGGAATATTCCTTTGACCTTTCAGGCGAAGTGAAGGGGACCTATTTTGTACATATTACAATGGCAGGCCAGGAGGTTGTCAAACGCCTGGTGCTTGTGAATTAAAACTGATTTTGTGAAAAAAACTCAACCTGCGGTAAGCAATCCTTTCCCGGGTTGGGTTTTGTTTGTTTTGTTGTTTTGTTTTTTTTGTTGATTGTCGAAAGGGCTGCAGGAGATTCCTGCGGCCCTTTATTTTATGATGGATCTGTTACGTAACAATACCGGCCCTGATTTCCCTCCGGTAACAGCATACGCAGTTTTTAAATGATACCTCTTTGCTTTTTTATCTCTTCATAAGCTGCGCTGATCTCCTGGAATTTCAGGGTGGCAGCCTGCTTTACATCCTCGCCCAGGTGGGCAACCTTGTCGGGATGATGCTTCTTAGCCATTTCGCGATAGGCCCTCTTCACTTCGTCATCAGAGGCGCCGGTGGTAATTTCCAGCACATCAAAGGCCCAGTTTAGATTTTTCACAAACATCGCCTTGATGGATGAAAATTCAGATGCCGGGATCCCCATATAGCCGGCAATCGAAGCAATCATGGCAACTTCGTCGGGATGGTACATGCCATCGGCAGCAGCAATGCCAAAGAGGTAATGGACCAGCTGCAGCTTTACCGCATAGTCGGTGTACTGCCCAACCTGGATACTGACCTGCTGAACATCGATATCCTGTTTCAGGATTTCGCGCAGCATGGAGACCAGGCGTGCTCCCTCTTCCGGACCGAACTGGCTGATAAAGAAACTCCTCACGAATTCAAGTTCAGCCCTGACCACCTTTTGATCGGCTTTCATTACCGCAGCCGAGAGTACGAGCAGGCTCATGGCAAAGTCGCCGCGGGGGGTGCCCTGGTAAGAAACCGTTCCTGCGTTCATCCCGTCGAACATCGATCCCAGGGCCACGCCCAGGATGGCGCCGATCGGGCCGCCAAAAACCCACCCTAGTCCGCCGCCAACCCATTTGGCATAACCAGATTTACGCTTAGCCTCCGGCGGTTGCGGGTTAACAGGGCGCGAACCCGGAGTTCCCTGGCCGGCCGACCCGTTTCCGCCGGGCTGGTTTTCATCCTGCGGTTTTTTCCGCATGCTGAAAACTGAATAAAATACGATACACACGATTGCAATTACAATAATTTCGCCGATTCCCATGCTGGTCAATGGTTTTGAGAATAAGTTAATGCTATGTCAAAATACTGGTAAAGAATAATCAGCGATTATTCCCTTACTGGCCAATCATTTCCGCCAGGGGCAAACCATATTCCTCGACCATTTTGATCCCCATTTTTTCGAGCTGGTCCAGTACCGGGTTGTAAATCTCAGGGATCACCGGGATATGAACGCCTTTTACCTCTATTTTGCCATCGAGGATCATCTCCACGCCTATTGCTGCGGGAAGGGCGACAGTACGGGCAATGGAGGTGTCGGTGTCGAGTGTCCCGAAATCGAGCATCCGTGAGCGGATAACCTCTTTGCGTCCATCGGAAAACCCTGCCAGGAAGATATGCTGCATGGCAACCATATCGCGTTCGGTCTGCCCCAGGGCCATCTTTTCGATCATCAGGTCGGAGGTCACCTCGAAGGTAGAATCCACGCCGCGGTTCATGGCTTCTTCATCAAAAAGACCCAGCCATGCCATGGCCGTCATCGCATGCGACGATTCATCCAGGCCAAGGCAGGCCGCTACCGCCCTGCGCGTGGCAATCCCGGACGGATTTTTTTGACCCGCCGCCTCCTGCAGGTTTGCAGCAGCAGGTGATCCGCTGTTTGAGCGTTGGCTGTTCAGCAGTTCAACCTGTCGCATCGACATCCCGGCATAGGTAAGCCCTGTCATATCGGTTTTTTCGGGAGAGATCAGGTTGAGCTGTTTGATGGCATCGAGGGTTTCGCACCATCCCCTGTACCGGAATGTGCCGCGGTACATCGTCTGTGCCTCGGGGATGCCATAAATCTCCCTGTAGGCCAGGGAGTCGCGGTTAGGATATACTTCCAGTTCCCCGACCTCGGGAAAATTGACCCGGAAGGGATTTTTAAAGAGATCGCGGGTTGGCTTTTCGATGATCTTGCCATGCTGCAGGTAAACCGCATCATTATTCCCGGCGAGAACTACCCCCTTGGGACTCCATGAAAACTTATACCTGAACGGGTTATTTGCAGCTTCGGGAGCGGGAAGCGCACCACAGATCGAGTAGAACTCGATGATGGCTCCTTCGCGTTCATGCACGCTGTCGATAATGCGCATGGCCGACATATGGTCGATACCCGGGTCAAGGCCCATCTCGTTGAGCAGAATGATCCCGGCCTCTTTGGCGGCCGCATCGAGCAGCCGCATCTCCGGCTTCACATAGGAGGTGGTGACCATGTTCTTTTTGAAGTTGACGCAACGGGTGGCGACCATCACATGGAACATATAGGGCAGCAGGCTCACCACGATATCGTGTGCTTCGATCATCCTGTCGAGGGAGGCTGTGTCGGTTGCATCCCAGAATACAGATGTGCCGTTAATATGACCGGCGATCATGGCATCGGAACGGTCGGTCGTGTTGGAGGCAACCGTCAACCGGTAATTTTTTGAAAGGAGGTACTGGATGATGGGCTTTGCAATGAGCCCGGAACCGAGAATCAGTATTTTCTTCATAGGGCAGAAGGGTTAGTTGGTTGATCCCGGCCGGGGCCGGGATTGAAAATTAAGATGGACCTTGTTTACAAGTATTCTTCGAGGTATTTATAATCGGGTGTCAATTCGCCTTTGTGCAGGATCAGCGCCTTTTTGATGGGTTTGGGAAGATCGAGGTCGTCGAAATGCTCCTCAAAATCGGCATCGGCGATGGGCTTCACGAAGTTGACCAAAACATCGGCAAAGCCGTCGGAAGAATCGCGCGGCAATTCGGCTGGCAGGATGTCAACCGCCATCACCAGCAGCCCGTCGCCCCGGTGCCCCATGGTAATCTGTTCCGTTTCGGGGTTGTAGACGAATATGGGATCATCAATTTCGGTCGGTTTCAAGGTGCATTCAACAGCCCCGTCCACATCACAGCTGATGTCGCCGATTACGGCAAGCCGGGGATTGCCCTTTGCAAAAAGCTTTTTCAGGTAAGCCTTGGTAACCAGGCGCGGATATCGCTTATCCCAGTAAATGCAGTTTATCAGCATCGAGAGATGGGGCAGGTATTTTTCGAATTTGCTCCGGTAACTTTGCGGGTTGGCATAATAGTCATGCAGGTCGAAGGGCTCGCCATCGACATGCTCGAAAAGATCCTCCTCTTTGAAAATCACCTTATAGACAATATTATCGGGCAGTTTTGGCCTGCGATGAAGCTCCAGCAGCTTTTCAGGAGAGATCTCCTTAACCGGGAGCAGGCCGAGTATCTCCTGCACCCCCTGGGCGACATTCCCGTAACCGGTGATTCCAATGACGAAGGGACGCAGTTCGTGGGGGATTCCGTTTTCGGCAATGACCTGGCCGATGGCCGAAACATCGTCTTTGGCCTCCTGCAGGGTGTGGTAATGATGCGCCTGCTTCAGCCTGACAAGGGTTGAATTATAACCGGCCTCTTTCAGCCGCAAACCCAGCGACCACAGGGAGTTGATCATGCCGGCCATCCCGGCGTACCTGCCAAAAAATATCAGGCGCTTTCCCTGTTCATCCACCACGCGCTCGTACTCGATCAGGTTGCATTTGAGCGACATCATCCTGCGCAGCATCGCCATATTGTAGGGTTGTCCTTTTACAACATGCGAAAAGAAGACATAGGTTTTGTCGGGTTCAAAAAAGGACTCCGGCATCTCCTTGACGCCAAAGATCACGGAACATTTACTGAGATCCGCTTCGATCGTGGCGCCTGCCTTCAGGTACTCTTCATCGGTAAATATCCTTTTGTCGGAAGTCTGAACGATGATATCCAGTTTCTTTTGTTTCACCAGCCGGGCTACATGCTTAGGCGTTAAGGGAGCCCTTCGTTCCAGTTTGTATTTATCCTCGTGACGGATACCGATAAAATTACTCATAGTGCTGTTAGTTTTGGAACAGCAAAGGTAGAAAAACGGGGGGAGACTTCCAAGGAATGCGGGAATGCGGGAATGCGGGAATGTGGGAATGCAGGAATGCGGGAATGCAGGAATGCGGGAATGCGGGAATGTGGGAATGCGGGAATGCGGGAATGCGGGAATGCGGGAATGCAGGAATGCGGGAATGCGGGAATGAAAATAATGCAGGCAATGCAAACAATGCAAACAATGCAGGGAATGCAAACAATGCAAACAATGCAGGGGATGCAGGGGATGCAGGGAATGCAAACAATGCAAACAATGCAGGGAATGCAGGGAATGTAAATATAATTGGCGATGGATTCAATGAAAGTCAGTAGGCAGTGAAAATTTTGCGGGAAACGGATGGTTGCCGGGGGGGGGTAATTTTGGGTTGCCAATATCAATTCACTTTGCGTATATTTGAATATAATTTCCAGGGATGTCATTTGCATTCAGCGTGAAGCTTTTTTCTTAATTTGTTTCCTGGTTGTCTGTTCCCTGGCGGGGAGGGTGGATGGAAAGACTCCCCGGGATGGTGGTGGAACGGGGGTAAAAAATAAACCATATGTTGAAAAAACTTGCTTTCGTACTGCTCTGGTTCCTGGTCATCGAGGTCAATGGCCAGCAGGATCCCCTGTTCACCCAGTATGCCTATAACAAGCTGGCCATCAACCCCGCCTATGCCGGCAGCAACGGTCGTTTTTCGGCTGATCTTATCACCCGGTTCCAATGGGTGGGCATCCAGGGAGCCCCGCGCACCTTTTCGCTCAACGGCCACACCCCGTTGCGTGACCCGCACATCGGTATCGGCCTTTATGCCTATCGCGACGAGCTGGGACCTTCGGTCGACTACGGGGCAATGGGCACCTTTGCCTACCGGCTCATCTTTCCCACCACCACCCTTTGTTTCGGTATACAGGCCGGGTTCAAGTACATGGATATCAACTGGGACATGCTGAACCCGAAGGACCCCGGCGATTTGCTGCTCACCGGCAATGTCACCAACAAGATGGTTCCCGATGCCGATTTCGGAACCTACTATTACGGACGCCGGTTTTATGCCGGGCTGTCGGTCAAACACCTGTTTCAAAACCAGATCGTGGTATCCGGCGCGGCGCCCGACAACAAGACCAGCTTCACCAGGCTCGAGCGAAACTATTATGGCATGGCCGGAGGAGCCATCCCGGTTGCCGAAAACCTTGAATTTATCCCGTCGGTACTGGTAAAATATGTGCAGAACGCCCCCCTCCAGGTCGACCTGAACGGCAGTTTCATCATCCGCAACCTGCTGACGCTGGGCGCGGCCTACCGCACCGAAAGCGCCCTGGCGCTGCTGATGGAGCTGAACCTCGGCGGCGGCTTTTCCTTCGGGTATTCCTACGATATCTGGTTCAACACGCTGAAGGCATACAACAAAGGGTCGCATGAGATCAGGCTTGGGTACGAGTTCGATCTCTTCCACAAGGAGCGTATGTTAACGCCCAGGTATTTCTAAACAGGTGAAACGCACATGAGAACAATACTGATCACCATTCTCTGCCTCACGGCAACCCTTGTTTCGGCCCAGGGCAAAATCACGGAGGCCAGGAACGAGATAGCCCTCTACAACTATTCAAAGGCAGTGATCCTCCTGCAGGGCGAAACCGGCAAAGGGAGCGAAAAGTCACAGCGTACGGCCCGGCTGCTCCTGGCCGGTTGTTACCGGATGTTGAATGATGCCGGGAATGCCCGCCAGTGGTACGAAAAGGCGCTTTCCCCTGTTGATTTCCCGAAGGGGATGCAGGTTGCGCCGGCCGACTGGTTTCATTATGCACAGGCGCTTCGCTCGTGCGGCGAATATGCCCTGTCGAAAAAGATCTTTCTTCATTACGATTCGCTCGCTCCCGGCGACCCCGCCGGGAAGCGGTATGCCGGCTATTGCGACAGCGCGATCCGTTGGCAGTCGGCAAAACCCTCCTTCCGGGTTGCCAATGTCAAACAGCTTAACTCCCCACAATCGGAGTTCGGAACTGTGTTTTACCGCAAGGGCATCATCTTTGCCAGCGACCGGAACCAGGAGGAGGGAAAAACCTACGGGTGGACGGGCAACAACTACCTGAAACTCTTTGTTTCGGAACCTGTTGTGAAGGACAGCCTGTGCGGCCCCTTTACCGCGCCCCAGGCGGCGGCGGGACTGCCCGGGCAGGAATGGCACGACGGCCCTGTGAGTTTCAACAGCGGCTTCACGGAGATGTTCATCAACCGCACACTGGCCAGCCACGACAAGGGCAAAAAGGAGGAGGGACGGGTACGGACCCACCTGCTGAAAATTTTCATCTCATCACTCCGCGACGGCAGCTGGTCAAAACCGCGGCCCTTTTTCCTGAACAGCGACAGCTGCTCGGTGGGCCATCCGGCATTAAGCCGCGACGGGAATACCCTTTACTTCGTGTCGGACATGAAGGGAGGGTTTGGCGAAACCGATATATACAGCTGCACCCGCGAAGGCGATGGCTGGGGAAAACCTGTAAACCTGGGGCCGGTCGTCAACACGGCGGGCAAGGAGATGTTCCCCTATGCCGCCGATAACGGCGACCTCTATTTTGCCTCCGACGGCCATCCCGGTTTTGGCGGGCTTGACCTCTTTGTAACCCGGAAAGTTGATGGCCAATGGGTCACCCCGCGGAACCTCGGGTCGCCCGTGAACTCCCCTGCCGACGATTTTTCACTGGTAACCGCCGGGGATGGCAATACCGGACTGTTCAGTTCAAACCGGCCGGGAGGAGCTGGCGGCGATGATATCTACAGTTTTACAAAAATCCCCGATGAAACCCCCAAACCGCCTGCACCACCCGCCATCACAACAGTGCCCAAACCTCCCGTCCCCCCGGCGATATCTGTGGACACACTGCAGCCTGGCAAACCCTACCGGATCGAGAACATCTTTTATGATTTCGACAAATGGAACATCCGCGAGGATGCCCGGAAACCCCTGAACCAGCTGGTGGAGCTGATGAAGAAATACCCCATCAACATCGAACTCGGATCGCATACCGACTGCCGCGGCACCGAGGAGTACAACAGGGTGCTGTCGCAGAAGCGGGCCGAGTCGGCGGTGCAGTACATCGTCTCGCAGGGGATCGCCCCCGCGCGGATCAGGGCGAAGGGATATGGCAAATCGCAACTGGCCAACCGCTGCAACTGCGCCTCGGGCGTTGACTGCAGCGAGGCGGAGCACCAGTACAACCGCCGTACGGAATTCAGGATCACCGGGGCGACCCTGCCCTAAATAAATCCCTGCTTTATCAGGAATCATATGCGGATCCGATAGTCGTGCGACAGGATGTACCGTATTTGTATAATGAGGGATTTCCATGAGTAATTGCCGCTGACATTTCATTTTATCATAAAATGTTATGTTATTATCGTTCACACTGCTATATTTGCCCCAGAAAAGATCACCATCCATGACAACACACTTAAGAATTATCCTCCTGGTCCTGCTCGCGGGAATCGGCATCAAGGCCTCTGCACAATTCTCCAACCTGATCGTGTTCACGCAGGAAAATGAACCCTTCACCCTTATGATGAATGGCATCCGGCAAAATCCCGACGCCATGACCAATGTGAAGATCACCGGGTTAAAGGCACCCAGCTATAAGATCAGTATCCGGTTCCAAAACCAGGGATTACCGGAGATCAATAAAACCGTTTACCTCCAGGCAGAGACCGAATCGACGTATGAAATCCTGAAGAACAACAAGGGAACCCAGGTGATGCGGCTGATGAACAGCATCCCGCTCGACCAGGCGGCGGAGGCGGCAGCCGGCCAGCAGATCTATGATTACACCACCACCCCCCGGGTAAGCAGCACCACCATCAGCCAGACCACCACAGTCAGCACGGGAGGATTCGCCGGCGGGCCCGCCATCACCACCACCACCACCCAAACCACCACGGGCGGGGCGGAGCAGGTCACGATGGAGATCAACCATAACGGCATGGATCAGAATGGCGGGTTTAACCGTAACGATGACCACCGCCAGAACGGCGATGCTGGTCATGGCAATGAACGGCACAAGGACAGTTACGACAATCGCGGCTACGGCAACAGCAGCCACCGCGATGGCGACCGGGAGGAATACTCAGGGCCGAAGGGCTGTCCAAGGCCCATGAGCAAGGAATCGTTCGATGCAGCCGTGGAATCGATCAACGCGAAGACCTTTGCCGACAGCAAACTGACCATCGCCAAACAGGTTGCAGGGGCCAATTGCCTGCGCGCCAGCCAGGTGAGGGCCATCATGAAACTGTTCACCTTCGAATCGGACCGGCTTGAATTTGCCAAATTTGCCTACCAGCATACCTGGGATCTTAAAAATTATTTCATGGTGAACGATGCCTTTGAATTCGAATCGTCGGTCGACGAGTTAAACAGGCATATCAACGGGAAGAAATAACCTTCCCTGCAGCTCCTTCAGAAAACAAACAATGAAAAAGTTCCTGACCAGGGTATTGACGGTTTTAAAGTATTTTGTCATTCTTTATTTTGCATCCTCCATTTTTTTCGTCATCCTCTACAAGTTTGTCAACCCGCCCGTGACCCCGCTGATGCTCATCCGGATGGTGGAGCAGGCAACCGGCGGGCAAACGGTGAAACTGACCAAGCAATGGGTGCCCATCGGCGACATCTCCCCGAACCTGCCGCTTGCCGTGGTGGCATCGGAGGACAACCTCTTTTTCGAACATTCGGGGTTTGATTTTGAATCCATCGAAAAGGCGAGGGAATTCAATAAGCAAAAGCAGGGAAAGAAGGTCAGGGGTGCCAGCACCATCTCCCAGCAGACCGCCAAAAATGTCTTCCTGTGGGGACAGCGGTCGTGGGTCCGCAAGGGCATTGAAGCCTATTTCACCGTGCTGATCGAATTTGTGTGGGGAAAGAAACGTATTCTCGAGGTTTACCTGAATGTGATCGAAACCGGTAAGGGCATTTACGGCGTGGAGGCGGTCTCCCAGGCCAGTTTCGGGAAGCCCGCCTCGCGTGTCAGCCGCAGTGAGGCGGCGTTGATTGCGGCCGTGCTGCCAAATCCCATAAAATGGAGCCCCTCCGCCCCCACCCCCTACATCACCGGCAGGCAGCAGTGGATCTTATGGAATATGAATAATATGGGGAAGCTCAGCTATTGAAGGAGAGAAAGAAGCCCTGCCCGGAATTGTTTTCATTTTGTTGATCTGCCCTGATTCATTATTCAAGGTTCTCTTGTTATAAGGCAGAATCCATGCATCGGCAATACCGGGCATGCAGGCAAAACCAACCGATGGCAGCCACCAGCTGGAGACTGGTTAAAATTCAAATATTCAATTTAACCACAAAGACACAATGAAGGCACAAAGGACACAATGAAGTCCTTTGTGAACATTGTGTAAATCATTGTGACCATTGTGGTTAAAGTAAGCCTGTCTGTCCCAGGAACGGGATTCAGACTAAAACCTGAAAAATATCAGCCGGTCTCTCTGTTTGCCTGCAAAAAACAATCATCCGGATTTATGGAATCGCAAAATAAAAACGGTTCCTGTTAAATAATTAACAAATCTCTGAATTTTCCGGCTGAACATCACCATAATAAGGGTTTTATTTTGTACTTTTGCCGCTTCAAAATTTTTCATTAACCTAAACAATGTCAAATATGGCAAAGCAAGCTAAAGAAAACAAGTACGTCTATTATTTTGGCGGTAAAAATGCTGAAGGACAGGCTGATATGAAAAACCTGCTGGGTGGCAAGGGTGCCAACCTCGCGGAGATGGTCAACATCGGACTTCCTGTTCCTGCCGGTTTTACAATTACCACAGAAGTTTGTACTTACTACCAGCAAAACAAAAAATCCTACCCTAAAGAGTTAAAGAAACAGTTGGCCGAGAGTTTGAAAGCCACTGAGAAAGAGATGGGCGCCATCTTTGGCGACAAGAACAACCCGCTGCTCGTTTCCGTTCGCTCCGGCGCGCGCGCTTCGATGCCCGGCATGATGGAAACCGTGCTGAACGTCGGTCTGAATGATATCACCCGTGAAGGTTTTATCAAGAAGACCAACAATCCCCGGTTTGTATATGACTCACAGCGCCGCCTGATCCAGATGTATTCGGACGTGGTGATGGAGAAAGCCGCCGGCATCGAACCCAAAGAGGGACAGGGTGTTCGCGTTCAGCTCGAGAAGGAACTTCACAAGATGAAGGAAAAAAGAGGCGCCAAAAGCGATACCGACCTGACGGCCGACGATCTGAAGGCGCTGATCGACATTTACAAGAAGAAGGTGAAGGAGGTTCTCGGCGTTGCTTTTCCTGAAGACCCGATGGAACAACTTTGGGGAGCCGTTGGCGCCGTATTCCAGAGCTGGAATGGCAAACGCGCCATCTCCTACCGCCGTTTCGAAGGCATTCCCGATGAATGGGGAACAGCCGTCACCGTGCAGTCGATGGTATTCGGCAACATGGGCGACACCTCCGCAACCGGTGTGGCCTTTACCCGCAACCCGGCCACGGGCGAGAACTATTTCTATGGTGAATGGTTAGCCAACGCCCAGGGCGAAGATGTGGTAGCCGGTATCCGTACCCCGAACCCCATCAATGAAATCGGCAAGAACGAGCACACCATGATGCTGCAGTCGCTGGAAACAGCCATGCCGAAGGTTTACAAAGATCTTCACAAGATCGAGCGTTCGCTCGAGAAGCATTACCGCAACATGCTCGACATCGAGTTCACCATCCAGGATGGCAAGCTTTACATGCTCCAGTGCCGTGTTGGAAAGCGCAATGGTCCTGCCGCGGTGAAGATGGCCGTTGACATGTTCAACGAAAAGCTGATCACCAAGGAAGAGGCTGTTTCCCGCGTGGAACCCAGCCAGCTGGATGAGCTGCTTCACCCGATCCTCGACCCCAAGGCCGAAAAGAGCACCAAGCCGATGGCAAAAGGTCTTCCGGCAGGTCCCGGCGGATCGACAGGCCAGATCATCTTCAACTCCGAAGATGCCGTTGCCTGGGCAAAACAGGGTAAAACCGTGATCCTCGTCCGCGAGGAGACCAACCCCGAAGATATCGAAGGCATGCGCGCCGCACAGGCGATCCTGACCGCCCGCGGCGGGATGACCAGTCACGCAGCCCTCGTGGCCCGCGGCTGGGGCAAGTGCTGCATCGTCGGCGCCGGCGGCCTCAAGATCGAAGCCTCCACCAAGACGATGAAGATCGGCGACATCACCCTCCACGAAGGCAACTTTATCTCGCTGAACGGTTCGAAGGGTTATATCTACAACGGACAGCTGCCGATGATCAAGGCTGCCGAAGAGAATCCCGATTTCCAGGCCTTTATGAGCCTCTGCGACGGCGTTCGCACCATGAAGATCCGCACCAATGCCGATACGCCCGAGGATGCAGCAAAAGCGCGCGCCTTCGGAGCCGAAGGTATCGGACTGTTCCGCACCGAGCATATGTTCTACGGCAAAAACGCCGAGAAACCCCTCTTCCTGCTTCGCAAGATGATCGCCTCCAAAACATCGGAAGAGCGTCGCAAAGCGCTGAATGAGCTCTATCCTTTTGTCAAGGAGGATATCAAGCAGACCCTGGCCGCGATGGACGGGTTCCCCGTTACCATCCGTACCCTCGATCCCCCCCTGCACGAGTTTATCCCCAACAACGAGGAGAGCCGCAAGAAGATCGCCGACAGCCTGAAGATCAGCATGGAGGAGTTCAACCGCCGTGCCGACGCGCTGCATGAGACCAACCCGATGATGGGTCACCGTGGCGTCCGGCTGGGCATCACCTATCCCGAGATCACCGAGATGCAGGTTCGCGCCATCTTTGAAGCTACCGCCGAATTGCTCCAGGACAAGAAAAAGATTTTCCCCGAGATCATGATCCCGGTTACCTGTACCGAAAAGGAGCTGGCACACCAGTACCTGATCATCGACGAGATCTATGCCGAAGTATGCAAGAAGTTCAAGATGAAGGAGATTCCCCACATGGTAGGTACCATGATCGAGATCCCGCGTGCTGCCCTCACCGCCGATAAAATTGCGGAAACGGCTACCTTCTTCTCCTTCGGAACCAACGACCTTACCCAGATGACCTTTGGCTTCTCGCGCGACGACATCGGCGGATTTGTCCCCGAATATATCGAGCAGAAGATCCTTCCCGTTGATCCCTTCCAGGTGATCGATTTCGAAGGTGTTGGCCAGCTGATGCGCATGGCAGTTGAAAAGGGACGTTCAACCCGCAAGGACCTGAAGATCGGGATCTGCGGCGAACACGGCGGCGAACCAGCCTCTGTTGAATTCTGCCATTCGCTTGGATTCAACTATGTGAGCTGCTCCCCCTTCCGCGTGCCCATCGCCCGTTTGGCTGCCGCCCAGGCTGTGATCAAACAGAAAAAGGCTGCTGCCGGAAAAAAGACCACTACGAAAAAGGCTGCCGTTAAAAAGGCGACCAAAAAATAACCTTTAGACTACCAGATACTGAAAGGCCGGCCCCGAAAAGGGCCGGCCTTTCTTATTCTTAGTCAACTCGTGTTGACTTCAGTATTGGGCTAAATTATAACAATAGTTTTTCCTTTTATTAAAAGACCTCACCCCTGACCCTCTCCTTGAAGGAGGGGGAGAAAAAAGACCTCACCCCTGACCCTCTCCTTGAAGGAGGGGGAGAAGGTTTGTGAAGGAGACTATAAAGCCGTTGATTGTAAAATATTTCTATGTGTCCTATGTGCCTATGTGGTTAATTGGATGCCAATTCCCCGGCCACCAACCCGACACAGCAACTCAATCACAGAAAAGCTCTACTCCGCCTTGCAGAACCTCCCGGTTACGGTTTGATCCCGGCCTCTCACAGAAATGATATACATCCCCGCCGGGAGCCCGGCAACGCGGAGACTCACCGAACCATTGACCACGCTGCAGGCCGGCATCTTCATCACCGTGACCCCGGCAATATTTTTTATTTCCAGGGAGATATCCCCCCTGAAACCGCCCGGCAGCCGGAGGTTCAGCCGCTCGCCCACAGGGTTGGGGAAAAGGGTCAGTGGCCGCGATTGTCCATTCTCACCGATGCCATTGGGCCAGCTGGAGGGGTAGATCCAGACCCCCGAGTTCAGTTCGCTCATCACCAGCTTGCTGCCCAGGAAGCCGAGTCCCGTGACATCCCGGAAGGCAGCCTCGGAGATATCCATCCAGGTTTTCCCGCCGTCGTCGGTATAGACCACCGTGCCATGGGCGGTGCCGGCATAGAGCCTTATGCTGTGGGCAACGATCGCGGTGACATCGGTACCGACCAGCGTGGTGCCAACCGGCACCCATGCGTTGAGGGAGTCGACCCTTTTCAGCAGGCCCGACACGGAGGTCACAAAGAGTTCGGTATTGGTTGCGGCGATATCGGTGATCCCGGCCGCCATGCAGGTGGTATTGCCGAAGGTAAGGCCGTCGGTGGTGGCGAACAGCCCCTGGTCGGTGCCGGCATAGAGGATCCCGTTAACGGCCCTGAGTTTATATACAATCCTCCCCTTGAGGAACTTGTAGGTCCAGGTTGCCCCGTCGTTGGCAGAGGTATAGATGCCTTCGGAAGTTCCCACATAGAGCAGGTTTCCGAATTTTTCGAGGCTGTAGGCCTGGCTGGCGGTGATGCCGCCGGTCGCGGTGATGGTGCCGGCGGCCGGGTCGGCGATTCCAACTCCGGGCAACCCTGCAACCAGGTAATGGTTGCCCGCAAACAGGGCATCGTTGACCGACCAGGCGGTGGAGGATTCAAAGCGGTTCCAGGTGAGGCCATCATCGAAAGAGTAGTAAGCCCAGGAGCCTGTGGCGCCTGTCACCTCTGAAAGGCTGGTAAAAAGATAGTTCCCGGTTTGTTTCACTGCATGATACTCCCTGGCCGGGTTACCCACGGGGAGGGCGGTCATGGTCAGCCACCTGTTTCCGGCGTAGCGGTAAAATCCATAGGGTTGTCCGTAATGGTTGGAGAGGTAGGCATAAAACTGTCCGTTGCAGGCGAAGATGGCGGTTGCAACCGTATCGTACCAGGGAGGCAGGATGGTGGTCCAGATCGAGGTTTTCAAATCATAGCGTTTCAGGTCATACATGGAAAGTCCTACGGAATAAAGGGAGGAGGAGTCGATCACGATCTGTCCCACATCCTCCTGTACGTCGCTGACATACCCCCACGTAAGACCCTTGTCAGCCGAGCGTTTCACCCCCGTATCGGTTCCCGTATAGAGGATCCCGCCGGAAGAGGCAATCGTATAGAAGGTCTGGAATTGCGGAAAGCTCTTTACCAGGCTCCAGGCGGAGAAGGTTGTGCCGTTCCGGGTGCATTGGTAGAGTGCGATGTTTGAATTCCCTGTTTCCTGCAGGGCAAAAACCTGGTTGTCCATGATGGTTGAGAGGAGAGGGTATGCCGTGCTCAGCCCGGCCGGAGCCTGCTGCCAGGTGGCGCCCCAGTTGACAGAGAAATTCACGACATTATCCTGGCCGATGGCAACGAGGGTTTGCCCCATGATTCCGATGAACTGGGGCGACAAGGGGCCCTGGGCGATGGACCAGGTCACCCCCCCGTCACGGGAGGCATGATACCAGACGTCATCGGTAAGAAAGATGATCGAATCGGTGGCGGCAAACCGGGTAGGCGAGAAACCGGCGGTCGCGTAACCGATCATCGACCACACGGGGTTTGCCGATTTCAGCAGGGAGATGCCGCTATTGGTATAGATGCCGATCGCCGTTGGGGAGGAGGTTTCACCCAGGACGGAGCCGTCGGCGTAGGAGCTGGTGCGGCTCCACTGCGCGCTGGCGGCGGTTGCGCATAGCATAAGTACGATAACGAGGAGTTTTTTCATAGGATGATATGTTATTCTCAAAGATAGCTTGCCTGATCTTCTTATAAATCTTTTCCAAAACGGCATTCCCCAGGATCTTAAATCCACTGCTTATGAACCGTTTGCCGGCCTTCCTCCCATCCCCCGGCTTTAGGCCCGGATGTTGATATACAAATATATTTCATTTTAGCGCACGGAAAATCAATTGTGAAAAAAAACACAGGTTGCCGGTTCCCGTGGAGGAGGCTCCGCATGGGGACGATTTTCATATTCTTACGCAACCCCGACGCAACCATGACGCAACCCCGACGCAACCCAGTAGCAACCCAGTAGCAACCCTGACGCAACCGTGATGCAACCCCGACGCAACATCGTTGGGAGACCATTGCAGGCGAGTAGCCATCGCCATGGGAGGTTGACGGTAATCTGACGGAGCGTTGTTGGAGCGTCGACGGAGTGTTGACGGAGCGTCCATGGGAAAACAGTGGGGAAAAGGATGGATTTAATGCTGAATTGACGGAAGCCCAAAGCCAAAACAATGGGAAAATGATCGATTTAAAGGAGAATTTACGGAAGGCCGAAGCCAAAACAATGGGAAATTGATCGATTTAATGGGGAATTTACGGTAGGAGGATGGGAAAATACAGGGGAAATCAACCATTTTACTGACAAATTACGGGGGCATGATATGATATAATTCTGGTTATCTGAATGATACAGCAAAAATGACATGGCTGCTACATGCTTCGCGTTAAAACAGCGGAATTGGCATAAAATGCAAGGGGATAAGGTGACAGTAGTATTTCAACCGGGGTAGGATTTAACAAAGACACCAAGACTGGCTACACCTTACGTTGGCAGTTCCCGGACATAGTTTCAGTGACCTCAGTCCTAAGCAGCCGGGAACAAAAATAATCCAAAATCACCAAAACCTGACGGGAGCAGGATTCCTTTGATTTTTGACTAACTGGGACATATCAACCTGTGGGGCCACGCCATGGCGTGGCCCTACGATGCCACCATTTATTGGTCGTAGGGTCATGCCATGGCATGACCCTACCCAAAGTGTTATCCCATCACATATGATCATATCACCTTAAACCATTAACCTTTGTCATAAGCAGGCGCTATGACCCGATACATTGGAGGGCTAAATGCGGGGCCGATGTATCGGTGACCACAGTCATCACCCCGGAAAACAGGAATAACACCATGTTCAGGGTATGCTGGTTACAACGCAACATTGTCCAGGGCGCCGCTTTAATGCTGCTTGTCGATCAGGGCATGACAGGCCCTGAAATAGGCAACCCAGAAGGATTCTACCTGCTCTGATTTCCGAAAACAGGCTGATGCTGATTTTTCTCCATGATGATCGATTGCGATATAACCCGGAGGCAAGGGAATATCCTCCCCCAGCTCCACCCCCACAATATACTTCGAAGCGATGCCGGGCAGCTCCGCTGCATAATGGCTCAGCTGCGCCCCCCATTGCAGATGGTGATCGAGAAAATCAATTGAAAATACAGCTGCAGGAGCGTTTTTATATTGGATAAGGATATCCCTGATACAGACCATTTCAAGATCATAACCACCCAACAGGAAAGCGTATTCGATGTTATTTTTCATAAATGGTCCAAAAACAAAATCCGGGAAAATAAATGCGGGAATGGAACCTGATATTATGATAACATCTCAAAGATAATTAATTTCTGAATTCAAAATTAATTACCCGTTTTTATTTAATAAATTTGTTAGCGTGAATCAATAAGCTCATTTTGTGAGGAATACAAAAATAACACAGGACAATTACGGTAATTATCCCTATTAATTTGCACCGGAATAATTAACAGTTCCGATATCTGCAAACCCGCTTACCTCCTCTTCTCCGCCCACCCCGTCAAACGGCCGAACTGCTCGCCCAGCACCTTGTCGACAATGGGGGCCCATTTTTGTGCGCCGCCGGGGATATAGCCGCCGGCGGAATAGGTAAGGGTTATCCGGGAGAACCCTGCCTCGTTTTTAATGATGTAGGTCATGATGCCCGCTACGGCGAGCCCCTGGAGCGGCCCCATGCCGCCCTCCATGCGAAGCATCTTTCCCGGGCTGGCAAATACCACCGTCATGTGCCTGACACTCCCGCCATTGGCGAGCTTCTCACAAAAACAACCATTGGCGACAGGGTCGATCGAAAGGTTGGCGGCACTCCCCGACCAGGTGTGCTCCTGGTTCCACCATTTGCCGATATCCCTTACCAGGAAGGTATAGAGACTGTCGGGTGAGACTTTTACCAGTTTCTCAAACTTCACGGTAAAGCCCGAAGTGGTGCTGTCGGTTACCGTCGCTTTTGATTGATACGAGGCCAGGATGAGGATGATCAGGCTGACCAGGAATAGCCGGGTTGTTTTCATGGGGGAGGGTTTTATGCAAAGATAGATTTTGTTTCCTTAGGATGGAATAAACCACAATAGGCACATTAGGGCACAAGAGGAAACACAATAGAAAAATGATGAAAGTTTTTTGAGATTACCGGGAAATACCGAAATTTGAAGGTGGAATACCCGTTACACAACAGGAATAATGACTGGTCACAACATCCCCCAAAAATGATAACCGCCTTATGAAAAACATTTTAGTGATTGCCGCTCTCCTTCTTCTGGCGGCAGGATGTAAAAAGCACAGCGCAACCCAAACCAGCGCGCCCCCCGCGCCGGCCCATATTTTCAAGGGCATTTCGGTAATCAACGATGTCGGGCAGATCACAGGCGTTTGGGGCACCGAAGATGACGACTGGCGGAACGACGCGAAGTGGACTGCCGAAGAGTTTGCATTGCTCAGTTTTCCCGACACCATCAGCCTCAACGGCACCTACATCCGCGATACCACGGGGTGGAATGTGGGGCCCGGGATCCATGAGCGGCCGCAGAATATCGTGATCACCTATCCCAACCCGGTATATGATTTTGCAGAAATGGTCTACCGCGGCCTCGGGCTGCTGAAGTTCAAGGCCGTCATCGTCGACAAAAACTACAACCGGATGTTCACCTTTTGCTGTAAAGACAGCATGGCCAGCCTCCTCCTGGATCTGTCCGACACCGCGAAATTCAAAAGCGGGACCATCTACAGGATGTATTACACCCTCTCCGCCAAGGACAGCGTGAACTTTTTCAAAGGCCATGGCGATATCCTGGTATGCAGGCAGGCATCCCCGCTTTATTGCAAAGGCAATGTTCCCTGACCAGACTGCAGGTAATGCAACTTTGAACTGTCAGTGTTTCGGCGCATCCTTTTTGCAGCAGGCCGGCAGCTTTTCATAGGCGGCCTTGTCGCAGGGAATGGTGTCGGCATCGTATCCCAGTTTGGATATCTTCTTTCGCAGGGTTTCCGGGTTGGTGGCCTTTGTGTTGTAACGGATGGTGACAATCTTCGTGTCAACATCCAGCACCACATCCTTCACCCCCTTATCATAGACGAGACCGTTCTCGATCCGCTCCTTGCATTGCTTGCACATGGCCGAAGTCTTGATCTGGATCGATTCGATCTTCTTCTCCTGGGCAAATGCCTGTGCCGACAACGTCATCACCGTAACCAGGATGAGTAAGGCTGAAAGATAAGTGTTTGTCTTTTTCATTTGATTTTTGAATTATGGATGAATAAAAATTTTTGCTGTTGAAATTACTGATGATCATGATTCTCATGCTGCAATAACGAAACCTTCAACTGCCGTAAAAAGGCCTCTCCCGGCGAAATTAAATGACCTCTCCCCGACTGACCATAAATGACCTCTCCCCGACTGGCCATAAATGACCTCTCCCCGGCTGGCCATAAATGACCTCTCCCCGACTGGCCATAAATGACCTCTCCC
>SESB01000563.1_pt1 | contig 26416 bp, 59 predicted proteins | sample 3171441 | NCBI WGS metagenome assembly SESB01 (sample SAMN06051867, study PRJNA518727) | freshwater metagenome | biome: subpolar coniferous forest; feature: holomictic lake; material: water; isolation source: holomictic Lake 227, 6 m depth | place: Canada: near Kenora, Ontario | collected... | reverse complement strand
AATCTGCCAGTCATTCCCAGTCGCTATCGCTGTATATGTGTACATTAAATGTAACCCTTCTCTATGTTCAATGCCTCAACCGCATTATTTAATACTCCCCAAAAACTCGTCACATCACCAGCTATACCTGAATTTTTCCCCAAATAATCCTCTAAATCATCTATGTTTAATTTATTCCTCCCAAAACAAATTATACCAATAACTAATCTCTTCCCCTGTTAATCTGAACTTTGTCATAATCATACCCAAAAACAAATTTTAACATGCTGAATAATGCCACAATAATACTCTTGAAAGTAATCGGCAAAATAATCGTCTTATTACTGCCCTCAGTCGGATCATCTACCCAATCATTACCACTAACCGAACACCTCTTTAAAGAAAGAAAACCATTACCATCTATGTCAGCAAATAAAGAATATCGAATCACATTCGCTGTTAAATTTATCGTGGATGTACTAATGGAATTTATCGGCATACCATATGTATCATAGAAACCCCTAAGTTCTCCTATTACTATTTGTAATTGTTTATTATTAAATTATGTAACACAAAGGTACTCCTAGATTTTGACGGGGGTGGGTCTATAATTGTTTGTATTAAATTTTGTAACACAAAATCAATAAAATTAACCAAGGACTTAATAGGACAAAATAATGGGACCAGAAGAAAAAGACTGTCATGGCGGGAGAACCGGGGGGATGTATTATATAAGAAAAAAACTTTTTTCAAAATAATTGTTTGATTAAAAATTTTGGCATTACAATGGTATAGGTCTATGCAACACCCACCGGCTGTGCCGGTGGGTGTATGAGTTAGTCTACTGAAGTGTACCCGCTGTAGTCGGGGTATGGCTGTATGTACTCAGGTAGTACCAGCCGCCGCCCTGTATCATCTACCATGACCTCAACGAATGGACCACGATAGCCTACCACTGTGGCCTTCTTGCCCACGCTCCTAGTAAGTGATTGCCCCTCTCCTGCCTCAATGGTGACCTTGATGTTGATGGGTAATCGCATAGGTGCCTCGGGGCTGATGCAGCCTGATGTAGTCATAACGCCAATCTGCTGTAGTAACATCACACTGGCCAGTATCAGTATGGTGATACCAACGAGGCCCTGCCGGTGAAGGCCATAATGTCATCTTGTTACCACACCGCTTACATACGATGGTGGTGCCGAGCTTAGCCATATAACCCTCACTGTAATGCCAAAATAAATAGGACTATATCAGTAGAACAACCCCGGCCTGTGGCCGGGGTTGTAGGTTAAGCCATAGCCAAGTTGGACAAGGTGCCCATTGGCGATCCATTATACAGTATCAAGTTCCGACCTACCCTAACCGGCTCGATGATCTCATGGCTCAGGGCATTGGCAACCTGCTTGAGATCGAAGTCGAGGCCAGCGAAACTGAACACGAATGTCAGCGTGTTGCCATAGCGGCAGTACAGTTCGATGTCCTGCCCGTGAACCCGATTGCCGATTAGATGAGTGTTTGGGGCTAGTAATTCGCCGGGGCTGACAGGGCGGCTCCAGTCGCAGACATGCAGGCTAAAGTCGGTGGCATTGATACGCTGGAAGGCACAGACGTTGGCAGCGGCCATCTTGATGGCTCGGACGACCTTCTCGTCGAGGGGCGGCAGGGCAGGGGCCGGACGGAAGGCAGTCCGATGAATCTGTGATGTCAAATTTAATGGCCGGTTACTTGATGTTTACAGTAGCACCCATGCTGATTCGCATGTCCTCGGCCAAGGTGGTGGCCGCTGTCTCGGCATTGGCCTTGGCGAAGTATCCGCCCTCAGTAAGTACGCCATTGACGTACACGCCCCATTGCTTGCTGCCGAGTTCGGTCTGCTGCTTGACGGTGATGGTAATCATAGCTGACTCCTATAGTCGGCTCAGCACTGTGCTGGCCGGACAGAACTCCACTGTAATGCCAAATTAAATAGGCAATTCAATAAATTCAATAGGACGCATTTTAAGCGATTCGGAAATTGGACCATGCTTTGACACCTTCCGGCCTCAAGAATCGCTTAAATCGTTAAATTAGAGGTATTCTTGTGGTCTTTAGGATCAATGGTCAGGTGCCTATGGGGCATAAACAAAGAAACCCCGGCCACTGGCCGGAGTTTCAATTGAGATTCTTGCATGGTTTTTACTGGGTAATGCCAAAATTATTCAGCCGTGGCCAACTCCTGTTCGGCCACCTGTGCCATGAGCAGGGGGCATTCGGATTCGAGCCATGTCCGAATGTCCTCAAGTGCGGTCAATCTGCCACTGTACTGTCCACGGGTGTAGTTGATGTTGTCCCACATGGTTTCGCTGTCCACACCAGCGGCCCGATGGTCCATGAACTCTTCGGCCTGCGACTCATGGGAGTTGTAGTGGTTCAGTTGGCCACGGGCGGCATTGGTGGCGGCAATCAATGCCTTGACGAATCCCATTGTGCCCACTTGATGTCCGCAGTTGTGAGCGAAGATGGAGGCGGCGGCTTCCAGCTTGGTGCGTTCCCGGTCGGCTTGGTGCTGTTTCAGACCGGCTTCGGTGCCACAGAAGATCACGCCGTTATCATAGCACTCGGCAACGAAGTTGATGATGTTCTCGGCCTTGGAGCAGTCAAGGTTGGTTTCGCCGTACTTGCGGGCCTGCTCGAAAGCAAGGGCGATGATTCCGGCCCGGTCGTAGGTGTCGGTGCCGGTGTACAGTTCGCCATCCTCGCCGTATTCGCCAGTGAAACAGACGACAACGAGGGACTGGCCGTTGTCCATGACCGGCCAAACAGCGGCCCGGAGCGTGCGGCGAAGGTTGTGGGCTTCCTTGAGGTTACTGGCCTTGTTGTTGCGGCGGGTCTGTTCGGTGGCGGTACGGGTAATACGATTGGTCATGGCGTTCTCCTATATTGTCGGGTCAACACCTTGTTGGTCGGACATGCTCCACTGTAATGCCAAATTATTTCCCGTCGATTATCTCCACCTTGATTCCATTGTATTCAGTGTCTTGCCGCCATGTTGGTGTCCAAAACCATTGCCGGTAAGTGATACGGACCTTGTGGCCAACGGCTGCGTTAAAAGCATCGTATGTGGCCGGATCAGTGGTAGAAAATTCCCACAGATTGCCAGCATTATTGTTGTTGCTGGCTTTGGATTTAGTTGAAAGACCAAATTGCGAAAGTTGTAGCTGGCCTTCGCCGGATTTATTGGAAAATCCTTTGATGGAAAACTTGATGAGTTCTCCTTCACGGATTCCATCCGAATAATTCGGAACAAAACCAACACAACCTTTCAAACTGAGGGCCAAAATAAAAATTGCGGCCACCAAAAGTCCCGTTGCACCTTTTTGCACATCGGTCATTTCAATCTCCTGTTAAAACCCAGTGACGTTGAACACCCAGCCTTCTTTGCGAAGGCGACAGGTAAACACGGCCCCAGCCTTGGTCAATTCCACGGCAAGCCTAGCTACTTCTTCAATGCTGGTGACAGTGATTTCTCGGATAAAAGTAGTCATATTGTTCTCCTGCCACTTACTGTAATGCCAAAATAAATCACATTGCCATTGCAATGCCGATCTTGGCAACTAGACCGAGCCGGGCAAACATTTCGTATCCTCCCCAAACGGCCATACCCAAGGCAGCGATCTTGACGATCTTGTGGTTGAAAAAAACTGCAATCAAAAGAAACAAAACCATCGTTGTTGCTAAAAACTGCATTGTAATTCTCCTGATATTGCGGATCAGCACTATGCTAACCGGCACCATTCACTGTAATGCCAAAATAAAAGAACAAGCCCGGCACTGGTGCTCAAACCAGTGCCGGGCTTGTTGCAGTTTATGCGGCCCAATGCCCCAAGACCGGATTGATTGCCTTGTTGAACAGGCGACGAACCTGCCGGGGCGTCATGGCGACATGGCTCGCCACTTTGACCGGAATCGGCACTGAAACAGGAACCGGGCCGGTAACGATGACCTTGTTGAAAGCCGTAAACCCGTAATCAACGGCGGCAACGGCCTGATTGGTGTGATCTTCCTTACCCAACGGGATATCGGACATGGGGTTGCGGCCCATCAGGAGGTCGTGCAGGTCACTACGAGCATCATCGCAGTTGATGGTGTCGTAGTCCGTGGTCACGCCGGGGGCGAGTTCGTTGGACCACATTTGATAGCCCTTGCCTTTGTCGGCCTTCTCGAAGACGAACCCGTGGTCTTCGGCGATCTTAACGGCTTGGGCCAAGGTGAGGCGGGCGGGCAAACTTGGGGTTTCGGACACTTGGACGATGATGGACGTGTTCATAGCTGTCTCCTATTGTTTTATATCAGCACTACGCTGATATGATTCACTGTAATGCCAAAATTATTCGACATCCCATTCTTGAATACTGATATCGTCGTAATTACTTTTGGGGTTGTCCTTGCAATGTTCGGCTTTTTCTCGGGTGGAGAATATGCCAAGAATATCATCCCCTTCGTGGTCCCAATGTCCGATAACAACATAAACTTTCATAGCGATCTCCTGCCCCTCACTGTAATGCCAAAATAAATATTTAACAGATACACCCACCGGCACAGCCGGTGGGTGTTGTCCTTACGCACGGATATTGCCTATTGGCTCACCAGCGACCAGACTCTATTCCCAGATGGTCCGGCCATCTGAGGTTTTGCCGGGCTTCAGGCCACAGTCCCGCATCAGTTGATTACGTTCTTTCCGGCGAAGGTTAGCCCGAACCTTCCGGGCCTTTTCTTTATCGAAACGATCCTGACAGACAGTGCAGCGACCAGCATCGTTTACCGGGTTACCGGCATGATTGGAACAAGTTTGGCAATCCATGATAATCTCCTTATAACGATCACTGTAATGCCAAAATTAACTATTTGCTAAGGTAATGGCATCCTTAACTGCCTGAACAAGCTGTAACCAATCTGCTTCCAATAGGACCGCATTGACTTCCATCTTGTTGACAATTATGGGCGATGATTTTGGAACCTTGCAGGTTCTGACTTGTATTAAACAAGTGTTGCCCGAACAAACATCAACGATATTGTCCAAAGTTCGGACTAACTTAAAAGTTGCATGGTTGCCTTTCTTTTTTTTGACCTTCAACGTCCGACTGAATCCCATGCCACAACCCTGACAACGATAGTGTTCAAGGTTGCCAAGAATACCAAGGCGGCTTGCGGCAACAGTCTGCTCGCATCCACAGGCCGGACAAATTATAAGTTTATTGGGTTTGCTTGCCATAATGTCATCGCCAAATCGTTCGGATAGGATACGGACGCCGGGAATACTGAATGGAACCTTCATACACGATCTCCGAAAAGAGTTTATCTGATTTCTCGGCAACATGCCGAGTTATCTTTTATTGTTATTCACTGTAATGTCAAATTAACTTGTGAACTATACCGGCTGGCTCTCGGGCCGGTGAACTTCGGCATCGAATCGCCGGTCGAGTCGTTCTCGACCTTGTGTGCCTCATAGCGGACACCACGAGAAGTATATCTGCCATCTTCCTCTACGATTGCGGCCATCAATGCCTCGGTTACCCGCATCGCTTGGCCTTCGGTGTGGCACACTTTTGCGAGAGACTGACCATCAGAATACGTCTTGAAAACAATAAAAACTGTCATAGTAATCTCCGTTGTTCACTGTAATGCCAAAATAAATCAGGACAACCAACAGAACAGCCCACCGGCAAAGCCGGTGGGCTGTATGTCCTACTGCACGGATATTACCGAGGATTCGCCCGGTTCACCAGCACCTACGCCGCCAAACGTAGGGGACGTTGACTTTTGCGATACTTTCGTCGAAGGCGGCTGAGTTCACGAACCACGGTTTTTTGATTGATGACCTTGTAGATACGAGCGATCAGCAATTCAAAACCATTCCAGTGACTGACTTGCAATCCTTTCATACTGTTCTCCGTTTGGGTTGATTTGACATTCATCACTGTAATGCCAAAATAATTATTTCATTTCCCCCTTTTCCAGAACAAGAACCGGGCCAACGATGTGCATCCGGCACAGGGCGGTGGCCTTGGCATTTGCCGACAAGCCTTTGCTGGTGCCGTCTTCATCGACCAACATTTGCTGCCCATTGCTGAGCCGGATCAATTCGATGTAACCGCCGACATGGTGTTGCAGTTCGGCTAATTTGAAACTCTTTCCTTTGGCCGGGGTGACTGTCGTTTCAGAACCATCGGGCATGATTAACTTTGCCATAAATCTCCTTGTTAATATCCACTGTAATGCCAAATAAAAAGAAAGCCCGGCCTTCATGGTGGCCGGGCTTTCACTCTTTTTTCTCTCAAACTCTTTTCTCTTTTTGAAAAATATTTTTATCTCGGATCATCTCGTGCATTGTAAGTCATTACATGCCCTTTCATGTTGAGAAACAACTAGAGATTGTATCAACCGATGATGTTTCGGGCTTGTTCGAGTCGGTTGGCCAGATCAGCATTAACCGCAGGATTCTCAAGGGCAGATGTTAAGACTGGAAATTTAATGATGCCCTTGTACGCCTCATCAATTAAGGCTTTGAGTTCAGCCTGTTCCATGTGAGGTCCGGTGTAATCCATGAAGTCGGAAGTGCTGATGCTGATACGCCAACCTTGATCCTGAATCAGATAGGTACGACCGTCATCACCATCGACGATAGCGGCCCGGCCACCATAGGTTTTGAGCTTGGGCTTGCCGGTGGTAGTTCGGGTGAAGCGAAAACCTTTTTTAACATTGTGTTCGACATGGAAGACACATACACCACGTCGATTGCCACCAAGAGGCCAGTTGGTAAAAGTCGCATGAATACGGGGGTTGGTGAATTTCATATACTTCTCACTGTAATGCCAAAAAAACACAACATGCCCGTTAGAACATCCATTCGCCGGTCATCTTGTACAAAGCAGATTTGGCCAATTCATCATTCATCCCGACTAATCGGCTTCTTCTGCCGGGAGTCGTGGAACATTGTCCCTCGACTGTGCTTGGTGAAAACCACCTGTTCGCCGAAGAGAGTAATGGTCAATATTCCGGTGCTGATACGCATGGGAAACTTGTTGCCATCGTCATCTTCAATCAGGGCTTTTTTGGTTTCATACCGATGTTTATATTCGGGAGGGTTCATAGACCTCACTGTAATGCCAAATTAAATGCCACCAACACCCATTTGTTAGTGGTTTTATCGCCAGCCAAAAACAATTCCTTGGCCGGAATAAAAGCCGGATCACTCTGCTGGATCACTCTGCTGGATCACGCCAGTTGGTGTAATAATTTTTTCGGCCCAATCTTCGGCTTTTATTAACTCCCCAATACTTAGTCCGATGGGCATGAATGGCAGGTCGGGTGCTTTGGCTGACACATAACCAGCCTTTTCGGACCAATTAGCCCCAGCTTGTTGCAAACAAGCTGTGATTTTTTTAGGAAGATCAGCCAATGCAATATCGCCACTATGCCAATCAGCAATACTCATAATAACTCCGGTTAATAACCACTGTAATGCCAAAATAATAAGACTCAACAAATGAAGCAAGCCCCGGCGATGCCGGGGCTTGCTATTAGGGGACCGATTAGAGGTTGTTTTGCACCCGTTGCCAGTAGGGCAAGGTTGCCGTGCGTTTGTAGCCCTGCGGCCCGCCGTTATGAATCCGTGCCAGTGCCTCCCAATTGCCGGTTTTGATGAACTTCGCACCATACCGATGCAGGTAGGACTTGACGATTTTCACGCTGTAGTCGTAGTTGTTACAGTCGGCGTAAACCCCGCCGATGTTCGGGTCGTGTTCGACGGCATCCTGCCAGTACACCTTCCAAATCTGGAAGGGTCCGATGGCCTTGCCGTTGTCGCCGGGCGGGACGTTGGTGTGTTGGCCGCTGGCTTCGACCTGATTGATGGCGTTCAGAAAATCATTGAAGTTGGGCGAGGCATCGGCCTTGGCGATGGGCACCATCAGAAAACTCAGAACGGCCAGAACGATGAAAAGAACCGAAAAACGCTTCATACAAACTCCTCTTGAAAAATGTTTTGGTTTGCCACCTTGGCTTACCACTGTTTACATGGATCACTGTAATGCCAAATTTACTTGGCCGGGGTCAGTTCGTAGTTGAACAGAATATCGGAGTCCAACGTATATTTCCGCAATGTGCCATCCTGATGTTTGATAACGAGGATGGATTTGCGATAAATATTTCGAGTGGAATCAACCACTTGTTCGGCAGTTGGATCAGTCAGTTTGAGTTTGGTAATGATGCCATCATTGGTATACCATTCGTTACCCATTACCAAGGCACCGATCAAGCCGAGGCCGATCACAAAAAAGAAAATGATAAACATGACAACCAACAATTCAAAAAAATGTTTTGGCTTGCCACTCGGCTTACCATTTATTTCTACTATGCCAAAATTATCTGGCATTGGCTACCATCTTGGCCCGCTTGCTACCCAGCACCCAAACCAGCATGGAATAGTTACAGCTACCTCTGTAGTACATTGAGGCCCATTCACAGGTGAGCTTACACCAATTGTGAACGGTTTGCAAATTGGCAACGATAGTGTTGTGGTCAAGCATAATAAACTCCACTGTAATGCCAAATTACTCTGATAGGTTTTCAGAATGATGGCAGTTGGGATAGCCAGTGCAACCGAGGAACTCACCGTTCTTACCGTTACGGACAACTAGCGGCATCCCACAATCAGGACAGGTTCGCAAATCATCGCCCCACTTGTCAAGCCGAACCTGTAAATTCTTTTGCCAGCCTGCCACACGATGTACTCGTTTGCTGCCAGACACTTTAACGATCTTGCCGTCAGGCAAACGAGTAAACAAATTAACTCGAATGGCATCGGCTCCGACTTCTCGGCTATTGCCGGAAGGATCAATGCCACTGTATACCCGCAAACTAAGTTGAGTGCCGCCTTGATCGACCCGCTTACCCCAAACCAATTCAACGGTGCCGGGCAAACTCATCGGCTTGAAACCTTGGGCTTCAAGGAAAAGCTCCATGTCCTTCGCTGTAATATTGATGTAAGTTGCCATAAAACACACTGTAATGCCAAAAATTTTTAATTTCCAGCATTGCATGAGGTTTAATAAAGAAAATCAATTTATTGTGGTTTTAGCTCATCCGGCTCATCAACCACAACATCCCGGCCAAACAAATTCCGAACAACGCATCAGACAAAGTAAATCGTGGCATTGTGTCTCCCTATTCGCTGACCACTTGAAAGATCAAATACGTTTTACCATCCCGCATCACCAGATGCTCAAAAATTGCCTTCCACTCGACCTCAGAAGAAATATCAGGGTGCTTCTCCCATACGTCCCCAAGGACATGGGTTCCGTGGCCCTTCACGTTTTCGTTGAAGTCGTTAAGTTCAGGCTGGCCAGTAATGTCAAGAGCCAAATGATATGAGTCAAGTACGGCGTAATCTTGGCCCGCATCATACTCTCGATGACCAGAATATTCATAAGCACCAATGCCGGAATTTTCCATCCGACAATGTTGGTTCAGTTCAGAATTGACAGTTTGTGTAATGGTGCCTTCGATATCTCCATCATCTACCACAACAGCATGTTTTAATAGATTTTCCATGAGAGTCACTGTAATGCCAAATTAAATAGGACTGGCATCGTATTCCTTTTCCAGTGCCGGTGTGTCGATAGCAATAACTTCGGTGCCACACAAAGTACAAGTTTCATTAAATTTAACTTGTACTGGTGACTTGGCACGTTGGCATTTTTCACACCACCAATATGCTTCAAATGGTTCGACCTTTGCCGGATATGCGTCAGTGTTTTTAGCCGCTGCTGCGGCAAACTCAATGGCATTCTGTAAGAGGGCTTGCCGCTGGGCAACAGTCAGGTCCGTCCGGTTAGCAACAGCCTCAAGAGCAGTTTTCACGTCTTTGAGTGGATCGGTTATCATAATAATTTCTGTAATGCCAAAAAAATTCGATGGGGACGGGCCTCTTTTCAGGAGTGATTAAATTCCCTACTAAGAAGCCCGGCCCATCAGGTATCTGTTTCCTCTGTGCCATATGCCAGCACATAAGATACAAGTATCCCTCTGTTTCAGATATCACTCCACAGAGTCAGGTCAATTTGTATCTTTGCCATGTCTTAAACTGGAGTCGGCACTGTGAGATTCGGACTCACTCGCCCCTGTTTATTCAGGAGGTCATAGGGCCACATCACTAAGGATGCCCCGTACCGGACGAATACTATTGTGGTGTTGCCACATCCGTAGGTGCCTGCTTCCCGTCATACGCTCGGCTCTGACATGACACGGAGACTCGAATAGCCATAGTATTTTATTCAGACATCCATCACTGTAATGCCAAAAATTTAATCCCCTTCTTTCCGATGCGTAAAGTCCTTGTGAACCCGAATGTTCTCTTCGGCCACATATTGCCGGGCGACTTCTTTAGCCGCTTCCAATGAATTTTTCTTGCCGTCGAATATCCTGCTCTTATTGGAAAGCAAATACCAGTGAATACCATCACCCCATTGTTTAATGGTAATGATTTCTCCCTGCCACAGATCGTCTTTTGTATCCGGCCAACTAAGCTCAGACCGGGATTCAGTTGCCAATACTTTGTCCTGTTTGCCCTTGAGGCACCACCCACCGGAGGCGTTCACATAAACTGTTTCCCCATCCATTATCTGACTGCTCACTCTCTGAACCCATTCAGCCCCAACCTTTACAGGATTAGCATAGGCATATTTCTGTGACGCTGACATTTTGGATTCATCGGCTGGTAATTGATGCCCACCACCAAGAAAAGCCGATTGAGTGATTCTGGCATGAAGTAAATCCACTGTGCCCCATTCACCGGGCTTAACTACCAGCCACCAGCCTTGAACCGATGGACATCGCCCGTTCTGGATAAGTTCAAAAGTATACATGGGATTCACTGTAATGCCAAAATATTACCACGCCCTGAGAACAATGGACCCATCAGGAACTTCATTACCATCGGTCTGTGTGCTGATGTGGTCACAAGCCCCAGCCTTTGTTACTTCGATGGCCCGGCACTCAATACTATCGTGGCCATTGTCCATAAAAATAACATCGTCCATACCTGCCGATTCGGTGGCTTCAAGAAAAATTCGTTTTGTAACTGTCATACCCGGACCTCCACAGAAATGGTTTGTTGATCGTATCCTTTATCGAACCAGATTGTTTTGCCTTGAAATTTCCCGTTGTATTCTCGTACCTTCACTGGATAATCGGTGATGCGAATGCCCATTTTGCGAATAGCTTTTGTAATCCCATTCAGGGGTTTAACAGGCTTTCCGTTAATGAAATGCAAGGTGAGGTGAACCCGAATACTATTGCTATCCCAATCATCCTGAGTCACCAACAAAATGCCGGGAATGGATTGTAAAGCAATAAGAATTGGATTGAGTTTGTTTTGGCGGGGGAAGCTCATAATAAATCCAACTGTAATGCCAAAATTATTTTGAGACTTACTCCACATCGTCTCCGTATAGGTCAAGATTGAAGAAAGCCGGATCGCTTGATTGGTTTCGCAACATATTGGCTGCTTCATTGCCGTTGATGATTTTGGTGGACTTGATGGTAGACTTGCCAGAGCAGGGGCCGGTGTCGATATCGGCTGCAAGGTCGGCAAGACCATTGAACTCGTAAGGTTCCTCAGAAAGAACCTTAACTTCAATTACAGTGACATAGAATTTTCGTTTTGTCATGGTACACCTAACTGTAATGCCAAAATTATTCCCACCTATCCCCTAATGCAATACCGGGTGTTGAATCTAGTTTTGCCGCTTGTTCATCTAATGTTTCAGGTTCAGGGAACAATTGTTTCAATAACTCGTTCGCATCTGGCGAAAAAGTCAACAGATCAGTCGTTGTTCTTAAATGGTTTGATTCTGATTCATTCATATAGTTTTCCCTGTAAAAAATAAAATGGGCAGTTTACAACGTCGGGGGCACCCGAAGGTAAACTGCCCATCCGAATGAAACTCAGGCAGGTTGCAACCGTCCCGAATCACTCTACAGGACAAATCTCGACCATGTGCCAACCCTACGAGATTCTTGTCGGATCAGCACGGTCCCGAACCCTTAGCCGGTATTCCTGTAAGACCAGCTTGGGCCATGTTTGTAACCTCCACTGTAATGCCAAAAAAATATTTAGTCAATAATGCATACTCCACCGGCCACAGGCCGGTGGAGTATTACCCTTGCTGCGGCTGAAAAACCGGAAGGGTGCATTGTGTTAGGCAGCGACGGCGACTTCACCGGCGATGGCCTTGACCCAGCAGGACGGACGGGGATCGGTCTTGCCGTCGATGGTCTTGCCCTTGTTGGGATTGGGCATCCAGTAGTGGACATCGTAGACGCCGGGCGTCACTTCGACTTCGATTGTGGGACGGACCACACCATCCGTTGCCGTTTCGTTGGTCGCCCGGAATCCGACGATGGACTCCAAAACATCTTCGGGATACTGACTGGCGACCTGACCGGGCATGAGATTCGCAGCGATGTTACGGTAACGCATAAAACAATTCCTCATTTGGCTGCTGGTTTTTTAATTGAGCTATACTTGTCGCAGCTAAAAACAAGTTGCTCAGTTTTTACTACTTTCACTGTAATGCCAAAAACACTCAGAGGGAGACTTGAACTCCCAACCTTCTGCGTGTAAAGCAGATGCTCTAGCCAATTGAGCTATCCGAGTGATTCAAATAAATTTTTCGGAACGCCATAGGCCACGGAGCCATCGGCAAACTGGATATTGACAGAATCGCCCCGGTCGTCGAAGATATCGAACTCGGTGATTTCGTCTTTGGCAAAGGATACTTCTGATTCTTCGGCGGTATCGGTTGCTTCATCGAAGGATTCGACGGTATTGAGACAGACGGGTTGTAACCATTTGACTTTCATAGTAATTATTGTAATGCCAAAAAAAGTAGCTGGCGGTTGTCATACCTTGTTAATCAGCATGACAACCGCCAAACTATTAACTGTGCTTGACAATATAGTGCATTCCGCCGTATCGGAGTTGCAGAATGTACCCGGCAGTACCATCGGCACCACCATTGATGCCATAAGTTCGCCAGAAGATATCATGGTCCACGCCTTGTTTCGTTGCCTTTTGTGCAGGCGGCAGGTAATCGGCAAGAGTAACCGGGTCCACCACTTCATCAGTGGCAACATTCCGCCACATTTCTTGCACCATTGGTGCCGATGTGCCGAGTTCGCTGTCATTGGCAAACTGGTAGGGCTTAGTGGCAAAATAAAGCCCGCCATTTTCCTTATGGGTGACGCAATACGGTTGACCGGGAACACTAACGCCATGACCACGCCAGAGACTTTCGGCCCGGAACATTTCCGGTGGGTTCTTGAGTCCGGCCAAACGAGTAGCTTTTTCGGCAGGGTCCATAAGGGTATCGGCTTCCAGAGCAAGGATCATCTGGTCGATTTCGCTTTGGCGTTGCCGGTTTACTGCCGCCTCATAGTTGACACCGAGGGCCACATTCCGATGAACCAGTCGGGATACACCTCGCTTGAATGGATTGGGTTCGCCGGTCTGCCGGTTGGTCTTGTTCATCTTGGGAAACGTCAGAGCGACGATGGAGCAAAACTTGGCCCCTTTGTTTCCGTTGTTCAAAACTTCCAGCATTTCGTTGACAGTGACATTGTTCATAATAATCTCCTACTTTTACTGTAATGCCAAAATATTAGTGAAAGTGAATATCCATGTTCCTTCTGGGGACCGCTGAACAATTCGGGCATTTATAGTCAGTGTGCAAGGGCAGATCGTTTCGGCCACAGGCAATGCACGGAGCATTGCCTTTTAAGGTACAGGCGGCGAAATGTGCCCGGAGCATAGCAACACACTCGGCCAAGCTGTCAATTGCCATACAGAAAGGGATTGGGGTCTGGTCAATTGCCGATTTTTTCACTTCATCGGCATTGAGTTTAGCCGTCTCCCAAAGTTCAGTTAGTTGACGGGATGTGAGTTTCTTGGGGGCCATATTTCTTCCTTGCATGTTGTGTACAAAGTGTTCCAACTTTGCGTCGTCGTTGACAATCGGCAGTAGTTCCATCTTTCAAGGTAACTACTGCCGTGCATCGTTGGTCAGTTGGCCGGGTTTGCGGGCCTCGTTTCATAATTTTTACTGTAATGCCAAATTATCTCTTGACTTTTACTTCCCCCAATGTCTTCGGAGTCCAGTGCAGGTCAAGCTCGACATTGTTTGCCAAAAGCTCGACGATTGAAATGTACCCCAACTCACCCCCATCACCGAACAAGTCGGCCAGCCCAAAGGCTTGATGCTGCTCGGTTTCCATGTCCTTCTCGTAGATGAACCAATCGCAGCCACCCTTGAAATAGTGCAGGTAAACAATAGCCTTGTCACCCCGGCCATCTTGTTCCATTGTCTTCGGCATCTTCTCAATCATGGCAGCCAATTCTACCATTTTGTCAATGAAAAATTGACCTTCCTCGCCCCGGCTCAATTGTACCATCACTTTACACTGAGATGTACTAATGAAATGTACAAGAGTCTTGTTTAATGCCGCAGTAGCTTGTGCTTTGGTGAGAAAACGTGCCATAATAAGCTCCACTGTAATGCCAAAAAAAGAACGAATAGTTTTCAATGGTGGGAGTTCAACCCACAACCGGGGCAAGGTGGGCCGATGGCTTTCGGTGATCCACAGCGGCCATTTAGTTCCACTTTCCCTTACGCCGCTCATAGGCAGTTGGCCGATGGCGGGTATTGTCGCCCATGTGCTTCTATTCGTTCTTTTGCCACCGAATTATGCAGCTAATGCTGCAAGTTTCTTGTCACGCAACCAACTTACTGCCTCGGCCCGAGTGATGGGATACCAGACATCACCACTGGTAATTGCACACTGACTGGAAACTGTTTTATTTCCATCAGCATCAGTTATTACTCGTCGGGTGTGATGATTAACTTGAACAAACATCGTGCCACAGTCATAGATGGGCCGTTTGGGATCATCGCTGATCTTTGTCTTTTTTCCGTATCGCATATAAATCTCCGTTGTTTGACATCACCTACTGTAATGCCAAATTATTTCAACTCAATTCCCAGTTTCTTGGCCCATTCAGCGGCATACACTTCAGCTTTGATTTTTGTTCTTACTTTTGCCGCTTTGTATTCCCTGCTAAGGCAACAGTCGGAGGGAGACTTCATTTCTTCTTCAATGCAAAAAAGTTTTTCGGCTCGCATGAGGGAGCCACCACCAGTTTTCCACCGGCCATTGATAATGGACCCGACCTGAACGACATAATATGTTCCATTGTCATTCTGGTATGTGGTAACTCTAATTTGCATAATTGCACTGTAATGCCAAAATTTATCCCCCACCATATTCTCCATATCCTTCAAATATTCCCATGTCAGTTGAATGCGATTCGACCTGTGCAATCTCTGCTACATTTGCAGCAAGCAAACTAATTGCCACTTCCTGTAACAAACGATGAATGCTCTTTATTTTTTGCCGGGAATCAGGTGAAAGCGTTTTGCCGCCAACAAACTGCTCATGGATCAATTCAATATATTTTTTTGCCCAGCAAAGGTCGGCGTCTAAAATCCTGCATTCTTCGTTCGCATATTCATTCATAAAAATCTCCAATTAAATCCAATGACTCCACGATTGCGGCCTTCATTGCTTGAAGACTTATTCCGTGTTTTACCATTTGTTGAATTAAGGTCAACATCCCTTCCATTGAAGAATTGCATAATTGAGCCTTCATTTGCTCTAAAGGTTCATATTTTGCAATTTGATCTTCTGGTTCTAAAATGCCGCTGGTAATAATCTTACCTTCATCAATGACAATAGATTCATTTCCCAATTCTATAATATTTGAAATTGGTTCCGGTTCTGGCTCCGGTTGTAACATGTTAGGTGGCAGTATATATTCATCACCTTCTATGTTCAAAAATGCGTCTCGACCAGTTGTACAACCATCGGCAGCTTGATACTCCAGTTTTCCTTGTTGCACAAAATATTGTCGCACAAAAATACCAGTTACAGGATCAAATTCCTGCACAACTGTTCCCGGTATGACCTTGGCCGGGAATTGACGTTCTTCAATTGTCATGTTAATCACTGTAATGCCAAATCCTATATGGATGGGCTGCCTTATTCAGTGTCAGTTTCCAAAGTGGCGGCGTCCAATATATTTAGCAGGTCATCAGTGCTGATTGCACCATCCCAATCTTCTTGCCATACGGTTTGGAGCTTCCCAGTACCACGAGCATTGGCCATAATGAGAAATAATTGATGACCATCTGAACGATTCTCATTTAACCCGATACTGGTAAGGAAATATCGTTCAGGTTCAGGAAAATCAGTACGGTCAATCATCAATTGCATTCCGCCAATGTCAATGCTATAGGTTTTTTTGCGAACCATCTGACTCGAACAAGCAGCCTCAATTTGTCCGACGATCTGCTTTCGGAGTTCAATTAACTTTGATTGAAGTCTTCGGTGTGTCATGCTTTCTCCACGAGTGCGGGGTTGCATCGAATATTCTTATAGAATCGAACCGTAGGTTCCACCAAATCAATCACAACTGTTTCTCGATTGACCGAGCAAACTGTGGCGAATTTGCCGACAAGATAAGCAGGACGTGCCCTGTCGTTGAAACGAACTTTGTCGCCCGGTTTAAGACTGTACAAAACAGCTTTACTAATTGATTTGCCCCGATCCCGAATGACCGAATCCAATTGACCAAGCTGGTCATCGAATTTACCCGAAAGAATGGCGGTGATTACATCTTCAAAAGTGGGAGTCATGGAGTTTCCTGTAATGTCAAAAAAGTTGGCCAGTTCACTATCATACTGGATCGCCACGGCTGATAGGACACCCCGCTAAAGGTGGTGGCTTGCTGTTGCAACTATGCTGCTTTGCGACGACTTCCCCGACGAACAGGTTTGGGATCATCCGTGGCCAATTTGGGGCCAACCCAATTAGCCACAAATTGCTTTGCTTCCTCGGCCTTCTTTTCGGCCTCCTGCTTCGCCAAAACAGCGGGGTTGACCCACTTAAAGACGAAGGGTTTGATGGGCTTTGCGGCCATCTTCCGAACGCATCCACCACCGGGTTGATTTCCAGTCACGAGCATGATAGGTTCCTTTCGTTGTTGATTACTGTAATGCCAAAATTATTCCCTGAAATATACATCCACTGGCAAGTTGGGACAATGACGATCATTTGGTGTCGCCATAGTTACAATGAATCTATGCCCGCTGCCATCTTCTAGGGCAATTTTTTTAATGGTCCCAATGGTCCCGTTAATGTCCACTGTGGAACCAAGTTTCATGGCAAAACAAATATCCAGATAAGTTTTTGGTTTGAACATAATTCATCTTGTCAGCATCTGGTCCCGATACCATCGTCCTGTTTCCACAGAAAATACTTGGGGGTATCTTGGAGAGAAGGTCTTGTCTGATTTGCACCCCTTCGGCAAAAGTACAGGGTGGGGAGCAGAATACCGGGCGTGAAGTTCGGCCCGATGTTCGGAAGACCACCACCATACATTGTTCGGTGTTTTTCATAAGGCACACTGTAATGCCAAAAATGAATGTTACTAATATTAAAAGAATTTGCGAAGTGTGAGTTACTTTGCAAAAACTGCCATGCTGAAACACACGATCCAGAAATGGGCCGGGTGGGAATCGAACCCACGCTTTGTCCAGATTAAAAGTCTGGTGCAATACCACTATGCGACCGGCCCGTCGTCATTACTTTGCCGCTGGAGTTACATCTTTGTAATCCTGTTCACACTGGCGTTCCAGTGCAACGGCATCCTCCAATTGTTTCAGGGCCATCGGATCGTGTTCTTGAAGGTATTGTTTGATGTGGAGTTTGAATAATTACTTGAACAGCGTTGAGGTTGGACTCATAGTAGTCTCCACTGTAATGCCAAAAATGCCCCGAGGGGGAATCGAACCCCCATGACCGTTACGGTCAACGGATTTTAAATCCGTAGCGTCTGCCGTTCCGCCACCGGGGCAGCAGTCATACTACTTGGAACCTTAACCGCCCCCAATAGGCCACCTCATTCAAACCATCCATATCCACTGTACCATTCAAATTAACGGCTCGCCATCGAACCAAGACCGCTAATTGCCGAATTGTACAAATAACCGGCTTGAAGTTCTTGGTTGCAAACCCATCAAATAAATTTGTGTCCTCATTTGCCAATGAATCCTTGGATTGTGCCAAATGTAACGCCTCTGATAATTGTGTCTTAGTCATGTTCCTCACTGTAATGCCAAAAATTATACCCGGACAATCTGAACAGTTAGTTGCAACCTATTCAGTCTGCCTTCCCACCGAGCCGGATGAGTTGTCTTCAATGCATAAGATGCCCCAATCTGGCACCAATATCGCCGGTTATGTTTATTGAAATAATGACAATCACCAACATAAGCCATGCGACGTGGACCAAGAACTGTTACAAATCTATCTCCAACTTTTAACGGCTCTATATTCCTCATGGTGCCTACTGTAATGCCAAAAAAGGAAATTGTACCAAAACAAAGGAAATTGTACCATAATACTCATTCCCGCAAAGCGGGAATGAGTCTGTCCTATTAAGTCCTATTTGCTTTCTTATTGCCCTAATATTGCCTTCTAATTGTCCGGGGAAACTGTTTCAAAGAACACCGAGGTTTGAACTTGGAGGCCGAACCCGCCGCAAGGCGGGGAGGCTGTGGAGAACAAGCAGGGTCTAGGACCGACATTCTACATTGTGTCCTATCAATGTAAAAATGTCAAAGTATTATTTTTTGCGCCCACCCTCGTTTTTAGCTCAAAAACGCACTTTTGGGATAAATGTCAAAGTATTACCCAAAAATGTCAAAGTATTATTTTTTTAATAGGGATTCTAGGAACAAGTCCTATTATGTCCTACCGCCTCGCACAGACCTGCACAATAATTCTTTCCGGCTGGTTAATAGGGGTTATTAACATTATACCAGCAGGGTTTTTAACCATCCGCTGACTTCGATATTTTGTTCGGCAAGATAATCCCCGACATCTTTCGGGGTAGCATTGCCGAGCAGCATCCGGTCATCTGATTGTCGAATTATACCACAAGCATTTGATACTTGGAAATTTAGAACAATTTGATATTGTTCAGTTGTTTCGATATAAACACGGGTTGCAGCGGTGACAGCTTTCATAAATCCTACTGTAATGCCAAATTATTTCTTTTTCAGGAGAAGTTGCTTGCCTCGCAACACTTTGACCTTCAAGGTTGTTCCGAATTGGTTTTTAATATAATCCTTATATTCATGGGCAAACCCTCGGTCATCGGTAACGAACTCGACCTTAAAAGGCTTGACGGTATAAACAAGGTAGAGGGTCATTGTACATCCGTTGCACCGAGTACATTCATACATTCGATAATTAGGTTATCTCTGGCTTCAATAACACGGTCGGAGTGAATAGGCAATTGGGTTCTATTATAGATTATTTTTGTATAGATCAATTCCTCGATTGCCTCGACCAATTTTTTTGCTTCGGGTTTAGTCATCGGACTCTCCGGTAAAATCGTAAAAATCCCTCCCGGTACTAGGAGTAATACCGGGAGGGACTGACCAGCCGTTTCGGTGAACTACTCCGAAACGTACACAACTACTTCGGGTGACTAAGCCGAAGTGCAACCGAAAGGAGGCTTATGCGGCGAGGCGTTCGGGAGTTTCCTCGTTTTCAATCTTGATTTTATTACGGCGGATTAGATTGGTCAGGGCATCCCGCATGACAATAGGGTCATTTAGGATAGCGGTTAGCAGGGCTTCGGGTCGTTGGGTGGCGAGAGCCGGGGCATAGGCTTGTTTGAGTTTTGCCTTTGTTTCCATAAAGACCAGATGATTTCTGGCGTCGGCTTCGGTCAGATGTTCTTCGCCATCTTCGGTACGATACTTGGCGATACGAGTGATTCCAGACATGGTTATTTCCTTGAAAAAAATTCTTTTTGACAGATTTCACTGTAATGCCAAAAAGTTACTTACCGAGAATAGCGAAAATAACTCCAAGAATGGTCAGGACTGATAGGAAACTGCCGATCAGCATAAAGATTGAAACAGCAGCGAATCGGCCAAAAACACCATTGGCATCAAAATTGGCCAACTTTTTCATATTCCAGACTTGAACGATAACTCCAATAGCCATAAAAATAAAAGCGAATACCAGAAATATTGCCCAAAAAGTAGCGAGGAAGTGCATGGTTATTTCCTTGAAAAAAGAATGACCCTCCGCATCGGCGGCTGATTGCCGTACACAATGCGGAGGGTCATTACGACTTACTTAGGCAGCGACCGCCACTTCGGGGGCCGTTTCGGGGGTCGTTTCGACCTCGAAAGCCGGGCGACCAACCGAACGAACGGTCAGGCCGAGTTTCTTGGCAAGGGTCGTCAGCGTGGGCTGACTGATGCCAAGAGGCTTGGTGAAACCGAGTGCCGCCCGCTGGACAGCCAACTCACGCTCCACCTTGCTGATACCCACGACGCCGTTGCGGGCATTGAGCAGGTTACGAGCTTGCGACAGATTAGCACCATTGCCCTTATCCGTGCTGGTGATGGCCTGCTTGATCTTCTCGGCGACCTCACCGACGTAAATTGCGGGGCGTCCACGACCACGAGTGCTTGTGCCAGACTTGTTCATTGGATTTCTCCTGTGTGTTAGGGGCTGGCAAGCCCATTCCGAATTATTCGGGGCTGGCTACATTACCAGCACCCTACACTTCTTAGCGGTTACTTACATTTCGCCGCTTCACTTAACTAATCTCACTGTAATGCCAAAAATATCGTGTTTATTTTGGTTGATTATTCCGAAGGAAACACGCAACCTTATTCCACACCTTGACCGATTCGTCCTGCCATCAGCAGGAATCTATTTAAGAACAAGGTAGATCAATTATTCGAGAACTAATCCAGCTTCCTGCATACCCGTGGCCAAATCATTGGCTGGCCGATGATCGACACAGAAGGAATTTCCCATCCATTGCCAAGGTTCCAAGGGCAAATTTTCTTCAACCCAATTTTTTGCCTTTTCGGTCAATGGGGTAAACATCCACATTGAACCCATATTACTCACTCGGATGTCGATTATCTTTTCCATGTTAATCTCCACTGTAATGCCAAAAATTATTATTTGAACAAGGTAGATGCCATTTCAAATTTAACTTCTGTCAGCAGGGACTCCATTAACCTGCCAATTCGGTGATCCCCTTGTTCGCCCAAGGTATAGACCTCTTTGATATCTTCAAGGGTGATATTGACCTCTTCCAGTCTTGGGGTAAGGACTTCAATAACTTTTTCCAAAGTGGAACCGAAAGGGGCAAGAGCAAGATGGGCCTCCATAGCTACTCGCTTACCCATTGTGATTTTCATTGCCTTAATTTTAATTTCTGTTTGGTTCATATTAGTATCCGGTTACACCTTCAAAGGTGACGATTTCTTTTTCCCAGAGGGTCCGAATAGGTGATTCTATTTGATAATTTGGAAACCAATATACTCGGCCCAATTTCTTGAGGGAGCCAGAATCGTCACGTTCAGTTTCGTCCGAAAGAATTGGTGCACCAGTTAATGCTCCGATTTCCTCGGGGCGAAGTAACTCCCATCCATTGCAGAGTTTACCTTCAAACAGGTCAGTCATAAATTCATCTGAATCAATATTTGTTCCATTGGCGAGGGCATCATCAATAAATTCCCTGCCTAGATTTGTTAGGGTGATGACCAGATTTCCGTTTTGTTTCTTAAATTCGACCATGATACCCTCACTGTAATGCCAAATTATTCAAAAATGAAATTTCCTGCCGTCAAATATAGATCGACCACCTTATGAGAAGGATGTCGAATTTTGTCTTTTACGAGTGGATAACAGGACTTAGGCAAATGGGTACTGAACACTCTGGCGGATGCCATACTGCGAAAGATAGCGATACAGGTCCAATTACCTTCATATCTCCACACAGCATATAAATTTTTATTTCCCATGATTTTCACTGTAATGCCAAAAAATTCAATTATAATTTGGGTCTACGTCTGTTTGGGTATAATTCACATTATAACCAGCAGCGTTACAATGGCGGATAACTGCCGCCGACATTCCATCATTGGGGCCAACCATTTGGACGGTATTTGGGTTAGACTTAGTGATAATTGCTCCATTAGCCGGTATTACCCAAGTACCTCCGATGTTCAGGGCATCGAGTAAATTTTTTTGCCATTGGACGTGTGCTGGATGGAGCATATTATTTCCCATGATTTTCACTGTAATGCCAAAAAAACAACCCCGGCTCGTCAGCCGGGGTTGTTATGTCCTACGTCTAGGACTCGGATTGTTTCTATCGGGGTTATCTCAGGATACCCGATAGTTGCGGTTTTTAGTCAAGCTCCACCCACCGCAAGTCTGATTTTTCAACTTAGCCGCAAGCCGCTAAGAAGCGGGAGAGGCATTAGTCTAGCTTGACTTGTAATTCATTCTTTGGCCGATTTCACACTATCGGCCCGGTCATTTTTAACAAAGTCTAACATCCTGCTGTTGGGGGTCATCCCCTCACGGTAACTCAACCGAATGGTGGGTCCGGGGCGCACATGGGCGAAACTGTGTCGGGGGTTACCGTTCCCCGACTATCATCTTGGTAGGCAAACTCGAAATCAGTCTTGCCTTGTGACTGTAGCAGGCAGAAGATGATGAATATGAGTATGGTGAACATGATGTTTCCTACTGTAATGCCAAAAAATTCCAAATTTCAATTAAAAATACGTTTCCACCATGATACATTTTTAATTTCAGTGCATGGCGATTGGTTGATTGGGGTGTCTTCCACTAATTCGCATTCTGTTGGAACCTGATATGGGGGCCAATTTTCGACTTCACCATTTTCCCTTTTTATTAGACAACAGCCCGGAGGACCGTCAACGCCGATCTCAACTACCTCGCCAGTAGTACGAATACGCCACTTTTGTCCATGTCTGATGTGAAGCATTTTTATCTCTCTGTTAATGCCAAAAAAGTTCAAGGGATACCGGCGTTTTCGTCTCGATACAGTGAGCGGACATAATCAGCATTAGCTGCGACTCGTTCGCCGAATGCTTTGATTGCTTTGTCCAATTCTCCGACTTCAAAATATTGTCCACCATCGTAGGTGGGGTTTTTGAAATCGGGGTGTTCGACAGTAAATTCAGGGAATCTTTCCATGTGGACGACAAAAGGCCGGGCACCATTGATTTTTCGCAACACGATTCGGTATGCCACTGTTCCGGGTTGTTTGGTGAGTGGTCCAGCCGCAAAGACTGAATCATCAGTCAATAGCAGTCCCCAAACGACCTTATTTTTCAATTGTGCTTCCGTGGCTAGGGTAGCCATTATTTGTTTATCCAAAATACCATTTTTGTCATATACTGCTGGGTTAGCACCGGGAACATCCCATCCGAACATAGAGCCGATCATCATAGCCTCAGCTTGGGCCGGGGTTACGCCGATTTTGGCATTAAGTTCCTTGGCTTTTTCTTGTCCACCACTGACCATATCCCATAACTCGATAAATCCTTTCATGCCTCGTTCGATTTTAATAAGTCGTCGTTCACCCATTGGTTTTCCCATATCTTCGGGGTGTTCGGCATAGGATTTTTCAGGGAGTCCGTTGAACATAGGTTCCTTTCGTTAATGGCAACTGTAATGCCAAATTAAATACAATGACCAGCACAATGCGAGGTATGTTCTGGATAACACACCAGTTGCATAAATTCTTCAACAGGGCAGTTATTTTGAAGCATTCGTCGCCATGCCGCTGTTGCTGATTCGGGATTATTACCGAATCGTTTGAAAACCAATCGAGCCATATCAACATGCTCGATAACTGTAAAATATTCGCCAGCAGTTGTCTTGATTGCGTCCATAATTTCACTGTGATGCCAAAAAATAACCTAAAGACTGGTGGTATTTCACTGGTGAAACCAGTACATCGCAAATTGTTGCCTTGGCGAATGCACCAGTCGGGAGGTTTGTCGTCATCCCCAAATTATCTTACAACAAAGATAATCTGTGGATATAACGATCAACTAACTCCCCACATCTCCCACCTATTCTACAAGTCTATAGGTTAAATTCCATAAAAATATTTTCCACCGTCCAGCACTCGGTCGATCAATTTTTCAGCATCCCGAATACTTTGGATATTACTACCGGAGGAAATACAGAATGTATCGGGGCGATGGTTGACTGGTTCTGTTTCTTGGGGCAGAAATCCCTTGGGCAGATACAAATACACAGTAGTTCGACGGCTGGTTTTGCGGTTACCATAGCCATTGCCGAAGGTGACCGTATTACGAACGATTAACTGACCACGATACACTGTGTATGTTTCTCGCTTACCATTTTTGGTAGCAAAGAATCCATAGCAGTTGTGCATAATATCTAACAATGAGGATTGTTCCTCGATTTCAGCCATTGGACTGCCATCTTCACGCATAATAGTTTTCATGGGATTCCTCACATCATTGCTAGAGTGATTAAGAACGTGTAAAACCAAATCTTGTTTGGCATAATGTCCACTGTAATGCCAAAAATTATAGATTCTGATACCACTCTTGGAATTTAGAGATAGTGTCAAACCTATGAGGGGGCATGTGAAGTTCCACGTCCAGATATGGTTTTGGTTCATCGAGACGGGTTCGATGATAGTTTTCCCAATCTCGATCAGTAGGAGAAATAATAGTGACTCTAACAACTTGTAGTTCCAGCCGGAAATGGTGGCGACCACGTTCTCTCAAAGATTGAATTAAATCTCCCACTACAGGTCGGCACGGCAAATCCTCTGGCCATTTTTCGTTATTTAGGTCAAGATTAGAATGGCAATGAACTTTCATGGGTTCCTCTGTAATGCCAAATTTATTAGAATTGGCTATAAGCAGGACTCATTTTTCTTTGGAGTTACTTTTATTGATTGAAAATGACTTCCACATTTGGGCATGTTCCATCAAATACTGGTAATCTTTTTGATAATTGCCAGTATCTTGATAGACTTCGGAGAGATATGTCTGCAATTTAAGAGGAGCCAGAAGGATGCAGGTTAGTTCGAGTTCTTCCCGCACCTTATCAATCATAGCATCCCGGCGTTTGTCATCGTCGATTATCATGGGATTCTCTGTAATGTCAAAAATAAATTGCACATTTTGCATTTTAATCACCGGGCATTTTTATTGTGTCCCATTGTATACTTTGCACATATTGCACAATACTGCACAACATTAGCATATTGGGACAACGGTTACATTGGTGATACCGACTGCCTTGAGGGCAGTTTGGCATTCTTCGGCGGTATCAAAATAATGGGTGAAATTTTGCCATCCGGTTGGGGAGATATAATCAATATTGGGGGTTGGCACGGATTGCACTTTAGTTGTTGGTTCATTATCTTCCAGATAATCATAATGAGTGACGCCGGGAGCGGAGCGGCTGGCGTACCATTTCCCCCAAGTCTTTTTGGAAAAAACAATACTTTTGGCTGGCATTTGTTTGATTTGATATACAGCATACGGTGTGATGAACTGATGGTACAAAGTCATCACTAAACCGAATTGTCCAAATGTAAGTTGTTGAGGGTTATTTGCGATGGTATGTTTAATTTCTTGTAACGATTTTGCCTGTCTGACAGTAATAGCATCTTCTTTGCTCAATAGTTCTTCAACGGCAGTCAAAATGCTGGTGTTTTCGTTTTGATTCATCATGGTGTTCTCACTGTAATGCCAAAACCTTGTAAATCATTGCGCCGATTAAGGGCGTATTCCGGGGCATTCAGTATCCAGAGGAAGCAGCTTATCATCTTCCTTAACAGGCTGCAACTTAAACTCCACCCAAACGAATGAATCTTGTGGACTGCCGGTTTTAGCTCCACCGACAAAGGCATGGAAATGATCGCCGGAATCAATCATTTCAGCGTTGGGGAAAACTGTCTTGACTTTCAGCCAAAGTTTTTCTTCGGTTAAACCATGATGGAAATAATAAGTTTGCTTGGCCACGAGGTTGCCGTTACGTTTCCGGCTAACAAGGGTGCATCCAATCTTGGTGGCGATGTCAGTTTGTTTGCTCATGGGTTCCTGTTACCAAATTCCTAGCCCGCTCAAGTGAGACTGCTTTTGGTCTGCCATTGAATGCTTCAAATTGAAAATGATTCGTTCAAGATCGTTAATATCAAACCCTTTTTCATTAACGAGTCCGACAATAAACGTACTTACTTCATTGTTACGAATCAACCGATCTGCGAATTGACTAAGTGGTTCTTGCATGGTATTTCCTACTGTAATGCCAAATTATTCTCTATAAAGGATTTCAATAGTAGGACAGCCATAACCGCTGGCCAAATTGTAATAATAAGTTGTCCTGACTGCTACCACATTTAACCCAAAATATTCATTAGCAAATGCAA
>SESB01000562.1_pt1 | contig 26448 bp, 21 predicted proteins | sample 3171441 | NCBI WGS metagenome assembly SESB01 (sample SAMN06051867, study PRJNA518727) | freshwater metagenome | biome: subpolar coniferous forest; feature: holomictic lake; material: water; isolation source: holomictic Lake 227, 6 m depth | place: Canada: near Kenora, Ontario | collected... | reverse complement strand
TCTACAAATGAAAGACCGCATTTCCTTCGAAGGCCTCACTTTCGACGACGTGCTCCTTGTGCCGCGCTACAGCGAGGTCACGCCAAATTTGGTCGACACGCGTACTCGTCTCACAACAAATATTGAACTGCGTGTGCCAATTCTGTCCGCGCCCATGGACACCGTTACGGAGTCCGCGCTTGCCATTGCGCTGGCGCAAGAGGGTGGTCTTGGCGTGATCCATCGCAACATGACGCCGCAGCGCCAAGCGCGTGAAGTGGCCAAGGTGAAGCGCAGCGAGAATGGAGTGATTTCAGATCCTGTTGTGTTGTCTCCGGATGATTCGTTGGCCAAGGCGAAATTGCTCATGAGCGAGCAGGGAGTCAGTGGATTTCCTGTGACCGAGGGCGGAGTGCGCCGCGGAAAAGTGGTTGGAATTCTGACGCGCCGCGACATGAAATTTTTGGATTCGCCAGATGGTCACAAAGTTGGCGAAGTCATGACGCGTGACAATCTAGTGACGGCGCCGCCGGATATTGCCCCGAAAGAGGCCGAGCGATTGATGGTGCAGCGTCGCGTTGAGAAAATTTTATTGGTGGACGCAAAGGGTTGCCTCGCTGGTTTGATCACCATGCGTGACTTGGAAAATTTCTCCAAACACGCATCGGCGTGCCGTGATTCTCGCGGTCGCCTGCGCGTTGGCGCGTCGATTGGCGTGGGTCAATATGACCGCGTGGAGGCGTTGCTTGCGGCGGATGTTGATTTACTTGTTGTGGATACCGCGCATGGCCACAGTAAAAATGTCATTGACACGGTGAAGGAATTGAAGAAGCGTTTCAAGATTGATGTGGTGGCGGGAAATGTTGGAACAAGCGAAGGCGCCAAGGCGCTGGTGGACGCAGGTTGCGACGCCATTAAAGTTGGAATTGGTCCAGGCTCAATTTGCACAACGCGCATTGTCACTGGCGTGGGCGTTCCGCAAATCAGCGCCATTATGGAAAGCGTCAGCGGCGCGGGCGGTGTTGCGGTGATCGCCGACGGCGGCATTCGTCAATCAGGCGATGTGGCAAAGGCCATCGCCGCCGGCGCTTCAGCCGTGATGTTGGGCGGACTGTTCGCGGGACTGGATGAAAGTCCAGGTGAACTTGTCTTATATAGGGGCCGCCGCTTCAAGAGTTACCGCGGCATGGGTAGTGAAGGCGCCATGATCGATGGCAGCGCCGACCGCTATGGCCAAGGCGCCATTTCCGACAGTCGAAAGTTTGTGCCCGAGGGCGTTGAAGGCCGCGTTCCCTATCGTGGTTCGTTGGCTGACTTTACCTATCAAATTGTTGGCGGAGTGCGCGCCGCCATGGGCTACTGCGGATGTCAAACGCTGACGGAATTGCGCAAAGAAGCGCGCTTTGTCAAGATTTCAACGGCAAGTTTAATGGAGAGCCATCCGCACTCCATTCAAATCACCAAGGAAAGTCCGAATTACTCGGCGAATTATGCCGCTGGATCATTTGGTGGACTTGACTAGACTTCGCCGCTTGATTCGCTATCTTGCTTGACTCGATTGCTCTTGATTTGTATTTGTGAAAATGCCGCCGGTGTGGCGGAATTGGCAGACGCGATGGACTCAAAATCCATTGCCCCTCGCGGGGCGTGAAGGTTCGATTCCTTTCACCGGCATTTTCTTTCTGGCGCGTGTTTGGATTCGGTGAAATTTTTTGATGTGATATTGCAATTCAATGTCTCATCACGGAGCGCATGGCGTTCAAAATATTTTCGCCGACGCAATAAATTTCCTCCGCCGCGCAATTCAATGTATATAATGCGTCCGTGTTGATTTATTTCATGAAACGATTTTTTACGGGCAGCTTTCTTGCAATGTGTTTTGTGGCTTTGGCGTTGTGCGCGTCAACTAATGCGCATGCTGCCACTGATATTTGCTCCACGAGCGCGGTCGTTCCAACCACCACCGCGCCAAATGGTCCAACAATTCTGCCAAATATCTTTGATCCGCACGGACCGCCCGCGCGCATGATTCATAACCTTTCGTGGCTTGTTTTAGGCATTTGCGGTGGTTTGTTCGTCGTGGTTGAAGGCATGATTTTTTACGGCGTGATTTTTTATCGCCGCAAAAAAAATGACAAGAACAACGCCGATCCGCGCCAGGTGTACGGCAGCAATCCAGTTGAAATTGCGTGGACCATTATTCCGCTGTTGATAGTTTTTGTGCTCACGCTCACCACGGTGCGGACCATTCGAGCCGTTGAACTTACGGAAGCTCCCAAAGACGCGTTGCAGGTTGTGGTGATTGGCCATCAGTGGTGGTGGGAATTTCGTTACATGGATGCCAGCGTTCCAGGTGGCGAAGTGGTTGTGGCAAATGAATTGCACGTTCCAATAAATCGTCCCGTGTGGCTTCGCCTTGAAAGCGCGGACGTCATTCATTCTTGGTGGGTGCCAGCACTGGCCGGGAAAATGGATGTGATTCCAAATCACACCAACCACACTTGGTTCACCGCTGAGACCGAGGGTTTGTACTTGGGTCAGTGCGCGGAATATTGTGGCAATCAACATGCTGGAATGTTGTTGCGCGTCATAGCCAGCAAGCCCGCTGACTTTGACGCGTGGTTGCAAACGCAAGTTGCGCCAACGGTCAACGACACGACCGTGGCCATGGGCCGCGACATCTTTCAGGAATATGCCTGCTCCAATTGCCACACGGTCAAAGGTGTTTCTGATGGGCAATTTGCGCCGGATCTCACGCATCTCATGAGTCGTCAGACCATTGCCTCTGGTGTTGCCCCGCTTGATCCAACAACATTGCGGGCGTGGATTGAAAATCCGCAAGCGCTGAAGCCCGGGTGCAACATGCCAAGTTTGCAACTGGATCCGCAGGAACTCAACGCCGTCACCGCATATCTTTTAACCCTACGCTAAACCACACATGACCACAGCTCCAATTCATCCAATAAGTGAAACCAGCATTGGCTTTGGTAGTCGCGTGCACAGTTGGGTGATTTCAGTTGATCATAAAAAACTGGGCATGATGTATATCGGCGTTGGCTTGTTGTTCTTTGTCATTGGCGGCCTTGAAGCCACGCTCATGCGGTTGCAATTGCTCAAGCCACTGAACGATGTGTTGACGCCGCACGGCTTCAACCAAATGTTCACCATGCACGGAACCACCATGGTGTTCTTGGTGGGCATGCCGGTGTTGCTGGGCTTTGGAAATTATTTAATCCCCCTCATGATTGGCGCGCGCGATATGGCGTTTCCGCGCCTGAACGCCTTTGGGTTGTGGCTGTTCATTTTCGGCGGATTACTGCTGTATTACTCGTTTATTGGTGGCGACGGCTTGTATGGAATGGGTGGCGCGCCGGATGTGGGTTGGTTCGCCTATTCGCCTCTGACAAGCAAGGCGTTCAGCGTTGGTCACGCCACCGACTACTGGATTCTTGGAATCATGGTGAGTGGTTTTGGCAGCATGACCACGGCTATTAATTTCATGGCCACCATTGTGTGCATGCGTTGTCCAGGCATGACATTTATGCGAATGCCGCTCTTTGTCTGGCTCATGTTCACGGTAGGCATATTGGTGTTGCTTGCCTTGCCTGTGCTCACAGGCGCGCAAGTGATGTTGCTCTTTGATCGATTCTTGGGCGCGCACTTCTTTGATCCACAGCAGCAGGGCAGCGTTATTTTCTGGCAACACTTGTTCTGGTTCTTTGGACATCCAGAGGTGTACATCTTAATTCTGCCGGCCTTTGGAATGATTTGCGAAATCATTCCCGTGTTCAGCCGTAAAGTGATCTTTGGATATCCACTGATGGTTGCCGCGACTTTGTCCATCGCTTTCATTTCACTTGGCGTGTGGGTGCATCACATGTTCTCAGTGGGTTTGCCGCCGTGGCTCAACTCCATCTTCGCTGCCAGCACGTTCTTAATCGCCGTGCCAACGGGCATGAAAATGTTCAATTGGATTGGCACCATGTGGGGCGGAAATATTCGATTCACCGTGTCCATGATGTTCGCCACGGGATTTCTGGTCATGTTCCTATTTGGCGGTTTAACTGGAATTATGCTGGCGGTTGTGCCATTTGATTGGCAATTGTCCGACAGTTATTTTGTGGTGGGGCACTTCCACTATGTGTTGTTTGGTGGAACCATGTTGGCTGTGTTCAGCGCCGTGTTCTATTGGTTTCCCAAAGCCACGGGCCGCTTGTTGAGCGAACCCATGGGCAAGTGGACATTTTGGATGTTCATGATTGGACTCACGTTGACATTCTTCCCCATGCATCTCAGCGGTGTTCTTGGCATGCCGCGACGTGTGTACACCTATCAACCTGGACGCGGATTTGAATTGTGGAATTTAATTTCCAGCTCGGGCGTCCCTTTTCAAATTGTCGGAGTGTTGTTGTTGGTGACCAACATCATCAAGTCACTCATCAATGGACGCGTGGCTGGACCTGATCCATGGGATGCGTGGACTTTGGAATGGGCCACAAGCAGTCCACCACCAAGCGAAAACTTTCCAAAGATTCCAACCTGCACAAGTCCACGGCCACTGTGGGATCGCAAGCACCCTGAAGACCCTGATTGTTTTTACGAATGACGCCACAAGAAATCTCCATGACTTCCATACCGCATACACATTTCATTCCAAGTAGCGCGCCAAGCCGCGGCAAGGTTGGCATGGCGTGTTTGATTTTCGCCGAGTGCTGGTTCTTCGCGGGTTTCATCGTGGCGTATTTGTTTTACATCGGCAAGAGTTCGTCCGGTCCACTGCCACGCGAAGTGATTGATATCAAGCCTGTTTTGGTGAATTCCGCGGCGTTGATCGCCAGTTCATTTACCGTTATCGCGGCGTTGCGGGGTCTGGCGCGCAGCAATATGGGCTTGTTCCGTTTCTGGATGTTGCTCACCATTGTGCTTGGCGGTTATTTCATTTACGGCACCGCCATGGAATGGAAAGGTTTCATTGTGGACCACCATCTCACCATCAGTACCAATTTGTTTGGCACCACGTATTACAGTTTGGTTGGGTTCCATGCGTTCCACGTAATCGTGGGCTTGTGTTTGCTTACCGCCATTTTGGTCTTGTCGCTCATGGGACATATTCATGTGGTGCGTGATCATCTGCGCGTTGAGCTTGTAAGTTGGTACTGGCATTTTGTCGACGCTGTTTGGATTGTGGTATTCACCACCGTGTACATAGTGGGAATGCGACCATGAGCCGTGACCCAATGCAAAGTCAAGTTGAGAAACAATTGAGCCAACACGAGGTTCCATATCTACGTGGCGTTCCAGAGCCAACGGGCGCGCCAATGATCGCTGCGTTTGGCCTCACGTTGCTCTTCATGGGGCTCATCACCAGTCGCGCGGTCATGGCTGTGGGAATTATTTGCATGGTTGTTGGACTTATTGGATGGATCAAAGTTGTATTTCCAAATGAGGCGCTTGAAGAGCTTCCAAATGGCAGCGAAATTCCAGAACCCGCGCCGCAATTTTCAGAAAGACCCAACGTGGGTCGCATTTCGCTACCAGAGCACATTCATCCATATCGCGCGGGTATTTGGGGTGGTTTGATTGGCGGCATTTCCATGGCCGTTGTTGCCGTGGCGTGGGGCCTGATCAAGGAAAAAAGTTTTTGGATGCCAATTAATTTGCTCGCTGGAGTTTTTCTGCCATCAGTTGAGGCCGCCAACGTGGACGCTTTGAAAGTGTTCCACATGGATTGGTTCTTGATCGCGCTCTTGATCCATGTTGTTGGCTGCATGATTGTTGGATTGGTCTACGCCATCACCTTGCCAATTGCGCCGCGACGACCAATTTTGTTTGGTGGAATTGTCGCGCCTATTTTATGGACCGGCGTGCTCTACGGCAGCATTGGCATTATTAATCCAAAGCTGGAGGCCTTTGTTTCTTGGCCGTGGTTTGTGGCAAGCCAATTCGCATTCGGTGTGACCTGCGGATTTGTCATTAGCCGATGGACCAAAATTCCAACCATGCAGAAGTGGTCCTTGCAAGAGCGATTTGGTTTTGAAGCCAACAAGGAAGTGCAGAAATAATGTCAACCGCTTTTAAAAATATCGCTGCGCTTGTTGGGGTGATCTTCGCGGCAGCGTGTTTGCAAGCTTGCGGAAAAATTTCCGCCACAGACCCAGCCGACACTGTTGTCGCCTCTTTGCCGCAAGCCGCCATGACCAACTATGCGGAAAATTGTTCCGCATGCCACGGTGCCAATGGTGTCAATGGCGCGGCGCGTCAATTGTCCGATGCAAATTACTTGGCGAGTGTTGGCCGCGAGTCATTGATCAACATCACAACTAACGGAGTTTCGGGCGGTTTTTGCCCTGGTTCTGGACCTGCTTCGCTTGCGCATTGGAATCCAAAACAAGTCGCGGACTTTGTTGACGGAATGCTGGAGGCATGGGGTAAGAATGGTGTTGCGTTGAGTATTCCATGGTCGGTCAAGTTGGCGTCTGCGGGCAATGCTTCCAATGGTCAAGCGGTGTACGCGGCAGCATGTCAATCGTGCCACGGCGCGCCAAACTCAAAAGGTGTTACAGCCTCGGGCAGCGTGACTGATCCAAACTATTTGCGCTTGATCACGGACCAAGGACTTCGCTCGGCGATTTTATTTGGAAGACCAGAGCGCGGCATGCCAGGTTGGAGTGGTCCGTTTCCCCATCAAGCGGCGGATCGCAAACTTTCATCGCAGGAAATTTCTGATGTCGTTGTGTTTCTTCGTTCAACGGCAAGTCAAAAGCAATAGGAGCGCCACATGAGTTGCGATTGTTCAAACACGCCATCAAATCAACCACCGCCACCAAGCGCGCGCCGTGGATTTATGTTGAAATTTGGAATTGGTCTCATGGGTATCGGTGGAGCAATCGCTTCCATTCCAATTATTGGCTACGCCATTACGCCAGCGCTGAAGAAGTACAAGAACTCATGGATTGATTTGGGCGGCACTGCGGATTTTCCGGAAGGCGAAACACGCCTAGGCAAATTCACCAATCCAAACGCATCTCCAACGGATGGCGAAAGCGCGGAGCAAGCGGTGTGGGTGCGCTCGTACAAGCCCGCTCAATTTCAAGTTTTTGCCGTCAATTGCGCGCATTTGGGCTGCCCCGTGAAATGGTTCCAACAAAGTAAATTGTTCATGTGTCCTTGCCACGGCGGCGTGTACTACGAGGACGGCAGCCACGCCAGTGGTCCGCCACCGCGCGGATTGTTTGAATACAAATGGAAGATAGTGGATGGACGACTGCTGATCGACGCTGGGCGACTTCCTGGCTTGGAGCAAACGGTCTAATGTTTCGCAACATAAAAATGGTTGGAACAAAAATGATTGGCGGTCTGCTTGGTTGGACCGAGTCGAGATCAGGCGCGATCGGTTTTGTGCAACCTATTTTAACGCACCGAGTTCCTCGAGACGCCAAGTGGTGGTACGTCTTTGGCAGCGCCTCGTTGATGTTCTTCTCCATTCAAGTGGTCACTGGAATTTTGCTCGCCACCATGTACGCGCCAAGCGCGGCGGAGGCGTATTCCAGTCTGCAATACATCGATCAACAAGTTCCATTTGGTTGGATGTTGCGGGCGCTGCACGCGTGGAGCAGCAACGCCATGATCCTCATGGTGGTCATCCACATGAGCCAGGTGTTTCTGCATGCGTCGTTCAAGTTTCCACGTGAACTCATGTGGATGGTTGGCGTGCTGTTGTTGTTCTGCACATTGGCGCTGGCTTTCACGGGACAAATCATGCGCTGGGATCAAGACGCGTATTGGGGGCTTGGTATTGGCGCGGCCATTGTGGATCGTGTGCCGGTGCTTGGAAACCAAATGCGCAATGTCATGTTGGGCGGCCCGTACATTGGCGGCGCCACGCTGAGTCGTTTCTTTGCGCTGCATGTTTTTGTGTTGCCAGGCCTCACAATTGCCCTGATTGGCGCGCATATGGCGCTGATTTTGAAAAATGGAATTAGTGAAATGCCAAAGCCAGGCATGGTGGTCGATCCTAAAACCTATGTGGAAGAATATGAGGAGCGCATCAAGAAGACAGGCGTGGCATTCATGCCGGACGCGGCGCAACGCGACATGGTGTTCTGTGGATTGATGCTGATCATTGTTGGTTTTTTGGCGTGGTATCTGGGACCAGTTGGTCCAAACGGCATTCCAAATCCAACAATCATTGATGCCAATCCGCGGCCTGACTACGCGTTCCTTTGGATCTTCACTGCCATGGCGCTCATGCCACCGCAAATTGAAACGGCAGTGTTGCTCATAGCACCGCCAATCGTTGTGATGCTCCTTCTTGGCTTGCCATTGATTTCTAATCGTGGCGAGCGCGCTCCCAGTCGCCGACCTGGTGCTGTTCTTGCCTATGTGCTTATAGCAACTGCTTTGGGAACATTGACATGGCTTGGCGTGGTCAGCGCATGGAGCCCTGTCATGGACGCATGGACAAGTTTGCCAACTCCCGTAAAATATTTAGTTGGTCGAACGCCGCTTGAAATGCAAGGCGCCCTTGTCATACAACACAGTCAATGTCGCAATTGTCATAGTTTGGGTGGACAAGGTGGATTGCGTGGACCAAATCTTGACAATGTTGGATCGCGCAAATCGTGGGACCAACTTGTGCGTCAAGTGCAACAAGGTGGCGGCAACATGCCGGCCTATGGCAAAAATCTTTCCAGCGCGGAGACCACAGCCGTGGTTGCGTTCATGACAACGCTGCGCAACGCGGGCGCGCCAGAATCCACCATTCCAGGCGCAATGGAGCGGCAATCCTCGCCGGATCAGGCGCCCACAGCCGTCGCCAGCGACGCAGGAAAGTAATTCATGAATGCTCCCGCGACCATTTGGTCGGCGTGGAATTTTCTTGGGTCATTCACGCTTGTCGCGTGCGCAATTCTTATTGTGTATTGGCGCGGTTGGCGTCGGCTTCACCGCGCCATGCCAGCGCGCTGGGGTTGGCGACGCGGAATCTTTTTTAGCGCGGGCGTGATTGCGTTGTGGATCGCTTTGCAATCTCCCATTGACGCGTTGGCCTCATGGTTGCTTGCCGCGCACATGACTCAACACTTTCTGTTGACCATGATCGTGCCGCCATTGTTGTTGCTCGGTTGGCCTATGCCTCCGTTTCTAGCGGGTGTTCCACGCTGGTTGAGCCGCGACATGCTTGGACCAATTCTTGCGTGGCCGAGCGCGCAACATGTGGGAATGCGGTTGACTCATCCAGTGACTGGCTGGTTAGCCATGGTGTTGCTGACATGGGGTTGGCATTTACCAGTGACGTATCAATTGGCGCTGGAAGTTCCCGCGTGGCATGTGGTGGAGCACATGTGTTTTCTGTGGGGCGGACTTTTATTTTGGTGGAGCGTGGTGGCGCCGTATCCGTGGCGTAGCCCTTGGCCGCGCATTGCCATGCCTTTGTACTTGCTCAGCGCGGACGTGGCCAACACCATTGTCGCGGCCATACTTGCGTTTGCGCCTGGCGCTATTTACCCATGGTACGAATCAACGGCGCCAATATTTGGTGTCTCAGCGCTCACGGATCAGCAAGAAGCCGCGGCAATCATGTGGGTTCCTGGACAGTTGGTGTATTTAATTCCCGCAGTGATCATTCTATTTAGAGCGCTCTCCAGTACGCGCTCGCAACGCGCGCAACAATTTAAATCCATCGCATTGCCGCAATTTTCAATTTCCAATCGTCGCGCCAAGAGACAAATTTTTGATGTACTTGCGTTGCCCGTCATTGGCGCGGCGTTGAAGTCCGCGCGAGTTCGTGGCGCGATTCGTTGGGTGATGTTGATTGGCGCTCTCGTAATTATTGCGGATGGTTGGTTTGGCCCGCGTGAAGCATCCACCAATATCGCGGGCACATGGACTTGGACACATTGGCGCGGATTCGCCGCCATCACATTGGTGGCGGGTGGCAACTTGGCGTGCATGACATGTCCGTTGATCGCGCCGCGAACATTTCTTCGCCGCTTCATCACGCCGCGATTTCGTTGGCCGCGCGCGTTGAGCACAAAATGGCTGGCCGCGGCGTTGATCATGGCATGGTTGTTGAGTTACGAAATCTGGTCTCTGTGGGATTCCAGTTTTGCAACGGCCTGGATTATCGCGGGATACTTTGTGGCCGTGACCGTTGTGGACTTGCTCTTTGAAGGCGCGACATTTTGCAAATGGTTGTGTCCCATCGGTCAATATCAAATGGCGCTCAGCGTGGCCAGTCCGCTAGAGGTTGGCATGCGCTTGGCTGATGTGTGTTCAAATTGCCAAACGCAAGATTGCCTGCGTGGAAACGCGGCGGCGCCAGGTTGCGGAACGGGCTTGTTTATGCCTAAAAAAGTGGGAAATTTGGATTGCACATTTTGCCTGGATTGCGTGTCCGCGTGTCCGCATGACAACATTGGTTTGCTCACGCGCGTGCCGTTTGTGGACATGACCCAAGATCGTTGGCGCTCAAGCATTGGAGTTCTCGCCAAACGCATGGACTTCATGGTGTTGCTTGCGGTCATCGCGGTGGGCGGATTCGCCAACGCGATCGCAATGACCGAGCCCGCTCTCGCATTGGTGCAAGATTGTCGTGAATGGATCGGCGGCAACTTTCTGGCTGTCATGTGTGTCGTGCTTGCATCCATGATGGCCATCGCGTTGCCAATGGTGGTGGCTTCACTGATTGGGTCAACATCACGCGCCGATATTCGCTTGCGCTTCTCGCATATCACGTTGTCGCTTTTGCCACTCTCGATCGCCATGTGGTTGGCGCACTTGGGATTTCACTTTGTCACCGGATTCCGCTCAGCGTTGCCACCACTGCAACGCGCGGCGCAAGACCTTGGCGTCAATGGATTGGGCTCACCACAATGGAGCGCCAATTGCTGCGCCATCATGCCTACGTGGCTTATTCCCGCTCAATTATGCATCTTGGGTGTTGGGTTGTTGGTGTCCCTGACGCTCATGTGGTCGCGTGCGGAGCGATCACCGGAATCTGACACACGCACTTCGCTTCCAACGCTGTTCGCGGTTGCAAGGCGTGGCTTCATTGGCATGATGGCTTCCTTGTGCTGGTGGGCGATTGGAGTTTGGATTGTCTTGCAACCAATGCAAATGCGGGGGTTGCTCAACTCATGAATTTCCGCGCCAACACAATGATGTTCTTGACTGTATTCATGTGCTTCATCACAGGCCACGCCAAAGCCGATGGTGGACAAGTGATCGCCACCGCAACACTTGGTCAGGAGCACGCGGTCATGATGGTCAATCCATCGCCAGCCACGGTTGGAATTGTCACGGTGATTGTCAGAGTCAGCGCGGGGCTTCTGCCAGCGCACTCTTTTTTGATAGCGCATGGCGCTTCAGATGATGCTCCTATTCAATGCGCGTTCAGCGATGACCCCGATGGACTTGGTCAACGCGCCATGATTGAATGTTCCGACGCATCAAGATGGACACTTTCTGCGCGTGTCACAACACCTCTTGGAGACATTCAATTGAAAGGTGAATTTCAAGTCGCGCCTGCGCCCGCAAAGTGGCAAAGCCAATCGCCGTGGATTCTGGCGTGGGTTCCAATCGCTGGAATTCTTTTCATTCGACAAGTCGCCCGTCGGCATGCAAAGCATTACGATGCGTCTGTTGAACCATTTCCTCCAACACGAAACTCGTAGAGATCACCACCCAACGTGACCCAACCGATTGACGGCGCATCATTCGCGGAACAATTGAAAAGCGACGCGCTTGAAGTGTTGTTGATTGATAGCTCTGGCCAAATCATTGCCATGAGTCCCAATGCCGCCAAGTATTTGGGGCGTTCGCAACATGAATTAATTGGCAGGTCCCTGAGCGAAGTTTTTCACTATGGAATTCATTTGGCTTTTCCATGGCTTGATGAATTGGCGAAAGCGGGTTCACCGACTCCGCCATTGTTGTTGGATCTGGAGCATGCACAAGCTGAAATGGCCTCCATTCACATTGAAGCGATTTTGTATGCCATTGAATTTGGCGTTCGCTCCAAAGGTGAGACGGTGGCGGGTCTGGCAATTCGTCCAAGCACCGGCACGGTTGTTGCAAGCGAATTGCTTACGGCTCAACGGCAAATTCTAGAGCTTGTCGCTCATCGATCCACGCTTGGACAAATACTTGGAGCGGTTGCGAAATTTTCCGAGAAGGTTCTTCCAAGTGAGGTGTTCTGTTTATTGACTCCGGTTTCTGAAGCGGGGGTTCTGGGTGAAGGACTGTGTCCGACTTTGCCTGGTGATATTCAAAATTTGCTTGACCAGTTTCAAAAGTCAATCGAGGCCGCGCCGGGACTGATGGCCAGGGAAACAGGAAAGATTGTTCTGGCGGATGATCTTGAGCAAGATCCACGATGGAACAAGTATGCCCAGCGACTGCGCAGGCATGGATTAGTTTCTGTGTGGAGTTTTCCAATCCATGATTCACGCACGGAATTCGTGCGCGCTCTACTGGAATTTTATTTGCCGGTTCGCCGCGGACCCAATCGCTCGGAATTGAAAGTGATTGAAGAATTGTCTGATTTGGTTCGATTGGCCATTAATTTGCATCAATTGCAATCCGATTTGGACATGAGTGAATCCAATTTGCGATCCACCGTGCAAGCCATTCCAATGCTTTTGTGGGAGACTGATCTGCAAGGCCGCTTCACTTCCTGCGAGGGCAAAGTGCTTGATTTGCTTGGTTTGCGCGTGGGCGAGGTGGTTGGTCATTTGGTCGGGGAAATTTTTTCCTCCGACATGAACGCGAAAATGTATCTGGAAAAAGCGCTTGCGGGCCACTCTGTGGCTGGCGAATTGGCCGTTGGATCCACGCAATTAATCCAGTCCGCGGGACCGCTTCGCAATCAAGCGGGTTCCATTATTGGCGCGCGTGGAGTGGCGCTTGATATCACGGCGCAACGACTCGCCGAGGAGTCCGCTCAAGCGCAAAGCGATCTTCTCAAGACCGTCATTGACACCGCGCTTGACGCTTTGGTGACTATTGATTCGCATGGAAGAATTGAATTATGGAACAAGCAGGCGGAGTTGCTGTTTGGTTGGACGCATGAAGAAGTACATGGCAAGCGACTTGAAGAGACCATTATTCCGCCCACGCTTGTGAAGGCGCACCAAGATGGCATGCGCCGCTACCACGCCGAGGGTGTGGGTCCAATTTTAGGAAAGCGAATTGAAATCACCGCCATCAACCGCCAAGGGACTATTTTTCCGGTTGAGTTGGCCGTGAGTCCTCATGCTGGAAAATATGCTGGTGGTTTCAGCGCGTTCATCCGAGATATTTCCGATCGTCGTCGAAGTGAAAACGCTGTAAAGACAAGCGAAGAACGTTTGAAGTTGGTCATTGAGGCCAGCAGCGATGGATTTTGGGATTACCGACTGGATGGCGCCGCGAGCGTTGTGAGCGATCGCTGCGTCACCATGCTTGGATACAAATCAGGCGAGGCGCCGTTGACAACGCCCGATGTGAATTCGCTGATTCATCCAGATGATGCGCCAAGCGTGAAGCAGATTTGGGAGGCGCATGTGGCTGGAAAAACTGCGCGCTATGAATCACAGCATCGCCGCCGCGCCAGTGATGGATCTTGGCGTTGGATTCTTGACCGCGGAAAAGTTGTGGAGCGCGCCGAGGATGGTCAACCTGTGCGCATCACTGGAACACAAACCGATATCACTGAGCGTCGTGGACTTGAGGCCAGTTTGGGTGCCGCCGAGCGTTTGGAATCGCTTGGTTTACTTGCCAGTGGATTTGCGCAAGAACTGGACAGCGTTCTGTCGGTCATTCGGGCACACGCGTCGCTGGCGAATATTTCAACGGGTCTTCCAACCAAGGCCGTTGAAAGTTTGGAGGTCATTCAATTGGCGGTCGCACGCGCGAAAGCCTTGAGTCGAAATCTTATTTTGCTAGGCGAAGGCGCCGATGTTGGCAAAGAGGCCCACGCTATTGTGGTCAGCGACGCCGTGCGTGATGCCGTTCGATTGCTCAATCCCAACTTGCCCCGAACAATTTCCGTGGTGGTGGAGGATCTCACCGACGGACGCAAGCGCGTTGCGATTGATTCGGGTCGCATGCAACAAGCGATTTTAAATTTGCTCATGCGCTCAACGGAAGCGTTGGCCAACAATGGTGTGATCACGCTGCGCGTGACACAGGCCGTTGAGGGCGCGCAATCATTGGTGCGTGTTCAGTGCATTGATCAAGGCGAGCCATTGAACGCGGATCAACAGCTGCACGCCTTTGATGCGTTGGCCGCCGATGGATCGTTGCGTGGAAGAACCGCAATGGGGCTTGCCGCCGCCAAACGATTCGCGGATTCGGCTGGTGGTCATGCCACTGTGTCTGTGGGCGCTGAGGGAACTATTTTTTGCCTCTCGCTTCCCACTGTTGCTGAAGCTTTTACTCGAGAAAAGTGGCAAATTGTATTGGCCGAAAATCATCCGTTGTTGCGGCCCATGTTGGTTGAGGCTTTGCAAGCCAACGGTCATCGCGTGAGCGCTGTTGAAAACAATGTGGAATTGCTCGCGGCCGCCAAGCGAGCGGGCGCGCGCTGCATTCTGATTCTTGATCAAGCCAGCGTTTCAGGTTCTCTTGGCGAAGTCCTTCACACTATTCAATCAGGAAAGAAGTCCATGCCGCCAGTGATTTTGCTCACGGGTATTGGGTCGAAGGAAGTGGACACTGGCATTGTGGTGCATCGATTGCAGAAACCTTTTGAGCTTGATGATTTGCTTGAAATAATTACCAACGTGTCCTTGCCGCATTCGTGATCACGCGCGTTGTGAATGAAATCCCATTCAAGAGCGCCTTGCCCATGGCGCGTCGAGTAATCTTCTTTCAATGACGCATGATTTGAATTCTATTTTAAATACCGAAAGTTTCCAGGCCTTGGCGCAAGAACGCTTAAGTCAAATGGCGTTCGATTATTACAGATCCGGCGCGTGGGGCGAGTGGACTTTGCAAGCCAACATTGACGCGTGGAAAAAAATTAGATTGCTTCCTCGCTCACTGGTTGATGTGTCGCAGCGCAATTCAGCAAGCGACCTGCTTGGCATGAACATGTCGTGTCCATTGTTGATCGCGCCCACCGCAATGCAGTGCATGGCCGACGCGGAGGGCGAAGTGGCCACGGCGCGAGCAGCGGCAAAAGCAGGCGTTCCAATGGTGCTTTCAAGTTTGTCCACGTGTTCCGTGGAGGATGTCGTCAACGCGTCAAGCGCTGATGTGGTGATGCAAATTTATATTTCCAGCGACCGTGGTTTCACCAAGGCGCTGGCGCAACGCGCGCAGGCCGCGGGTTGCAAGGCGCTTATGGTGACGGTGGACACTCCAGTGTGGGGCGTGCGTGAGCGCGACATTCACAACGGCTTTCGTGTTCCAGATGGAATGTCCATTGTGAATTTGCAGCGGCCTGGTCAACCAACGGGTCACTCTGGAAGTGGAATTGGCGCGGCGCTGGGTTGGACCATTGACGCGTCGTTGACATGGAAAGACCTTGATGTCATTCGTCAAGCCGTACAGATTCCAATGATGGTCAAAGGAATTTTACGCGCCGACGATGCAGGTCGCGCGTTTGATCAAGGCGCGGCGGCGGTGGTGGTGAGCAATCATGGCGGCAGGCAACTTGATGGCGCCGCGCCAACCGCCGAAGCCTTGCCCGCGATTGTGCGCGCGGTCGCTGATCGCGGTCCAATTATTGTGGATGGTGGTATTCGCCGCGGCATTGACATAGTGCGCGCGCTGGCCATGGGCGCAAGCGCTGTTCAAGTGGGCCGCCCAATTTTGTGGGGACTTGCGGCTGGCGGTGAAGCGGGAGTGGATCGCGTGCTCAACATCCTTGCGCAAGAATTTGACTTGGCCATGGCGCTTTCGGGTTGCGCAAATATAAAGTCGATCACATCGGATTTAATTTGCCAACAAGCGTGATCCGCGCGTGCAACTTTGCCTGAAGCCAAAAAAGAAAAAGCCCACATTTGGCGAATATGGGCTGTAAACACAGGGTTTCAATTGCGCCTTCGCGCTTACTTCTCTATGAAATATTCCATGCTCACCACGGCTTTCGCGTTCTTCTTTATGGATGAAGTATCGCTGATGCCGTAGTCGGAGACGTCGGTTGAACCGTACGAGACAATTTGGAAAACACCTTGCGAAGCGTTGGCCAATGTTCCAACTTTGCTGCCGGAACTTTTCGCAAGAACTTGCGCGCGGTCGTATCCATTTTGCGTGGCCTTCTCCAGCAAGGTCATCTTCACGCTTTCAATGGCGCTGCAGGTATAGGTTGGATTGGCTGAAGCAATTTGAACTCCATCGCGCATCAAGTCGGAAGCCTTGCGTTGCAAGTCGCGCACCGCATCCACGCGCGATGAGGACACGGACGCGGTTTGCGTTGCAACGTAGTAGTCAATTTTATTCAGCGTCACTCCCTTTTCGTTCTTGATGTACACCGGCGTGACATTCAAACCCGACATATTGATTTCGTCCGCTTGAAATTGGTTGGCCTTGATCAACGCCTGGACCTTGGTCATGGAGACATCGAGTTTGGAAAAACTTTCAGCCGAAGTGCTTCCACTGGCGGAAATGGTTCCGCTCCAATGCCCCATGTCAGAAACAAGCAACACTTCTGCCACGCCTTTGACATTGATGGTTAAGCGTCCCTTGCTGTAGGAGCCAATGGCGGTTCCAACAGCTTGCGATGACAGAACCACGCCTAATGCCAGCGTGGCCCCAAGGAAAAACATTCCCAAGCCGAAATTTTTGATGAGCGGGGGAAAACGAGAAATAAATGAGGTGTTCATGCGCGCGGTCCTTGCGAAAGATTTTGAATGTTCAACAACCTTGTCGAACTGAGCGCAGCATATGAATTTTGTATTTGCAAGTAAATAGAAATACTTCTTTAAGAAAATATTTTAAATGCGATACGTCTTGCGCGGGGGCACGTGAACGCACGCAGCCGCCATCTCCCCGCGCGCTTGTCTGACTCAGCCCGGATTTGAAGCCAAAGGTTGCTTCGCGTCGCCGTCGCTCAGTCCGCCGTAGGTCCGGCGGCGATTGGCAAAGTCTTCAAGAGCGAGATCCAGGTCGCGTTCACAGAAGTCTGGCCACAAGGTTTGCGTGACATGAAATTCAGCGTAGGAAATTTGCCACAATAGAAAATTACTCACGCGCATCTCTCCCGCCGTGCGAATTAAGAGGTCAGGATCAGGCAATCCCGCCGTATACAAGTGGTCGCTCAGCATCTGCTCGTCAATGGATTCAGCTGAAATGGATCCATCTTTCACGCCAAGCGCTATGGCTTTGCACGCGTCCATAATTTCAGTTCGCGCGCCGTAATTCAAAGCAAGGCACAGGGTTAAGCCCTTGCAATGGGCCGTTGCGCGTTCCGTGTCATCAAGCAATTCAAGCACGTCCGCGTGCAAACCTTCACGGCGACCAACTCGGCGAAAGCGAATGTCGTTGGCAAGCATGGTGGGTAATTCGCTCTTCAGGTGCTCGCGCAAAAGTTGCATGAGCGCGGCCACTTCCGCCGGTGGACGTTTCCAATTCTCGCTTGAAAATGAATACAAAGTAAGTGCGCTAATGCCGCGCTTGGCGCATGCCGTGGTGATTTCACGAACGGTTTTGCTGCCAGCTTTGTGTCCAAACTCGCGCATCAAACCACGCGCTTTGGCCCATCGGCCATTGCCATCCATAATGATGGCGATGTGCTTTGGAAGAATCGGCTGTGATTGTGAATCATCCATGGAAGTTGTGGTTTGTGCCATGGGCTGATTCATTGTGGAATGCTAGGCGCTTAAGTTCCTGCGGCGACCAATGTTTGAGTTCGCTCTGGACCAACGCCAACCATTTCAATGGGCACGCCCAGAAACGTCTCAATGCGATCTAAATACTTGCACGCATTGGGCGGAAGTTGCGAGCGATTTTCCGCATGTTGAACATGCTCGGACCAACCCGCCATGGTCTCGTACATGGCCGTCACGCCTTGAAGGCGATGCGCGTCTGGAATGAATCGATCAGTTTCCTGGCCGTTCGGCAGGCGGTACTTGGTGCAAATCTTCAACTCATCCACGCCGCTGAGAACATCAAGCAGCGTGCATGCAACTCCGGTGGCGCCGCAAATCATGACCGCGTACCGAACGGCGACAAGATCAAGCCAGCCAACGCGACGCGGACGACCAGTGGTGGTGCCAAATTCCCGACCACGTTCGCGAATGCCTTGTCCAACTTCGTCAAGCAACTCAGTTGGAAACGGACCCGCGCCAACGCGCGAGGTGTAGGCCTTCATAATTCCAAGCACGCGGTGAATTTTGCTGCCAGGCATGCCAGTGCCGGCTGGAATTCCAAGCGTGGAGCAATTGCTGCTGGTCACAAATGGATAGGTGCCGTGATCAATGTCGAGCAAGCACGCGTTGGCGCCCTCGAACAAAATTCTTTTGCCAGCTTTCACCGCGTCATGCAAACCATAGACGGTGTCCTTGATGTGCGGCCGCAAAGTTTCACCGGCATTTGCAAAGCGCTCGGCCAAAGCATCGGCATCAAGTGGCGGCGCCTTCACGCCAAGAGCCTGCAATTCCTTGGTGCGCAAACGACAAATCACGCGCAGGCGTTCCTGCAAATAGTTCGCGTCCAGCAAATCGCCCATGCGAATGGCGGTGGAGCGGTTGATCTTGTCGCCGTAGGCCGGACCAATCCCGCGGCGAGTTGTTCCAATGGCCAAACTTCCCGCGTCGTGCTCGGTGACGCTGGCTAAATATTCTTCAAGCGCCGCGTCTTGCTCCTTGTGATAGGGAAGCACCGCGTGCGCGCGATCGCTGACGTGCAAATTGTCCGCCACGCGCACGCCGCGTTTGCGCAGGCCGGCGATTTCCTCCAGCAATTTTTCTGGATCAACCACCACGCCGTTTCCAATCACGCATGATTTGTCCGCGTGCAAAATTCCGCTGGGCACCAGATGCAGCGCGTAGCGTTCCTTGTCCACCACCACGCTGTGGCCGGCGTTGGCGCCGCCGTTGTAGCGCACAATCACATCGTGTTGCGAAGTCAGCAGGTCGACAATCTTGCCCTTGCCTTCGTCGCCCCATTGCAAACCAACAACGGCTGTATTTTTAATTTCTTTCACAGTGTGATCCTACGGGAAGGGCTTGGCGATTTGTAGCGTTATTGAAGGCAAAATGCGGCTGTTTATTTGAAACGGCAGATTCAAATACGGACTTTCATTCTTAGAGCATTTCCCCGCGCGATTGAGATTCTCTGTCAGCACGCGGTGATCATGATTTTTCAAATTCGTCATTTCCATCCAAGCGTCTATTGTGCGCACTGTGAAAGTCACCGCCGCCACAACATCGTTACCCATGGCTCCAACCAACGCGGCGTTGCCCGTGGAATTAGGCGCCCAGTTGCCAGCCGACGGCGCGCGTGGCGACGGCATGTATGTGCACGTTCCATTTTGCCGCCACAAATGTCATTACTGTGATTTTTATTCTTTTGTCGACGCGCAAGATCGCCAGGAAGTTTTTGTTGAGCGCATGGAAAATGAATTGCAGCAATGGGCGCGATTGCAGCGTGGTGAGTTACAAACGCTTTTTGTTGGTGGCGGCACTCCAACCATGTTGCGACCCGAGTTGCTTGATCGAATGTTGTCGGCCATCCGCGGCGTATTGAAGTGGCGCGCTGGCGCCGAGTGGACCGTGGAAGCGAATCCTGAAACGGTCAGCGAAGAGATTGCTGCGGTATTGGCCAAACATTGTGTCTCGCGCGTTTCGCTGGGCGCGCAAAGTTTCCAGCCCGAATTGCTCGCGGCATTGGAGCGCACGCATGATCCAGCCTCGGTTAGCCGCGCCGTTGGTCGTCTGCGTCAAGCGGGTATCAAGGCCATCAATCTGGATTTAATTTATGCCGTGCCCGGCGCCACAATTGATTTGTGGCGGCGCGATCTTGCGGCCACGTTGGAGTTGAACCCAGAGCACATGTCGTGTTATGGCTTGATGTATGAATCCAACACGCCGCTCGGAGTGCGCCATAAACGTGGCGAAGTGAAGGCGATTGGCGAGGATTTAGAAGTTGAAATGCACGAACTTGCGGCGCGTATGTTGGGCGACGCGGGCTACCAACATTATGAAATTTCAAATTGGGCCAAGCCGGGGCATGAATGTCAGCACAACATTTTGTATTGGAATAATTCCAATTGGTTCGCCGCGGGTCCTGCGGCAAGCGGCCATGTGGATGGACTGCGTTGGCGCAATGTGCCGCGGTTGTCGGATTGGCTAGAGACCAGCGGCTTTGCGCCCGTGCAAGATGTGGAGCGACTTGATGTTGACGGTCAAGTAGGCGAGACCTTCATGATGGGTTTGCGATTGCTTGAAGGCATGCCCGGCGAACGCGTGCAAGAATTGCTTTCCAAGGGTGCGCGCGCAACCGTGCGCCGAATTGCCATCGCCAAATTCCGCTCGGACGGTTTGCTGGAAGAAGTGAATGCGCGGCTTCGCTTGACCGTGCGTGGCCGTATGTTGGCCAGCGAAGTCGCCATCGCGTTGTTGTGAATCACGATTTGTTGAGCACGTCAATCAAGCGCGACTCGTCGGCTTCATTTACCCAAATCACGGCCGACAACGAACCGCTAATGGTCAGGCTTTGAATGGATTCAATGTTTATACCCACGCTGGCAATGGAGTCCAAGCGTGAAACAAAACTTCCGCTTTTGGAGTTGTCGTTGATCAAGAACGCCGTGGTCTCTGTGTACGGCATTTCGGCGTCGCGCGCGAATGCGCGGAATTGGTCGGATCTCTCTGGAATGCAATGAAAACCAACGGAAGCGCGCCCAATGACGGGTCCCCACATTCCAATCATTTCAACATCCGCTTGTCGCAATTGAGTGCATAGCCGCGCAAGTTCTCCAGGTCTGTGTGACAAACGCAAAACGAAATCGGTGACTCTAGACCATTCAAGCATGAAGGAATAATAACGGCATGTTGCATTCAAAATCATTAAAAATTCGCATCATCACGCATTTCCCCGTACTCTTCTCCACATGATTGGTCTTACACGATTGCTTGAAGGTTCCATTGACTACGCGGGTTTATTTCCGCCCGCCTCGTACTCCATGGAGAAAACGGTTGAGATGTTCGCCAAGCACCGCGAGACTCCCGAACGATGGTTGCTGTCACGCATTGTGATTCCCGCCAAGCGACTTTCCGAGTTTGAAAAATTTGCCGCGCCGCTGTGGCCCAAGTCCACCACGGACAACAACGATCAAATGTGGCGCGTGACTGCGCTTGTCTCTTCGCTTGATGATCCAGAACTTGAGCGTGACCTTGAGCAAATCGACGAGTTCAACACCTTCTACAAAAAGAAGGGCGGAACGCCGGTGCATATCGAGGCCATTGAAACCAAGGCCACCGATAGTGAAATGATTTCCGAGTTGATTGAATTGATCCCCGACGAATATGAAGCGTGGGTGGAAATTCCTTGGGACAAGGATCCGCGCGGCATGATCGCGGCGCTTGGCGGTTATGACGTTGGCGCCAAAATTCGCACGGGTGGAATGACGGCAAATGCGCATCCAACTGCGGAAGCGTTGGCTGTTTTCATTGAGGCCGCCGCAGCGACAAAGGCGCTCTTCAAGGCGACGGCGGGCTTGCATCATCCGGCGCGCAACAAGTCCACAACGTTGGGCTGCGAGCAATTTGGTTTCTTCAACGTTTTTGTTGGCGCGTGTTTGGCTTTTCATGATTTGGCCAAAGGCGAAAAGTTGGTCAAGGTTCTCAGCGAAAGCGATGAAAAACAATTTGTGTTCAGCGCCGAAGGTTTGAAGTACAAGGACTATCGCTTGACACTGAAACAAATCATGGAGGCGCGCAAGAAATTCATCCGCTCCTTTGGCAGTTGCTCATTTGACGAGCCAGTCGCCGATCTGAATCGACTTGGGTTGATTCGACTTGGGGAGACGGCTTCATGAAATCCAGTTGGGTTGTGTCGGCGCAAACGCCAGAGTGCGATTTCCCGTTGGCGAATTTGCCTTGGGGTTGTTTCACGCGCGTGGACCGCGCGGGCGGCGCTCGTATTGGTGTTGCCATTGGCGATCAGGTGTTTGATGTGCGCGAGGCGGTTGGTCACGGATTTTTGAGCGGGTTGCCCGCGAGTCTTCAATCGGCCCTGCGTTGCGATTCGCTCAACGAATTCATGAACTTGGGAAACACCGCATGGAAAGCGGTACGCGCGGAAATTACAAAACTTTTATCCAGCGACGAGCGCGCCTTGCAGGATCACAACAAGGTCGCCGACATTGTTGTGCCCGCCAAGAACGTGACCATGTTGTTGCCCGCCAAAATTGGCGATTACACCGACTTTTACGCCAGTATTCACCACGCCACCAATGTTGGAAAAATGTTTCGTCCCGACAATCCGCTGCTTCCAAATTGGCGACACTTGCCTGTTGGCTATCACGGTCGAGGCAGTTCCATTGTGGTCAGTGGCGTGGATATTCGCCGACCCATGGGTCAAACTTCCGCGACCGACGATGGTCCGCCAACATTTGGCGCCGTCCGCCTTTTGGATTATGAACTTGAAGTCGGCGTGTATGTGGGCAAGGGCAACGCCATGGGCGAGCGTATTGACATTGCACATTCGCGCGAGCATTTGTTCGGCGTGTGCTTGCTCAATGATTGGAGCGCGCGCGATGTGCAGAAGTGGGAGTACCAACCGCTTGGTCCATTTAACGCCAAGAATTTTGCCAGCACCGTTTCGCCGTGGATTGTCACGCTTGACGCCATTGAGCCGTGGTTTGAACGCGGACCTGTTCGTGAGGCCGATGCGCCCGCGAACTTGCCGTACTTGGTGTGGAAGGACGACTTCACATTTGATTTGCAATTGTCGGTGTCTATTGTGAGCGCCTCCATGCGCGAGAAAAATATCGCGCCGTTTGAAATCAGCCGCGGTTCCTACCGCGACATGTACTGGACGCTTTCACAAATGTTGGCGCACCACACCTCCACGGGTTGCCCCATGAACGCGGGTGATCTCATGGGTAGCGGAACGGTCAGTGGCACAACGCCAGACAGCCGTGGCAGCATGTTGGAGCGCACGTGGCGCGGAACTGAACCACTTCAATTACCCGATGGAAGCAGCCGAAAATTCATTGACGACGGCGATGAAATTATTCTTCGTGGCTGGCTGCCCGCCAAGGGAAATCTGCCGCGCATTGGCTTGGGTGAATGTCGCGGGCGAATTCTTGCGGCGAAATAAATACGCGCTTGAAATCGCTCAGCGCAAATAGCTTTTCAACTTTGCGTGATCAAGCGTGATGGTGTCGCCAGGCTTCACGCCCAACTTGGTGAATTCGCCAGGCGGCAACTCAATGGCGTATAAAGCTTCCGCAGCCGATGGATAGTGTTTCAAGCGCGACTTGTACGCGTCATCGGTTTCGGTTGGCGCGCGCAGTGGTTCCGCTTTCATGGTGTCAATTGAAACAACTTTTCCAGAGCGGGTGACATAAGCCACATCCATGTCGGTCAAGCAGTCGTACATCCAAAAACTCAGCATGTCAGACACTTTGAACACAAAGATCATTCCGGTTCCAGCGGGAACTGAAGCGCGCTTGCCCAGTCCACGTGTGCGACTTGGCGCGTCGGCGGCAATTTCCAAATCAAATTTCTTGCCGCCAATGGTCACGGTCTCAAGTGGTAAGCCCGACGGCGCTTTACGCACAGCGGTCTTGTTGGCCGCGGTCGCAGAGGGATCTTGCGCGGAATTATTCAACGCGACAAATCCCACAACGCTGGCCAACATCAGCACAATGATTCCAAGTTTGATTGACATTTTCATGATGTGAATTCCAGTTTGAAGACAATATTGAATCCCAAGTTTCGCACGTTTATTCCCACGTATTCGCACTTTTAGGTCCTTGTGGTTTCGCATCTTGGGTGGCTGCAGCGGCGGGAACAATTTCATCTTCCCAACTATTTGGATACGCCAAATCATCAAGACCCAGCGCGGCTTGTGTAGGAAAGAGCGGACGGAATGTATCGCACATGACGGCCAGTTCATCAGTCACAGTGGCGCCAATACTTTTCTCAATTGTTCCTGGATGCGGTCCATGCGGAATGCCTTGCGGATGCAAAGTCATGGAAGAAACTTCAATGCCGCGGCGGGCCTTGTAGTTGCCGTGCACGTAATACAACACTTCATCTGAATCCAAATTGGAATGGTTGTACGGAAGAACAATGGCCTGCGGATGGAAATCAAGCAGACGCGGACAGAACGAGCAGATCACAAAGTTGTGGCCTTCAAATGTTTGGTGCGTTGGCGGCGGCATGTGATGCTTGGCCACAATCGGACTGAAGTCGTCAATGTTGAACGCGTATGGGTAATAGCAACCGTCCCAACCAACCACGTCGCATGGATGATGCTTGTAGTAGTAGCGATGCACTTGGTCGCGGCTCTTAATACGAACTTCAAACTTGCCAGATTCATTAAAGTGCAGCGGCTCTTGCGGCAGGCGCAAGTCGCGCTCGCAGTAAGGTGCATGCTCCAAAAATTGCGCGGTAGTTTTTGACAAGTAGCGCGGTGGCGGCAGAATATGGCTGCCATTTGCAGTTTCAAATCCAATGAAACGCGCGTCGGGTTCGCCATTCGCTGGCTTGTTGAATGTCATTTTGTAAATCACGCCCTTGGGAATGATCAAGTAATCGCGCGGACCAAATTTCAGCGTTCCAAAAGTTGTCTCCAGCGTTCCGCTTCCAAAGTGAATGAACAAACATTCATCGGCCTGGCCATTCTTGAAGTGGTAGGTCATTGTTTCAGCGGGAACGCACGCGAACATTTCAACATCGCTATTTCCAAACAGCACAACGCGGCCAGTGATTGGATCGCCGTTCGGTTTCATGCCCGCCGTCTTAATGTGGCGCATGCGCATGACGGATTGCTCCACATACACGGGCTTGGTTTCATAGAGTGGCTCCCAGCCAATCACCTGCGTGGGTGGATGAATGTGGTAGAGCGTGCTCGTTGGCCCAACAAACCCCTCGGTGCCGAAGACTTCTTCGGAGTAGAGCGCGCCGTCGGGTCGGCGAAATTGAATGTGTCGCTTCGCGGGAAGTTTGCCCATGCTTGTGTAGTACGCCATGGCAAGAGTGTACGAAACTGTTGGCAATCGTTGCGGTTGTTACTCTGCACGAATGAACGATCAAGTGGCAACCCACAACACGCCGCCCACGGTGCTGCATGAAACCAAGGAGTGGCTGGTTGTGAATAAACCAGCGGGTTGGCACAGTGTTTCGCGCCAAGTTGACAAGGGTGAGAATGATGCCGCAGAGCAGGGCGAGCGGGTTCAAGCTGCAAATAGCCAAACTGAAATTAGCCAAGCTAAAAATAGTCAAGCTAAAAAAAGCCAAACTGAAATAACCCAAACTGATCACGACCAAAGCGTGCAAGCGTGGCGTGAGCGTAAAGAGCCATCTGCACGCAACATTCCAGAGGCTGGTTTGTGCCATCGGCTTGATCAGGGAACTTCCGGATGCTTGCTAATTGCAAAAACGTTGGAGGCGCATGAGCGCTTGCGCACGGCCATGGGCGGCGCCGACGGAGCGATTGCCAAAACATATTTGGCGCTTGTCAAAGGCGGCTTGGACAAGGAAGGAAATTTCCGTCTGCACTTTGAGGGCCGCTACAAGCGCTCCGCGAAAGTTTCCGTGTCGCGAGCGGGTTCATGGGAAACCGGCGGCCGTTGCAAGTGGAAAGTGTTGCGTCACATAGTCGCGCGCGGAGTGGACGTGGTGGAAGTTGAATTGATCGGACCAGGCCGGCGCCACCAAATTCGCGCGGGCTTTGCGTACTTGGAGCATCCACTTGAAGGCGACACGCTGTACGGCGCGCAGGGTCCTTCGCACTTTTCACTGCATGCGTGGAAAATAATGATCGATGGTCTGACAGTGATTGCGCCGCCGCCGCCACGATTTGTGCCGTAAATTTTTTGTGCGTGAATCACCTCCATTGAATCCGCCAAGCACTTTGCGTCAAGCGTTTGCGACGCAAGACTCACATGCACTTTGTAGTTATAGTTGACGTCTGTCATGCATCACTTCATTCAAAGGAAACCCAAATGAAAATCGCCAAATTTGCCGCCGCTGTCTGTCTTGCCTTCATCTGCTCCGCTTGCAACAAGGGCACCAATGTGGAGTTGACTGGCTTTATTCCCGCGAAGTTTCCTTTGGACTACAACAAGAGCACGGAAATTCACTCCTACAAAAATCCAATGACGAACATGAGCGCTTTCAAGTCAGTGCTTGTTCAAGAAGTAAAGATTGAAGCCAATGGTGACAATCCTGACGAAGCCAGCAAACTTTCTATTCAGTTCCGCAATGACATCATTGGCGCGGTTGGATTGCCTGTCGCGACGGCCGTTGGTCCTGGCGTGTTGGAAATTCGCGCGTCCATCACTGGCTTGAAGCAAAATATTCCAGCGCT
>SESB01000561.1_pt1 | contig 26495 bp, 23 predicted proteins | sample 3171441 | NCBI WGS metagenome assembly SESB01 (sample SAMN06051867, study PRJNA518727) | freshwater metagenome | biome: subpolar coniferous forest; feature: holomictic lake; material: water; isolation source: holomictic Lake 227, 6 m depth | place: Canada: near Kenora, Ontario | collected... | reverse complement strand
TTCGAGCACCGTTTTTTGTTTACTCAACCACGTTAGCAATGGCTGGTATAACTGCATTAGTTTTTTTAAGTGAAAAACGGTTGGGAGTTAAGGTTGATATACCTACTAGCAAAATTGGGCAAACTACATTAAGCCAGGCATTAAAACTTCGCCCGTACCAGATTGCTTTGGTGTTAGCCTTTTTAAATAATTGGGTTTTATTTGGATTACGTTCATCTATTTTGCCGCTCTTTGTTACCGAAAAACTTAATTCCACAGCATCAGTTGCGGGCTTAGGTATAACTATTGGTGCGTTAATCCAAGGAATATTTTTACTTAGAGCTGGCCGATTTTCTGATGAAAAAGGAAGAAAAGCTGCTCTCCTATTCGGTAGCACATTTGTTTTATTTGGAATATTAATGCTCTCATTTACTACCAAACCAACTCTTTACTTTATTTCAATGGCGTTATTTGGTTTAGGGGGTGCTTTTGTTGGAACAGCACCTGGCAGTGTGGTTGGTGACATTATTCGCGGCCGTGGTGGTCAAGTAATTGCAGCATGGCAAATGGCAGGAGATGCTGGAATGATTGTTGGGCCAGTCTTAGTAGGATTTTTAACTGACAATTACAGTTACCGAACTGCATTTTTATTCTCAGCTGGTATTTGGGTTTTTGCAATTTTATTAGCGACGGTTCTGCCGGAAACTAGATTGTCACACTTAAAAACAGATTTAATTATTGATAAAAACAATCAGGAGCTGTGATCGCTCACAGCTCCTGATTGGAAATGATTTTACTTATCGGTCGTTACGCAAGATTGAAAGTAGGCGTAATACCTCAAGGTATAGCCAAACGATTGTTACCATCAAGCCAAATGATGCCCGCCAGGATTCTTTCTCTGGCACTCCCGCAGCCACACCTTTCTCAATTTGATCGAAATCAAGAACTAAGAAGAAGCTAGCTAGAGCAACACCGGCAACAGCAAGAAGGAGTCCAAGACCTGATACTCCATAAAAGCCATAACCTTTTCCGACACCAAAGAATGATGCGATTATGGAAACAAATCCAAGAATGAAGTAACCAATTGCTGCGCCCATTACTGCACGAGTAAATTGTGGAGTCGCACGAACTCTGCCGCTGCGATACATAAACAGCACACCAGCAAAAGCCGCGATGGTCCCAATTACTGCTTGGCTAACAATTCCTGGGTATAAAGATTCGTAAAAGTGACTTAATGTGCCAAGTGCTAAACCTTCAAGGCCAGCATATGCAACAACTAATCCCGGTTTAATTGATTTGCTAAAGCTAATTGCCATAGCAATACCAAATGCACCTAAGAATCCAATCAGCAGTGCACCTTGTCCAAGATTTGCACTCCATGCGAGCGCACCAACAACAACTAAAATTGCAAATAAAAATCCAGTTTTCGCAACGACATCTTCAATTGTCATGCGACCTGTGCGGATTGATGAGGCTGCGGGAGCGTTATAACTTTGCTCTAGTTGATCAACCTGCATGTTGCTAGGTTGATTAAATGCCTTGCCAAGTACAGGGTTTGAGCTTTTCATCCATCTCCTTCTATAGAAGTAAGTAGTGAGGTAGTTCTGATTTTACTTACTTAGGTAGTAAACAAATATTAATGATTTCAGATTCCCACTGCTATTCCTACCAGCCAGTTGAAACTTAATCTTTGCTGAAGATTCGCAGGAATTGAGCGTGCCCCCGGTGGGGGTCGAACCCACACTTGTGCGATTTTAAGTCGCATGCCTCTGCCATTGGGCTACAGGGGCGAATCTTCAGGGGGTAAATCTACCTGTCTTTTCCGCCGCCAATTTCATCTGATTTTTCGCTTATTTGATTAGGGACCAAGCCATTCCATCCAAGATATCTGACTCAGATGCAACAAATTCACTAGCTCCGGTCGCGGCCATAATTCTAGAAAGTACTAATGAGCCGGCTGTAATTACATCAACTCTGCCTGGATGCATAAAGCCTAAGGATGCGATCTGATCTTTATTCATAGATTGGAAACTTGCCGCAACCTTATGCACATTAATGGCAGATATTCTAGAAAGATGAATCATATGTCGATCGTAATCATTTAATTCAAGGGCTGCGGCTGCAACAGTTGTGGCAGTACCTGCTACTGCAACCAAAGTTTTTGCAGTTGTAATTGGTACAACTGCAGCAGCTTGGGCGATCGCAATATCAATATCAACAATTGCTTGGGCAATCTGGGCCATCGATGGTGGCTGAGTATTTAAGTGGCGTTCACTCATTCGAACACAGCCAATATTTACACTCTTTGCAAAATCTACCTTTTCACTTCCAAACACAAACTCAGTTGAGCCACCACCGATATCAACAACTAAAAAAGGAGAATCACTTTGCCTTAACTCTTTTGTTGCTCCAATAAATGAAAGCTCTGCCTCTTCCTCACCTGGAATTACCTCAACCTCAATCCCTAAGATATCTCTAACACCATCAATAAATAAATTTCGGTTAGTTGCATCTCTAGTGGCACTTGTCGCACAGAATCTAATTTTTTCAACACCCTTACTTGCAATTTGATCTTTAAATAATCGAACTGCATTTAACGTTCGATCAATTGCATCTGGATTAAAGGCTTTATTTTGATCTACTCCTTGGCCAAGGCGAACAATCTCCATGGTTCGTAAAACCTCTTTAAAATTATCCCCAGTAATATCGGCAATAAGTAATCGAATTGAGTTTGTTCCACAATCAACTGCGGCAACTCTGCTCACTTACTCTCCTCATTAATCAAATTACTAATCTCACTGCATGGTTTAGAAAGCCACCACTGACTTAATTTACTCAAAGCTTCATCCCCAAGAGGATTTACATCAACACCTGCAGCCAGTGAGTGAGCAACAAGTGAGTGCAAACATTTAACTCGATCTGGCATTCCACCAGCAGTAATTCCATCAAGCTCAGGTGTTTGAATATCTTCTACCCTAGCTAACGCTGATCTTGCCGCTTCATAATCAATATGCGCCGCTAGGTATTTACCGGCTAGATCAGAGTCATTCAGTAATCGCTCATTCATCTCTGTCATCAAACCAGAGCTTTCTAAGGTTGAGATTGCACCGGTTAACCTCGGACAGGTTGCGTAGTAAAAAGTTGGAAATGGTGTGCCATCTGCCAATCTCGGCGGTGTTTGCACCACATCTGGCTGCCCACATGGGCAGCGGTGAGCGATTGCTGAAACATCCCTTGGGGATCTGCCAAGTTGAGCTGCAACTGTTTCTAGATCTTTTTCACTTGGCTTTTCTGGTGTAAATGATGCTTCTGGTTTAATCATTTTATTGATTTACATTTGTACTAGTAATTGAAGAGATTAATCTTGAGTACCACGGCAGACCTACTGGAAGTTGTTCGGAAACTTTTGTTTGCTCATTTGTATTCTCAATTGCATCATTTCCAACCACAATATATTGGCGTTCACCTGGAAAAACAAAATGTAATCTTGCTCTTGCTTGGCTTGCTACATACTCTGGATCATTCCATTGGGCTAATTCAGCGGCTGCTTTATCCAACATTGCTTGGTTATCGGCTAGCTGTGTTCGTAGTGAATTTATCTGTGCCTTCTGGGTGAAGTAATGTTGAATTGGAGGTGCAAGTGTTACTGCAAGTGAAAATAAAACAATTCCAACAATTAAAGCTCGGTTAGATAAGCCACGTTTTTTTAACCCAGATTGAATTGTTTTACGTGAGGATGAAACTAGCCCGGCAGCAAAAAATCTTCGACGGGCCATTACCTTGACTTACTTTTTAAATCGAGGAAAAGCAGAGCTGCCTGCATAAATTGCAGCTGATGCTAACTCCTCTTCAATTCGAAGTAATTGGTTGTATTTTGCTACTCGCTCAGATCTTGCTGGCGCACCTGTCTTTATTTGGCCACAGTTAAGTGCAACTGCTAAATCTGCAATAGTGGTGTCTTCGGTTTCACCAGATCGATGACTCATCATTGATCGGTAATTACTCTTATGGGCTAAATTAACTGCATCTATAGTCTCCGTTAAGGTGCCAATCTGATTTACCTTAACTAGTAAAGCATTTGCAGTTTTACTTTCAATTCCACGCAATAATCGCTCTGGATTAGTAACAAATAGATCATCGCCAACAATTTGAATTTTATCCCCTAATTGCGCGGTTAGTTTGCCCCACCCATCCCAATCATTCTCATCTAATGGATCTTCAATTGAAACCAATGGATAGGCAGAAACTAAGTCGCTGTAGTAAGTGATCATTTGATCTGAAGTTAATTGCTTGCCTTCAAATTTGTAACTACCGTTATCAAAAAACTCAGTTGCAGCGACATCCATTGCTAATGCAATTTCAGATCCGGCTTTAAAGCCAGCAAGCTCTACTGCCTCAAGAATTAAATCAAGAGCTGCCCGATTGCTAGCAAGATTTGGTGCAAAGCCGCCTTCATCCCCAATACTTGTTGCCAAACCTTTTTTCTTAAGGACAGATTTTAAGCTGTGATAAATCTCAGCGCCCCACCTTAATGACTCTTTAAATGTGCCCGCACCAATTGGTGCGACCATAAACTCTTGGATATCAACATTGGTATCAGCGTGAGCACCACCATTTAAAATATTCATCATTGGAACTGGCAGAGTTTTTGCATCTGCTCCACCTAAGTATTTAAACAAAGATTGATTTGCACTATTAGCCCCGGCTCTTGCTGCTGCTAACGAGATGCCTAAAATTGCATTTGCGCCTAGATTAGATTTATTTTTTGTGCCATCTAACTTAATCATCTGCTCATCAAGATTTCTTTGATCCTCAGCTTTTAATCCAATAACTATTGGCGCCAATTTCTCATTAACATTTTTTACTGCAGTCTGCACACCCTTACCAAGATATCTTTTGCCACCATCTCGCAACTCAGCTGCTTCAAATGCTCCAGTTGACGCACCACTTGGCACAGCCGCTCGGCCGATAATTGAGTTATCAAGTTTTACCTCAACCTCAACAGTTGGATTACCTCGAGAATCTAAAATCTCTCGTGCTTTTACTTCTTTAATAATTGACACTAATTTCTACCTAACTATTATTTAATTTGATTATGAATTAATTCTACCGTGCCTCATGTGCTTTAATCTGCGTAATTAGAGTTTTGGCGGCTCCTCGCAGGGCCGCCTCAGGATCCAAACCCTTATCTACCGCTTGTGAAATTAAACTAAGCAGTAATTCTCCAAATTGATCTTGATTCATCTCATCTGGAAGTTTTACTGATTCAGCTTTTGGTAACTGGTAATTAGATTTACTTGCTCGATAAAGCAGCTTTGAGACAAGTGGTAGCGCAGGTTGAGCAAGTGGCACCCCATCAATTGCAGAGGTTCTTCCCTTTTCAACCGCCTTTTGTGCTTCCCAGTTTTCTAAAACTTCACTACTACTGCCTACGACAGCATCTGAAAAAACATGTGGGTGGCGGCGGATTAATTTGTCTGCAACACCTTTAGCAACATCCTCGATATTAAATGGTTGTTTTTTATCCTCTTCAGCCATTCTTGAATGAAAGTAAACTTGAAGGAGTAAGTCACCAAGCTCTTCTTGCATTGCATCACGGTCATTATCTTCAACTGCTTCAATGAACTCATATGACTCTTCAAGCAAGAATTTCAAAAGAGATAAATGATCTTGTTCGGCATCCCATGGACAACCACCAGGTGAACGGAGTTTGTCCATCACCTGCCTTAGCCTGATGAGTTCTGAGCTCATATTAATTAAATACTAAGGAGCTGGTGTTACTGCACCACTGGTTGCATCTGCTGCCTCAATGGTTGCTGTAGTTGGATCCCACTTGCCGTATTTAGCATTTACTTTTACACCAAGTTTTGATGCTGTATCAATTACTAATTTTGAAACTTGCGTAGCCGCTACATCTTCAGCTAATCCAGTTGCAACTAAATCAGAGTTTAGACGATCAGAAATAATCAATATCCTTAAATATGCATCAAGGTTTGAGGCCGCAAGATTTGCGCCAACAAGTGCGGCTGGTAATCCGCTCTCTCCACCAAGACGTGAAATGGCATCTGCTCTACGAGCAGCAACATCTGCAGAAGTTATCGATAAATTTTTATCTAAAGCAACTTTATCCAAAATAACTTTAATAATTGCAAATTGAGCTTGATTGCGAAGTAATTCCGGTCCATCAATTAACTGCATTTTAGAAGTATCTACGTTCTTGCGAGCAGTTAAGATTTCATCAACAGACTTTTGAATATCACTAGATTTAATTTCTGTTTTACCAATACTGACGCCGGTGGTCATGCCGCCACAGCTTGTTACGAGCAAAGCAACTAATAAGGTAGAAAGTACTTTCTTAATCAATTTCATCCTCATTTTCTATTTACTCTTGCTGTTGACAGTTGGTTGGATCAAAGTACGTAGCACTTCCTCTACCCACGTAAGGGTTGAAGTATTCCCTACCGATGCACTTTCTATCCAATTTGGACCACCAGGACGAGCAACTAAGAGGATTTGGCTGGCATTTTTATAGATTGATCCAGGGTATATACGAGCCAATCTTAATTGTGCAGATTCTGGTAAAAATACTGGTGAGAGCCGTAAATTTTTCCCAGCAATAGCTATATCAGTTAAACCTAAATCTTTGGCAAATAAACGAAGAGATGCAACCGCTAGTAACTCTGTAGCTGGCTCTGGGAGTTGACCAAATCGATCTGTCATCTCCGAGGCAATCTCTGAAAGTGCAAGATCATCATGTGCATCTGCAATTCTTCGATACAAATCTAGACGCAATCTTTCTGATTCAATATATTCCACCGGCAGATGAGCATTAATTGGTAACTCAACTTTGCATTCATTATTTTTTGGTTTTTCATCAAAGTAGCCAGTTTTAAATTCATCTACTGCATCAGCAACCATTCTCATATATAGATCAAAGCCAACCTCGGCTATATGACCAGACTGTTCACCACCTAGTAAGTTGCCAGCGCCACGAATTTCTAAATCTTTAAGCGCGACCTGCATACCCGCACCAAGATCTGTATTTGTTGCGATAGTAGTTAACCGATCATGAGCCAATTCAGTAATTGGTTGTTCGGTTGGATATAAAAAGTATGCATATGCTCGCTCTCGACTTCGACCAACTCGACCTCGAAGTTGGTGTAATTGGGATAAGCCAAATAAATCAGATCGATCTACAATTAAAGTATTCGCATTTGGAATATCAATACCGCTTTCGATAATTGTTGTGCAAAGTAATAAATCAAACTCACGATTCCAAAAAGATAAAATTACTTCTTCCAATACCCGCTCATTCATCTGCCCATGGGCAATGCCAATTTTTATTCCAGGTACTAGTTTCTTAATCCTTTCAGATACAGATTCAATGCTCTCTACTCGATTGTGAATAAAGAAAACTTGCCCGTCACGAAGTAGTTCTCTATGTATTGCAGCACTTACTTGTTTTTCATCATATGGCCCAACATAGGTAAGAACTGGATGACGTTCTTCAGGTGGGGTAGTTATATTAGACATCTCTCTAATCCCAGTTATTGCCATCTCTAAAGTTCTTGGAATTGGAGTTGCTGACATCGCAAGCACATCAACATTTGTTCTAGCTTTCTTCAACTCCTCTTTATGTTCAACGCCAAATCGTTGCTCTTCATCTACGACCAGTAAGCCAAGATCTGAGAACTCAATATCCTTTGAAAGAAGCCGATGAGTACCAATAACAACATCAACTGAGCCAGATTTAAGGCCGGCAATAATCTCCTTACTTTCGCTAGCGCTATTAAATCTTGATAACGCTGCAAGGCGAATGGGAAAACCTGAATATCGATTTGAAAATGTATTGAAGTGTTGTTGAACTAACAAAGTAGTTGGAACCAAAATTGCAACCTGCTTGCCATCTTGCACAGCTTTAAATGCTGCCCGTACTGCAATCTCAGTTTTTCCATAACCAACATCTCCACAAACGATGCGATCCATTGGGTTTGGCTTTTCCATATCTCTTTTGACTTCATCGATAGTTGCCTGTTGATCAATAGTTTCAACAAAAGCAAAACTCTCCTCTAACTCTCTTTGCCATGGCGTATCTGGAGAAAATGCAAAGCCAGGTGCACTCATCCGAGCGGCATATAACCGAATTAACTCAGCAGCAATTTGCTTTACAGCTTTTCTAGCTTTGCGCTTACTATTTTGCCAATCTGCACCACCAATTCGATGCAGTGCAGGTGCTTCACCCCCAACATATTTTGTGACCTGTTCTAATGTATCTGTGGGTACGAATAACCTGTCGGCAGGTTGTCCACGTTTTGAAGAAGCATATTCAATAACAAGATACTCACGTGAAACCCCATTTGTTGTTCTATTAATTAATTCAGAGTATCTACCCACTCCATGCTGCTCATGAACAACATAATCACCACTCCTAAGTTGCAATGGATCAATTGCCTTTTTACGGCGCGAGGGCATTCTTGCTAGATCTTTATCCGATGAGCGTTGGCCAGAAATATCTTTATCAGTAATAACAACAAACTTGTACTTATTGCTAATAAAGCCATGTTGTAGATCAGACTTGATTAACCTGACTAAATTTGATGCATCATATGTTTTATGCGCAGTTACTGTTTCGTTTGGAAGATCATTTGAATTTAACAATTCTGTAAGGCGCTTTAGGGTTCCAATGGCTGGTGCTGTATATACAACCTGAAAGCCACTTTTATGCCATTTCTTAATATCTAAAATTGCCTCTTCATACTTACCGGCATAGCTTTCAATACCTTCTAGAAAATCAATTACCTCATCCTCTGGCTTACTGGCATATAGGTTTAAATTTCGAATTAAGAACTGATGCTTACTTGCAAAATCCTCTATTTCCTCAAGCTGAAAGAAGCCGCCTTTCTTTAACTTTTTACTTAACTCAATTGGGGCAAGAATTTCTTTCTCATCTGACCAGGCTAGATTTGACCAAGCAGCGGACAAAAATTCATCATTTGTTGAGATTAGATCAGCAGCCCTGGTTCTAACTCTTGGTTCATCAATTATCCAGATTTGGCTTTTATTAGGTAGAAAATCAACTAAGTTTTTGAATTCATCTACAAGTCCTGCCGCTAGTGATTCCATTCCTTCAAATGTAATTCCTTGAATAATTTTTTCAGCAAGCTCATTTATTTCTGGATAATCTTTTCCAAGCTTTATTGCCCTCTCTTTTAATTGATCATCAACTAAAAGCTCTCGGCATGGATAAATTGTTAATTCTGTAGAAATTTTTTCCATGGAACGTTGATCTGATACTGCAAAATAGGAAATTTCTTCAATTTCATCCCCAAAAAAATCAATTCTAATTGGGTGTTCTGTGTCCGCTGGAAATAAATCTAAAATTCCACCTCGAACTGCAAAATCTCCTCGCCTTTCAACAAGGTCTGATCTAATAAAGCCAAACTCGCTTAGTTTTTTGATCAAATCACCCATAATAAATTGATTGTCAACTTTGATTTTTATTTGCGAGTTTTCTAAATTATTTGGAATGATAGGTTGAATAAGAGCTCGAATTGAGCAAACTATAAACTTAATTTGATTGTTACTAATTTGATTTAATGCTTTAAATCGTGCAGTTACCGTATCTGCTTTGGGGCTTAATCTTTCGTGTGGCAAAGTTTCCCAAGCTGGAAAATTTACAACGCTGGCTTCTCCCACTAAAGATTTAAGTTCGGCTGTAATTAAATCTGATGATCTGCTAGAGGTTGTTACCAGTAAAAGTGGCGTGCTTTGGGCAGCAGCAAGTAATGAATGCGTTGCAGCCGGGGCAACTAAATCCCCTGGGTGGTCTAGGTAATTTTCAATGGGAGATGTAAGGATTGATAAAAGATTTAACATAACCCACCTTTCTGTCTCAAACGCCACATACCCCCACTTCATAAATGAAGGGGGGTGGAGAGGTAATTCTAAGGCCAGTTGTTCGTATCAATAGCCATAAAGATGCGCCTAGTTATTTCAGAACCTGTAATGATTAGGCCATGAGTTCCTCTGCAGATAACGCTGATTTGCGCAATGATGTCCGAAAATTGGCAGATCTACTTGGACAGACAATTGCCAGACAAGAAAGTAATGAATTACTTTCACTAGTTGAATCAGTCAGACTTTCAGTCCGGGAAGGTCAGCAGGATCAGATATTAAGTAAATTAGATGATTCACAAACAATTTCATTAGTTCGGGCATTTAGTAATTATTTCAATTTAGCAAATGTGGCTGAACAAGTTAATCGTTCTAAAGTTTTAGCAGAAGCTCACAGCTCTGGTGGCTCGTGGTTGAAGAAAACTGTAGATAATATTTTACAAGCACAAAAAGATGGCAAAGATTTTGATAAAAAAGAATTACAAGTTTGGGTTGATAATTTTTCAGTCAGACCAGTTTTTACTGCTCATCCAACGGAGGCTGCTCGAAGATCTGTTTTGAGTAAAATGACAACTATCGCTCAACTTCTTGAACAACCCGATAGTCAAATAAAAACCGAACGGCTGGCTGAAACTATTGATCTTTTATGGCAAACAGATGAACTTCGGCTGGGTAGACCAGAACCGCTTGATGAAGCAGTAAATTCGATTTATTACTTAGATGAATTATTAATCCAGACCGTACCAGAGGTATTAGCTGAATTCGCTAATGAAGTTAAAAGATTAGGTATACAGCTTTCATTAAATGCTAGACCGCTTTCATTTGGAACATGGATTGGTGGCGATCGAGATGGCAATCCAAATATCACCGCTGAGGTAACCAAGGCGGCAATACTCTTGCAAAATTCTCACTTTACAAGAACTGTATTTGAGCATTTAGATGAGTTAAGGCAAGCACTATCTATCTCTACAAAATTAGCTGGGGTCTCGGCGGAGTTAGAAAAGTCTGTGGCGCAAGATCTTGAAAAGTTACCAGAAATTGAAAATCGTTATCGCCGAATAAATGTTGAAGAACCATACCGCTTAAAGGCAACTGCAATCAGGCATAAATTAGCCTTAACGCAACTCCGTCATGCAAGTGGGCTTCCACATTTTCCAGGTAGAGATTACAAAGACACTGCAGAACTTTTAAATGATCTTGAAATTATGCGTACTTCGCTCCTTGCTAATAATGGTCAACTTATTGCTACCGGCCAACTTGAGAGAATTACCAGAGCAATTAGCGCCTTTGGATTAACACATGCAACGATGGACATTAGAGAACATTCTGGCGTGCATCGCCAACTTTTGAATCAAATATTTTCTAACCTAACCCCTGAACTAATAAATTCGCAATTAGATTCAAAAGAGCAACCAAACCTGGGCAATCTTGATGAAGCATCAGATAGGTGCTTTAAAACCTTTGTTGCAATGAATGAGTTAATTGATCGCTTTGGACCAGAGGTAATTGAAAGTTACATAATTTCGATGACTAAATCAGCCGATGATGTGATTGCAGCGGTGCTAATCGCAAAAATGGCAGGATTAATCTCAATAAACTCCGCAAAAGAATTTGCAAAAATTGGTTTTGTGCCGCTACTTGAAACTGTTGCCGAGCTCAGGTCAGCCGATAAAATATTGGATGATCTACTAAGTAATAAAAATTACCGTAAAATTGTAAAACTTAGAGGAAACATGCAAGAAGTAATGCTTGGCTACTCAGATTCAAATAAAGATGCCGGTATTACAACAAGTCAGTGGGAAATTCATAAAGCACAACGTAAATTGCGAGATGTCGCAATTAAGCACGGGGTTAAGTTAAGACTGTTTCATGGTCGAGGTGGTTCAGTTGGACGTGGTGGTGGACCAACTTATGATGCGTTAATTGCACTTCCTTGGGGTTCAATTGATGGACAAATAAAAATGACTGAACAAGGTGAGGTAATTTCAGATAAATATGGCTTGCCAGCTCTTGCTAAAGAAAATTTGGAATTAACTCTTGCAGCCGCTCTTGAAGCAACTATTTTGAACCGAAAGCCTCGCCAATCTGCCGGTGACTTAAACAGTTGGAATGATTGTATGGATTTAATAAGTGACGCCGCCTTTGCGGCATATAGAGGCTTGGTTGATCAAACAGATCTGCCAGCATATTTTTATGCTTCAACTCCAGTTGAACAACTTGGTAATATGTTTTTAGGTTCAAGACCTTCAAGAAGACCACAAGACTCCGGTGGACTTGATTCTCTGCGAGCAATTCCGTGGGTATTTGGTTGGACCCAATCACGCCAAATTGTTCCAGGTTGGTATGGGGTTGGCTCTGGCTTAAAAGCTGCTCGTGAAGCAGGTAAGAGTGATTTACTTCAAACACTACTTAAAGATTGGCACTTCTTCCGAACATTTATCAGCAATGTAGAAATGACTTTGGCTAAGACAGATTTAGCTATTGCACAACGTTATGTCAATGAATTAGTTGACCCTTCCCTGCATAAAATATTTGACCAAATAAAGACGGAGTTTGATCTAACAGTTAAAGAGTTACTTCTTATGACCAATAAAACTGAAATTTTAGGCAATCAGCCAATTCTGGCAAGAACTTTGCAAATTCGCGATACCTACCTTGCGCCCCTTCAACTTCTACAAATTTCACTTTTAAAGCGAGTGCGTAACCAAAAAGAGGTAGATCCACTTCTTGCCCGTGCTTTACTTCTGACTATAAATGGAGTTGCAGCAGGCCTACGAAATACTGGATGAAAATACTTAAGAGTTAAAAGCAGTTTGAGCTTTATCTAAACCATTTAAAACTAGCGCTTCAACTGCATCTGCTCCTCTTTGAATAAACTCTTGTATCTCTTTTCTCTCTTCTTTTGAAAATGGCTTTAATACAAAATCTGCTGGATCTTGCTCACCGATAGGCCTGCCAATCCCCATTCGAATTCGATAGTAATCTCCACCAGAAAGAGAGGTGGTAAGAGACTTAAGACCGTTATGCCCATTATCTCCGCCACCTTGTTTAATTCTTAAATTATTAAAAGGTAGATCAAGTTCATCATGAATAACAATTATTTTTTCAATCGGAATCTTGTAAAAGTCGATTAGAGATTTAGCCGGTCCGCCAGTTTCATTCATGAACCCGCGAGATTTTGCTAAAACTAATATTTCACTTGCGCACTTAACCTCAGATATTTCCATCCGTGATTTATGGGCACTAAATTTCTGGCTACCAGAAAGTGAATCAACAACTAATTGCCCAATATTGTGGCGAGTTTTTTCATAATCAGCCCCAGGATTTCCCAAACCAATTACTAACCAGCGATCAGCCATAAGTTAAGGCTAGTGCCTGCTTACTTCTTTTTGTCCTTCTTATCATCTCCACCAGCAGGTGCAGCGGCGGCAGCAGCATCACCTTCGGCAGGTGTAGCGGCAGCGGCAGCATCACCTTCAGCAGGAGCTGCAACAACTGCAACCTCTTCAACCTCAGCAGATTTAACAGACAAGTGAACAACAATCATCTTTGGATCACTTATTAATTTAACACCCTCAGGTAGAACAACTTCAGCAGCTGACTTAGATTCACCAGCCACCATGCCTTCCATGCTAAGCATTAAGAATGCAGGAATGTTAGTTACATCTGTCTCAACCTCAATAGAGTTATTTGTGTGTTCCAAAATACCGTCTTGGTCATACTTACCTTCAGTATGAACTGGAACTGAAACAACAACGCGCTCACCGCGACGAACAATTACTAAATCTATGTGTTCTAATAAACCAGTTAATGGATCACGGGATACAGATTTAGGAAGTGTTAACTCTGTGTGATCATCTAAAACAACATCAATCAAAACGTTTGAGGTCTTAAGTGCAATTCCTAACTCACGAGAAGGAAGAGCAACATGTTGTGGCTTCTCACCATGACCATAAATTACTGCCGGAATAAATCCATCACGGCGTGATCTGCGTGATGCACCTTTGCCAAACTCAGTTCGGCGTGCGCCCTTAATTGAAATCTCAGCCACTTTACTTCTCCCTCGATAACGGTTTTATCCCTCGCGGAACGAAGCGTAAGAGTAGCCAATGAGTAGGTAAAAGGACAAATTGATGGTGCGCCCGCAGGGATTCGAACCCCGAACCTTCTGATCCGAAGTCAGATGCTCTATCCAGTTGAGCTACGGGCGCAAGTATTATTTAATTAAAACTAATTCTAACTATGCCCATCAAAAAGACTAGTAACTGAACCATCTTCAAAGACCTCTTTGATAGCGCGGCCTAGCAATGGAGCAATTGAGAGCACGGTTAAATTATCAAATCTACTTTCCTCTGCGATTGGCAAAGTATTTGTGACTACCACCTCTGAGACTCTAGATTTTTTCAATCTATCAATTGCAGGTCCGGACAAAACCGCATGAGTAGCCGCAATAATTACATCTTTCGCACCAGCGTCAATTAACGCATCCACGGCTTTTGTAACAGTTCCAGCCGTGTCAATCATGTCATCAATTACTACGCAGGTCATTCCCTTAACATCACCAACAACTTTTCCAACAGTTGCCTCATTTGGCACCCTTGGATCACGGGTTTTATGGATAAATGCAATGCTGCATCCACCGAGCAATTCACTCCATCGCTCTGCCACTCTTACTCGACCTGAGTCAGGTGAAACAATTACTAAGTTTTTACGGTCAACCTTGCTACCAACATAATTTGTTAAAAGAGGGAGTGCGAATAGGTGATCAACTGGTCCATCAAAAAATCCTTGAATCTGAGAGGTGTGAAGATCTACGCACATTAGGCGGTCTGCACCAGCGGTTTTAAATAAGTCTGCCATTAATCTTGCTGAGATTGGCTCACGACCTCGATGTTTTTTATCTTGACGTGCGTAACCATAAAACGGGAGTACTACCGTAATTCGCTTTGCTGATGCACGCTTTAAGGCATCAACCATAATTAACTGCTCCATAATTTGTTTATTTACTGGGGCGCTATGGCTTTGTAATACGAATGCATCACTTCCACGAACACTCTCTTCAAATCTTATAAATATCTCACCATTAGCAAAGTCATATGCTGATGTCGGTGTGATTGGGATACCAAGTTCGGCGGCAACCTCTTCGGCAAGCTCTGGATAGGCCCGGCCAGAGAATAGGCGCAAACTTTTTTCGGAGGTTAAGCGGATTTCATTCAATTTAGCTTCCCCCTCACTGTGGTGAATCTAGGTTAACTCTACTAGAACTTAATCACTCTTTGGCACCAGCTTTTTTTGCTGCCGCTGCAGATTTACTATCTTTTCGCTTTTTAAGTACCCAACCTAAGATATTTACCTGGCGAGCCCTACCAATTCCGATCGCACCAGCAGGAACATCCTCATTAATAACCGAACCAGCAGCGGTATAGGCACCATCACCAACTGTCACTGGTGCAACCAGCATAGTGTCGCTACCGATTCTTACTTGATCACCAATCTTGGTCTGATGCTTCTTTTCACCATCATAATTAACAAAGACAGTTGCAGCGCCGATATTTGTCTCTTCACCAATTAGAGCATCACCAACATATGAAAGGTGAGCAACCTTTGATCCTTTACCAACTGTTGAATTTTTAATCTCAACAAATGCGCCAGCTTTACTCTCATTAGCCAAAACCGTTCCTTTGCGAAGATATGTGAATGGACCAACTTTCACTTCTTTTCCAATGGATGCCTCAGTGCAATTTGATTCAACTACCTTTGCTCCCTCCGCAACTGTGCAGGAAACAAGTGTGGTTCGAGGGCCAATTACTGCATTAGATTTAATGCTACTTTCCCCAGTAATTGATGTGCCTGGGTATATAACAACATCTGCTTCAATCTTTACATCCGCATCAATCCAAGTAGTCGTTGGGTCAATTATTGTGACGCCATTTAACATGTGTTGATTATTGATTCGATCTCTCATAATTGCCGCACACTCAGCCAATTGAGTCCGATCATTAATTCCAAGAGTTTCGGTGTAGTCATTTGAAAGAATTGCTTGAGCAGTTTTACCCTCTGCTGTTATAAGGCTAATTACATCAGTTAGATAAAGTTCTTTTTGAGAGTTATTATTCTTAAGTTTTCCAATTACCTCTCTAAGTACCTTTAATTCAAATAGATAGACACCGGTGTTGATCTCATCAATCTCTTTTTCAGAGTCAGAGGCATCTTTTTCTTCAACTATTTTTAAAATCGAACTGTTATCACCGCGGATTATTCGCCCATAGCCAGTTGGATCTGGCAATAGCGCAGTTAAGACTGAGGCAACACTTTTTTCACTTTGGTGGGCTGCTATGAACTCTTCAAGTGTTTGGGTAGTAAGTAATGGGGTATCACCAGCCAAAATTAATACTGTGCCATCACCTTTCTGCTCGGCGAGCGCAAGTTGCGCAGCACCACCGGTGCCATCACGTTTTTCCTGGAAAACTGTTTTTGCCTTCGGTGCCACCTTTGCAAGGTGATCAATTACCTCATCTTTATGCGCGCCTACAACTACGGTTAAATTTTTTGGTGAAAGTGGTTCAACAGCAGAGAGTAAATTATGAATAATTGAGCGCCCAGCAATTTCATGGAGCACCTTTGAATTTTTTGATTTCATTCGCGTGCCTTCACCGGCCGCAAGGACAACGACAAGCTCTATCTTGCTCATCTGTTACCCCCTTTACTTGGTGGCTCCGCCACCAGGTATCGATCCTGGACCCTGAGCTTCAAAGGCTCATGTGCTAGCCACTACACAATGGCGGAACCTGAATTATCCCTTATAACTGGTTAAATTAAAAACTTTCAATTATTCGTGCGCCATGAGCAGGGCCAGTTGCTCTTACTACTGAGGAAACAACCCCACTTGCACTTAATGCAACGGTTAAATCCATTGCATGATCATCATCAGATACTAAAAATGCAACTGTTGGCCCTGAGCCAGAGACAATTCCACCAAGTGCGCCATAATCAACGCCAACATCTAAAACTAATCTAAGTGCTGGGCGAAGTGAACAAGCTGCTGATTGCAACTCATTTGTTAAAGATTTTCCTAATGCTTTTGCATCCCCTGCTCTTAGTGCTTGCATTAATTGTTCACTAACTGCCGGAGATGAAATTGATAATCCTTCACGCAAGCGATCACACTCTTGATACACCGAAGGAGTTGATAATCCCTGACCAGATAGTGCTAGTACCCAGTTATAACTTCCTTTAGCAAGTGCTGGAGTTATTTGATCTCCTCTGCCAGTACCAATTGCAACGCCACCGCAAATTGAAAATGGCACATCGCTGCCAATTTTGCTTCCAACTATCTCCATCTCATCCCTTGATAATCCCAACTCAAATAAAGAATCTAAGCCAACAATTACCCCCGCTGCATCTGCGCTGCCACCAGCCATACCGCCTGCTACTGGAATCTCTTTTTTCAATTTAATTATTAAGTCAGTTGGTAGGTCATAATTTTTAATCATTAACTCAGCTGCTTTGACCGCCAAGTTTGAATTATCTGCAGGTACGCCAGATGATGTTTGCCCTGAAATACTTATTTTTATGCCTTCGCCATCTGGTGCGGTTGCAACCGTTACATCATCAAATAAAGAGATTGCTTGAAATACGGTAGTTACTTCATGAAAGCCATCACTGCCTAATGGGCCAACTGATAATTGCAGATTTACCTTAGCTGGCACCCTTGCAACTACACCCCGAGATCTCATGGCCTAGAGCGTATTGGTTTGTTAACTTACTTGGTGCGATTGTGCTTAATTAATTGCTTGCCAATTTCAAGAAATTGTTCAACTGAAAGCGCTTCACCTCGAATAGTTGGATCCACTCCAGCATTATTCAAGTACTCCTCAGCCTGGCCTGCGAAAAGCTGGCTAAGTGCAGAACGCATCATCTTGCGCCGTTTTGCAAATGCTTCATCAATTACCGCAAAGGTTGCGATTCGCTCACTCTCACTTCCGAGTGGTTGGTGGCGATCAAATCTAACAAGGGAAGAGTCAACATTAGGTACTGGCCAAAAAACAGATCTACCAACTGAGCCGGCAAGATGAAGTGAACTCCACCAATTAGCTTTAACTGTTGGTGAACCGTAATCCTTATTATCTGGTGAAGCTGCTAGGCGATGGGCGACCTCACTTTGCACCATAACTACACCACGCGTAATTGATGGAAAGTGCTCAAGGGTATTAAGTAATACTGGCACTGAAATGTTGTATGGCAGATTTGCAACTAATACATTTGGCTTTATTGGTAATTTAGTTAATCCCATCGCATCTTGATTTAGGGTGATTAATTGTTTTTCAGAAAAACCATGCTCAAGTGATGTTAATGGTAGTTGTTTTGCTAGGCGATCATCAATTTCAACTGCAACTACCTGCTTAGCACTTTCAAGTAATGCCAGAGTAAGTGAGCCAAGACCTGGTCCAATTTCAAGTGCGATATCTTTATTGCCAACATCGGATAACTTCACAATTTTCCGGCAAGTATTTGCATCCACCACAAAGTTTTGCCCGAGTTTTTTTGTTGGTTTTAAATCTAATTTATTAGCAAGCTCTCTGATCTGATTTGCGCCAAGCAGATTTGTCATTTAAAGCTACCAAAGATCCGTTCAGCATTTTCTGATATCGCAGCTGCTAAATAATCTGCCGATTCTCCTCTGACATCTGCAATCGCGCGTAACGTATTTGGAATTTGGGCTGGGGTATTAAGTGCGCCCCGGTTTGGCATCGGCGCTAAGAATGGTGAGTCTGTCTCTACTAACAACAACTCAATTGGAACCAATGCAACCGCCTCCCTTAGTTGGGGTGCATTTTTAAAGGTCACTGTGCCAGCAAAGGAGAGAATATATTTATTTGAGATACATTCTTTGGCCATATCAGCATCACCGGAATAGCAATGAAAAATGGTATTTTCTGGGGCACCTTCTTCAACTAGTAAATCTAAAACAGCGCGATGTGCATCGCGATCATGAATTACTAAAGCTTTTTTATGATCCTTAGCGATTTTAATGTGACGGCGAAAAGAGTACTTTTGTTTTTCCTGTAGATCTTCAGCCGTTCTAAAAAAATCTAAGCCAGTTTCACCAATTGCTCTAACCCTTGGATGGGAGGCTAACTCTTCTATTACTTTTAAATCCTTTTCTAAATCATCAACTACCGGTGCTTCATTTGGATGAAGAGCAACTGCAGCTAATACTCTGCCGACAAAAGCTTCTGCGCATTTAACCGACCAAATAGATTGCTCGGCTGAATAACCAACCTGTACAACTCGATCAACTCCAACTAAGGCTGCTTCATCTAATGTCTGCTTTATTAATGGTGAATCTGGATCACTATTATGAATTAACTCTAAGTGAGCATGTGAATCAACAGTTTTACTATTTAAAGCAGTTGGTATCGGCCCTGGCTTTCGATCAAGATCGCGGTTATGACGATCTGCCATAAATTACTTTGCCTCTTCTAATCTTGGAAATAACACATCTGTTTTTGTAACTGTGCTGCCACTTGGTAATTGACCCCAATTTGCAACCTTATCTATTTGTTGCTTACCAATCTCACCCAACGATGCTTGCGCGCCGAGGCTTTGCCAAAGTTTTTCAGTTACCTCAGGCATTACTGGATGTAATAGGACAGCAAGTGCGCGAAGTGATTCAGCGGTGTTATACAAAATTGCATCTAGCTCGCTTTTTTTAGATGGTTCTTTTGCTACCACCCATGGCTCTTTCTCTGTTACATAACCATTTACTCGCTTGCAAAAATCCATAATGGTATTTATTCCGCCTTGGAAATCAAGGGCGCAGATTGCATCATCGGCAGATTTAACAGTGGTTTTAAGCATCGCTGCTAAATCATTATCAGTAGCGGTATTTGGAATCTCTCCATCGCAATACTTTTCAATCATTGCGATCAATCGAGAGGCAAGATTTCCAAAATCATTTGCTAATTCACTGGTGTATCGAGCTGCCATATCTTCCCAAGAGAAGGAGCCATCGCTCCCAAATGGAATTGCTTTAAGGAAGTAGTAGCGGAATGCATCTACACCAAAATCTTTTGTAATATCACTTGGCTTAATTCCCGTTAACTTACTCTTTGACATCTTCTCGCCACCTACTAATAGCCAGCCATGAGCAAATACTTTTTTAGGAACGGCAACTCCTGCTGCCATCAACATTGCTGGCCAGATAATTGCGTGAAAGCGCAATATATCTTTACCAACTAAGTGCACATCAGCCGGCCAAGTCTTAGCAAACTTTTTGCCACCCTCACTAGTTGGATCATCACCTAAACCAACTGCAGTTGCGTAATTTAATAATGCGTCAAACCAAACATAAATAACCTGCTTTGTATCCCAAGGAACTGGAATTCCCCAATCAAATGTTGAACGGGAGATAGAAAGATCTCTAACTTCACCCTCTAAAAATGAAATAACTTCGTTTCGCGCACTTGCTGGCTCGCAGGCACCAGGATTTGCTTTATAGTAATCAAGTAATGGTTGACGAAAAGCTGATAATTTAAAGAACCAGTTATCTTCACTAAGCATTTCAACAGGTTTTGAATGAATCTTGCACTTTCCTTCATCTAAATCTCCAGGAAGTTTGAACTCTTCACAGCCAATGCAATATGGGCCTTCAAACTTACCTGCGTAAATATGGCCAGCATCCTTTAGTTGTTGTAAGAATTTTTGTACTCGTTCAGTATGGCGAGTCTCAGTTGTTCTAATAAAATCGTCATTGGCAATATTTAAATCTTTCCAAACCGGCTTCCAAGCTGATTCAACTAAGTTGTCGCACCAATCTTGCGGTGAAACATTATTGCTTTGTGCTGTATTTAATACTTTCTGGCCATGCTCGTCTGTACCAGTTAAATACCAAACAGACTCACCACGCTGACGGTGCCAGCGAGTTAAAACATCTCCAGCAACAGTTGTATAGGCATGGCCAATATGTGGGGCATCGTTAACATAGTAAATCGGTGTAGTTAAATAAAAAGATTTATCAGCCATGATCAGATCTTATCGCCACTCTTGTACGCAACCATGGCATCAAATACGACTCGCTTTGAAACGCCATTCTCTTTGGCAACAAGGGCAATTGCCTCTTTCCGACCTTCTCCGCTTTCTTCTTGAGCTAAAACTAATTTTATTAATTGATCAACGGAAAATTCTCTGCTGCCCGGATCAAAACCTTCAAGCACCACAGTTATCTCACCCAAAATTTCCTTTGAACTTGCCCAAGTAATTAACTCTGTGATGCTACCGCGCACAACCTCTTCATATTGTTTGCTCATCTCTCTACAAATAGCGCCGGTTCTATCGTTACCAAATGCTTCCGCTATATCAGTAAGAGATTCAAAAATGCGATGAGGGGCTTCAAAGAAAATAATTGTTCGCTCCTCTTGTGAAAGATCTTTAAACCATTTACTCCGTGCACCCTTGGTTCGCGGTGGAAATCCTTCAAAACAAAAACGATCAGTTGGTAGGCCAGAAAGTAAGAGTGCAGTTGTTACTGCGCTTGGTCCAGGCAAAACTTTTATTTGAATATTTTCTGCAAGTGCTGCTCTGATTAATCGATAACCTGGATCTGAAATACCAGGCGCACCAGCATCAGTTGCAACTAAAATATCTTTTTGAGATTTAAGGATTGCAGTTAATTCATCAATTCTTTCACTTTCATTTCCTTCGAAAAAAGAGATTACTTTTGCATTATGTTTAATATTTAAATCCTGACAAAGTCTGGCAAATTTTCGGGAATCTTCTGCTGCAACATATTGCACATTTTCAATACTCTGGATCAGATGCACAGATGCATCGCGGGGATCCCCGATCGGCAAGCAAGCAAGAATTAACATCTGCTAATTCTGACAGGTTATTTTGCTATCACCTTCCCATAAAGAATTAGGCTGGTCCCATGACCCGAGCCCGCATGAGGCAATTAACTCCAATCTCATTAATTATTACATTTGCACTCACTTTAAGGCTTTGGCGACTAAACCTTCCTAAGGGTTATATTTTTGATGAAATTTACTATGCAAAAAATGCCAACTCATTAATTAATAATGGAGTTGAGTTAAATTCTCAAGGCCAAGCAGAATTTATTGTTCACCCACCCCTTGGAAAATGGTTAATAGGTATTGGGATTAAATTATTTGGAAATAACGAGTTTGGCTGGCGAATAAGTGCAGCTGTAATTGGAACGGTTTGCGTATTACTAATTTATTTAATAACGAACAAATTGTTTAACTCTTTGTTCTTAAGTAATGTTGCAGCAGCTTTAATGGCACTAGATGGCCTGACTCTTGTAATGTCTAGAGTTGCCCTCCTTGATATTTTCTTGGTATTTTTTATTTTGCTATCTTTCTATTTTTTACTAAAAGAATATTTCTGGTTAAGCGGGATTGCAATCGGGTCAGCGGCAGCTACTAAATGGAGTGCTGTATTTGTTATCCCTTTTCTAATACTGCTCACAATAAACATTAGAGTCATAGATCCAACTAAGTGGATGAAAAGAATTGGTCAGTTTGTTTTTGTTCCCATTTTTGTATATCTGATCTCATGGAGTGGTTGGATATTTAACAGCAATGGTTGGGATAGAAAATCTGGCTCAAACATCTTTACTTCATTATGGAATTATCATGTTGGGATATTCAATTTTCACCGTAATTTAACTGAATCACATTCATACTCAGCAAATCCTTGGAGTTGGCTAATTATTGGCAGGCCAACCTCATTTTTTTATGAAACTCCAAGTAATTGTGGGGCAGGTAGTTGTTCGCAAGAAATTTTAGCAATCGGCACGCCATTACTTTGGTGGGCTGGCGTATTTGCAATTGCGATTACTTTAGGATTTTTTATTACTAATAGAAATCACATCTCTGCGGTGATTTTGGCTGGAATTGCTGGTACATATTTACCTTGGTTTCTAATTCAAAGCCGTACAACCTTTTATTTCTATGCAATATCTATTTTGCCATTTCTTATTTTAGCTCTGATCTACAGTTTCAATTGGGTGCTTTCATATGGCAATTACCAAAAGCAAATAATATTATTTGTATTATTAATTGGGTTAAATTTTATTTATTTTCTACCAATTTTGCTCGGGATTGAAATTCCATATTCGCAATGGATTGACAGAATGTGGCTGAATAGCTGGATTTAACTATTCGTTTACGGCGCGATCTTCCTCATTAAGATCACTTAGAGTTGCTTGATCAAAGAAATCATCATCCCGACCGGATAGTGCCTTAATTCTCTCTTGCTCTGCACTCCACTGCCCAGTTGTAGTTAAATCAATAATTCGCTTACTTGGAATAGCTTTTGCTGCGGTTGTATAAACCGGTTTAGGTATTTGTGCTGGTTGCCAACCCTTCCGATCTTTCGGCACAACAATTACGCCGGTAATCTCTTCGCGCTCTGAAAATGGTATCCAATGTTCGTTTGAGCCTTTTTCTTTAACCTGCTCTGGAATAACTGTGGTTGGGATTTTACTATTTGTAATTCTTTCAATTGCCTTGAGTCTTCTCGTTTTAAGCTGAGATGCCACGACCTGTTTTCTAACATTTACGAAATAAATTAAGGTGGCAGAAAGTGGAACAAGTGTGGTTGTCCAATCTAAAAATCCAACAACAGCACAAATTAGTGAGAGTGTATAAAGTGAGAAGAGAGAACCAAAAATTAATCTACGTTGTAAAAATATCTTGTTTTGATCTTCTATTTTATTTTCAGTTTTAATTGATCCATTATTTTCTGCAACTACTTGCATTGCATTCTTATATCTTTCAATTGCTTTGCCAGAATTATCTTCATGATTACTTAGCCACTGCGGTAGGAAGTAAGCAGCCCACATCCCCATGATGATTAAGTAGATAAAACCTGAACCCATAAAGCACAACAATAAATGTTTGGGCTTAGTTTTTAGTGGAATTAGGTAGGTATGTCCGGATTTATCTTTTACTTAATTTCTGGGTTTTCCTTTACAAAAGTTATGTGGTCTCGCCAATCACCAGCGATATGCAGGTAATTATTTCTAGCTCCTTCCAGCAAATATCCAGCTTTAACGGCCACCTTCTTTGATGCTTCATTCTCTGGCCTTAAATTAATTTCAATCCGGTGCAATCTAAGATTTTCAAATCCAAACTTTGTTAATAATTTAACTGCCCGAGTTGTATAACCGCGATTAGAAAATCTTTGGTCAATCCAATATCCAATGTGAGCCCCACGCATTGCGCCAAAAATTATTCCACCTAATGTTATTTGCCCAATTAAAGTATTTTCATTATTTTCATTTAACCAAATTCCAAGTGAAATTGATCTGAGAGCTTTCATTTCACGATTTAATTGCATAACCATTCCATAATAAGAAGGTAATGGAGAGTTATGATCAATATTTGGTCTAGTTGCCTCCCATGGTGATAACCAATCTCTATTTATGGCTCTTACCGAATCCCATTGGGCTTTATCTCTAAATCTAATTGGTTTTAAGGATAAGTCTTTATCAAATAATTTCTTCATAAATTACCCGAACTTGTAATTACTATTTCTACCAATTCACCTGCACTTACTTTTTCAACTTTTTCATTAAGTGAGATTAAGCATGTTGAAGAGGAGATTGAAGTAAGTGAGTTTTGATCATCTAGTGCAACTGCTTGACCATCTGAGTTGATTACTGCTCGTAGGTACCTGCTCTTACCTGCATCTGAAGTAATCTGTTTACTTAACTTCACTTTTTTAGTTGGTCGATAAATATCAGATTTACCTAACATTTTTAGGATCATTGGCCTGATAAAAATTTCAGCTGATAGATAATTACCAACCGGATCTCCAGGCAATGTAACTACAGGTGTTTTCTCTGGACCAATTAATCCGTAGCTATGTTTGCCGCTTTCTGCAAGGTTTGGAGTAACAACTGTAATTTCGCCCAGCTTTGAAATTACCGGAGTAATTAGATCAAATGATTCATCTCCGGATTCGCCACTAATAACTATTAAATCTGCCCGAACTAACTGATCCTCAATAATCATCTGTAGTTGCTCGCTAGTTTCCGGAATTGTGTGAACTCTAAATGCATGTGCTCCGGCTTCACGAACAAAGGTTGTTAAGAACCAAGAGTTACTTTCAAACTCATCTTCCTCACTTGCTAACTTGCTTCCGGGCTCAACTAAGTCATCACCTGCGCTAATAATTACTACTCGTGGGTGCGGTCTACATGGCAATCGATCTAGGCCAAGAGAAGCAGCAAGTGCAATCTGAGTTGAACCAATGAGTCGACCATTTTTTATTACGACTTCATCATCAAGAAGTAAATCGCTCGCCAGAGTTGCCCCATGTGCATCAAGTAGTGGCAGGTCAAGCGCGGCCAACGGGCCGCTTAAGGCGAGCAAACGCTCGTGAAGTTGCGCGACAGAGATCATCTCTTCCATACCTAAACCCTACTTCGCCCCTGTCATAAATTAAGGTAAGGGGCATGGCTGGTATCGAAAATAAATCCCAACTTCGCAAGCAATATCGCAAAGAACGTCAAGATCGATTTATGAGTGAAAGCTGGGTGCATATTCTCTCAGCAATTGAATTTAAAGATGTAATTAATGTTGCCTCATACATTTCATATGAATTTGAACCTGAAACAAGTGATATTAATAAGAAATTACTCGCACTTGGTAAAAAATTATTCCTACCAAGAGTATTAAAAAATAACGACCTTGAGTGGGTAGGGTGGGATGGATCACAAGATAAATTAGTTAAAAGTGGTAAAACTTTTGAACCAACTGGTGAAACTACAAATGCCTCGCTAGATGTAATTATTGTTCCAGCATTACACATTGATCGCACTGGAAACCGACTAGGTCAAGGTGGCGGATCATATGATCGCGCATTAGCTAAAAGTAGCGCTTGGAAAATAGCGCTGCTTCATCGTGGTGAATTAACAAGTGAAATACTGCCGGTTGAATCACATGACATAAAAGTTAACGCAGCGGCAACACCTGAAATTATTGTTAGATTTTAATTAGTTAAAGTATCAAGATTACGCGCCATTACTACGCGTTGAATCTGATTTGTGCCTTCATAAATTTGAGTTAATTTTGCATCCCGCATCATCCGTTCAACTGGGTAGTCACTTACATATCCATAACCACCTAAAACCTGTACTGCATCCGTTGTTACTTTCATAGCTACATCAGTTGCAAAACATTTACTTGCCGCTGAGAAGAAAGTTAAATCACTCTCACCTCGTTCACTCTTAATTGCAGCTGCATAAGTTAATTGCCGAGCGGCCTCAATCTGCATTGCCATATCAGCTAACATAAATTGAACAGCTTGAAAATCAAAAATTGGCTTACCAAATTGTTGGCGTTCATGGGCATATTTCTTTGCAATATCAAATGCACCTTGTGCAATTCCAAGTGCTTGAGCCGCAATGGTTATTCTGGTGTGGTCTAAGGTTTTCATAGCAAGTGAAAAGCCAGTTCCGATCTCACCTAACCTGCGATCATCATTAATTTTTACATTATCAAAATAAACTTCCCTGGTTGGAGATCCTCGAAAACCCATCTTCTTTTCATGTGAACCAAATGAAACACCTGGATCAGATTTTTCTACAATAAATG